>Ga0213835_101718_pt1 | contig 12303 bp, 10 predicted proteins | sample SWPATP01_FD_160576 | JGI IMG/M metagenome (GOLD analysis project Ga0213835, IMG submission 160576) | Coastal seawater microbial communities from Marineland, Florida, United States - SWPA TP0 #1 | ecosystem: Environmental > Aquatic > Marine > Coastal | place: USA: Florida | collected 2016-08-05
GAGCATCTACCAGGAAGAAATCTTCGGGCCGGTGCTGTGCGTCGTGCGCCTGCCGGACGTCGGCAGCGCGGTCGAGCTGATCAACGCCAACGAGTACGGCAACGGCGTGGCCGTATTCACCCGCGATGGTGGCGTGGCGCGCGAATTCGTGCGCCAGATCCAGGTCGGCATGGTGGGCGTGAACGTCCCCTTGCCGGTGCCGATGGCCTTCAACAGCTTCGGCGGCTGGAAGCGCAGCATGTTCGGCGACCACCACGCCTACGGCCCCGAAGGCGTGCGTTTCTACACGCGCCACAAGGCCGTGATGCAGCGCTGGCCGAACACCGCCAGCGCCGGCGCCGAGTTCGCGTTCCCGCAGATGAAATAACCGCATTGTGGGCAGCGCAGGGTGGAGTGATGATTCCACGCGTGAAGCATGCGCTGCGTTACCGGCCCACGAAGGGCAGCAGCAGTCGAACACCAGCACTCCACCAAACCCAGGGATGCACATGATCGAGACTCTCCAGCACCTCCCCCCGGCCGCCGATTCGCACGGCGCGCTCGCGGCGCAGTTCACCGACCTGGCGCCGCCGCTCACGGCGCGCCAGGCCGCGATCGAAGCAGCCCGCTGCCTCTACTGTTACGACGCTCCCTGCATGCGCGCCTGCCCGACCGGCATCGACGTCGCCAGCTTCATCCGCAACATCCACGACCAGAATATCAACGGCGCCGCCATCGGCATCCTCAAGGCGAACATTTTTGGGGGCAGCTGCGCGCGCGTCTGCCCGACCGAAATCCTGTGCGAGGACGCCTGCGTGCGCAATCACTACGCCGAGCGCGAGCCTGTCAAAATCGGCCTGCTGCAGCGCCACGCCATCGATAACGCGCAGTTCGACGGCCACCCCTTCGCGCGCGCCCCCGCCACCGGCAAGACCATCGCCGTGGTCGGCGCCGGTCCCGCCGGCCTGTCCTGCGCCCACCGCCTCGCCATGCTGGGCCACGATGTCGTGGTCTTCGAGAGCAAACCGAAAGCGGGCGGCCTGAACGAATACGGCATCGCCAAGTACAAGCTGCCCGGCGATTTCGCCCAGCAGGAAGTCGACTTCCTGCTCTCGATCGGCGGTATCGATATGCAGTATGGCCAGGCGCTGGGCGACAACCTGCAGCTGCACGACCTGCATGCGCGCTTCGACGCCGTCTTCCTCGGCCTGGGCCTCGGCGCCAGCCGCCGCCTCGGGCTCACCGGCGAAGATGCGCCCGGCCTGATGGCGGCCACCGACTACATCGCCGCGCTGCGCCAGGCCAGCGACTTGTCCAGCCTGCCGGTGCCGCGGCGCGCCATCGTCATCGGCGCCGGGAATACGGCCATCGACATGGCAGTGCAATTGAAACGCCTGGGCGCCGACGAGGTGACCCTGGTTTACCGCCGCGGCTTCGACGCCATGAGCGCGACCGGCCACGAGATCGACATCGCGAAGGCGAATTTCGTGCGCATCAAAACCTGGGCCTCGCCGCTCGATGTGCTGGTCGACGACGCGGGCCGCGTGGCCGGCATGCGCTTCGAGGAAACCCGCATGGATGAAGGGCGCCTGGCGCGTACCGGCGCCTTCATCGAGATCGCCGCCGACGCCGTCTTCAAGGCCATCGGCCAGGCGATGGAGGCGCCGCCCGAACTCGATGCGCTTGCCCACAGCCTGTGGGGGGAGGGCGAACGGATCGCGGTCGACGCCGCGCTGCGCACGAAAGTGCCCGGCATCTACGCCGGCGGCGATTGCGTCGCACTCGGGCAGGACCTGACGGTGCAGGCGGTGCAGCACGGCAAACTGGCCGCGCTGGCGATCCACAACGACATCCAAGCGGGGGCAGCATGGCCGACCTGAGCATCGATTTTTGCGGCATCAAGTCGCCCAATCCCTTCTGGCTGGCTTCGGCGCCGCCGACCGACAAGGCGTACAACGTGGTGCGCGCCTTCGAGGCCGGCTGGGGCGGCGTGGTGTGGAAGACCCTGGGCGAAGATCCGCCGGCGGTCAACGTGTCGTCGCGCTACTCGGCCCATTACGGCAAGAACCGCGAAGTCATCGGCTTCAACAACATCGAACTGATCACCGACCGCAGCCTGGAAATCAACCTGCGCGAGATCACGGCGGTGAAAAAGGCCTGGCCGGACCGCGCGATGATCGTCTCGCTGATGCTGCCCTGCGAGGAAGCGCCGTGGGCCGCGATCCTGCCGCTGGTGGAAGCGACCGGCGCCGACGGCATCGAGCTCAATTTCGGCTGCCCGCACGGCATGCCCGAGCGCGGCATGGGCGCGGCGGTGGGGCAGGTGCCCGACTACGTGCAGATGGTCACGAGCTGGTGCAAGAAGCACACGCGCCTGCCGGTCATCGTCAAACTCACGCCGAACATCACCGACGTGCGGGCGCCGGCGCGCGCCGCGCTGGCCGGCGGGGCCGACGCGGTCTCGCTGATCAACACCATCAACTCGATCACCCACCTCGACCTCGACAACATGGTCGCCTTCCCCCAGGTGGGCGGGGCCAGCACCCACGGCGGCTACTGCGGCTCGGCCGTGAAACCGATCGCGCTGAACATGGTGGCCGAGATCGCGCGCGACCCCGCCACGCGCAACCTGCCGATTTCCGGCATCGGCGGCATCGGCAACTGGCGGGATGCGGCCGAATTCATCGCGCTCGGCGCCGGTTCGGTGCAGGTGTGCACGGCGGCGATGCTGCACGGCTTTCGCATCGTCGAGGAGATGAAGGACGGCCTGTCGCGCTGGATGGACGAGAAGGGCTATGCGAATATCGCCGCCTTCTCGCGCAAGGCCGTGCCGAACACCACCGACTGGAAATACCTCGACATGAATTTCCAGACCATCGCCCACATCGACCAGGACAAGTGCATCGCCTGCGGCAAGTGTTTTGTCGCCTGCGAAGACACCTCGCACCAGGCCATCGGCCGCTCGGTGCTGGACAACGGCGCGCGCCGCTACGAAGTGATCGAGGGCGAATGCGTCGGCTGCAACCTGTGCGAAATCACCTGCCCGGTCGAGGCCTGCATCACGATGGTGCCGCAGGAGACCGGCAAGCCGTACATGAACTGGACCCAGGATCCGCGCAATCCGCGTGCGCAAATCCAGCCGGTGCCGGGCATCGTGGGAGCCCCGTCAGCCATCGAAGCAGCCTGAGGCTGTCATTACGTTTGCGCTACACTGCGTCGCAATAGAAACCCGCTTGGAGAACCATATCGTGACGCAACAACCTGTCAGCCCTGAACTCTGGAATCACGACCTGGCGCCCACCAGCGCCGCGCAGCGCACCTGGCGCTGGTACCACTTCGCCGCACTCTGGGTCGGCATGGTGATGTGCATCCCGGCCTATACGCTCTCGGCCAGCCTGATCGAGGCCGGCATGTCGGGCTGGCAGGCGGTGTGGACGGTGTTCCTGGCGAACGCCATCGTCCTGCTGCCGATGCTCCTGATCGGCCACGCCGGCACCAAGTACGGCATCCCGTATGCCGTGCTGGCGCGCGCTTCCTTCGGCACCTCCGGCGCCAAGCTGCCGGCCCTGATGCGCGCGATCGTCGCCTGCGGCTGGTACGGCATCCAGACCTGGTTCGGCGGCAGCATGATCTATACGCTGCTGGGCGTACTGGCCGGCCATCCGGTCGGCGGCGAGCCGATCTCGGGTCTCGGCATCAACCTCGGCCAGCTGCTCTGCTTCCTGGCCTTCTGGGCGATCCAGTTCTATTTCATCGTGCACGGCATGGACGCGATCCGCAAGCTCGAGACCTGGACCGCACCCCTGAAAATCGTCATCTGCTTCGTCCTGCTCGGCTGGGTGTACAACAAGGCGGGCGGCTTCGGTCCGCTGCTGGACCAGCCTTCGCAATTCGTCGACGGCGGCAAGAAGGCCGGCCAGTTCTGGGCTACCTTCTGGCCTTCGCTCACCGCCATGGTCGGCTTCTGGGCCACGCTGGCGCTGAACATTCCCGACTTCACCCGCTTCGCCAAGAGCCAGCGCGACCAGGTCATCGGCCAGAGCATCGGCTTGCCGGCCCCAATGGGCCTGCTGGCGGCGCTGGCCGTGATCGTCACTTCGGCCACCGTGGTGCTGTACGGCAAGGCGCTGTGGGATCCGGTCGACGTGGCCAGCCGCATGACGGGCGTCGCGGTGCTCGTCGCCCTGATCGTGCTGCTGATCGACACCGTCAGCGTCAACCTGGCCGCCAACCTGGTCGGCCCGGCCTACGATTTTTCGGCGCTGGCGCCCAAGACCATCAGCTACCGCGCCGGCGGCTACCTGACGGCCGGGATCGCGCTGGTGATGATGCCCTGGAAGATCCTGGAGACGACCCAGGGCTATATCTTCACCTGGCTGATCGGCTACTCGGCGCTGCTCGGGCCGATCGCCGGCATCCTGATCATCGACTATTACTTCATCCGCAAGACCACGCTGGATGTCGACCAGCTGTACCGCCATGGCGGCATCTATTCGTACGGCAGCGGCTGGAACGTCGCGGCGATCGTCGCCTTCGTCCTGGGCGTGGCGCCGAACATCCCGGGCTTCCTGAACGCGGCCTTCCCGGCCTCGTTCCCGGACATCGGGACGGCCTTCAAGACCGTCTACACCTATGCCTGGTTCGTGGGCGTGCTGATTTCCGGCGTCGCCTACGGCCTGATGATGAAAGGGCGCGCGCTGCCGGCGCTGCGTCCCGCTGCCAACAACTAGCTTCGGGAGAAACCCATGACGACGATTATCCGCGGCGGCACCATCGTGAACGCCGACCGCGCCTTCCGCGGCGACGTGCTCTGCTTCGGCGACAAGATCGTCGCCGTCGGCGAGCAGCTCGACGCACCCGCCAACGCCACCGTGATCGACGCCGGCGGCCAGTACGTCATGCCGGGCGGGATCGACACCCATACCCACATGCAGCTGCCCTTCATGGGCACCGTCACCGCCGACGATTTCTTCACCGGCACCGCGGCTGGCCTGGCCGGCGGCACGACGACGATCATGGACTTCGTCATCCCCGACCCCAGGCAATCGCTGATGGAGGCCTGGCGCAACTGGCGCGGCTGGGCGCGGAAGTCGGCCGGCGACTACACCTTCCACGTGGCCGTGACCTGGTGGGACGATTCGGTGCACGCCGACATGGGCACCCTGGTGCGCGAGCACGGCGTGAACAGCTTCAAACACTTCATGGCGTATAAAAACGCGATCATGGCCGACGACGAGACGCTCGTGAAAAGCTTCCGGCGCGCGCTGGAGCTGGGCGCGATCCCGACCGTGCACGCCGAGAACGGCGAGCTGGTCTACCAGCTGCAGCAGGAGCTGCTGCAAAAAGGCATCACCGGCGCCCGCGCCCATCCGCTTTCGCGCCCACCGGAAGTCGAGGCCGAAGCGGCGAACCGCGCGATCGCCATCGCCAACGTGCTCGGCACCCCGGTGTACATCGTGCACGTGTCCTGCGCCGAGTCCTTGGAGGCCATCACGCGCGCGCGCGCCAAGGGCCAGCGCGTGTATGGCGAGGCCCTGGCCGGCCACCTGGTGATCGACGACAGCGTCTACGCCAGCGACGACGAAGCCTTCGCGCGCGCCCACGTGATGAGCCCACCGTTTCGCAGCCCGCACCACCAGCAGGCGCTCTGGCAGGGCCTGCGCGGCGGTAACCTGCACACCACGGCCACCGACCACTGCACCTTCTGTGCCGAGCAGAAGGCGGCCGGCGCGGACGACTTCACGCGCATCCCGAACGGCTGCGGCGGCGTCGAGGAACGCATGGCGGTCATCTGGGACGCGGGCGTCAACTCGGGCACCCTGACGCCTTCCGAATTCGTGCGCGTCACCTCGACCAACGCCGCCCAGATCTTCAACATGTACCCGAGGAAGGGCGTGATCGCGACCGGGGCCGACGCCGACATTGTCGTCTGGGACCCGAACGGCACCCGTACCATCTCGGCCAAGACCCAGTTCTCGAAAGGCGGCTTCAATGTCTTCGAAGGGCGTACCGTGCGCGGCATCCCCACGCACACCGTCGCCGCCGGCAAGCTCGTCTTCGAACGCGGCGACCTGCGCGCGCAAGAGGGCGCAGGCCGCCACATCGATCGTCCCGCGTTCGCCGCCCTGTAACCGCTACCTGGAAAACACCATGCCCGACACCCTGCGCATCAACGGCCAACGCCTCTGGAACTCGCTGATGGAACTGGCGCAGATCGGCGCCACCCCGAAAGGCGGCGTCAAACGCCTGACCCTGACCGATCTCGACCGCCAGGGCCGCGACCTCGTCGTCGGCTGGGCGCGGGAGGCCGGCATGTCGGTCACCGTGGACAAGATCGGCAACGTCTTCATGCGCCGCGCCGGCCGCGACAACAGCTTGCCGCCCATCGTCACCGGCAGCCACGTCGATACGCAACCCACCGGCGGCAAGTTCGACGGCAACTACGGCGTCCTGGCCGGCATCGAAGTCGTGCGCACCCTGAACGACCACGGCATCGTCACCGACGCGCCGGTCGAAGTCGCGTTCTGGACCAACGAGGAGGGGTCGCGTTTCGTGCCGGTGATGATGGGCTCCGGCGTCTTCTGCGGCGCCTTCAGCCTCGAGACGGCCTACGCCGCCAGGGACGTCGACGGCAAGACCGTGCGCGAGGAGCTCGAGCGCATCGGCTACCTGGGCAGTGAAGAACCGGGCCAGCACCCGATTGGCGCTTATTTCGAGGCCCACATCGAGCAGGGGCCGGTGCTCGAAGACGCCGACAAGGTGATCGGCGTGGTGCCGGCCGTGATGGGCCTGTCCTGGTACGACTGCACGGTCAGCGGCATGGAAGCGCACGCCGGCCCGACCCCGATGGGCCTGCGCCGCGACGCGCTGCAGGTGGCGACGACCATCATGCAGGAAGTGGTGGCCATCGCGAACCGCTATCCGCCCTACGGCCGCGGCACGGTCGGCATGGTGCAGGTGTTCCCGAACAGCCGCAACGTCATCCCGGGCGAGGTCAAATTCAGCATCGACCTGCGCAACGTGAACGACGAACTGCTCAACACCATGCACGAAGAGATGCTGGCGTTTATTGCGAAGACGCGCAGCGAATCGGGCCTGGGCATCGCGATCGAACGCGTGTCCTACTATCCGCCTTGCCCCTTCCATCCGGATTGCGTGAACGCCGTGCGCGCCGCGACCGATAAACTGGGCTATTCGACGATGGACGTGGTCTCGGGCGCCGGCCACGACGCCATCTATACGGCGCGCGTGGCGCCGTCGGGGATGATCTTCGTGCCCTGCAAGGACGGCATCAGCCACAACGAGATCGAGGATGCGCAGCCGGCGCACCTGGAGGCGGGCTGCAACGTGCTGCTGCATGCGATGCTGGAACGCGCCGGGGTCGTGGAGTGATCTAAAATGCCGGCATGCCGAGCAAATCCCCTACCTTTCCCGGTCCGCTGACCGCGCGTGGCGCCGTGCTGGCCGTCCTGCTGTCCGACGACGACCAGACCGGCGCCGAGCCCCTGCGCGGGCGCGTCACGCTGGCCGCCATCGTGCGCACCCTGAAACGCAAATACAACTGGCCGATCGAGACCAGCAGCTTTCCCTCGAACGGCGCCGACGGCCGCGCCACCTGGGCCACGGTCTACAGCCTGCCGCCGGCGGTCGTGACGAAGGCGCTGAACGCGGGCGGGCGCGACTGGCTCAAGAGCCGCAGCAACGCCAAGCGGGCGCCGGCGCGCGAAGTCGAGTAAGCGATGAATGCGCGCGCCGCCGCCCCGCGCCGCGCCGCATTCGCGTACACGGCGGCCGCCATGCTCGCCTTTGCCGCCAATTCGCTGCTGTGCCGGCTGGCGCTGGCGGGCGAAAGCATCGATCCGGCCAGCTTCGGCGCCGTCCGCATCGTTTCGGGCGCACTGGCGCTGGCGCTGATCGTGCGCTGGCGCGCCGGTGCGCGGCCTGGGGCGGGCGGCGACTGGCTGTCCGCGGCGATGCTGTTCGCGTATGTCGCTTTCTTCTCCTTCGCCTACCTCAGCCTGACTGCCGGAACGGGAGCGCTGATCCTGTTCGGCGCCGTCCAGCTGACCATGTTCGGCTGGGCCTTGCGCCGCGGCGAGCGTTTTGCGGCGGCTGCCTGGAGTGGACTGGCACTGGCGGCGGCGGGACTGGTGTACCTGGTGCTGCCGGGCGTGAGTGCGCCGCCGCTGGTGGGCGCCGTCTACATGGCGCTGGCCGGTGCGGCCTGGGGCGTGTATTCGCTGCGCGGACGCGGCGCCCTCGACCCCCTGCATGCCACGGCCGGCAACTTCCTGCGCGCGGCGCCCATGGCGCTGGCCTTGTGGCTGCCGTTTGCGGGCGGTGCGCATGCCGATGCCGCGGGTGTCGTGCTGGCGGTCGTGTCGGGTGCGCTGACATCGGGCGTCGGCTATGCGCTGTGGTACACGGCGCTGCGCGCGCTGACGGCGATGCGCGCGGCGACGGTGCAGCTGTCGGTGCCCCTGATCACGGCCTTTGGCGCGGTGCTGTTCCTGGCCGAGCCGCTGACGCTGCGACTGGTGCTGGCCTCGGGCGCGATCCTGGGCGGCATCGCGCTGGTGCTGGCGCGGCGAGGTAGGGGCTGAACATTGTTGGCCGCTGCGTTATGCGGCTGTCAACGGTTGAGGTGCTTTTCCATATAGACCGAGGGAATGGCGACACCCGAACGATGCGGGTACAGCTCCTCACGCACTGCGGCGAAGCCGGCGCGCTGGTAGAAGGGCACCGCATTGAGCGAGGCCGACAAAAACAAGCGCTTGTGGCCGGCAGCGAGCGCGGCCGTTTCAATCGCATCCATCAGCATCGCCCCAACCCCGCGCCCCTGCTGCGCCGGCTCGACAAAGACGGCATCGACCTCGCCCCCGGCAGCGTCGAGCACGGCATAACCGAGCAGCGAGCCGTCTTCGATCGCGACCGTGCCCCCGCCGTGCGCCACATGCCGCCGCAAGGAATCCGGCGCCGGCGCGGCCAGCCAGGCAGCCAGCACGGCCGCGCTGTAGTGCGATGCACACGCATGCGCCACCGCCCGCGTGCGTAACTCCCAAAGCAGCGCGAGTTCCTTGCAGTTTGCCGGCCGAAGTTCGATCATGGCATTTCCTTGACTTGGATGTCCTTGGGTATTGTTCCTAGCGACAACAATCAGTCCCGGCCTGGCAGCACCGACCTCTTTTCTTCGCACCGCAACGAGGGAGCAGCGAACATGGACATGGTTTATTGCCCGGGCTGTGCCTGCCATCTGTGCGACAGCAGGCCGGCATGTCCAGTGTGTAGTGCGCCGCGTGTCGCGCCCTGCATCGCGGTTCCCTCGCGCAATCCGTTCAGGCTGATCGCACTGTGCCTGGTCTACGCGGTGGCGATCTGGTTTGGCGCGATGTTCCTGGCCGGCTTCGTCGCAGGCGCGCGCGGGCAGCAGCTGGCGCAGGCATGGAGCGGGCCTTTGCTGCTGGCGTCGGTCTGCCTGTCGATCGCACTGACCGTGCGCGGCACGCTGCCCGGCACCGCGCGAGCCGGTGCGCCTAGGCCTTGACCTCGACGCTGCGCAGGAAGTCGAGCAGCACCTGTCCCGCCAGTTCGGCATCGTCCGCCGTCATCGTCTCGAGCGGATTGTGGCTGATGCCGCCGTTGCCGCAGCGCGTGAACAGCATCGCCACGTCGGTGATCTGCGCCATTTGCATGGCGTCGTGGCCGGCGCCGGAGAGCAGGTCGAAACGCGGCACGCCCTGGCGCTCGACGGCGGCCCCCAGCGCATCCATCAGGCGCGGCGCGCAGGGCGCCGCATCCGCCTCGACGATCTTCCACAGCTGTTCCTCGATGCCGCGCCGCGCGCAGATCGCGGTGATCCCGGCCAGGATATCGTCGACGGCCGCGAGGCGCACGGCGTCATCGGCCGCGCGGATGTCGAGCGAGAGCTTGCAGGCGCCCGGAATCACGTTCACCGAGCCGGACGGCACTTCCAGCTGGCCCACGGTGCCGACCAGCGAGGCAACGCCGCTGCAGCGCTGTTCGACCAGCAGCACGATCTCGGCGGCGGCGGCGGCGGCGTCGCGCCGCATGCCCATCGGCGTGGTGCCGGCGTGGCTGGCGACGCCCGTCAGTTCGACCAGGTAGCGCGAGCTGCCGGCGATCGCCGTCACGACGCCGACCGGCAGGCCGCGCTCGAGCAGCACCGGTCCCTGCTCGATGTGGACCTCGACGAAGCCGAGCAGGTCTTCGGGTTTGCGGCGGAGAGCGGGAATCGCGGCCGGATCGTGGCCGCTTTCGACGATCGCATCGCGCAACGCGATCCCGTCGGCATCGAGCGCGTCCAGCAGCGCGGGATCGAACTGCCCGGTGATCGCGCTGCTGCCGAGGAAAGTGCTGCGGAAGCGCACGCCTTCTTCCTCCGCGAAGCCGACCACGTCGAGGTGGAAGGGCAGGCGCTCGCCGCGCGCGTGCAGCTGTGCGGCCACCGCGATCGGCAGCAGGATGCCGAGGCGCCCGTCGTACTTGCCGCCGTTGCGCACGGTGTCGTAGTGCGAGCCGGTCATGAGCGTCCTGGCATTCAGGTCGAGCGCGGCGTAGCGGCCGACCACGTTGCCGACGGCGTCGATGTGCGCGTCCATGCCGGCGTCGATCATCCAGTTGACGATGCGCGCGGCCGTGCGCCGGTGGGCCGGCGTCAGGTAGGCGCAGGTCAGGCCCTCGTCCGCATCGCTCCATTCGCCGATCGTCTCGCACCAGTCCATCACCTGCGCGCCCAGGGTCGGCGCCGCGTCCAGCAGGACGTTCAGGCGGATCTCGGCGATGCGGTGCACCTGGCGCAGGGCTTCGGCCAGCTCGGCGGCGGGCGCGTTGTTCAGGCGCCGCGCGAAGGTCGCGATGATGCTGGTGCGCGTGAGGCCGCGGCCGGTCGGGCCTTTCACGGCCAGGATGAAGGGGAAGCCGAACTTGTCGTTATAGGCGCTGTTGAGTTCCTGCAGGCGCGCGTATTCGTCCGCGCTGCACAGGTTCAGGCCGGAGGCGGCCTGCTCGCTGGTCGACTCCTGCGTCAGTTCGCCGGCGATCGCCGCCTTGCCCGCCAGCTCGGGGTGGGCGCGCAGCAGCGCCAGGCGCTCGTCCATGCCCGCCTCGTTCACCACGTCCTGCAGCGCGCGTTTCAGCGCGGCCAGCGTGGCGAACGGACGCCGCCCGGCGGCGCGCTCGGCGATCCAGGGCGAGTGTTCGTAGATGCCGTTCAGGGCCGCGGCAAAGGCGGCATCGTCAAGCGTGTTCAGGGTGGAGAGCGTCGTCATGATCGGCCTTGAATTCAATCCCAAGCGTTCAATGATAAATCCTGCATGTGGTTGCGCCTATAAGCCCGCGGATATACCCGTCTATTTCTGTACCAGCGCCCGCGCCGCCTGGCTCACCAGGTCGCGCAGCCATTTGTGTTCCGACGACTGGTGCACGCGCTGGTGCCAGAGCTGGTAGAAGCGCATCGGCGGGAATTTGAGCGGCATGTCGAAGGTCTTCAGCGGCAGCGTCTTTTCGTAGGAGCGCATGAACTGGCGGCCGGTGGTCAGCACGAGATCGGTCTGGGTCAGCATGTAGGGAATCAGCCCGAAGTAGGGCGACTCGACCGCGATCTTGCGGTGCATGCCTTGCCGTGCGAGGAAGGAGTCGATCACGCCGTGGTAGCCCGGCAGCGTCTGCGAAGGCGCCACGTGCGGCAAACTGAGGTAGTCTTCGATCGTCATGGCGTCGGCCGCGGTGCGTTTCGCATACGGGCTGTCGGCGCGCATGGTGCAGACGATCGGGTCTTCGAACAGTTTCGAGATGTGCAGGTGCGCGGGCGGCTCGTCCCAGTTGGCGATGACCAGGTCCATCTCGCCGTCCGACAGCATGCGCAGGTAGTCGGCGCCCGCGCCCATGCCGTGGATCGCGACCCGGCTGTTGGGCGAGCCGCGCCGCACCGCCGCCACGACGTTCGGCAGGAACTGGGTGTCGAGGTAATCGGGGGCGGCAATGTGGAAGGTGCGCGCCGCTTCCTCGGGCACGAAGGCCGACTTCCTGACGAACAGGCTCTCGGTCTCGTCGAGGATGCGCTTGGCGGGTTTGAGCAGGCTTTCGCCGTGCTGGGTCGGCACCATGCCGCGCGCGCCGCGCACGAGTAAAGGGTCGCCCGTCAGTTCGCGCAGTTTGCGCAGCGAGGCCGAGATCGAGGGCTGCGGCTGGTTCAGTTTCAGGGCGACCCGCGAGACGTTCTTCTCCACCAGCAGCAGGTAGAGGATACGGATCAGGTGAATATCCAGGTGCTGGGGCAGGCCGGCCATAAGCTTGTATATGAAA
>Ga0213835_101719_pt1 | contig 12302 bp, 10 predicted proteins | sample SWPATP01_FD_160576 | JGI IMG/M metagenome (GOLD analysis project Ga0213835, IMG submission 160576) | Coastal seawater microbial communities from Marineland, Florida, United States - SWPA TP0 #1 | ecosystem: Environmental > Aquatic > Marine > Coastal | place: USA: Florida | collected 2016-08-05
TCGGCTCGGTGACCTTCGACACTACCACGCACTGCTTCGCTCACGAGGTAGGCCACTTGGTCTTTGCTGATTTTGACTTCCTTGAGCCATTCCCGGGCCAGGATAATTTGGGTGCGGAGGGCATCAAGGTCTTCTTCATAGCTTTGGAGAAAATCCTTGGGAGCCGTGGCATATTGCACGACTTGATCCACTGCTGCTACCCGTTCTTCGAGGCTGAGGGGGCGATCGGCGGACAGGGTAATGGCGATGCGATCGCGGAGGTGTTCCCGCAGATTTCCTTCTTCGGGGTTATAGGTGGCAATGAGGAGGGGCCGACAGGGGTGCGAAAAACTAATACCTTCCCGTTCGATTTGGTTGCGTCCTTCGGTTAAGACCGTCAGGAGTTGGTTAGCAATTTGGTCATCAAGGAGGTTGATTTCATCGATGTACAACACACCCCGATGGGCTTGGGCCAATAGACCAGGTTGGAAAACAGGTTCTCCCTGGCGCACGGAAGCTTCGACATCCACAGAACCCAAGAGACGATCTTCGGTAACGCCCAGGGGAATTTGCACAAAAGGCGCGGCAATCACTTCTGTGGGAATGTTTTCGCTGGCCGTTTCACCATAGGTCGCTGCGGTGAGATCGTCCCAATCACTGCGGTTCTGCACATCACAGTTAAAGGGATTGTCCTTAATAACTTCGATGGGGGGCAAAAGAGAATGGATTCCCCGGGCCATCACGGATTTTGCGGTGCCCCGTTTCCCGGCGATCGCCACCCCACCAAGGGCAGGATCAACGGCCCCCAGCAGGAGAGCAGTTTTGATTACATCTTGACCAACCACCGCTGTTAGGGGAAAGGTCGTGCGCGATGTCGTGAGAGTAGGCATCTATCAAAAAAGTTTTTATAAAAATAAAAGTTTGGCAATGTGGAAATGAAAAGATGATTAAAACGTAGGGGTTTACCATGGTAAACCCCCACCCAATGAAAAATTGATTAGAACTTACACATAGTTCACCAAGCGGGCAAAACTCTCTGCCTCTAGGCTCGCACCACCTACCAAGGCTCCATCAATTTCGGGCTGGGCCATAATCTCATCAACGTTATTCGGCTTGACGGAACCACCATATTGAATGGTGACATTTTTATTGGTGAGTTTTTCGCGGATCAGACCAATGACTCGGTTTGCTTCGGTGGCATCACAAGTGTCACCTGTGCCAATGGCCCAAATGGGTTCGTAGGCAACAACCAAGTTATTTTGATCAATATCGACTAAATCTTGCTCTAACTGGGCAAAAATCACCGCTTCCGTTTCGCCAGCATCCCGTTGGGCTTTGCTTTCACCAACACAGAGAATCGGCGTTAGACCGTGGCGTTGGGCCGCTTTAAGGCGTTGATTTACGGTTTCATCGGTTTCACCAAAATATTGCCGTCTTTCGCTATGGCCCACAATGACATAACGGACGCCCATTTCCGTCAGCATTGACCCGGAGATTTCCCCAGTAAAGGCACCTTCGTCAGCCCAGTGGATATTTTGTGCTCCTAGACGTACCCGCGTTCCGTGGAGACTCTTGGACATTAAGCCTAAATCGGTAAAGGGCGTACAGAGTACCACTTCTCGTTCTTCATGGTCATCGGCGATTTTGGGCAGTAATGCTTTGAGAAAGTCTAAAGACTCGGCTTGAGTCTTATACATTTTCCAATTACCCGCAATAATGATCTTTCGCACGGCTTTCCTACTAATGCTTTCCTTACAATGCACAGGGATCCAGTTTACCCCATTGCCGAAGCGGTGCTAATGGGGGGTCGGCTTCTCCGGGAAAGAGAGTAAACCGCGATCGCCATCTAAAATTACCGGAACCCCCACGGGTAAAGCGGCATTAATCCCATCATGGCCAAAGGGCAACTCGGCGACAATCGGAATGTTTAAATCCTGGAGGCGATCGCCAAGCACTTCCATAACGCTAAAACTGTCCGCTGAACCCAACTCATCACATTGGCTAAAACGACCGAGGGCAATGCCTTTGATTTTTTCAAAAGCCCCCAGCAGTCGCCATTGAGTTAACAGGCGATCAATGCGGTAGGGCGCTTCTGTCACGTCTTCGAGGGCCAGAATGACATTCTTAAAATTCGGCTGTAACGGTGTTTTGAGAATGTGGGTCGCCACCGTCAAATTTGCGGGCAATAAAATTCCTTCAGCTTGGCCATTGCCCCAGCCCTTGCCCTGGAGCGCTTCAAGGGGTTTTCCCGTCAAGAAATCAAATAATCTTTGCCTAGACCAATCGGGTTCTGCCGCAAAAGTAGTTAAAACGGGGCCGTGGATACTGGCAATGCCCACCGTGCCTAAACTCCACAATAGACTGGTAATGTCCGAAAAGCCGATCAGCCATTTGGGAGTCACTTGGTCGATTTTCCAGTCCCAATTTTCTAGGAGGCGCATCCCGCCATAACCGCCCCGCGCACAGAGAATGCCTTTGCAATCTGGGTCAAACCAAGCTTCTGCTAAGGCGTCCCGTCGCCCCTGATCGTTGCCCGCTAAATAGCCCCAGCGCGCATCCCAACCCGCCGTCAGTTCTACCTGATATCCTTGCGATCGCCAAATATCTACCCCAGCCCAAAAGGCATCCTGCTCTAGCAAACGACCACTAGGGGCAATCACTTTCAATAAATCCCCCGGTTGTAACCAAGGGGGCAGCATCAATTTATTCATTTAAAATTAACGGGCCAATTGGTGAGATCCAGCTTATTCTTTCTCTTGACTGGCGAGTTTATTTTTGTTTTCCCAGCGCCAGAGAAAAATCATTAAACCCACAACCCCAGCCTGCACCGCCAGATTCGGAATCGCCTGGTCTAAATCTCGCCCAGCGGCAATTTGCAACAGAAAAATCATCCCCCCAATGCCCCCAGACAACCCAAAGCATAGATAAATAAATTGGCGGAGCGAACGGTAAGGATTTTTGGCTTCCGCCCGTAGACGGGCCATTTTTTCGGGGGTGAACTTTTGACTCATGGTTGTATCAATTGCGAGGGATTAACCAGCGTTAACCCCTACGGAACAAAGAAATTAACGAATTAAATTTTGGAAAAAAGCCAGGTTGACGGTGTCGCGCACGATGAGAAAAACCCCAAGGCCAAGTAACAGGACTAAGCCCGTTTGCATAATGTTTTCCTGGAGGCGCATCGGCAGAGGTTTACCGCGAATTCCTTCTACTAGGAGAAAGGCCAGTTGGCCGCCGTCTAAAGCGGGTAAGGGCAAAATATTAATAATCGCCAGGTTAATGCTGATGAGTGAACCAAATTGGAACAGATTACTTAGATCATCTTTTGCTAAATCGGCTCCCACCGCCACGATCGCCACGGGGCCAGCCACCTGTTGGGCTGTTTCTTGGAAATTGAAGATGAGTTGACCAAAGCCTTGCACTGTGAGACTGGCAAGCCGCTGAAACTCCCGGGAGCCTGCCTGGAGGGCCGCAATGGGGTTACCGGCACGGTTGCGCACAATTTCACCATTGGGAGCTAACATCACCCCAATTTTTCCTTGCCCATCACTCCCCGCATCGGGGGTTACATCTACAGTGAGCGTTGCTTCGCCCCGTTGGAGTTGCAGATTAAGGGTTTCGTTGGGAGCCTCCTGAATCAGCACCCGCAATTCCTCAAGGGCGGCTTGGCCACTGAGGAGGGTTTGGCCATTAACAGCTAGGACAATATCTTCGCTTTGAATACCTGCTGCGGCTGCCGGGGAGTCTACTTCGGTTAATACTTGGGGAATGCGTACACCCGGTTGATAGTTAATATCTTGAAAACCCACGGTGCCTGCCTGTACCACGAGGAGGAAGTAGGCAAAAATTAAATTGGCAATGACCCCGGCACTGATCACGATCGCCCGGTCAAAGACGGGACGATTACGCAAGAGGTTCGGGTCTTCTGGGGGAATATCACTGTCTGGGTCGTCATCGGGGAAGCCCACATAGCCACCGAGGGGGAAGGCGCGCACCGCATACTCGGTTTCTTTGCCTTGGTATTTGAGCAGGGTCGGCCCAAAGCCAATGGAAAAGCGGTTGACATGGATATTTTGAAGTCGGGCTGCTGAGAAGTGACCCAACTCATGGATCACGATGAGGAGTGCCAAAACTGCGATCGCCGCCAGTACGGACATAACGTTCTCTTGATGTTGTAGTGATTTTTTATGTTCTAGCTATTGTAGGCGATCGCCATCGGAGTTATGGGAGAAAGACCTGGGTGAGCGGCAGCCTCAAAATTGAGATGTTAGAATCAGCGGCGACAAAACCTTTAAGAAACATTAAGTTTTTTGCCTGCTATTCCCCTCCTTGGTGCTCTCCTATGGCTCAGCAATTTCATCTCCCCATCGGTGCCTGTTTATCCCTAACCCTGGCCTTTGTTTCGACGGGATGCGCCCTCGAACAAAATAGCAATGCCCAACCAGCGGGCCGCCTAGAACAGTCAGACCAACCGCCCCTAGTCGAGGTGGCGATCGCCACTGGGACAGAAACAGCCCCCACCGCCAGCTATACCGGCACCACCATGGCCCTGAAACAAGTGGTAGTCCGCTCCCGGGTCGAAGGACAATTGCTTACCCTCAATGCAGATGTGGGAGATTTTATTCGCCAAGGTCAACTGCTCGCCGCCGTGGAACAGGACTTACCCCGCACCGATGTCAGTGAAGCCCAAGCTGAACTGGCCGCCCGGCAATTTGAAGTGAAAGAAGCAGAATCTGTTCTTGCCGAAGCTAAAGCCCAGGTGGAACGGAACCGGGCCGAACTCAAACAAGCCGAAGCCGATGCCCGCCGTCTCCAACAGTTAGCCGAAGCGGGAGCGATCACCGCCCAACAAGCTGAAGTCGCCCAAACCCAGCAAGCCACTGCCGCCCAGGTACTAAAAGCCAGCCAAGAACAAGTCATTACCCGTCAACAGGCGATCGCCGCCACCAAGCAACGGGTGACGGCCCAACAAGCGATCCTCGCCCAGGCCCAAGAACGCCTTACCTATACCCAAATCACAGCGCCCCAAAGTGGCATTCTCCTCAGTAAGCAAGCCGAAGCTGGCGATACGATTCAAGGGGGGCAAACCCTCGTCGAAATTGGCGATCTGAGCGCCATTAAGGTTGAAATCCAAATCTCTGACCGGGATCTGAGCCAATTTGCCCAAGGTCAACGGGTTAATGTGGCCCTCGATGCCTTCCCTGGGGAAACCTTTCCCGGCGAAGTCACCCGCATTTCTCCTGTGGCCGATGCCGCTGCCCGTTTAATTCCCATTGAAGTGACCATTCCTAATCCCGCAGGAAAAATTGCCACGGGGTTATTGGCGCGGGTCAGCCTTACAGATCCCAACCTCACCACGGCTGTCATGATTCCCGCATCCGCCCTCACCACGGGGAATAATGGCAACCAGACGACGGTATTTGTGCCCGTTACCCAGGGGGACACAACAACTGTGCAAGCGCGTCCGGTGCAGGTCGGCCCCGAAGATAATGGCATGGTCGCCATCTTGAGTGGCCTCAGTGCCGGGGAACGATATGTTGTCCAAGGCGATCGCCCCCTGGAAACTGGACAAACAGTCCGCTTAAGTTTGCTGTCCGAATAACCATAAAGCATCAATTATTTTTGATTTAATGTCCCTCACCCAAGACCTATCCCTAATTTTGCAGGGCTTCAAAGCCTTAGGAGATCCCATTCGTTTGGAGATTCTGGAACGGTTGCGCGCCCAAGAATTATGTGTGTGTGAATTGTGTGATGTCTTGGATTTAAAGCAGTCCAAACTTTCTTTTCACTTGAAAATCCTTAAAGAGAGTGAGTTGGTACTGACCCGACAAGAAGGCCGCTGGATTTACTATCGGCTGAATTTGGCCCAATTTATCGCCCTAGAATCTTATTTGGCGGAATATCGCCGCTTTGGAGAAATCTTACCTGCTCGCCCCTGTGCAGACTAAAACCCCAACCCAGAATATAAATCAATTTTTTTTGATATATTGAGTCCTGTAAGCCTCAGCAGGATTTTTTTAGTCATGGTTAAAACCAAGGCGGTGCAGGCAGGGGGACAGCTCAATATATTTGAGAAATACCTGACCCTCTGGGTGGCCCTTTGTATCGTTGCGGGGATTTTGCTCGGTCGTCTCTTTCCGGCGATCGCCCAAAGCCTCGATGCCCTCAGTCTCTACAATGTGTCGTTGCCGATTGCGGTGTGTCTGTTTTTTATGATGTACCCGATCATGGTGAAAATTGATTTTTCCCAAGCCGTCAAAGCAGCCCAAACCCCAAAACCAGTGACCCTCACGTTGGTGATCAATTGGTTGATTAAACCCTTTACGATGGTCTTTTTTGCCCAGTTTTTTCTGGGGTATTTATTTCGGCCTTTGCTCAGTGCCACGGAGATCATTCGGGGGACAGAAATTGCCCTGGCGGATTCCTATATCGCGGGCTGTATTCTGTTGGGAATTGCCCCCTGTACGGCGATGGTGCTGATGTGGGGCTATCTCTCCTACAGCAACCAGGGCCACACCTTGGTGATGGTGGCAGTAAATTCTTTGATGATGCTGTTTGTCTATGCGCCCTTGGGAAAATGGCTCCTGGCGACGAATAATCTGACGGTGCCCTGGCAAACCATTGTGTACTCGGTTTTGATTTATGTGGGTTTACCGTTAGCGGCGGGCATCTTGAGTCGGCAATGGCTGCTGCGTCGCTATGGTCGGGCCTGGTTTGAAACCCAGTTTTTGCAGTTTCTCACCCCGGTGGCGGTGCTGGCATTACTAACAACTTTAGTGCTGCTCTTTGCCCTCAAGGGGGAATTGATCATCAATCAACCCCTCCATATTCTGCTGATTGCCATCCCGCTGTTGATCCAAACCAATGTCATTTTTGCGATCGCCTATGTTGCGGCCCAGAAGTTGGGATTTACCTATGAAGATGCAGCTCCAGCAGCCTTGATTGGGGCGAGTAATCATTTTGAGGTGGCGATCGCCACGGCGGTGGTGCTGTTTGGGTTAAATTCTGGGGCTGCCCTCGCCACGGTGGTGGGAGTTTTGATCGAAGTGCCGGTGATGTTGATGTTGGTGAAGGTGTGCCAGAAAACCGCCTTTTGGTTTCCCCGGGAGCCGGAAAAAGCGACGCTCCCCGATCCCCGTTGTCTTAATTCGTGCAATTTTTAGGGAAGCAAAACCTGCCATGAAAAAAATTATGTTCGTCTGTCGGCGCAATTCCTGTCGCTCCCAAATGGCGGAGGGTTGGGCGAAACATCTCGGTGCAGACAAGGTGATCGTCCACAGTTCCGGTCTCGAAGCTTCGCGGGTTCATCCAGGGGCGATCGCCACCATGGCTGAAGTGGGTCTTGATCTGACGCCGCAAACCTCTAATGCTTTAGCCGAATTTAACCCAGAAGATTACGATGCGGTGATTTCCCTCTGTGGTTGCGGGGTCAATCTGCCCGCCGCCTGGGTGACACGGCCCCTCTTTGAAGATTGGCAAATTCAAGATCCCGATGGACAGCCTCCCGAAATTTTTCGAAATGTCAGAGATGAAATACAAGGACAAGTCAACCAGTTGCTAAAAAAGTTAACATCTTAGGGTGATTTGCAGGAGGTAGCGATTTTTTGGCTAAATTGACAAATTTTGAACCAAAGATTGCTCCCTAATGTCTAAAAAGTAGCTTCTTCTTGTCCAATTTCCCGGTGCATCCGTCATGAGCGCAAAATCGAATCTAAGCTTGACGACCCTCGCCATCCGGCGTCATATCGGCACCCTGATGTTGGCGATCGCCGTCGTGGTGATGGGATTTTATGCCATCTTCAGGATGCCCGTGGATTTACTCCCTTCCATTACCTATCCGCGCATTGGTGTACGGGCTGATGCCCCTGGGGTTGTCCCCGCAGTAGCCGTTAACGAAATTACTAGACCCCTCGAAGAAGCCCTCGCCGCCACGGAAGGGGTGACTCAAATTTTTTCCCAGACCAGGGAAGGCCGGATCAGTATCGATCTCTTTTTTCAGCCTGGCGCCGATGTCGATCAAGCCCTGAACGACACAACAGCAACCCTCAACCGGGCGCGCAATTCCCTCCCCGACAACATCAGTCAGCCTAGGGTATTTAAGTTTGATCCGTCCCAGTTGCCTGTCTACGAGATGGCCTTAACCTCCAGTACCCTGGCGCCAGTGGATCTACGAATTTTCGCTGATAATGACCTGGCGCGAGAATTAATCCGGGTGCCGGGGGTCGCCAATGTGGATATTTCCGGTGGGGTTGAAGAAGAAATCCAAGTTAACCTCGATTTAGAACGCCTCCAAGCCCTGGGTTTAGATGTCCCCACGGTACTCAACGCCCTGGGGGAACGGAACCAAGATGCTTCTGGTGGTTTGTTGCGGGGTGGTGATCAAGAATCCCTCACCCGCCTGTTGGGACAATTTAATGACGTAACGGAAATTCGTAACTTACCGATCCGCCTGGGCACCCCAGAAAATCCCCAGACGATCACCCTCCAGGATGTGGCCCAGATTACGGATGGCACGGTGGAGGAACGGTTAGTCGTTACCCTCAATGGCCAACCAGCGGTGAAGGTGAGCGTCCAGAAACAACCCGATGCCAACACGGTGCAAGTGGTGGATGGGGTGAAAGCAAAGTTAGCAGAACTGCAACAATCCGGCCTGATCCCTGCGGATATGGATCGTACAGCAACCTTAGACGAGTCGGTGTTTATCCGCAGTTCAATTCAGAATGTGGCGGTGTCAGGATTGACCGGGGCAACCCTCGCGGCGATCGCCGTTTTATTGTTTCTAGGCTCAGTACGCCAAACCCTCATTATTGTTTTGTCTATTCCCCTGGCGACGTTGACGGCACTGATCTTGATGTTTACCTTTAATCTTTCCCTCAACGTGTTTAGTTTGGGGGGCCTAGCCCTGGGGGTCGGGGTCGTGGTGGATAACGCCATTGTGATGCTCGAAAATATTACCGCTGGGGCCGAAAAAGTGAAATCCGAGCAGGGTTCACGGCGGAAACTGCAACGCACCGTCGAAGCCAGTAGTCAGGAGTTGGAATCGGCCCTATTTGCCTCGACGACGACAAACCTGGTTTCCGTGTTGCCCTTTCTGTTGGTGGGGGGCTTTTTAGCACTGATTTTTAGCGAACTGATTTTGACTATCAGTTTCTCGGTGGCTGCTTCTCTGATTATTGCTCTGACGGTGGTACCTGCCCTTTCTTCACGACTACTCGCGGTACGTTGGTCTAGTAACCTCCAGCGGGCGCTGCCGATTCAGTGGTTTGGTGCTTTTATCAATCGTTTAACGACCCTCTATAGTCGCGTTTTGGGCCTGATTCTGCGGCGAAAATTATTGGTGATTGCCGGGGCGATCGCCATTTTTGGGGGCAGCAGTTTGTGGATGGTGGGCCAATTGCCCCAGGAAATTTTACCCCGGATCAATACAGGCCAAGCGGAATTACGGGCGACCTTCCCCCCAGGCACCACGGTCGAAGAAAACCGCACAGTGATGCAAGCTGTAGAAGAGTTGCTGCTTGCGCAACCAGAGACAGAATATGTTTTTACCACTTCGGGGGGGGCTTTATTCGGCACTTCAACGGTCAGTAACGCGCTGCGGGGGTCGAGTAGTGTCACCCTCAAGCCTGGCAGCAATGTCCAAGCCTACACCGACCGGATCAATCAGCTCGTGGCCGAACAAATTCCGGCGATTGGCACCTCAATTCGGATGCGACCGGGCAGTGTGCGGGGCTTGATTTTAAGTAATTCTCCGTCCCGGGCCGATGTGGATGTGATGCTCCAAGGTGCGAATACAGACATCCTTGAGCAGGCGGGCGCAGAGGTTTTAGCGGCCCTGGAGTCCCAGGCAACTCTCGCTAGCTATGAACCCGATGCGGCTCCCCCCCAACCGGAAGTGCAAATCCGCCCTGATTGGCAACGGGCCGCCGCCCTAGGACTTTCTGCTGAAGCGATTGGCAGCACGATTCAAACGGCCCTCGATGGCTCTGTGCCCACCCAACTGCAACGGGGCGATCGCCTGGTGGATATCCGTGTCCAACTCGAACCCCAGACCATTCAACGGGCCGCCCAATTACGGAGTATTCCTTTATTTACCAGCACCCGACAACCGGTACAACTGGGGGATCTCGCCACCATTACCTCCGGTGATGCCCCAGGGGAAATCCAACGCATTAACCAGCGACAGGTGTTGATCCTCGAAGGAAATCTCGTCGAAGGGGCCAGCCTGAGTGACGCCCTCAGCGAAGTAAATCAAATCATTGCCGGTCTTGAGTTGCCCGCAGGGGTAAGTCTCTTGCCTAGTTCGGCAGCAGAAACTAATCGTCAAATTCAACTGGCCCTCCAACTCCTTGGGGGGATGGCGGCTTTCCTCGTATTTGTGGTGATGGCAGTGCAATACAACTCCCTCATCGATCCGTTGGTAATCATGCTGACGGTGCCCCTAGCTTTGGCAGGCGGCATTTTGGGTCTATTTGTTACCCAAACGGCAATTGGGGCGACGGTGATTGTTGGGGCGGTGCTCTTGGTGGGGATTGTCGTTAACAACGCGATCATCATGGTGGAATTGGCCAACCAAATTCGAGAACGCGATCGCCTTAGTTACCGGGCGGCGATTTTAGAAGCTGCTCCCCTGCGTCTCCGGCCGATTCTTATGACAACAATTACGACGGTCTTGGGCTTATTTCCCCTGGCCCTGGGCATTGGCGAAGGCTCAGAATTTCTTCAGCCTTTGGGGATTGTGGTCTTCTCCGGCCTTTCTTTGGCAACGGTGTTGACCCTCTTTATTATTCCCTGTTTTTATACCCTGCTCCATGAACTGGGTACCCCCCGCACCAAGCGTCCCCGCCCGGTGGTTGTAGAAGAAGAGCTGCCGACTAAAGTCCTACGTTAGGGCCGAAAAAGTGCTGAGAAAAATCCCTCTACAATGGGGAAATGATCTTCGTTATGAGAAAAAATTGCCATGGGCGATCGCCTCCTGTTTCACCTTGCAATTCCGATTACTGACCCAGTTGTCGCCAAAAAATTCTATGCCGATGCCCTCGGTTGCACGGTGGGACGAGAAAATAGCGGGGCGGTGATTTTTAACTTCTTTGGTCATCAACTGGTGGCCCATGTCACCAAGGAACCCCTCCGCCCCCAAAAGAGCGTTTATCCGCGCCATTTTGGTCTAAATTTTCTCGATGAACAGGATTGGCAACAGGTCTTAAATCGGGCAGAAAACTATCAACTCCCCTTCCGCGATCGCCCCCGCCTCCGGTTTCCAGGAAAATTAACGGAACATCGTACTTTTTTCCTCGAAGATCCGTTTTTTAATCTATTGGAATTTAAATGGTATCGCCATCCAGAGGCAATTTTTGGCGGTCGAGAAATCACCGAAATTGGCGATCGCTCCGAAACTCACTAGGTTTTGCTTTGAGATTATGCGGCTTCAGTAAGTTGCATTACTGTTATTGATGCCGTTGGTCGTCAAAAAAATAAAGGGGCAAAAATCGCCCAATTTGAGCGCTTTATTTGGTGACAACATAAAAGCTTGCGGGATGCGCAGCTAACGCTTAGCAACGGCCAATGACATTCAATTACAGAAAAATTACAGGCATTCCAATAATTTGTTCCAGTTCTTCTGGTTAGATCAATTGGTTTTTGCTGGAGGATTTAGTGACAAGTAGTAGTTTAAAGTTTTTTGACTTAAACTAAGTCATTAGCTCCTAGGCCGCGCAATTTTTCCCGTTGCCAAGCTCGCTAGTGGGCAATTTTTAAACTATTTTCAGCTGGACCCTTAGAAGCTAATGTTCGCTTTTCGAGATTTTCTTACTTTCAGTACCGGTGGCCTTGTGGTTCTCTCTGGTGGTGGGGTGGCGATCGCCCAAACAACCCCGCCGCAAATCGCTACTCCAGAACCTTTCATCGGCCAGACCCCCCAGGCGCCATTGCCACCATTGGCCGCTCCTAGCGTTGAATCCCTCGATACAGCAGCCTTTTTACCGAGTCTCGGTGGTCTCAGCCAACCCACAACCCTGGCCGCTTTACCTCTACCTTCCCCAGAGCTCAATTTATCCCCGACTGCCCACCTCGGCACAATTCAAGCTCCCTCGCCGCTCCTTGCCCAGGTAGATACAACGGCGACCCCCTCCCCAACAACCGCCATTGATGTGACCCTGCCCACCGCAGAGACAAACCAGACGATTCCCCTTGTGCAACCCTTACCGCCGGATCGGGTGATTAATGAAGATCTAAATCAGCTCCTAGAGCCCATCGATAATCCGGCAGTGACAGTCCCCCAGGAGGCCACGGCGGTGACGACTGACAATGTTGTTGACCTCACCCTA
>Ga0213835_101721_pt1 | contig 12293 bp, 9 predicted proteins | sample SWPATP01_FD_160576 | JGI IMG/M metagenome (GOLD analysis project Ga0213835, IMG submission 160576) | Coastal seawater microbial communities from Marineland, Florida, United States - SWPA TP0 #1 | ecosystem: Environmental > Aquatic > Marine > Coastal | place: USA: Florida | collected 2016-08-05
CAGCCGACCTTTATATCTTCAAGATAGGGAAAATGGCTCCTATAGGCCTCGTTGAAGACCGCTATCTTGTCATTCTGATCCCAGATCACGAAGCCATCATCAAGAACGTCGATGCCGGCCTGTAGGCGCTGCTTTGCCGCTTCGGCCTCATCGCGAGCTTGTTTCAAACCTTCCTGGTACTGTTTCTGGCTGGTGATGTCGGTGTGGATGGCGACCGATCCGCCATCGGCGGTGGGTACAATCCGACATTGTATCCAGCGACCATCCGCAAGTTGAAAGACCACTTGAACAGGGCTGCCGGTCTGCCTCGGCTCTGTGAACTTGGCTCGGAGTGTCTCGAGCGGTACTTCCGTGGACGCCATCACCCCGCGCTCAAGGGCGGCACCGATCAGCGTTTCGAAGGTGATGCCCGGCACCAGGACGTCTTCGAGAACCGGATACATGTCGAGCAGCGCAGTATTGTGCAGCATCAGTCGGCCCGCTGAGTCATAGCAGCAGAACGCGTCCTCAATCGCGTCCAGGCCGGTCATCAGGCGCCCCGCCAGCGAATCGGAATCTGGGGTGTCGCGGGTCTCGAAATGCACCATGATGGAGTTCAGGTCGCGGCAGGTGCCGCGATAGCCGGTGAAGCGGCCCTGATCGTCGAAGCGCGGCATGCCGGAAATCGCGATCGGGCGGCTGCGCCCCTGGCGGTCCTCGATGAAATGCACGCAGTCGCGGAACGGCTCACGCGCCTCGATGGCACGCAGGAGTTCGGCCACTGCCCGGTCGCGTCCGGCCTGATGGCGCAGGCCGGTCAGCCGCGAGCGGCCGATGAAATGCGCCGGCTCGTGGCCCGTGCAGCGGCGAAACCCGTCGCTGATACGCGTGAAGCGGTGGTCTTCATCGGTTTCCCAAAGCCAGTCGACATTGAGCGCGCCCAGACCAGCGAGATCGGCCGGATCGGTCGCGAAGCGGAAAAACTCGTCGGCACCGGCCAAGGTGGCGTCGGAGGTGGTCGCAGGAGCCAAGGCTTTCCCCTCAATACCGCTGTTGCCCGCGGTTGCACGCGCAACCGCCACTGAACGCCGTCCGCGACGCAGCGCGCGGGCGTCTCCCGGGGCCGAATGTGGGGCAGAAGAATTAACGATCCGCTAAGATTAACCGAAGCCTAATGGCCACGTTAGGGAATGTGGCAAAACCGGTCTGGATCACACACAAACGCGCGAGCCGCATAAAGAATTGTTGAAGCGCTGGGGCCAAACCAGCGCGCCCTGCACCCCGTAAGACCTCAAGAACCGAGCGAACAACGGTTCGTCACCCGAACACAAAACAGGTCAAGAGGGTCAAAACCATGTTGAAGCGTACCATCCTGGCAGCCACTGCCGCCGTCGCCATCTCCAGCTACGCCATCGCCAGCAGCCACCAAGCCGACATCGTCGACACCGCGGTTGCCGCCGGCAGCTTCGAGACGCTTGTCGCGGCCGTCCAGGCCGCCGGCCTGGTCGAGACGCTGAAGGGCGAGGGTCCGTTCACGGTCTTCGCGCCGACCGACGAGGCCTTCGCCGCACTTCCCGAGGGCACGGTCGAGTCGCTGCTGCTCGAGGAGAACCGTGATCAGCTGATCGCCATCCTCACCTACCACGTGGTGCCCGGCGCGGTGATGTCCGGCGACCTCGAGGACGGCATGATGGCTGCCACCGTTGAAGGCTCGCAGGTTACCTTCGACCTGTCCAACGGCCCGATGGTCGATGGCGCCAACATCGTCCAGGCCGACATCGCGGCCTCGAACGGCGTCATCCACGTCATCGATGCGGTGATCATGCCGGGCGAGTGATTTCGCTTCTCATGTGATCCCGTCCTCCCAGCGGGGTGCACCGGCGCCCCGTCCCGCGCAAGCGGGGCGGGGTGTTTCTTGTTTACGGCGACAGCCCACTCGGACGCTCGCTTCATGGCAAAGTCCGAATGAGAAGGCCTGGCGAGCAGACGCTCAGATTTAAGTCCCCATCTGCGGGATAGGCAATGGCGCTCAGGCGGTGCTGCTTGCCCAACATTGCCAGCACAGCATCAACTGCCGCTGTGATCCTCCCCAAGGTGTGTTGCGAGATAGTTGAGAATGATTTCCCGTTCCTCGGGGTCGAGTTCCCACATGCCCTGGTCTTCGATCATCCAGTCGATAATCTCGTCCCACACGCGGCGCGAATAGGCACCATTGGTGAGCGTCTGCAACGAATGGCAGGCGCTGCAATTGTAGAATGTTTCCTCCGCTCCCTCGCCGGGAGGAAGCGGAGCAAATTCGTATTCCTCCTCGGCCATTGCCGGTGCGGACAAGAGCAGGGCGGCCGCAGCCGCCCCGCAGATCAGCATCTGTCTGATTGCCATGTTGCAGCCTCAGACCGCAGTGAAGTGAATGCGGTGGCAGGCATTGTTGAGGTAGCCGCGCGGATTCCACCCTGGCACGACCATGGGCTGGCTCCGGCCGAGATTGTCCGTCGCACGGGCCCAGACTTCATAGTACCCAACCTGGGGCGGCGTGATATTCGCGCGCCAGCGCTGCCAGGCAAAACGATTGTGCGGAGCTTCCAATTCGGCCGGCTGCCAGGTGGCGCCATAGTCGATCGACACTTCCATGGCCGTCACATGGTCGTCACCCGCCCAAGCCTGACCGCGCACCTCGAAAGGCCGGCCCGCCTGTACTTCCGTCCCTGCCACCGGATTGGTGATCGCGGACTTCACGACCATGGATGTCATGACCATCATGTCCTCGTGAGGAACCTCGGCGCCAGGATCGACGGGATGGCGCGGCATCCGGTAGCTAAGGCCCGTCATGCCTGGACCATCATGCTCCTTGTCACGCAACCAGATCCGGGTAACCCATTTCTGACTGACCGAACCTGCCCAACCGGGGGCGACGATGCGCGCTGGAAAGCCATGCTCGATCGGAATGTCCTCGCCATTCATCTGCAAGGCGATGATGGTGTGCGGGTCCATCATCTTGTCGATCGGACCGCCACGCGAAATCGCTGGTCGGTCGGGATCTCCCGACAGATGCTCATCGTAGCTGTAGTGGCCGGTGTAGACCGCACTCTGCTTCAGTCCGGCACGTCTCAGGACATCGCGAAGGCGAACGCCGGTCCATTCGGCACAGCCTATCGCGCCAATGGTCCAGGGGTTGCCGCGCGGCAGCGGATTGAACCCGGCGCGTCCATTGCCGCCGCATTCGAGCTGAAGCCTGAGGGTAACGGTTTCGAACTCGTTCTTCAGTTGATCGTAGCTCAGCTCAAGCTCATCCTCGACCTCGCCGTCGATCTTCAGCCGCCAATCCGCCTTGCTCATCGGCTCGGGCATGGTGCCGTTGTTGCGAATGAAATGCTTGTCAGCCGGGGTGATGTCGTCATCAAGCAGATGTGCCGCTGCTTCCACGTTCACCGGACGGTCATTGTGGACGATCATGTCGGCATGCTTTGACTCGATGCGGAAATCGTCAACCGACTCTGCGAGCGCGGCTGGAATCAACCCGCTCGGCATGTTGGCACTGAATGGAATGGCCGTGCCAAGCACCGCGCCCATCGATGCCAATCCCGCTCCACGCAGGAACCCGCGCCGGTCGAGGCCGGTTTTTCGTCCGAAGACCAGATAGTCAGCGCGTTCGGGATCGTCGTTGTAGAGTTCGATCAGACCCTTATCCTGTTTCGGCATCCTGTGCATCCTCCCAATCAGGCTGTCGTTGCGACGCGGCCAAACCGCGCCCAAAAAGGGAGACGTTCGAACAGCACGGATTATTCCGTCCGATGCGAAAAGAATTTTCGAGGTCAGGTCGGCACCGGCGGTTCAAGCGCGGTGCCGGTATCGCTGGCTTCGGCCTCCGACTACGCCAGGCAGGGCCTGCGTGTCCCTTCAAGCGCAGCGACAAGTCCGTCTGCGTTCCGATCGCGGTCTCTCTCGAACTCGCGGATGGCATCCACGATCGTCAGAAAACGCTTCTCGTCCATCTTGCGTGCCAGCAGGACGAACTGTGTTGATTCCAACACCCAGCGGGCCACCATGAGACTGTGGTCGGCTTGGATCTCAACCATAAAGCGCCGGTCCGTCAGCATCTCAGCGGGCAGCCTGAAAAGGCTGAGCTTGCAGCCATTGCTGCCGAGATAACCGGTATGCTGGATGTCCCGACCGTCGTGCATCCAGACGCGCTGATCGTGCACCCGCACCAGGCCCGAGCTGGCCAGGAGTTCGGCGTAACCCTGGCCGCCGGAAGCCGGCTCAACGCTCGCCCCTCCTTCCGCCAGCCAGCCATCGTGAAGGGACAGAAGATCCTTCTCCGCATCGGGAAGCGAGACGATCTGGGCCGGTTCAGTCGTTTCGAGGCCCCACCAGGCCGCCGCGCCTGCGCCGAGGGCTACAGAGGCCGCCAATCCGATCCCGGCGAGGACACCGAAACGACGTCGCGGCACCGGTCTCGCCATGGGCATGGGAACAACCACGACCTCCGGGGCGAGCGAGGCGACGCCGGCAGACATCTGCTGGAGCATCGCGACTTGTCTCGCGACGGCCTCGTCCGACGCAACCAGATACGCGACGCGCGCGCGCTCATCCGGCGAGAGCTCGCCGTCCACATACGCGCAAAGCGTCTCGAACAAATCTTCCCGGGTTCTATTCATTCCTCACCTTCCGTGAGGCAACGGGCATAGCCGTGATCGTGTTCTCGTTCAACTGGGCCGCCAGCGCTCGGCGGGCTCGGCTGACCCTGCTCATAACCGTCCCCCTGGGAATGCCCAGCATGCCGGCCGCTTCCTCATAGCTGAAACCGCCGATATCCACGAGTGAAAGCACTTCACGATGGTCTGCGCTCAGCAATTCGAATGCCTGACGCACGGCTATCTTGTTCACCAGCAGACTTTCCATCGAAAGCGGCGCGCACACCAATTCCTGCTCTGGCGAAAAGGCTTCTGTCCGTTCCTGTGGCGATCGGAGACGGTCGATCCACAGATTGCGCATGGTGGTGAACATCCACGCTCGAAACGCTCTCTCATCCCGGGGTAAAGAGGGGGCGGAAATTGCCCTAACGACGCTTTCCTGCAACAGGTCGTATGCAGTGTCTCTGTCGCGGGTCAGCGCGAAGGCAAATCCAAGAAGCCGACCCGAATTCTCCTTCAGCCGACGCTGATGGCCCTCGTCGAATGCCAAGGCTGGTTCTCCTCCCGTCTGGTCTACGCCAGAATTGCGTCAACACTTGAGGACGCAAACCTGGTTGTCAACTCAGACCCTGCCCAAGCAAGAATCAGTTCATCTGGCTCCAGTCTTTTCGGCGTGCATCGGTCGTCGGCGGGCTCACATCTGGTCGCGAGGTATGCTTCGTGTACGCGTGCGCGAAAACACGCTCTTTCCATCGTGGAAAGCCTCGACCTTGCCGGAGATGACCCATTCGGTTTCCGTGCAGGACAAGGTCGAGACACATTCCGTGCGGACGGACCAGCCGTCACGCCGAGCTTCGCACGTCCATCTGGATTCGCCCGTCATCGACAGCGGATCGTCGACCTGGATCGTCCATGTCTCCTCGCGCACATCCCTTGTCGCCAGGCCATTGCCCGGATGCCGATTGAGGCCGGTATCCTCGCGAATGCGGTAGGTGGTCTGGCCCGATACGAGATCGCGCTCGACGCGGCGTGCGTCGGTGCCTTGCTCGATCTGGTCGTAACGCGGCAGCGGGTTGGCATTGGCCGGTTGCGCGACCTCGATGCGCCGATGTTCGCCCAACAGCGGGAGCGCGATCCCGATGGAGCCCAGCTCGACATCGAGCGTGGCATGATGCGGCGGTGGCAGGATGGTCGGCCAGTAGGCGCTGGAGATGGCCAGCCGGATACGGTGGCCGGGCGCAAAACGGTAGCCGCAGGCATCCAGTGTCATCCGGATGTCGGTGGCTTCACCCGGGACCATCCGCTGCGGTTGGGCGTTGGAATGCCGGTGCGCTAGGTTCAATACGCCGAAGCTGACGCGGGTCGCGGTGCCGTCCGGGTGAACATCGACGATGCGGACGCACAGGTTGGCCAGTGGTGCGTCGCTGGCCAGCCGCACCGTGAACTCAGGCTGACCGAGCACGACCAGTTCCGCGTCGAGCGGCTTGCTGTCGAAAGTGATCGAACCGGCATCATCGATGCGCTGATCGCCGGCCAGTTCGGCATCGGGCTTGCTGGTGAACCATTCGCCTGCGGCGACACCCGTATCCAGCGGCGACCGCAGTTTCATCGACCCGGTTGCCCTGCTTTCCGGTGTCGAGGTCAGAAGGCCAGCGCCGTCCAGGTTCAACTGCAGACGGTCAGGCGCTGTCCAACTGTCCTTCGCTACCCAATAGCCAGGGTCGGTCTCGCGCCAAAGTGCCGGTCGGGGGCCGTCGAGGATGAAGGCCCGCATCTGGGGAATATTGTCGGCACCATTGACTTTGTCGCGCAGCCAGCAGTTCCACCAGGAGATTGCTTCGCCAAGGAAATCGGCGCGCGGCTTGGGATAGGCGAAATGCGGATATTTGTGCACCCACGGCCCGACCAGCGCCCGGGCCTTGCCGGGCATGCCTTCAACCGCCTTGAAAGGCGTGTTGCGATAGCCGTCGGCCCAGCCGGCAATCACCAGGGCGGGAACCGGAAAGCCGTCGAAATCCTCGCAGATCGATCCATGCTCCCAGAAGGCGTCTCGCCGCTGGTGGGATAGCCACTCCTCCATGAAGAAGGGCTCGTTTTCCAGCCGTTCGAGCCACATTTCCATCCAGCGTTCGCCGACGATCTCCGGGTCCGGCGGGCGAGACTGGTAGGCGAGCATGGTTGCTGCCCAGGACATTTGTGCCTGCAGATGCGTGCCGTTCTTGTAGTGGATGTCGTCATTGTAGCGGTCGACAGTGGAAGCGATGGAGATCACGGCCTTCAGTGCCGGCGGCTTCAGCGCGGCGACCTGCAGGCAGTTGAAGCCGCCCCAAGAGATGCCCATCATCCCGACATTGCCATTCGACCAGGGCTGGCTGGCGATCCATTCGATGATCTCGACGGCATCGGAGAGCTCTCGCGGCGTGTATTCGCCGTCGATAACCCCTTCGGATTCGCCCGAGCCACGGATATCCACGCGTACGCCCGCGATGCCGGCTTCGGCAAAAGAGGGGTAGGTGGATTCGTCGCGCGGCGCCGTGCCGTTGCGTTTTCGATAGGGCAGAAACTCGAGCACCGCCGGCACCGGATTGGCTTCCGCGCCGTCGGGCATCCAGATACGGGCGGCCAGACGCGTGCCATCGGCCAGCGTGATCCAATCGTTTTCGATGACGTGGAAGCTGCGTGCGGTCATGTTGCGCTCACAAGGACATGTTGTGCCCACGGCAGCCATCGCCGCCGTGGGACCGGAAGTTTCGGCTGAAGCGTTGAGCCTCAGGCGTCGAGCCAGACCCGGCTGGCAATTCGGCCGTTCGAGATGTCGTTGCCGATGTCGTGGACGAAGCTCTTCAGGCGCGTGGAGGATGCGTTCACGAAGTCGTTGAATACCGGCAGGATAAGGCCACCCTCGTCGCGTACCATCAGCGCCATGTCGCGATAGAGTTCGCGGCGCTTGTCCTCGTCCAGTTCCGCCCGAGCCCGGGCGGCCATGGCATCGAAGTCCGATCGCATGAAACGCGTGTCGTTCCACTCCGCATTGGAGACATAGGACGTGGCATAGCGCGTATCCTGCGTCGGCCGGCCGCCCCAATAGGACGCACAGAACGGCTGGACATTCCAGACTTCCGACCAGTAGCCGTCGCTCGGCTCGCGCCGGACGTCGATCTGGATGCCCGCCGCGGCCGCGTTCTGCTGGAAGAGCTGTGCGGCATCCACGGCGCCCGGAAAAGCGGCCTCGGACGTGCGCAGCAGAATCGGACCCTCATGGCCGGATTCGCGGTAGTGGAATGCCGCCTTGTCCGGGTCGTATTCGCGCTGTTCGATTTCCGGCGCGAGCGCGTAGTTGTCGTTGACCGGGAAGTCGTTGCCCAGCGTACCGAAGCCGCCCACGACCTGGTTCAGAATGGCTTCGCGATCGATCGCATATTTCAACGCAAGCCGGAGATCGTTGTTGTCGAAGGGTGCGGTATCGCAATGCATGAGGAAGGAATAGAAGCCCTTGCCCGAGGTCTGGAGGATTTCGACATTCGGCGCGCGCTCAAGCAGCGAGACAGTATTGGGGGCGACCGTGTTGATGAAGTCGACCTGGCCCGAGGTGATCGCGCTGACACGAGCAGTCGCGTCGTTCATGACGATGAGTTCAACGCTGTCGACAAAACCGCGGTCGTCATGCCAGTCGTTCTCGTTCTTCTCGAAGGTGGCGCGGATGCCCGGTTCGAAGCTCACCAGCTTGTAGGGACCTGTGCCGATGGCAGCCATCGGGTCGTCCCGGCCGCCATTGGGCTGGATCTGGATGTGGTAGTCGGAAAGGACCAGCGGCAGGTCGGCGCTGCCTTCGCTCAGCGTCACCACGACTTCGCCGGCGACCTCCTCCACGCTCACGACCGAGCTCAACAGGCCGAGCGCGCCCGACTGGGAGCCCTCGTCGGCATGGCGGCGGATCGTCTCGACAACGTCGGCGGCCGTCAGCGGCGAACCGTCATGGAACTCGACGCCCTGACGGATCTTGAATGTCCATTGCGTGGCGTCGGCGGACGGCGTCCAGGATTCGGCGAGCGAAGGCACGGCTTCACCCGTCTCGGGATCGGATTCGACCAGCGTGTCGCCCCAGCAATGAGCGATCACAAAAGCGACCGAGGCCGTGGCCATTGCCGGATCGAGCGTGTCGCTGGATTCGCCGCCACCAATTCCGAGCCGCAGGTTTCCGCCGCGCTTCGGCTCTTCCGCGTGTGCCGGCATGGTCAGGAGCGCGCCGGACGCGCTCACGAGCCCGAGTGCCGCCGTTCCCTGGAAAAAGCTCCGGCGTGAGAGATTGAAACGGGAACGGGGGTTGCGCAGGTCAATCATGGCGACGCTCTCCTTGTTTCTGAATATCGCGCTGATCTTGACGCGCGGGACGCCATAGGCAATTTCGCACCTTGACGCGAATTTACGCTACTTTACGCTATCAGTATGGATCATCACACCCGACGAAGGTTCTGTGCCAATCTCAAGCATGCGTGCAGCACGAGGGGATCGATCTCCCAGTTCTGCCGGGAGATCGGCCTCAACCGGCAACAGTTCAATCGCTACATCAACGGGCAGGCAAAACCGTCCGATCATAACCTGCTTCGCATCGCATCCGCCTTTGGCCTCGAGCCGGAGGACTTCATCGCCACAAAGGAGGAGTTTCGTCTCAGGCTCGCCAGCGGTCCCGCGCCGGCCGATCCGCGCCACCCGCTGCTCGACGCCTTTCCGGGCGATCTCCCGGCATTGCGCAGGTATCTCGGATTTTACCAGAGCTACTATCTATCGCTCTCCTGGCCCGGGCATATTGTGTGTTCTTGTGCGCATCTCCGGGAGGAAGAAGGCCATGTGGTCGTGACCACGCTGGAGAGAATCGAAGACGCCGACAGCGGCATCAAGCAACGATCCCGTTATGTCGGTCTGGCCGCCTTTCGCCGAAACCGCATCTTCCTGACCGAGCGCACCCGTGGCGACGCGCCCACATTCGGGCAGACCGTGCTGATGCCCTTCGAGGTTCACCAACGGCTCTTCCTGCGCGGCGTGACCATGGGGGTGTCATGGCGCAAGGACAACCAACCCTACGCCTCACGCATGATCTGGCGTCACCATGGGACCCAGACAGACCGTCGTGCGCTGATTGCGCGATGCGGGGTCTACTCCGTCAGCTCCGGTGAATTGCCTTCGCCGGTTGCCGCTTATCTGTCGGCAAGCGATCCGCTGACCGTGACCCCAAAATAAAGGTTGGGCAGACTCCCTTTCCTGCAAGCCTTCCGGTATCTGCTTCCTCTGCCGGCTTTCCGGCTGTAGCCTTGTCCCAGCGGCCCTGTGGGGCCGTGTCGTCACAGCGGTAGCCCAATCATGTCCTTCGCGATTCCGATCCTCGGCGGCATTGGCCTGTTCCTGGTCGGCGTCTGGATGATGACCGAAGGGCTGAAACTTGCCGCCGGCGGGCTCCTGCAGCGCATTCTCGCCTCCGCCACGAGTTCGCCCTTGCGCGGGCTTGCCGCGGGCATTTTCATCACCGCCCTGGTGCGCTCGTCGAGCGCGGTGACGGTGGCGACGATCGGCTTCGTCAATGCCGGCCTGTTGGCGCTGGCGCCGGCGGTCTGGGTCGTGTTCGGCACCAATCTCGGCACCACGACGACAGCCTGGCTGGTGGTGCTGGCCGGCACCGGCTTCGAGGCCGCGACAATGGCGCTGCCGCTGGTCGGTATCGGGATGATCCTCAGGCTCATCAGCGCCAAGCGGCAGCGCACTGCCGGGCTTGGACAGGCGATCGCCGGGTTCGGCGTCTTTTTCCTGGGCATCGGCTTCCTGCAGGACGGGTTCGACGATGTCACCCCGATGCTGGCCGCGCTCGACCTCGATGCCGGCGCCTGGCTCGCAGTTCCGGCTTTCGTGGCGCTCGGCTTCGCGCTCACGGTCGTGACGCAGTCATCGAGCGCGGCGATTGCGATCGCGCTGACGGCGAGCGCCGGCGGCTCGGTGCCGCTCCTGCTGGCGGCGGCGGCGGTTATCGGCACCAATATCGGCACAACCTCGACGGCGGCGTTTGCCGCCATCGGGGCGACTGCGCCGGCCAAGCGCGTGGCAGCCGCGCATATCGTCTTCAACGTTCTGACCGCCGTCCTCGCGCTGGCGCTGCTGCCATGGCTGGTGGCAGCGAGCGAGGCGATCGCGGCCTGGGCTTCGGGCGATGGAAGCATCACGACGACGCTGGCGGTGTTTCACACGATCTTCAACGTGATCGGCGTGGCTGCGATGGGGGTGCTGGCGCCACGAATGATTGCCTGGCTGGGCTTGCGCTTCGTCAGTCAGGAGGAGCGCATCGGGCGGCCGCGTTTCCTCGATGCGACGCTGGTCAGTGTGCCGGAGCTTGCCCTGCGTGCCCTGGTGATGGAGGCTCGCCATATGGCCGACATCGCCTTCGAGGTAGCGCGGGTGCGTATCGGCCAACCGGAAGCGGCCAGGCGCGAAGTGGCCGGCATGCATGTCGGAGCGCTGCGCCTGGGCAAGGAAATCCGAACGGCCATCGGCCGGCTCGGCGGGCACACGCTGCCCGACCAGGTGTCGACGGCGTTGCCCGATATCATTCGCGGCGTACAGCATCTGGAAGAGGTGCTGCGCATTTCAGGCCAGGTCGAGCCGGCGGAGCGGATCGTGCCGCCGGAAGCCGGCATGCTGGCGGCATTGCGCGACAGCACGCTGGAGGCGCTCAGGCCGCTGGACGAGGTTGCGACCGAGGCGGGAGCAGGCGAGGTCGCGGCGCCGCTGGCCGTCGTCGAGGAGATTTACCAGAAGTTGAAGGCGGAGCTTCTGGTCAATGCCGGGCGCGGGCGGCTTGCGGTGACGCCGATGGAGGCGGCCTTCCTGCAGTCGCGGCTGTTGCGGCGTATTGCCGAGGAAGCGCACAAGGCGCGCCGGCGACTCTTGCCCTGGAGCCTCAAGGTGGTCGAGGCGACTGTTGAGCCCGAGCAAACGCTGCCCGAGGAGGCTTGACCTCGGTCAACCTCCCGGACGAGATTCTCGCCTATCCACATCCTGCATGAGAGGAACCGGACGTGGCCGAACCCATCTTCCGTACTGAAGGCGTTACCAAGGTCTATGGCAGCGGCCATGCGGCCGTGCACGCGCTACGCGGCGTCGACCTTGCGCTGAACGAGGGCGAGATGGTGGTCATGCTGGGCGCGTCTGGCTCCGGCAAGTCGACGCTGATGAACATTCTGGGTGCGCTCGATACCCCGACCGATGGACGGGTGTTCTTCCGCGACCGTGAGTTGACCCGGCTTTCCGACGCGGCGCTGACATCGTTCCGGCGCGACCATGTCGGCTTCGTGTTCCAGTTCTACAATCTGGTGCCCTCGCTGACGGCGCGCGAGAACGTGGCGCTGGTGACCGAGATCGCGAAGAACCCGATGCGGCCGGAGGAGGCGCTGGAACGCGCCGGCCTGCCGCACCGGATGGACCATTTCCCAGCGGAGCTGTCGGGTGGCGAGCAGCAGCGGGTGGCGATCGCCCGCGCCATCGCCAAGCGGCCGGACGTGCTCCTGTGTGATGAGCCGACCGGTGCACTGGACAGCAAGACAGGTGTCACGGTGCTTGAGGCGCTGGTCGCGATCAACGAGGAACTTGGCACGGCGACGGCGCTGATCACCCATAATGTCGGCATCCAGAAGATCG
>Ga0213835_101722_pt1 | contig 12280 bp, 9 predicted proteins | sample SWPATP01_FD_160576 | JGI IMG/M metagenome (GOLD analysis project Ga0213835, IMG submission 160576) | Coastal seawater microbial communities from Marineland, Florida, United States - SWPA TP0 #1 | ecosystem: Environmental > Aquatic > Marine > Coastal | place: USA: Florida | collected 2016-08-05
GGGCTCGATCGGCTCGGAGCTGGCGCGCATCGTCGCGGGGTTTGCGCCGGCGGAGCTGGTCCTGATGGAGCGGAGCGAGAACGCGCTGTTCGAGATCGATCGCCAGCTCGGATGGGGCTGGGCGGGCGTCTCGCGGCGCGCGGTGCTGCACGACGTGGTGGACGCCGAGGCGACGCGGGCGAAGTTCGCGTCGCTGGAGCCGGAGGTGGTTTTTCACGCGGCGGCGCACAAGCACGTGCCGCTAATGGAGGATCACCCTTGGCACGCGGCGGAGAACAACGTGTTCGGGACGTCGAGCGTGCTGAAGGCTTCGCTGGCGTGCGGGGCCGAGCGGTTCGTGCTGGTTTCGACGGATAAAGCGGTGCGTCCGAAGTCGGTGATGGGGGCGACCAAGCGTCTCGCGGAGCTGTGCGTGCGATCAGCCGGGGCGCGACCGGGCGCACGGACGCGGTGCTGCGCGGTGCGGTTTGGGAACGTGCTGGGCTCGGCGGGGAGCGTGCTGCCGATCTGGTCGGCCCAGCTCGCCGAGGGCGGGCCGATTACCGTGACCGATGCGCGCATGACGCGGTACTTCATGACGATCCCCGAGGCGGCGACGCTGGTCGTCCAGGCGTGCGCGATGGCGGGCGAGCCCGGGCGAGCCGGTGGCGGGGAGGTCTTCGTGCTCGACATGGGCGAGCCGGTGCGCGTGCTGGAGCTGGCCGAGCGGTTCGTGCGCCTGCACGGGTACGAGGCGCGCGTCGTCGGCTCCGGGTCGCCTGAATCGCTCGACGGGTGGATCGGGATGCCCGGCTCGCGCGCTCGGATCGACATCACCATCACCGGCGCACGCCCGGGCGAGAAGCTGCACGAGGCGCTTGCGTACGAAGCCGAGACGCTCAGCGCCACATCCCACCCCGGCATCCGCGTCCTCCGGGACGAGGCCGAGACCGGGCTGATCGACGCGCCGGCGATGCTCTCGGACCTTCGGGCCGCTTCGGGCGCCCGCGCCCCAGACGGCTCGGTCGAACGCCAAACCGTCCTCGCCGCCCTGGCCCGCTGGGTCCCGGAGCTGGCAACCCCGGCGGAGGAACCCAAGCCCGTCGCCAAGCCCAAGCCCCGAACCACCGGCACACCCGCGACCGCGGCGTAAAGCGGGCGGCAGCGGGGGCAGAGGGCGAGCGCTGCGGACCTCCAGATTTCGGACCTTGCGATGTGGACGTGGGGCCGGGGTCTGTGTCGTTGCGGGCTGGCGAGCTGTTCATGTGGTGCTTTGGCCCTCTCCTGTGGGCGCTCCGCGCGAGTGTGTTTCAGTTGGGGCTTGGATGATCCGAATCATCCGGTCATGGACCCCGCTGGCGGCTCCATCCCGGTGGCTCGGCAGGTGCAGGCGGCTTCGCGCCGTGCTGGTGATGCGGCTGCCCAGGCGGCGCCCCTCGCCGGGGTGCGTTCGCCCGGGGGCGGTTCGGGGGCGTGCGAGCGGATGGTGCTGGAGACGGCCGAGGCCCGGGACAAGGCCGAGGCGCTGCTGCGGGGGCTCTTGCGGGCTCGCGCGTCGAGCGCGCGTCACCTGCGGGCGGGTCAGGGGACGATGCTGGGCGGCGAGCTGAACGCCGAGGGGCAGCGTGGGAGCTCGATCGATCACGCGATCGAGAGCACGCGCCGGATGGTGCGGGCGCTGGACCGGGCGGCCGAGGGGCTGCGTGCGGGGACGTCCGAAGGCGTGCTCGACCTGCTCCGGGACGAGGCGGGCTGAGGGCGCGTGGCTCGTGCTGTGCTTGCTTCTTGAGCTGTGAACTCCGCGAGGGGGCACGTCGCCGGCGTGGGGTTGGTGGCTACGCTTGGCGGTGCGCAGCGACACGGTGGCCAGGCCGAGGGTGATGGTGAAGCGTTTGTGCGCCCGGGCGTCGCTCCCGGCGTACCAGACGGAGCTGGCGGCGGGGATCGACCTGCCGGCTTGCCTGCCCGAGGGTGAAACGATCCAGATTTTTCCCGGCAGGATCGCGCTGGTGCCGACGGGCATCGCGGTCGCGATCCCGCCGGGCTACGAGGCGCAGGTGCGCCCGCGGAGCGGGCTGAGCACGAAGTTCGGCGTCACGGTGCCCAACGCGCCGGGGACGATCGACGCGGACTACCGGGGCGAGGTGAAGGTGGCGCTGATGAACCTGGGGCAGGAGCCGTTCACGGTCGAGCACGGGATGCGCGTGGCGCAGATGGTGGTGGCGCCGGTGGCGCACGCCGAGGTGGTCGAGGTGGACGAACTGGACGACACGGCCCGTGGGGCTGGCGGGTTCGGCTCGACCGGGCGGTAAGCAGAACGAAAAGCGCAGCACTCGGAACCCAGAGCCCGGAGGTTGAAGACCGCATCGGTGCTCGGGGCCGATCGGAGGTTGTGGTTGTCGGCAGATGACGGACAAGTTGGCGCTCCTGGGCCCGAGGACCGCGCGCAGGGGCCGGTGTCGGCCGGCGTGCCGGTGGGGGGCGAGTCGGTGACCAGCGAGGCGCTCGCGCCGGCGGAGCTTTCGCACGCGCACCCGGCGGCGGAGATGCTGCGCGTCGCGCTGCCGACGGTTGTGACGATGACCAGCTACACGGTGATGCAGTTCATCGACGGGCTGATGGTCTCGCGGATCGGGGCCGACGGGGTGTACCTGGCGGCTCAGGGCAACGGCGGGATCGTGATGTGGCTGACGATCTCGTTCGTGCTCGGGCTGACGACGGTGATCAACACGTTCGTGAGCCAGCACCTGGGCGCAGGGACGCCGGCGCAGGGGGCGCGGTACGCGTGGGTCGGGCTGTACCTGTCGCTCGCGACGGCGCTGCCGATGCTGGCGATGATCCCGCTGCTGCCGTGGGTCTTCGGGCTGATGGGTCACGAGGGGCGGCTGCTGGAGCTGGAGACGGGGTACGCGCAGGTGCTGTTCGCGGGCGCGTTTCTGACACTGGGCGCGCGGTCGATTGCGCACTATTTCTACGGGATGCACCGCCCGATCGTGGTGATGGTGTCGGTGCTGCTGGCGCAGGTGGTGAACGTGGTGGCGAACGCGGTGCTGATCTTCGGGCCCGACGGGCCGGGGGAGGGGATGAGCGTCGGGCCGTTCGGGTGGTTCTTTGAGTGGACGGGTTCGCTCGCGGCCTGGCTGGGCATCCCGGCGATGGGCGTGACGGGTGCGGCGCTGGGGACGGTGCTGGGCACGGCGGTCGAGTTCCTGCTGCCGATCGCGATCTTCCTTGGGCCGATGCACAAGAAGTTCGGCACGCGCCGCGCGTGGCGATGCGGGTGGGGCGCGGTGAAGGACATCGGGCGCGTGGGGTGGCCGGGCGGGCTGATGTTTGTCAACGAGATGCTCTGTTGGGGCTATCTGATGGCGGTGATGCTCAAGGCCGGCGGCGAGGCGGCGGCTGTCCACGCCGCGGGCGGCCCGGGCGTGCTGAGCGCCGCTGAGGTGAGCGAAGCGGGTGTGGCGCACAACGCCGCGGGGTGGATCGCGCTGCGGTACATGCACCTGAGCTTCATGCCAGCGGTCGGGCTCTCGATCGGCGTGACGGCGCTGGTGGGGCGCTGCATGGGCATGGGTCGCCCGGACCTGGCGGCGCAGCGCGCGATGCTCGGGCTCAAGATCGGCGTTGTGTACATGGGGCTGTGTGCCGCGGCGTTTGTGATCTTCCGCGAGCCGATGGTGCGCCTGTTCCTGCCGGAGGGCTTGAGCGCGGAGGAGACGGCGCGCCTGGTCTCCATCGGCGCGATGGTCATGATCGCGGCGGCGGTGTTCCAGGTCTTCGACGCGATCGCGATCGTGCTCAGCGGGGCGCTGCGCGGCGCGGGGGACACGGTGTGGCCCGGGATCGTGACGGTGGTGAGTTCGTGGGTGTGCATCATCGTGGTGGGGCACGCGATGATCGTGTGGATGCCGCAGCTCGGGTCGATGGGCCCGTGGATCGGGGCGTCGCTGTACGTGATCGTGCTGGGCGTGCTGCTCGGGTTGCGCTTCATGGGCGGAAAGTGGAAGCGGATCAAGCTCGTGGGCGAGCCGCAGCCGGACCCGGGCGTGAGCGGGGGCGTGCTGCCGGGCGAGGCGTGAGCGGGCTCAGCTCTCGGCGAGGGCGCGGTTGTACGCCGCGATCGCTTTGCCGCGGGTGAGGATGCCGATCGGGAGCGTGGGGTCGATCGGGCTCATGACGGCGAGGCTCGCGACGTCGTGGGCGGCGAACTTGCTCATGACGCTGTCCAGCGGCTCGTCGTAGCGCACGCTCGGGACTTCGCGCAGCAGCTCGGCGACGAGCAGGAGCGGGATCGCTTCGTGGTCGATCAGGGCCGTGCGCATGTCCGCGCCGGTCACCATGCCCAGGTACGCGCCGGTGGTCTGGTCCATGACGACAAAGTCCGGCACGCTCCAGTGCGCGTGCAGCATGACCAGCTTGCTTACCGGGTCCGACGCGTACACGGGCTCCGGCAGCGGGACCAGCTCGCACCGACCGGCTTGCAGGCGGCGCATCAGCGAGAGGTCCAGGCTCCGACCCACGTTCACGCCCTGACGGCGCAGGCGGTAGGTGTAGAGGCTGTCGCGCTCGAGGAGCTGGGCGACGACGACCGCGATGATTGCGGCGAGCATGATGGGGAGGATGACGTACGCGTCGCGGGTGAGCTCGTAGAGGATGAGGATCGCGGTCATGGGGGCGTGGGTGCCGCCGGCGACGACGGCGGCCATGCCGACGAGCGCGTAGGCGGCGGGCGAGCCGCCTTCGGGGATGAGCCCGAGTCGATCGAGCCCGACGCCGATGGCTGCGCCGGTCGCCGCACCAAGGAACAGGCTGGGCGCGAACACCCCGCCCGATCCGCCGGAGGCGAGGGTGATCGTGGTCGCGACGGCTTTCATCGCGGCGAGCAGGATGAGGAACCAGAGGATGACCGGCAGCCCGCCCGGGTGGGCCGCGTCGGGCGTGGCGGCGAACGCGCCGGGGCTGATGAGCCAGCGGATGGTGTCGTACCCGTTGCCGAAGAACGCGGGGACGCCGGCGTCGGCGCCGGGCGTGCCCGGGGCGGCAAGGGCGCGGGTCAGGTGCAAGAACGCGATCCCCACCACGCCCAGCAGGATCGCGCCCGTGATCGGCTTGACCAGCGGGTGCAGCTTCACCTCGCTGTACAGATCCTCACCCGCGTGCAGCAGGCGGCTGAACCCGACCGCCACCAGCCCGCAGATCACGCCCAGTAGCATGTAGCTCGGCAGCTCGATCGCGCGGAAGGTGTACGCCTGCACCGCTTCGCCCGAGGCGAAGATCGCCTCGTTCTCGCCCATGAACGCCTGGGTGGTCGCGGTGCTGAAGACCGCCGCGACGACAACGGGGGTGAACGTCCGCAGGCTGAAATCACGGAGCAGGATCTCCATGACGAAGAAGACGCCGGCGATGGGGGCGTTGAAGATGCTCGCGATGCCCGCAGCGGCCCCGCACCCGAGGAACGTCTGCATCCGCTCTCGGCTTACTCGGAACCGCTGCCCGACGACCGAGCCGGCCGTCGCCCCGATCTGCACGATCGGGCCCTCGGTCCCGCTGCTCCCGCCGGAGCCCACGGTGCAGATGCTCGCGAACACCTTGACGACGCCGACGCGGAGGGGGATGACGCCGCCTTTGTCGATGATCGCCTTCATGACCTGCGGCACGCCGTGCCCGCGCGCGTCGGCCGCGAACAGGTGCACCAGCAGCCCCGTCAGCCCCATCCCGACGACGGGGATCGCGATGACCAGCCAGTCCCCCCCGGCCGACATGGAGCCGCGGGTCAGGCGCTCCACCCAGTGCAGGGTCTCGGCGAACGCGATGGTGCCGAAGGCGGTGATCGTCCCGATGAGCGCGCCGAAGGCGATCAGGATCAGCGTCTGATCCGCGGCGATGCGCCGGGCCCAGCGCCGGATGGGGTTGCGCTCCGCCAGTTCGGGCGCGGACGGCGTTGCATTGGATGGTCCCGCGCCGTCACTGCCCGGCATCGCTCACCCGTTCGCCCGAAGCATCGTGGCGCAGGCAACTGGCCCGCGCGCTCCACGACGGGTGTTATACCAAGGATCGCAGCGCCCTACGTCCGGCGGCGCGTGGCGTCGTCCAATTCGAGCCCGGCTTCGAACGCGATCCGCGCCAGCTCGACGCGGTTGGCCCCGCCGAGCTTCTTCGCGAGCTTGTCCCGGTGCCGATCCACGGTCTTGGGCGAGCGGTGGAGGACGTCGCCGATCTCGGCGACGGTCAGCCCTTGCCCGAGCAGCGCGAGCACTTCGAGCTCCCGCGCGGTCAGCTTGCCGAGCTCGCCCAGGCTGACGACCCCGCTGTCGACGATCTCAACGTCGCGCTTGGCCGACACCTCGGCGAACTCGCGGGCGTCCATACGCCGGGTGATCGTCAGGTAGAGCGCCAGCGGCTTGCCATCGGCGCCCAAGGGGGCGTTGTGCGCGAAGGCGTTCTCCTCTTCCGGGTCCGGCTCGATCAGGCGCACCCACGAGCCCTGCTGACGACCGCGCCAGAGCGTGCGGATCAGCACGCCCTTGCCGGTGCGCTTGACCTGCTGGAGCAGCGCGAGGCGCTCCTGAATCCAAGGCTCCGGGAAGACCTCGCGCCAGTACTTGCCCATCGCGTCCGGCGGCTTGGCCTTGTCGCCCAAGAAGATGATCGCGGCTCGCTCGTTGCACCAGACCGTGAACCCGTCTTCGCGGATCACCGCGACGCCGATCGTGGGGTCCGATCGCATCGCGGACCACAACGCCCCGTCCACCCCGGGCTCGTTGGCAAGTTCCGGCTCGGAGGAGGCTGCGCCCGCACGCTTTTTCGGGTCGGCTGCAAAGCTCATGGCACCGCTCCGTATCTGAGGCCCGCCCGCCCCGGCCACGGACGGCCTCCGTTCGCCAACATACCCTGATGCTCGGGCCTCATACAGAATCAACCCACCAAAACTGACCGACTTTCCCCATCATGCCGAAAACTGGTCTTTATGCTGGCCCTGTTTGGGTGAATGCTTCGCAAAATCACGGCTGCTCGGCCCACACGGCGGGTGTGGGCGGCGACTTGGAGGCGACGGATGACCACGCTGCATCTTTATAACACCCTCACCCGTCAGCAGGAGAAATTCCTCCCGGAAAATACCTCACGAGTGACCTTCTACACCTGCGGGCCGACCGTCTACGACGACGCCCACATCGGCAACTTCCGCGCCTTCCTCGCCGCCGACTTGCTTCGACGCTGGATCGAGTCCCCGCTCTGCGAGATCCAGGCCCCCGACGGCGACACGCATCGCGGCCCGCGCGAGGTCGTCCACGTCATGAACATCACCGACGTCGGGCACATGACCGACGACGCCGCGGCCGACGGCTCGGGCGAAGACAAAATGGCCCTCGCCGGCCGGCGCATCGCCGAAGCCAAGAAAGCCGGCACCCTCCCCCAGGACGCCGACGTCGATCCGCAGAACCCCTACGCGATCGCCGCCTTTTACGCGGGGCGGTTCATCGAGGACGCGGCGAGGCTCGGGCTCAAAGTCGCGCGCGAAGCCGAGCGCGAGCCGTGGCGGATGCCCCGCGCGACGGCTGCCGTCCCGCGGATGATCGAGTGGATCGCGGAGCTGATCGCCAAGGGGCACGCGTACGTCGCGGGGGAGAGCGGCGCGCGGGCCGTGTATTTCGATGTGCGCTCGTTCCCGAGCTACGGGCGTCTGAGCGGGAACACGCTGGACGACATCCGCGGCGGGGCCGGCGGGCGCGTCTCCGACGCGAACCAGTCCGCCAAGAAACACCCGGCCGACTTCCTGCTCTGGAAAGAAGACGCGAGCCACATCATGAAGTGGGACAGCCCCTGGGGCGCGGGCTACCCGGGGTGGCACATCGAGTGCAGCGTGATGGCCGGCGACGCGCTCGCGCCCGACACCGGCGTCATCGACCTCCACTCCGGCGGCGAGGACAACATCTTCCCCCACCACGAGTGCGAGCGCGCCCAGAGCTGCTGCCACAGCGGACAGCCCGAGTTCGCCCGCCACTGGCTCCACGCCCGCTTCCTCCAGGTCGAGGGCGAGAAGATGTCCAAGAGCAAGGGCAACTTCTTCACCGCGCGCGACCTGTTCGCCAAGGGGCACGAGCCCGCGAGCGTTCGGCTCGAACTGATCAAAACCCACTACCGCAGCAACGCCAACTTCACCGAGCAGGGGCTGAAGGACAGCGCCCGCATCGTCGAACGCTGGCGCACCTTCGCCGATCGTGCGCGCGCCTCCAGCATCCCCGGCGAGCGGAACGACGCGGTCGCCGACGCCTTCGCCAGCGCGATGAGCGACGACCTGAACATCGCGGGCGCGCTGGGCGTGGTGAACGCCTGGCTCGGGCAGACGCCCGAACCGACCCAGGCCGACGCGGCTCTGTTGGCGGAGTTCGACGCCGTGCTGGGCTTGCTGGAGCTGGAGCGTGCCGCACGAGCCGAGACCGCGATCGGCGTCTTCGCGGCCGGGCTCGAGCCCGACGCGGAGGTCGAACGCCTGCTGACCGAACGGCGCGACGCGCGGGCCGGCAAGGACTTCGCCCGGGCCGACGCGATCCGCACCGAGCTGACCAGCCGCGGCTACGCGATCAAAGACATGCCCGGCGGGCGCGTGGAAGTCACGCGAGCCTGACGCGGCGCGCACTGTTCAAGCACCGATCGGCGTAGCCGATCGCGTCGGGGGATGGCACGCTGCTCAGGCGAGCGCCTTCGGGCCGAGGGTCTGGATGGTGGTGGTGCCGAGGGTGCGCCGGGCGAGGTAGTCGTGGACGCGGTCGAGGTTGATCGCGTCGATCTCGCCCGCGATCTCGGTCAGGGAGCGGGCTCGCCCGAGGCGGACCCAGTCGCCCGCCATCGCCGCCGCCCGAGCCGAGGTGGACTCGCCGCTGAACACGACGCGGCTTTTCATCCCGACCAGCGCGCGGTCGAGCTCTTCGGCCGTCACGCTGCCCGCTTCGGTGCCGATCCGTTCGAGTTCGTCGCGGAGGACGCGGAGTGACTCCTCGGCTCGTTCGGGCGTCGTGCCCACGTACGCCGTCACCGTCCCGCGGTCGCGGTCCGAGCGGTACCCGCAGCTGACGGCGTAGCACAGCCCGCGTTTCTCCCGCACCTCCGTGAACAGCCGCCCGCTCATCCCGCCGCTGAGCACGCTGCACACCGCGCGCTCCAGCGCCGAATCCGGGTTGGGCTCGGCCGGCCCGTCGTGCACCAGCACGATCTGCACCTGGTTGCTCTCGTCCAGTTCGTGCGCGTACCCCCGGGGCGCCGGGGCCCCGAGCGCGGGCTCCTGCCACGAGCCCGTCCAGGCGTTGAGCAGCTCGTCCAGACGGCGCGCCACCGCTTCGGCGTCCACCGCGCCCGAGACGGCGAGCACGCTCCCCACCGGGACGGCACACCGCGCCCAGGCGCGTGTCAGATCCTCCCGCGTGACCGAGGCGAGCCCGTCCTCGGTGCCGTAGCCCGAGCGGTTGATCGGCTCGGGGTGGTGGCGCGAGCGGGCCGCGAGGACGCAGCGCTCCTGCGGGTCGTCGGCGAGCGAGGCGAGCGATTGCAGGCAGAGTTCCCGGACCGGCTCGATCGACGCCTCCCCGAAAGCCGGCGAACGCACCATCTCGACCAGCAGCGGCAGCGCATCGAGCAGTCGATCGCCCAGAACGGTCATCCCGAGGCGGTAGTGGCGCATCAGCGCGTCGGTGGATCGGCTCGCGCCGAGGCGGTCGAAGGCGTCGGCCTGCTCGCGCGAGCCCAGCGTCGCGCTCCCACGCAGCAGCAGCTCGTGCAGCATCGCGCACAGCCCCAGACGGTCCGCGGGGTCCGCGCCGGACCCGCCGGGCAGCAGCCACGTCAGCCCCGCCGATCGCACGGCGCGGCTCTGCTCCACCACCAGCGGCATGCCGCAAGCAAGCTCGAACACCCGGATCTCGCCCATGCGTCGCCTCCTGACCTGCCCATATGGAGCCAATCACTAAGCCCCAAGGCTGCGCGAGAGTCTATCGGACCCACCGCGCGACCACACACGGGCGCGATTTCGACGCCGAATCGCGCATGATGGCCGAGGTTTCGACGCGATCTCGCGCGAACATGCCGCGATCGCGCGGGGTTCGTGCGGACATCTGCCCTTGAAGCGTGCGAAGCGCGAGCAAGACGCGAGCTTGTCGGTTGCGCGGGTTGGTGAGGCTTGATCGCGCGTGCCGATCGGCGTGCGCGCGCGTGCGGACGATCGAGATCGCGCGCTTGAACACGCGTCGCGCGCCGTCGCGAGCGACGTTGCGAAGCTCAACAACGGCAGCGCGCACGCGCGATGAAGCGCGTCAGAGCGCTTGCAAAGCATCGCGCGAGCAAAAATTTTGAAAATTTTTTTCGGGGCTTCGGGCGCGATCATTCGACCGCTTCTGCGATCGGCGTGTCGCTCTTGGATCGAGCGTTCGCGCGGGCGTCGTCGGGGCGTGCGCCGAGTGGCGCTGCGCAGGCTTACTCAAGAAAGCATCGGAAAAACGCCCGAATTTTGCGGCGTTTTTGCAAAGGGCTTGTGGTGTGTCGCGCGACGGGGTGTCTTGTTGCGGTCGGTTGCGCGGCTTTGTGCGCGGGCGCTTCGGGTGTCGGGCGTGGTCATGATCGGGGCGGTTGGCGGCGCCGGCGCGCGTGGAACAAGGGCTTGTGCGCTGGCGTTTCTGTCCGCAAGCTGTAGAGTGTTCGCTCAAGCAGTCGGAAGGAACGTCCCGATAGAGGAAACGAGTCCGGCCGCAGGTCGTGTGCCACCCGCGAACCGGAAGAGTCAGCGCCCGGCACACCGCACGGAGATTGCCATGGCAAAGAGGACCGCCAAGAAAGCCACCCGGAAGAAAGCCGCCAAAAAGACGGCGAAGAAGGCCACTCGCAAGAAGGCCGCCAAGAAGACCGCGAAGAAGGCGACCCGCAAGAAGGCCGCCAAGAAGACTGCAAAGAAGGCCACCCGGAAGAAGGCGACCCGCAAGAAGGCCGCCAAGAAGACCGCGAAGAAGGCCACTCGCCGCGCGGTCCGCAGCGCCTGAGCCCCGCCGCCTGGTGCACACCGGGCGAGCCGTGAGGCGGCGCCCGACTGTGCTCCATCGGCATCCCGCTCAAGCGAACCGGCCGAATTTCGGCCGCTGATCCGTCGCTCACAGCGCCCCGCGCTGAGGGGGTGACGACGCCCAGACCAACGCGCCGCCCGGCGCACACCGGGCGATCTGTTCGCGGGTCTGGAACACACTGGCCGAGCCCGATCCAGGGGCCGACCCGAACGGTCGGCCCCTTTCGTGCGCGCACCGATCGACCCGGTGAGCCCGCAGCCGCCCGTCCGCGCCTTGCCGGATCGCGTCCGGGCGGCGACACTGCAACCGTGACCGCCAACCCGCCCGAAGCCGAGACCGACGCGGGCGTCTGGCCCGAAGGCCCGACGCCCACCGACGCGCTGCGCGCGCTCCGCCGAAGCCGCGTCGGCACGCTCTTTGCCGACGAGGCGATCTTCCCGGTCGTCTTCATCGCCGACGGCTCGACCGGTCGTCTGGTCTTTCCGCTCGCCCCGCGAGCGCTCGACGCCGGGCAGCACGTGCTGCATGTGCCCGAGGAGGACCCGGACGCGATGCAGCTCCTGCTGACGCTGCACCCGATCGACCGCGACAGTGCCGAGGCGTGCGATCGGCACCTGGCGTACCACCCGTCCCACCACGGGGCGCCGCGCGCGGGGGCGTGGGTCGCGGCTTCGATCGACAGCGCCAAGTGGCGCGACCTGGTCTTTGATGGCTCGGTGCTGACCGTGCCCAACGCGCTCCGCGAGGGTGAGGCGCGCCTGGTCAAGCGTGCGAACGCCGACCGGGACGCGCTCCGCGGCGCGTGCGCCCGGCGCGCGGGGGTGGAGCCGGTGGACCCGCTCTGTGTGGGTGTGGACCCGGACGGGCTGGACGTGCGCGCACGGTTCGGGATCGTGCGCGTGGAGTTCGAGTCCCCCGCGGGGACGGTGCCGGAGGCTGAGGGCGCGATCGACCGCCTGCTCGGCAAATCCACCTGACGCGCCGTGCTGGACCCGAGCCCCTAAGCCCTAAGCCTTCGTTCTTGAACCCGATTCCTGAGGAGCCGACGCCGATGCCGTACACGCCGCCCCGATCGGTCCGTTTGCGCGAGGCGCACGCGCACGTGTTTCAGCACGGGCGGAGCCTGGGGATGATCGACGCGTCGTCGTTCGAGCACGCCGGGGTGCTGCTGGAGGCGTTCAGCGAGCGTTCGCGGGCGGTGCGCGAGTCGGGACAGGGGGCGGTGGTGCTGGGGGACAAGGCGCGCCCGGAGG
>Ga0213835_101723_pt1 | contig 12272 bp, 10 predicted proteins | sample SWPATP01_FD_160576 | JGI IMG/M metagenome (GOLD analysis project Ga0213835, IMG submission 160576) | Coastal seawater microbial communities from Marineland, Florida, United States - SWPA TP0 #1 | ecosystem: Environmental > Aquatic > Marine > Coastal | place: USA: Florida | collected 2016-08-05
TCATCTACATCACCGAAACCTCGATGATGTCGGACGCCGCCGGCGAGGAAATCCGCGAACTGTCCTCGCACCAGGCCGAGGCCGTCCTGCAGGCGAACTTCCTGCCGCCGGACGCCGCCTTCTACCTGCAGCACGCCATCAAGGCCTGCAACAGCGGCGTCGACCGCGCCCACATCGTGCCGTTCGAGATGGACGGCTCGGCCCTGCTCGAACTGTTCACACACGACGGCGTGGGCACCATGATCAGCCACGAGAACCTGGAAAGCCTGCGCCAGGCCACAATTGAGGACGTCGGCGGAATTATCAAGCTGATCGAGCCCCTGGAAGCGGACGGCACCCTGGTTTATCGCGGGCGCGAGCTGATCGAGCGCGAAATCGAGCTGTTCTCGGTGATCGAGCACGACGGCGTGATCTTCGGCTGCGCTGCGCTGTACCCCTTCCCGGACGCGAAAATGGGCGAGATGGCCTGCCTGACCGTGAACCCGGACGTGCAGGCCCAGGGCGACGGCGAACGCATTCTGAAGCACATGGAAAACCGCGCGCGCGCCGCCGGCCTCACGAAACTGTTCGTCCTGACCACGCGCACCGCGCACTGGTTCAAGAAGCGCGGCTTCCTGCCCGCCACCGTGGACGACCTGCCGAAGGACCGCCAGCACATGTATAACTGGCAGCGCAAGTCACAGGTTTTCATCAAGTCTTTATAATCACGCTTTCTCTACACCGAATCAGGAGCACTACATGGCCCGCACCGTCCATTGCATCAAATTAGACAAGGAAGCCGAAGGACTGGACTTCCCGCCCGTACCAGGCGAGATGGGCAAGAAGCTGTATCTGTCGGTCTCGAAAGAAGCCTGGCAGGCCTGGCTCAAGCACCAGACCATGCTGATCAACGAGAACCGCCTGAACCTGGCCGACGACCGCGCCCGCAAATACCTGGCGACCCAGCTGGAAAAGCATTTCTTCGGCGAAGGCGCCGACCAGGCCATGGGTTACGTGCCGCCGGCGCAGTAATCTCATTTCCTGCAATAACGGCTGGGGTCAGGTCTGACAATCGGACACGGCCTCAGCCGTTTAGGTATGTGCATAACGAGTTGACGATGCAGTAGCAGTTGAGTTCGCGCCAAGGCGGAAGTCCACATGGCAGACCTGACCCCAGCTCTTACAACATGAATAACATGCTCGCCGCGTTCGACAACCTGCTGATGGACGACCGCCCGCGCGAGCTGGGCCAGCTACGGCGCGGCCTGGTCGAGTTCCTGTATTTCGGCTTCAAGAACGCGCGCGCCTGCCTGTTCGTGTTCACCTTCATGGCCACCGTGCTGGCGATGCCGCGCGCCGGCCTGTTCGGCATTCCGCGCTACGACCTGCTGCTGCTCGTCGCCCTCGGCATCCAGTGCTGGATGGTGTATGCCAAACTCGAAACCTGGGACGAACTGAAAGCCGTCTGCCTGTTCCACATGATCGGCTTCGCGCTCGAGGCGTTCAAGGTGTCGAGCAGCATCCAGTCCTGGAGCTATCCCGATTTCGCGTACACCAAAGTGCTCGGCGTGCCGCTGTTCGCCGGCTTCATGTATGCCTCGGTCGGCAGCTACATCGTGCAGGCCTGGCGCATGTTCGACCTGCGCATCCGCCACCATCCGCCCTACTGGATGGCGGCGCTGATCGCCGTCCTCATCTACGCCAACTTCTTCACCCATCACACCATCGGCGACTACCGCTGGTACCTGGCCGCCTGCGCGCTGGGCCTGTATTCGCGCACCGTCGTCATCTACCGCCCGCTCGACCGCGACCGCCAGATGCCGCTGATGCTGGGCTTCGTCCTGATCGGATTCTTCATCTGGCTGGCCGAAAATATCAGCACCTTCTGGGGCGTGTGGCGCTACCCGAACCAATTGGGCGCCTGGTCGATCGTCCACATCGGCAAATGGAGTTCATGGTCGCTGCTAGTGATCATGACCTTCACGATCGTCGCCAGCCTTAAACACATCAAGCGCAAGATCCACATCGCGGAGGCATAGACATGAGACATCCCGACAGCAAGGCACTCAAGGTGGCGACGTGGGTACTGATCGTGGTGGTGGTGCTGTTCTTCGCCAGCCGCCTGATCCGCTTCATCCTGCAATAGAAAAGCCCGCGCACCATTGCAGGTGCGCGGGCTTGACAGGCGTCGGCCAGGACACGGCCGGCGCCGGTTTTTCCTTGCTTATTTCTTCGACGCGTCCTGCATCTTCTCGCCGGCGCGCTCCAGGCCCTGGCCTGCCTTGTTGGTCACATGGGCTGCGCCTTCCTTGACGTTGGCAGCGGCTTCGTGCGATTCCTGGCGAACTTCGGCGCCGGCTTCCTTCATGTTCTGGTTCGCGCGGTCTGCGGCGTTTTCGATCTTGTCACCGGCGCGCTCGGCGGCCTTGTCGGCGTTCACGGCAGCGCGTTCGGTCGCGGCGCCAACGGCAGCGCCGGCTTCACGGGTATTCTGGGCGGCGGCAGCGGCGGTGTTGTCGATGGTCTTGCCGGCTTCCTGGGCAGGGCCGGTCGATGGATCGTTGTCGGCTTTCTTGCAACCGGTAGCGAGGACGGCAACTGCGAGCATCAGGGCGGAAATGGTGGTCTTGTTCATGGTGTGCTCCTTATCAATTTGTTGTCATTAGATTACACGTTTCCATAAATACAGGCCGCACGTTACAGTTGTTACAAGTACACGATTTCCGGCATGATGCTGGTTCCCGATTCGATGGAACTACAGTGGCGCCTTTCATTACCCCCTCCGAAGTCGAGTTCATCGCCATCCGCGCCCAGGGCCCCGGCGGCCAGAACGTTAACAAAGTCTCGTGCGCGGTGCACGCGCGCTTCGACATCAAGGCGTCGTCCTTGCCGGACTACGTGAAGGAACGCCTGCTCGAGATGCGCGACACCCGCATCACGCGCGAAGGCGTGCTGGTGCTCAAGGCGCAGCAATCGCGCAGCCTGGAACAGAACAAGGAAGATGCGCTGCAGCGCTTGCAAGCGCTCATTACGCAGGCGGCCGAGGTGCCGATCGTGCGCCGCGCCACGAAACCGACGCGTGGCTCGCAGCGGCGCAGGCTCGATGAGAAGACGCGCAGTGGGCAGGTCAAGGCGCTGCGCGGCAGGGTGACCGAATAAAGTTATAAAGCTGCCGTTACAACCCAATCCTCAATCAAGTTGCAGAACGCCTGCACGCGACTGAGGTGCCGAAAAGGCTGTCATCTGCGCTGTCATCCAAGCTGACTTGCCTGATCTATAGCGTGATCCGTACTAGTAAGCCGCTTGACGCAAATTATTTAGCCAAAAGGCTCGCCATCCAAAAATGGTATCTGCCTCCCGACTTCGCTGATTAATTGCTGAGTAGCCTGGAGTGAGTGGCGCGAACTTAGTTCAAGTACAGCACCCGACTTAACGGTTACAGCGTCTAAAAAAAGTAGACAGACATGCGAAAGCGACCGTAGTCAATACTTCAAATCTAAACTTTGCTGTTGCGGCGTTAGAAGGCATGCGCCACAATTACCATTCAAATAAACTCAGGAAACCTCATGATTGGCGAAAAAACTCCGCCCGCCTCCATCACCATCGACTTGGACCGGAGCGAAAATAACAGCGCTGTCAATATCGATGATCTGGTTCAACGCGGACGTTTCAATGATCTATCCCTTCAGATCGGCGCCGATCTTGAAAAAATTGAAAAAATCTCAAGTGGGTTTGGGAAAGCAGCCAGGGAGTCCGAGGCCTATCCTCCCGGAAGTGGCCTGGTCTATTTCATTGACGGGACCAGGGGCGCAGGCAAATCGACCTTCCTACAAGCGACGTTTGACGACCTGCCAACACGGCTCACCTATCTAGCATCGCTTGCTTATATTGATCCGAGCCGGATCGAAGCTAATGAAATCATTCTGCTGGGTGTACTGAAAGCCTTGGCGGAACGTATTGATGTGCGAACGCGTCAAGGTTCCACCCAAGACAGCACCTCGGACCATCGACAATTCCGTGAACTTTTCAAGCGATTGGCAGGCGGGCTGAGTTTGTTCGCGGAAAATCACCACCAGCTGCAATATCTGGATCCTGAGCTGTTTCTTGACCATGGCCTCGAACGAGCGAGACATAGCAAGGATCTGCGCGTCAATTTGCATTCGGTGATCGACACAGCATGCAAAATCCTGGGCGTGAAGGCGTTAGTGCTTGCATTCGATGACGCCGATACCAATGCCAAGCACGCGCTCGCGGTCCTCGAATGTATTCGAAATTATCTTGACACTCCCAAACTGGTCATTCTGGTCACTGGCGACATGGAACTGTACTCGCTGCTGGTACGAGATCATTTCTTCGACAATCTGGGTCACAGCAGACATGATCAGGGAGAAGACCGCCGCATGCAGCGCGTTAGAATGGTCGACCACTTGGAAGACCAATACTTGCTCAAGCTGTTCCCGATTCGTCGACGCCTGCAGCTGCGACCGCTCTGGAATTTATTGGAGCGTAGTCAGACGAGGTACTTGCTGAAACACGGCAGCTGGACCGCTGCGCGCGCACCCGAGGTAGTGGTCGACGAATTGATACGCCGCGGACTCAGGATCAAGGTCGAGAGCGACATCCGGCTTTATCGGGAGTTTTTGCTCAAGCAACCATTGCGCTCGGTTTTGCAAGTCCTTTCGCGCTGCGCCCCATACCTTGCGCAAACGGATGAACAAGGCATAATTTCGAACGAGTGGGCGCAGGATGAAGCGGGGCATTCCACAGACTCTCTGCTTTCAAACGCCTTGCGCGAAAGTCTTCAAGCGATGGCGCTCGGCAGTCTGTATAAATTCGGTGTCGACGTCGATGCAATTGCTGCCCATGAGCTGCCTGCCTTGATCGACGCCGTGTTTGAATTATCGATCCGGGACGGCGACCTCGACACCGCTGCCTATCTACGGCCACAACCAAGCGAAGAAAACCTAAAAAGTTGCTTTCCCGCCCTTGCTGCGGATGTGGCAAATCTCTGCGCAGGAGATCCATCGTCGGTCCTGCGCTACCTGTTCGGAGGCCCTGGCAGTGTTTCTTTGTATGGGCAAGTATTGCTACGAAGAGGAAAGGAGCAGCCGCACGCTTCGCTCAAGTGGCAATTCCACCAATATATGGGGCTTGGCAGAAAAGAAGACGCTTTGAACTGGGCTCGCCACGCCACCGCGGTGTTGATTGCCCCAGGGGTCAATGGCGCCTTGGTCCGATTTGGCGTAATCGGTTTGCACATGCGCAAGCCAAAAGGCACCCTGCTGGCAAAAACGCCAGACGGGCCTGGTGCCGAAGGTTTCATGCCGATTAAAAGCGCGCTCAATAGCTGGGTTCAAACTGCGTCGCATCACGACAACTGCAAGAAAAAAATTCCGGCATTTGCGTTGAGCTTGGTGGAGATTTCGGGTTCAAGCAATCGCACCTACGCGTCGATTTTTAATATTCTGGGAATTATCGAGAAGCTGTTGAGTCTTCAGACATACAGCGACGGAAGCTATAAGGTCTTGAGTGTTCTTCCCAAGACGTATCCATCAGTGAGCATCTCCTGTCCCGCTTGGGAAGGAAATAGTCCTCTGCTGGAAGAAGAAGTGGAGCAGAAAGCCACGTCGGAAAGTAAAAAACCGTCGAAAAATGAACAGGATTCGGACATCGACACGGAAGAACATACCGATGAAGATGCAGACGTCGACACTGACAGCACCGACACGCCCCTTCATGTTCAAAACCTTGCGAAGGTGATTAATCAGTGGCTCAAAGCTACCGGCCATTTACGTGCGCGGATCACGCCTTCTGCTGTCCTACTTGGAAAGATTTGGACGCGACTTTATTTTAGCCTTGAAAAAGTATCTGACAACCGGCGAGGAAAGATTTGTACGGCAAGCATGATGGAATTGTTCGCGCTGTGCGCGGTGAATGCCTTTTACGTCGAGGAAAGCGACCACCACCTGCTAATCGACAAAAATAAAAATGTTTCTGCTTCCGGTATAGATCGCACCAATCCACTAACATCGGCGAAAAATTTTTATGATAAATTGAAATTAATTGGCGACAATCGAGAGAGCTTGCCGCTTACCTATCTTGTCGCGACATCGCCCCTAATTCTTGGATTGCTTCATCCGGTGCACGCCCGCGCCAGCGTGACGAGCTTACTGGCGACACTCACAGACAAGCCCCCCGCGTTATCCGCGGAAGATGTGCTGTGCGATCCTGCAGCCTGGAACCTGATAGAGAAATCGTTTATCCACGGGATCACTTGGGCAACGCAGTCAGCAACTGCCGATCGCATCCGCTTGTCAAAAAAGCTGCCTGTTCCAAGGTTGGCTGCCCTTGACGCACCGAGGCCATCACCAGCGCAGTCTGACGGAACCGTTGAAGCGATGCCGTTATGACAAAAACACTGTCGACACTTTCGCTAATCAGCGCCACAGTGATGTCGAGTCCGAAAGTTCTCGGGTTGTTACAAACGCACCCGTTTCAGACACCGATCAATCGTGCAACGATGCGTGAAGCGGTGTACCTCACTTATCAGCCGTGGGCCGCGCGCGAACCGGATCACGTATTCGAACGTGGCTGGGCCATGCTCGAACAGTTACACGGCAATAATGGAAGGCAATGGTGCTTGCCAGGCGCCTTGCACGCGCTACAGCGCGAATTCCTGTCCGCGCGACATGGAACTTTATATGTCCAATTGGATAAGTTCGGTGTCTGGCAGCAAAGCGTTACTAGCCGGATCTGCAGTCTGCCAGTGCAGGCCGCCGGCCATGCGTGGCCGACCGATGGGGCCTACCTGCATGAGCTGATATCACAGCATTGGCTGCGCGCGAAAGAAAAGCCTACTTGGGCCAACTTCAACCTGACTGTTATGACGCCTTACGATCCATTGGTCGAAGACTATCTGGAACGCGAAGGGCTGCATGAAACACATCTGCATTTGAACGGTAGCACCCACGCAGAGCTATGCTGGTTACGCGCGCTTCATCGGCCTGAAGATGAGACCAAGAAATTCGAATCGACTTGGTTGAATGCATCTTCGAACGGCAGCGTAAAGATGCGCGAGCTGGCGCATGCCATTAATCCGACGCTGTCCCCGAGCGAACTGCGGCGTCAACTCCATGCCGCAAAAAAACTGCGGGGCTGGCTGATATCCGCAGCCACGAATGCGCTGCCTAGTAATACGCTGTTACCGCCGGATTACGCATCGGTGGCCGATAGCGGCGCGGATCAGTGGGTTGCGCCGCTACCAGGCGAGTCCGCGTTGGCGCTGAGTGCCTCGACCACCGCGCTCGATGAGCTTCGATGGATTTGCCTAGTGTTACATCGACTCGGCTTTGCACCCGATACCGTACTCGAACGGATGCTGCATTGTTACATTCTTCTGCAGAACCAATATTATCGGCTACTGGTGCAGAGCGAGGAGCAATATGGCTTCGACCAGTTCCAAAAACTCACATGGACTGACCTACGCGAACCGGCCGAACGCGATTACGAAAATCGTTTCCTGGCCATGCACGGACGGCATTCACGCTACAGTCGCGTTGGTTACCTGGAGGGACGATTCGCACCAAAAGGAACTGCAGTCGAGAATGCTGCTTTGATAAAGCAAATGCTGGGTGGCTACCGCCTGTACCTAGACTTTATCAGCACGTCGAGCAAGGCGCCGCCAGGGTCATCATTACCGCTGAGCGCCCTGCTAGATGCCTTAGACGAGAGCATAAAATCCTGGTTGCCCTCAGATCGTCGACAGCTGCGCCTCGGTTTGGTGGCCCATTTTATCAAGCAGCCATGGAATAGCGACAGCTCCGACGCTGGGCCGTACCGCTTCTATGCACTGCGCCAGGATCTGGAGTTAAAGGCACATGCCCTGATCAAAACGCTCGATGACTGGCCGCGGCTTCGATCCTGGCTACGCGGCATCGATGCAGCGGCAAACGAACTGCACGCGCCTCCCGAGGTGTTTTCAACGTGCTACAGACTGTGCCGGCATGCAGGTCTCACGCGCAGGAGCTATCACGCCGGTGAGGATTTCCCGCACCTGCTAAGCGGTCTGCGCCATATGCTCGATGCGCTTGAGCTGCTCGACTTGCGGGATGGGGATCGTATAGGTCACGGCACCGCAATGGGTATTCTTCCCCAACTATGGTTAGCGCGCATGCCGACGGACATCATCGTCAGCAAGGGAGACTGGCTGCTTGACCTGCTCGCCGCATGGCGCCTGCTCAGGCGAATCGGCGCCACCGCCGAGGCTTACAGCGTCGAATGCGATCTCGCCGCCCTTTCGAGTCAGTTATTTGGCGTTGATGTAAGTTGCACAGCCCTTGAGCGCGCAATGGGATTCCGTCATTTACACATGGGCTATTTACAAGAGGCACAAAGCACGGAATGGAAGCCACTGTTCACTCCCATCAACGACCTCCAGCACATGGAGGCGCTGCGAGTGTATCGCGCGCGCCAGGACTTCAAAGAGGATCTGGCGCTGTTGTGGCGTTGGCAAACTGATAGAGATTTATGGAAGCGAAGTGAGGCGCTTATCGACGTCAAGGCCGACTACTTCAGTGCTGCGACCTACCTCCGTTTGCAGCAAGCATTGATGATGGAAGTCAGTGCACGACATGTGCTCATCGAGACATTGCCATCCAGCAATGTTCGTATCAGCCAGTATCGCACCTTCAGCGAACATCATTCGTTCCGATGGATGCGCGTACCGGGATTCCTACAGGAAGGCGATCCACCGATTATGGTAACGCTTGGCTCAGACGATCCGGGCATCTTTGCGGGAGACCTCAGCAGCGAGTTTTATCAGCTGTATGCCACGCTGCGCGGCGCCGGATTCGGCGATAAAGAGTCTCTGCGCTATCTCGCGCCCGTCAACGAACGCGGTCGCCAATACCGTTTTCATGATCCAGACATCGGTTAGACCCCTGATCGACAGGCAGCCCCCAAATGAATGCACCTGTCGGCTGCGCCTCTATCACGCTCGCTATTGCCTCAAATTTAGGGGACGACATAAACAAAGTGTCTTCCGGCACATTCATCGAGCAAGCCTGGGTGAAAGGGTATTCGGGGCAAGAACACCATACGGGACGTTGGAGATGATCTGCTCGTCAATCTCTACACTGCCAGGAATCAGATTCGCAGAAAGAATTCGTATGCGGTTCAAATCCCCCTTTGACAAAGGAAAACGGCGGCACTATTGGAGCCCAAACGAGTTCACTACATCTTGCGGCACTGGCGCAGCTCGCAACGCGCCATGAACACCTTGCCGTCGCTGCACTGCAGGCGATACACCTCGACCGGGCCCGGCTCGGTGACGAGACCCGCGCCCTGCCCGACGCAGGCATACTGCCGCGCCAGCTGCTCGACCGTGACCGACGACACGCCGACGCGATACGGCACGCGCTCGATCGGCACGCCGTTGGCGTCGGCCAGCTGCGGCGCCGCCTTGACGGGCGCCGGGGCGCGCGGCGCGGCCGGCATCTTCGACTTGAACATCGAACAGCCGCCAATCAGGCTTGCAATCACCAGCGCCAGCAGTGCTTTCATCGCGGCCCCGTCGATCAGAAGGTGAGTTTCTTGACGCCGTCCGCCATGCCCAGCAGGCAGACATCCGCGCCGCTGATCGCGAACAGGCCCACCGCGATCACGCCGACGATCCCGTTGATCTCGGTTTCGAGCGCCACCGGGTCAGCGATCCGCATGCCGGCCACGTCGATGATCTCGCCGCCGTTGTCGGTGATGAAGGCGTCCGTGCTGCCCGGCTTGGTGCGCAGGCGCGGCTGGCCGCCGAGGGCGGCGAGCTTGCGCATCACGACCGCGCGCGCCATCGGAATGACTTCGACCGGCAGCGGGAAGGTGCCGAGCGTCGGCACCAGCTTCGAACCGTCGGCGATGCAAACGAACTGCTGCGACACCGAGGCCACGATCTTCTCGCGCGTGAGCGCGGCGCCGCCGCCCTTGATCATCGCGCCCTGCTCCGTGATTTCGTCGGCGCCGTCGATGTAGACGGCGATCGACTCGACCTCGTTCAGGTCGAACACGGGAATGCCGTGGCCGCGCAGGCGCGCCGCGGTCGCTTCGGAGGAAGCCACGGTGCCCTTGATGCGGTGCTTGATCTTCGCCAGTTCGTCGATGAAGAAGTTGGCCGTCGAGCCGGTGCCGACGCCGATGATTTCGCCATCGACCACGTAATCGATGGCGGCGCGCGCCACGGCTTGCTTGAGTTCGTCCTGAGTCATGATGGTTGCACTAATAAGTAAGAATGCCGCCATTTTAACGGATCGCCGCCGGCGTCCCGTCATCGCCGCGTCGCAATTCCCACATGCATATCCGATTCCCTGCGATATGCATTCGTTTTGCATTGCCGAAAGCACAAAAATCACAGACACTCGACTAATTGCAAATTAGCATCATCCAACCTGGACAGGCGATACGATGAAGATCTTCACCAAAAAGCGCGCGCTGGTCGCGGGCGCCCTCCTGATCGCGGGCGCCGCGGCCGTCGTCTACGCCAAGCGCAGCAACGACGACAAGCCGCCGCCGCTGAAATACCGCGCCAGCGTAGTCGATACCGGCTCGATCACGCATACCGTCACGGCCACCGGCACCATCAATCCGGTCGCGCTGGTGAACGTCGGCTCGCAAGTCTCGGGCACGGTCGTCGAGCTCAAGGCCGACTTCAACGACCGCGTCAAGAAGGGGCAAGTGCTGCTGAAACTCGACCCGACCATCTTCAACGCCCAGGTCGGCCAGGCACGCGCCAGCGTCGCCTCGGCGCAGGCCTCGGCGCGCCTGGCCCAGGCCAGCTTCGAGCGCAACAAGCAGCTCGTGGCCCAGAACTTCGTGTCCAGTCTCGCGCTCGACCAGTCGCGCCGCGAACTCGATGTCGCACGCGCCAACCAGCAACTGGCGGGCGCCCAGCTCGAACGCGCGCTGGCCGACGTCAACAACAGCGTGATCCGCAGCCCGATCGACGGCGTCATCATCAAGCGCACGATCGACCTGGGCCAGACCGTGGCCGCTTCCTTCAACACGCCGAACCTGTTCCAGATCGCGCAGGATCTGACCAAGATGCAGATCGATACCAGCGTCTCGGAAGCCGACGTCGGCGCGCTGAAGGACGGCCTGCCGGCGCGCTTCGTGGTCGACGCCTATCCTAGCCGCGAGTTCAACGCCACCATGCGCCAGTTCCGCCTGGCGCCGAACGTGGTGCAGAACGTGGTCACCTACAACGTCGTGCTCGACGTCGACAACAAGGACGAACTCCTGAAACCCGGCATGACGGCGCAAGTGCGGCTGGTGGTCGACAACCGGCCGAAAGCCTTGCGCATCCCGACCGCCGCCCTGCGCTTCCGCCCCTCGGAAGACGAGCAGGAAAAGGAACGCAAGGCCCTGGCCGAGAAGAAGGCGAAGGAGCCGGCGAACGGCGCCGCCCTGCCGCAGCCAGAGGACGATCTCGCCTTCCGCAGCGCCAGCGAGACCGCGCGCGTCTTCAAGGTCTACAAACTCGACGCGAAGAACGAGGCGAAGCCGGTCGACATCCGCATCGGCCTGTCGAACTTCCGCTACACCGAAGTCGTGAGCGGCGACCTGAAAGCGGGCGAGCGCGTGGTCACGCGTTCGCTGGCCCCAAGCCAGGACATGTGATGACGGCGGCTTTGATCGACATCCGCGCCGTCACCAAGAGCTATGTCTCGGGCAGCGTCGAAACGCCGGTGCTGTTCGGCGTCGACCTGCGGGTGGAACGGGGCGACTTCATCGCGGTGATGGGCCAGTCCGGTTCCGGCAAGTCGACGCTGATGAACATCCTCGGCTGCCTGGACCAGGCCACGGGCGGCGACTACCTGCTCGACGGCGCCGACACGCTCGCCCTCACGCGCGCGCAGCTGGCCGAGATCCGCAACCGCACCATCGGCTTCGTGTTCCAGAGTTTTAATCTCATCAAGCGCATGAGCGTGCTCGAGAACGTGGCCCTGCCCCTGATCTACGCCGGCGTGGCGCGCGCACGGGCGCTGGCGAAGGCGCACCAGGAGCTCGAACGCGTCGGCCTGGGAGAACTCGGCAAGCGCACGCCGAACCAGCTGTCGGGCGGCCAGCAGCAGCGCGTGGCGATCGCGCGCGCGCTGGTCGGCGACCCGCCGCTGATCCTGGCCGACGAACCGACCGGCAACCTCGATACCCAGACCAGCGACGACATCATGCGCGGCCTGCAGACATTGAATAGCGAACGTGGCATCACCATCGTACTGGTGACGCACGAACCGGACATCGCGGCCTGG
>Ga0213835_101725_pt1 | contig 12268 bp, 14 predicted proteins | sample SWPATP01_FD_160576 | JGI IMG/M metagenome (GOLD analysis project Ga0213835, IMG submission 160576) | Coastal seawater microbial communities from Marineland, Florida, United States - SWPA TP0 #1 | ecosystem: Environmental > Aquatic > Marine > Coastal | place: USA: Florida | collected 2016-08-05
CCGCTGAAGGCACCGCACGAAGCGCGCAAGGCGATCAAGAAGATCAGGGCGACGCTGCGTCTGGCACGTACGGCTGATCCGGAATTCTATCGGACGGAGAACGCGCGGTGGCGCGACATTTCGGCAGCACTGGCCGGGCCCCGCGAAATGGCGGCCCTGATCGAGACGGTCGACCGGTTCATCGGGGAATTCGGAAGCCCAGCCAACCGGACGACGCTGTTGACCCTGCGCGCCCGGCTCGTGGTCAGGCTGGATGCGCTGAGCGCGGAAACATCTGCCCTGGAAACTGCTGCACGAAGCTGCGTTCAAGGCTGCGCTGCTGCCAAGAAGTCGCTGGTGGCCTGGACCCTGCCGTCAGGGCGAAAGGCCGGCGCGCATCTTCTGGCCAGAGGCGTCAAGGCCGCCTGGAACGAAGCGGAAGCGGCGCGGAAACGCGCAGCGCGGTTGGGCGAGGAAGACGATTTCCACGATCTCCGAAAGGCTGTGAAGCGCCACTGGACGCATCTGGGACTTCTGCAAGACTTCTGGCCTGGACCTGTCAAACAACGCCGCAAAGCGGTGGAGGCGCTTGGCGAAGCTTTGGGTGAACTCAACGACATCTATGTCATGGAATCCCTGATCCGTGCCGGCGAGATCGAGATGGGTTTCGATCCTCAGGGGCAATTTTCCGATCTACTTGCGGAGAAGCGTCAGGCCCTCTGTTGTTTGGGCCTGACTCAGGCCCGACGGCTTTTTGCCGAGCCTCCGCGGCAGCTGAAAACCACTTTCGAATCCGCATCAACGGAGAGCGTCAGCAGGACAGAGCGACAGGCAGAAGTCGCCTGAACCGGAGACTACCGTGGCTGAACCGCGAGATACATTTCTGGACCGGATCGGACGCTTTCTGGCCGAGCGGCTGGAAACGGAGTCGTCCGGCTATCAGCCATACACACCGTCGGACCCGCAGACGCTTCGGCGCGCACTGCAGCCGGCCGATATCCTTCTGATCGAAGGCAACCAGAAGGTCTCGGGCGCCATCAAATACCTGACCCAATCGACCTGGTCGCATGCCGCCCTCTATGTGGGCGACGTCCTCCCTGAACCGGAGGATGGTAGCGAGCGACCGCGCCTGATCGAAGTTAATCTGGGCACCGGTTGCGTGGCAGTCCCGCTATCCAAATACCGCACCTACAACACCCGCATCTGTCGCGCGTCAGGACTGTTGGCCGAGGATCGCGAGAGGGTTGTTTCCTTCATGGTCGAGCGGCTGGGCCATCGATACGACCTCAAGCACATCTTCGACATGCTGCGCTATTTCCTCCCAACCCCACCTGTCCCGGTGCGCTGGCGTCGAAGGATGCTTGCATTCGGCTCCGGTGATCCAACCCGCGCCATCTGTTCTTCGATGATCGCCGAGGCCTTTACCGAAATCAGGTATCCAATCCTGCCCGATGTGGAGCGGAAACCGGGGCGCGCGCACGCCGAATCCATGTACTCCAGGCGCGAGATCCTGCACATCAGACATCACTCGCTTTACACGCCGCGCGACTTCGACCTGTCGCCCTTCTTTCAGATTGTGAAGCCGACGCTCGCATTCGGTTTTGACTACACGACGCTGAGATGGGCGGATGCCGAATACGGCGCACGCGCCGAGCTGCAACCGTCTCAGCCCAGCCCAGCGGCGCGAACCGATTCCGAATAGCTGCGGCTGACGGGTAGTTCCACTCCATCTCGCATGCGCAGAAACAGCTTGCCCCCACGACGCTCCAGCCTGTCCACGGCATCGAGCGCAACCCAGTGGGACCGGTGGATGCGGAGGCCATCCACCCCCTCTGTTTCCGCGATCGCATCGGCCATGCGCATCAGCACCAGCCCGCTGCCTCGCGAGGTGTGCACCTCGACATAGTGGTCCTGCATCGACAGGTAGGCCAACCTACCCCGTTTTTCCGCCGGCAGGCGATCGAGGATCCGTGGACGCGGCGGAGGCCGGGAGACCTCGGCGGCGGCGGTCGGTTCGGCCGTCGCCTTGTGCATGATGAACGCGACAAGGGCTGAAACAAGCGCGGCGGTGGCGACCACATAGGGCAAGGCGGTGACGAAACCGAAGCTCGATGAGGCGCCAAAGACGAAGCGATTGAACAGGGCCACCAGACCGGCAACGGGGATCCCGGCGAGTGCGCCGGCCACGCCATAGCCCGCCACGCCGCCGCGATCCTCGCCGAACAGCATGTGAACGGCAAAATGCACGATCACGAAGCCGGTCAGATAGGTGGAGACGACGACAGCCGTCCAATAGGCCAGGCGCGCGGCCAGCGGCAGCTGATCATAGGTGCCGAACGGACCGACCAGGCCAAGCAGGATCGACGCGCCGGCCATCCCCGCCCACAGCACCGGAGAGGACATGACCGACTGCAATTCACGCTTCGTGAATTGCAGGCTGGCGTCGATGGCGAAGCGGCGCGGTCGAATGACGAATTCACCCTTCAATGCGGACCCTTCTGCTGGATAGGCCATGGGCACGCTGCCGACAAGACGTCGGTTCCGATCACGCCAGTCAGGAGATCCGTCATGACCTTGCAGCCGCTTCTCGAGTCCACCTTTGCCATCCAGCTCCATACAGTGAGCGCGATCCTCGCCTTCGTGCTTGGCGGGCTGGTGCTGTTCCGGCGCAAGGGTGATGCGCTCCATCGTCATGGTGGCCGCATCTGGGTCGCACTCATGGCGGTGGTCTGCCTTTCCTCGTTCTTCATTCACACGGTTCAGATGGTCGGGATCTGGAGCCCGATCCATCTCTTGTCCGTCGCGACAATGGTGGCGCTCTTCTTTGGCGTCAGGTCGGCCTGGATGCACCGGATCACGGACCACCAGAAGATCATGCAATCGACCTATTTCGGCGCGCTCATCCTGGCCGGCTATTTCACCTTCATGCCAGGCCGCATCATGTACCGCATGGTGTTCGGCGGACTCGAGACGACGCCGGTTCCCCTGGCCGCTGCGATCCTGGCCGGGATGGCCGTGATCTATTTCTGGGCACGACTGGCATTTTCTTCACGCTCCAAATATCCAGCGCAACGTCAAAACTAGTACCGACCAACCGAACTGGTGAAAGACATGAGGGAGGATGGCATTTTAACCAAGATTTAGCTGTCCCCACGTAACCTTTCGGAATGCGGGGGCAAGCCGGCTACGAGCCTGCAAGGAAATCCGAGCTTCCCGGGGCTCTGTGAGCCCGGGATCGGCTGTCCGCCAGCTGGGCCATGCGCGCCGCCAAGCGCATAAGTTGGAGGTTTACACAGTTGCAGGTAGGGCAGAGTCTAGCATCGTCCGCAGGGACGACCGAGCCAGGCGATCTCGCCAGTGCGATCGTGGCCACCATGCGTCGCATGAATGTCGGCGCTCTGCCTCGAAACTACGCCATCTACTACGAGGCGTTGACGAACCCTCATGGACAGCTAACCACCGCGCTCACCGCGCTGGGTATGTCGCCGACACAAAAGCAGCTTGACGAGATTGCCGAGATGTATCTGGGGCGCCAGGAAGCCGCCTCAGTCGCCGTTGTCCATACCGAGGTCATGGACAAGCTGGAGGAAATCATCTCCCTCATGCAGGCCGAACAGGAAGCGCTGGAGAAATACGGGCGGCTGCTCGACCAGACCTCAAGTGGGCTGACCAGCCGCAAGGCTACCTCGCAGGAGTTCCTGCAGCGGGTGGTGTCCCTCATCTCCACGGCGACGGATACGACAATTGATCACGGGCGCAAGACCGCGTCTACGATGAGCGACAAGTCCAGCGAGTTGCAGGAGGCTCAGGCCAAGCTGGAAAAATACAAGAAGCTCTCCGAGACCGACGCGCTGACTCAGCTAAACAATCGGCGAAGCTTCGACAACGTCATGGCCGGCATCTATGCCGACAAGCGCAAGATTGCCTTCTCCAGCCTGATCCTGGCCGACATCGACCGCTTCAAGCCCGTCAATGACAAATACGGGCACCCGGTGGGCGATCGGATCCTGCAGATCGTGGCGCGCATATTCGGCGTGAGGTCCAGTTCGCGTGTCTTCGCTGCGCGCACCGGCGGAGAGGAATTCGCGCTGATTCTCGAGAACTTCACCGAAGACAGCGCCGCCCGACTGGCCGAGGAAATAAGGGCAGCGGTCGAGAAGACTCCCTTCGTGAACACCGCCACCGGCCGGGATTTCGGCCCGATCACCGTCTCCTTCGGTCTTTGCATGGCAACCGAGGCTGATGGACCCGACGATCTCTACGCCAATGCCGACCGGGCCCTGTATGTCTCGAAGTCGACCGGCCGCAACAAGGTCACCCGCTTCTCGCAGATCCCCCGCGGCGATTTCGTCAAGAACTGGAAGATCTACGCCGGCGAGTGATGCTCAGCCGGCTTGCGTCTCGTCTTCGAGCCAGGCGGCATAGGCCGCATCGACCGCCACCAGCTCGGTGGCCACGATCGAGGGCACCTCGAAGGGGTGCTTCGCCTTCACCGCCGCACAAAGCTGCTCGAACAGAGCGCCCCGCGTCTTCAACAGCAGCGGAACTTCCTGGTCGGATTCGACCTCACCCTTCCAGTGGTAGAGGCTGGCGATGGGCGCGAAGATGTTGGCGCAGGCGGCCAGCCGCTTCTCGATGCAATCGGCAGCAATCGCCTCGGCCGTGGCGCGGTCGGGGCAATTGACCCAGACATCGAGGAAGGCCGCCACGGCGCGCCTCAGAGCCCCATGCCGAGGATCTTGCCGACGGTGAAGATGTCCTTGTCGCCGCGGCCGCACAGATTCATGACGATGATCTGGTCCTTGCCCATCTTCGGCGCGCGCTTGACCACCTCGGCCAGCGCATGGGCAGGTTCGAGCGCAGGAATGATGCCCTCGAGCTTCGTCAGAAGCTGGAAGGCTTCCAGCGCCTCGTCATCCATGATCGGCACATATTCCACGCGGCCGGATTCCTTCAGCCAGGAATGCTCCGGCCCGATGCCCGGATAGTCGAGGCCTGCCGAGATCGAATGGCCGTCCTTGATCTGGCCGTCCTCGTTCTGAAGGAGATAGGTGCGGTTGCCGTGCAGCACGCACGGGCGCCCGGCGGTGAGCGAAGCGCAATGCTCCTCGCCTTCCAGTCCCTTGCCGCCCGCCTCCACGCCGACAATCGCCACGTCGCGGTCGTCGAGGAACGGATGGAACAGGCCGATCGCGTTCGATCCGCCGCCGACGGCGGCCACCAGCATGTCGGGCAGCCGGCCTTCCGCCGCCATCATCTGCTCACGCAGTTCCTTGCCGATCACCGACTGGAAGTCGCGCACGAGTTCCGGATAGGGGTGCGGGCCGGCGGCCGTGCCGATCAGATAATAGGTGTCCTCGACATTGGTCACCCAGTCGCGCAACGCCTCGTTCATGGCGTCCTTGAGCGTGCCGTGGCCGGAGGAGACCGGCACCACCTCGGCACCGAGAAGCTTCATGCGGAAGACGTTGGGCGCCTGCCGCTCGACATCGGTTGCGCCCATATAGACCACGCAGGGCAGGCCGAAGCGCGCGCAGACGGTGGCGGTGGCCACGCCATGCTGGCCGGCACCGGTCTCGGCGATGATGCGCGTCTTGCCCATGCGCCGCGCCAGCAGGATTTGCCCCAGGCAATTGTTGATCTTGTGCGAGCCGGTGTGGTTCAGCTCGTCGCGCTTGAAGTAAATCTTTGCCCCGCCCAGATGCTCGGTCAGACGCTCGGCGAAATAGAGCGGCGAGGGCCGGCCGGTATAATGCGTGTTGAGGTTTTCGATCTCGGCCCAGAAAGCCTCGTCGCCCTTGGCAGCCTGCCACTCCTTTTCCAGATCGAGGATCAGCGGCATCAGCGTCTCGGCCACGAAGCGGCCGCCGAAAATGCCAAACATGCCCTCGCCATCGGGGCCGGAACGGAAGGAATTGGGAAGCGGGGTCTGGTTCATCTGGACATCCTGAACGCTGGCGGCGGACTCTTCTCCGCAGCATCGGTAAAGCGGTTTCAGGCCGGCTTGTAAACCGTCAGGCGGGCGAAGTCGCACGCGCGGCGGCAACCGCGTCGAAGAAGCGCGCGATCAGCGCCGGATCCTTCACCCCCGGCGCGCTTTCGACGCCCGAGGAGAGGTCGAGGCCCGGCGGCGCAACGAGTGCGAGGGCTTCACCGACATTTCCGGCATCGAGCCCGCCCGAAAGCATGTAATCGACCTCGCCCGACAGGCCTTGAAGCAGCCGCCAGTCGAAGGCGATGCCGTTGCCACCGGGAAGCTCCGCCCCCTTGGGCGGCTTGGCGTCGAGCAGGAAACGGTCGACGATGCCCACATAAGGCGCAATGGCGTCGAGATCGGCACGCTCGGCCACAGACAGCGCCTTGATGACCGGCAGGCCGAAACGCGCCTTCACGTCGGCGACGCGTTCGGGCGTCTCCTTCCCATGCAGTTGCAGCATGTCGGGCGCCATGGCGGCGACGATCTGGTCGAGAAACGCGTCATCGGCATCGACCGAAACGGCAACGGCCAGCGCCCTGCCCCTTGCCGCCTGCCGCAGCCGCCCGGCCTCTTGCGGCGTCACGTTGCGCGGGCTTTTGGGAAAGAAGATGAACCCGACATGGCTCGCCCCGCCGGCAAGCGCTGCGGAAACGGTCTCGGCCGTGGACAGGCCGCAGATCTTGATGTCGAGGCTCATGGGAGAGGAGATAGCGGGTTGGCGGCGGGATGTCGATGTGGGGGTGGGGGCGAAATACAGCGCATCTCTCCTCGGGGCAGGATTGATCTCTGTGTTGATCACGCGGCTCTTTTCCGGCTTTGGCCAAAACGGGTCAACGCCGGAATTGTCATGAAGATGATCCATTGCGGCATCAGCCAGAGCGTGCCCAGCCTTGTAAGTCCGTAAAAGATGAAGAGGCCGGCAAAGCCGATCTGGATGCCTGACACAACGGTTTCGAAAATGGGGTCGTGCCGGCTCGCCAGCCCCCAGAGTCCAATTGCCAATACGGCCAGCACCACCGTGACCGCGTGCCACAAGATAGCCGCGTAAGCGGCAAGTCCGGGATCAGACAAAGCTGACTGCATGGGCAGGTGCACATCCGGTCCGCCCGCAAACACGTGAATTAGGAAGGTCAACGCCATCAACCCGGCGGCAATTCGGGTCCACATCATCAGCAACTCCATACGGTTGCGTATGGTTAGTCGGTGCGCTTGCGCATGTCAATACGCTACCGTATGGTTTGCTCGATGCCGGAGAAACCGAAAAACCGATTGAACGCGGAAGACTGGCTGTTGGCCGGACTGCGTGCGCTGGCTCGGTCAGGACCTTCGGCTCTGCGGGCCGAGGCACTGGCGCGCGATCTCAAAACGACGAAGGGTTCATTCTACTGGCACTTCAGAGATCTGCCCGATTATCAGGAACGCCTGATCCGGTTTTGGGAAGAACGAGCCTTCGACGGGGTGATCGCGCAACTTGAGCCTGACCTGCCGCCTCGTGCCCGTCTGGAGCAGCTGTGCTTTTTGGCGGCAAGCCTTCGTGATCCGATCTATGGTGGGGCAAGGCTCGAACCGGCACTTCGCGCTTGGGCACTTTCGGCTCCCCATGTGGCGGAGGCGGTGTCGCGTATGGATGCTCGCCGTATCGCGTACCTGGAGCAATTGTGCCGCGCGGCGGGTGTCGCCGCGCCCACTGCGCCGATCATGCTCTATGCGCTGTTAGTTGGGCTGGAAACGCTGAACCACGAGGAAGCAAGGCGCGCCACGCGTGAACTGCTGATGCGGCTGTAGCTCGCAAGGGCGCAGCCAATGGCAGGCTTCAGGTCCCAGGCTAGCCGAGGGTCAGATGCGGACCTTCAACCCACCCCGTTCCCCGAGCGCCGGGCCTCCGCGCCCTCAGCCGCCATCCGCGCCTGGAACGCGTGCAGGCTCATCGGCTTGCCATATAGATAGCCCTGAAAGCTCTTGGCGCCAGCGGCGGCGAGTTGGGCGTGCTGGGCGGGGGTCTCGACGCCTTCCGCCAGCACCTCGAGGCCCAGATCGCGACCGATATGGATCACGTTTCTCGCAAGCTGGGCGCCGCGCAATGAATTGGCCGCGTCCTGCACGAAGCCGCGGTCGATCTTGATCTGCTGGACGGGCAGCCGACGCAGATAGGCAAGCGAGGAATAGCCGGTGCCGAAATCGTCGAGCGCAAAGGAAAGGCCGAGCGCACGGAGCCGCTCCAAACCGGCAATGATCGGCTCCATATCGGTCATCAGCATGCTTTCGGTGATCTCGAGCGTAAGCAGTCTCGGGTCGGCACCGGTGCGTGCCAGCGTATCGCGGACGATCTTCTCGAAATCCTCGTGCACCAGCTGGCTGGCGCTGACATTGACGGAAAGGGTGAGTTGGCGGAGTTCTTCGCGGCGCGACCATTCGGCCAGCGTCTCGCAGCCCTTTTCCAGAACCCACCCACCGATCGCCGGCATCAGACCTAGTTGCTCGGCCTGCGGAATGAATTCAGCCGGCGAGACAGAACCCCGACGCGGGTTGTCCCAGCGGATCAGGGCCTCGGCGCCGATGGTCGCCTGGTTGGCATCGACCTGCGGCTGGTAAACGAGCCGGAATTCGTCGTTCCAGAGCGCGCTGGACAGATCGCGGCTGAAGGTGCTGCGGCGGACGAAATCGGCATGCATGGCGTGGATGCAGGCTGCCAGCATGGTGGTGGCGAGGATCGCGTTGGCCCAGGTGCCCCCGCTGCGAAGCCAGGCGGGCATGTCGACCATGAACGGATTGGGCAGCGGCGCGCTGGCGAAGACCACGAAACCGGCCAGACAGAAGCCGATCAGCGCCAGTTGGGCAGTCGATTTCTCGCGCTGGTAATTGAGATAGCCGAGTGCTGCCACGACCAAGAGAAAGAGATGGCTGACGCGCGGGTATTCGTCGGTCGGCACGTCCATGACCACCGCCATGGTGATGGCGATCATCGCCAGCGACGCCTGGCCGGCAAGCAGGCCGACCGCAAAATGACCTCTGCGGATAAGGAAGTAGATCGAAAGCCCACTGGCCACGATGGCGAAATCCAGCGCCACGACCCACCACCAGCCCATGATGGCAAAGACCACCGCCCAGGCGACGCCTGCGACAGCAAATGACAGCGATCCGTAACGATAGACCAGGACCATCCGTTCATAAAACGGATCGTGATTTCGGTTCGGCCGAGATAGGTCGAGCTCAGACATCATTTGAAATGATGATCGGCAGTGTTGAGCGAAGTATTAATACAGGAATTACGCAACGGAAAGTTGCAAGTCTTGGGCCTTGACGACCGCGCGATGACCAGTCCCGTCCTTAGTCACCCGAAACCGATCGCCTGCAGGGCGCCGCCGTTGCGCTTCAGCCAGGACCTCGCCTCCTCCGTGCGCGGGCAGAGTTCGCGGCACAGCGCCCAGAATTTCGGGCCGTGGTTCATTTCTCTCAGATGCGCGACTTCGTGGGCGACGAGGTAGTCGATCACGGTCGGCGGCGCCATCATGATGCGCCAGGAGAAGGACAGCGTGCCGTCGGCCGTGCAGGAACCCCAGCGGCTCACCGTATCCTTGTAGCGGATGGCCTTCGCCTTGCGGCCAACGCTTTGGGTGTGTTTTGCGACGAGGGCAGCGATGTCGGCCTTGGCCTCGCGCTTGAGAAAATCGGCCAGCCGGCGCGGCAGATGGCGGCGGTCGCCATGCACGATCAGGGCCGGTGCACCGTCCACGGTCGCAATCTCCACCGTGCCGCGCCGCGCGGGCTCGTGCACGATCAGATGCGGGACGCCCCGCACGGGCAGCTTGACGCCAGGGCGCAGTTCCGGACGGTCGGGCAGTTTCTTCAACCGCTCCTCCAGCCAGCCCTGATGGCGAACGAGAAAGCGGTCGACTTCCGACTGGCGGATGCCCGGCGGCACGGTGATGCGCAAGCCCTTGCCGCCGGCCTCGATGCGCAGCGTCAGGCGCCTGGCGCGCGGGTTCTCCACAATCTTGAGCGGCAGCGTGCGTTCGGCCACGAGATGCATGCGCTCGGTGGCGACGAGACGTTTGTGCGCGGGCGGCCGTGCTTTCAGGAAACCGAAGGGCATGAGCCGGAGATTAGATGATTCGAGCGGGAAGCGCGCATGAGAAAGGCGGCGTCGGAAAACGCCGCCTCGATATTGTGGTGCCAGAGAAGTGGTCGTTCAGGCCGTGTCGCCCTTGCGCACGCGCTTGGCCGGCGTGGTGCGGGAGCGTTCGGCCATGAAGCGGTCGAACTCTTCCTGGTCCTTGGCGCGACGCAGTTCGCGCAGATAGGCGTCGAACTCGTCGCGCGCCTCGTCCAGCTTGCGGCGCTCTTCCTCGATGCGGGCAAACTCGGCCTCGCGCCAATCGTCAAAGGCGACATTGCCGGTGCGCGCATGGGAAAAACCCATCGAACGCACGTTGCCGAACAGCGAATCGCTGACCCGGTTCCACTCCGACTTCACGTCGCCGAGGCGGTCGCCCCACAGGATGTAGGCGAGCATTGCAAGGCCCAGAGGCCAGAAGACGATGAAGCCCAGCACCATCAGCGCGATGGTCGCGGGCGTCCACGCCGGACGGATCAATGCGGTCTTGTTCATATCCGTTCCTTTCTTGAGGTTGCGCGGACCCCGAACGGGCCGCTTCGACTTTTGAGATGGGAAGCCGGGGGCGCGGGTTCAAGAAAGGGAACGGATTTTGCCTATCCGGCGGCCTGGGCAACAAGCCCTTCAAGCGCGGCCACGATCATCTCGAGATCCTTGGGCCGCGAGAGGCGATGGTCGCCGTCCCGGATCAGACTCAGCGTAACGTCGTCGGCGGGCAGGTGCTCAACCAGCTTCATCGCATGTTCCCAAGGGACATCGGGATCGGCCATGCCTTGAAGAATGTGAACCGGGCAATGTGTATCGATCACCCCCTTGAGTACTGCGTTGGCCGCGCCGTCCTCAAAAAGGGCTCGCGTGTAGACATTGGGTTCCGGCGCGTATTCTGAAGCTTCTTCGAAATAGCCCTGCGTATCGAGCGCCTCACGCTGCGCTGCCGTCAATTGGGGTTCCATCAACTCGGAGGTGAAGTCCGGCGCGGGCGCAAGCAGCAGCAGGCCGCCGACGCGGGCGCCTTCGCCCGTCTTGTGCAGTTCCTCCACCATGCGCAGCGCGATCCAGGCGCCCATCGAGGACCCCACCAGGATCTGCGGGCCGTGGGTGAAGCGGTGAAAGACGGCCAGGCTCTCGGCAAGCCATCTTGAGATCGTGCCGTCGGCGAAGGCGCCGCCGGATTCGCCGTGGCCGGAATAATCGTGCCGGGTAAAGGCATGACCGGTGCGGGCAGCCCAGTCATGCAGCTTCTCGGCCTTGGTGCCCATCATGTCGGACCGAAAGCCGCCAAGCCACACGACGCCTGGCGTCGTGCCCGGTCGGTGGCGCACCGCGATTTTCACCCCCGCCACATCGATCGTCTCGGAACGTTCCTCGACCGCAGTCATTGTTCGTTCTCCACTCCGTACATTGCGCAACCGCTTAATGACATCGCAGTTCACCGAACGAAAGGCTAACATGTCGCCGTCAAGCGCGTGATTCTTTGGCGTGGTTGTGCTATTGACACCTGCCGTATCGCGACCGCAAAGGCATGCGTTCGCCCCGAAGGCGGCATGACAGGACCAACAGTCGAAGGAGAACACGACCATTCGCAGACCATTCAAAGCAGCGCCTCCTACCAAGGAAGGTCCCCGCGCGAACCGCGAGATTCGCGTGCCGCAGGTTCAGCTTATCGATGATGATGGCCAGAATCGCGGTGTGGTGTCTATCAACGAGGCGCTCCAAATGGCCGAAGAAGCCGGCCTCGATCTCGTCGAAATCTCTCCGAACCAGCAGCCCCCGGTGTGCAAGATCACCGATCTCGGCAAGCTGAAATACCAGAGCCAGAAAAAGGCCGCCGAAGCCCGCAAGCGCCAAAAGACCATCGAGGTCAAGGAAATCAAGATGCGGCCGAACATCGACACCCACGACTACGAGGTGAAGATGAAGGCCGTGCGCCGATTCTTCGATGAAGGCGACAAGGTCAAGGTCACGCTGCGCTTCCGCGGCCGCGAAATGGCGCATCTGGAGCTTGGCATGCAATTGCTCAATCGGGTCCGCGAAGAGGTCGAGCCGATTGCCAAGGTCGAGGCGGAGCCCAAGCTCGAAGGCCGCCAGATGATGATGGTTCTGGCGCCGCGCTGAGGCCCGGTTCAGTTAACGCCTTTTCCTGAGTTCAAAAGGCCCGGCACAACAGCCGGGCCTTTTTCATGCCTCAACGCCTGACG
>Ga0213835_101726_pt1 | contig 12267 bp, 15 predicted proteins | sample SWPATP01_FD_160576 | JGI IMG/M metagenome (GOLD analysis project Ga0213835, IMG submission 160576) | Coastal seawater microbial communities from Marineland, Florida, United States - SWPA TP0 #1 | ecosystem: Environmental > Aquatic > Marine > Coastal | place: USA: Florida | collected 2016-08-05
GACGAGTATCTTGCCGTTGCCGCCCAGCCCGATACGCGGTTCCGCGTGACGGTGGCCGAGGGCACGACGGTCTGGCAGGTGGTCGAGGCGCTGGGCCGCGCCGAGTTCCTGAGCGGGACGGTGGCGGCGTTGCCGCCCGAGGGGATGCTGGCGCCCGACAGCTACGAGGTGCGCCGGGGTGCCGACCGGGCCGCGCTGGTGGCCGACATGCAGGCCCGGCAGGAACGCATCCTGGCCGACCTGTGGGAGCGGCGGGTGGAGGGCTTGCCGCTGCGCACGCCGGAGGAGGCGCTGATCCTGGCCTCGATCATCGAGAAGGAGACCGGGGTGCCCGAGGAGCGGCGGCAGGTTGCGAGCGTCTTCGTCAACCGGCTGCGGGTGCCGATGCGGCTGCAGACCGATCCGACGGTGATCTATGGCATCACGCTGGGGCGCGGCACCTTGGGCCGGGGGTTGCGCCAGAGCGAGCTTCGCGCCGCAACGCCTTACAATACCTACGTGATCGACGGCCTGCCGCCGACGCCGATCGCCAACCCGGGCCGGGCCAGCATCGCCGCGGCGCTGGACCCGGACGAGACGCCCTACATCTATTTCGTCGCGGACGGGACCGGCGGGCATGCCTTTGCCGTGACGCTGGCCGAGCACAACCGCAACGTCGCCCGCTGGCGCCAGATCGAGGCCGAGCGGCGGGGCAACTGACCGGCGCGGTGGCCGGGGCGCCGTGGAAAAGGCTTTGCCAGTCGTGACCGGCCTGCGTATCGTTGCGGTTCGAAGGTCAGGAGTGCGGTCATGCCCGGACAGCCGGCGGCCCGAGTGTTCGATCTCCACATGTGTTCGATGGTCCCGGTTCCGCCGGGGCTGCCGATCATTCCGCTGACCTCGCTCAATGTGTTCATCGGCGGTATGCCGGCCGCGCGCCAGACCGACCGCTGCGCCTGCATCGGGCCGCCGCCGCTGCCGGTGGACGCGATCATCTTCGGCTCGCCCACGGTGCACATCAACAGCCTTCCGGCGGCGCGGATGGGCGATCCCACCGCCAAGGGCGGGGCGATCACGACGGGGTTTCCGACCGTTCTGATCGGGCTGGCGGCGGTGGTGGCACCGGGGTTTCCGACCGTGGCGGTCGGCCCGGTGATCATGGTGCAGTTGCCCGACGGCAGCTTCGCGGCGAAGGTCGGCGACAACATGACGATCGAGGGCTCGCCCGAGTTCATCCAGCGGGTGTTGCAGGATCTGGCGATCATCAATGCCACCGAGAACGGCAAGAGCCTGATCGATTCGATCCTGTCCAGCCCGCATCCGGTGACGATCAGGCAGACGGACCCGGACAAGGGCAACTCGGTCAGCGGCGCGACCATGGCGGGGCATCTGCAGAACGATGGCGCCGGTCCGCCGGGGCCGGGGTCGGGCAGCACGGTCAATTACAACCCGGACCGGTTGCAGATCAAGGATGGATCGGAGGAGTGGATGCGCCGCCCGCCGGCGGTGGGTCTGGCGCATGAGCTGGTCCATGTGGAGCAGGCCCAGAACGGCACCTGGAGCGACAACAAGACGGACGGTGTGGACAACGACGAATTGCAGGCGGTCGGTCTGCCGCCATTCGAGGACCATCCGCATACCGAAAACAAGATCAGGGATCAGATGAACCTGCCGCAGCGCCCGTACTACTGATGGCCGCAGGTTGGGGACGGCGGCGGCTTATGGGGGCGGCCGCTTTGTGGGCGGTCGGGGTTGGTCGGCAGGCGGCGGCGAGCGGGGAAGGCGGGACGATGGACGGGTTCGACGAGGCACAGCTGCAGCTGGAGATCGCGGTTCAGCCGGGCGAGGGCTTTGTTCTGGCGGAGTACCGGCTGAGCAATCGCGGCAGTCATCCGGTCGTCGTGTTCGACCGGGTGTTCGCGACGGATCGGACCGGCCGGCGCACCGTGGACCCGGATCTGTGCTGGCGCTGGGTGGATGCCGAGGGGGGCTATGTGATGGCCAAGATCATGCCGTCCGTGCCCCGTGGCATGCGGGTGGAGGCCATGGAGATCCCCTATGCGCGCGGGCTGGGGGCCGGCGGGGTGCTGGAGGGGCGGATGCTGGCGCCGCTGCCGCTGGACCAGTCGCTGCCCTACGGGCAGGTGGCCCCGGTGCCGTCGGTGTCCGAGGTGTCGGGCGTGCGGGTGCTGCTGGGCTATGGCGTGGTCGATCCCGAGTTCGCCTTTGTCGAGATCGCCACGCCGGAGGGGCCGGTGCTGTCGGTACGCTCGCCCTGGGCGCAGACGCGCCATCGGGTCTTGCGCGCGCCGCTTGTGGCGGCAAAGCTGCCGGTTCGGCGCGACTAGCCGAGGGTTAACAGAATATTTTCCCATCGAGCGGTGGTTCGGTGGGATTTTCTTCTTGACCCGGCGGACGGTCTCGTGTAGAAAACCGGCAAGCTGGATGAATTCCGCAAGCGGCGTGGGCCACCCACCGCCGCTTTTTTCATGGCCGCACCCGGTCGGACGGACGGACGGACGGACGGACGAACGGGCGGGCGGGCGGTCAGCGGTCCGGGGGCATGCTTGAGAAACGACGACGGACCCCCGACGGGGGCACCGCCGAAGGGGGCCGATCTGGTCGCCGAGGCGGATCATCTTTTCTATTCCGTCGCCCGGTCGCTGGACGACGCGTTGAAGCGGGTCGAGCGCGGCGAATTCGGTCGCGCCGCCGAGATGGCCGCCGCCGTGCGTGACCTGCGCAAGGCGCTGGGGGCGGCGCTGCACGAAAGGCAGACCCTTGAGCGATCCGACACCGATGGCGGGGGCGGGGCCCTCGATCTTGCCGCAGCCCGCGCTGAGATCGGCAGCCGGCTGGCTCGTCTGCGCGCCGCAGGAGTTGCAGGAGAGCCTGCTTGACGGGCTGAGCGACCAGGCGCTGGTCGCGCTGCCCTGGCTGTTCGAGTTCTGGGCGCTGCCGCACCAGTTGCCGCCCGGCGGGGACTGGCGGACCTGGGTGTGCCTGGGCGGGCGCGGCGCGGGCAAGACGCGCGCGGGGGCCGAGTGGGTGCGGGCGCAGGTGGAGGGGGCGCGGCCGCTCGACCCCGGGCGGGCGAAGGCGGTGGCGCTGGTCGGCGAGACCTTCGACCAGGTGCTGGAGGTGATGGTGATGGGGCCGTCGGGCATCATCGCCTGTTGTCCGCCCGACCGCCGCCCGCGCTGGGAGGCGACGCGGCGCCGGCTCGTGTGGCCCAACGGCGCGGTGGCGCAGGCGTTTTCGGCGCATGAGCCGGAGGCGCTGCGCGGCCCGCAGTTCGACGCTGCCTGGGCCGACGAGCTGGCCAAGTGGAAGCGCGGGCCGGAGGTGTGGGACATGCTGCAGTTCGGGCTGCGCATGGGGCATTCGCCGCGGCAGGTGGTCACCACGACGCCGCGCAACGCACCCGTGCTGAAGGCGATCCTGGAGGCGCCGTCGACCCTGGTCACCCACGCCCGGACCGAGGCGAACCGGGCCTGGCTGGCGGCGTCGTTCCTGCGCGAGGTGCGGGCGCGCTATGCCGGCACGCAGCTTGAGCGGCAGGAGCTGGACGGGGAACTGCTGGACGACATCGAGGGCGCGCTGTGGTCGGTGCCGATGCTGGAGGGGCTGCGGGTGCGGCCCGGCGAGCGGTTGCCGGAGTTTTCGCGGGTGGTCGTCGCGGTCGATCCGCCGGTGACGGGCGGCGCTGCCAGCGACGATTGCGGGATCGTGGTGGTGGGAGCGGTCACGCAGGGCCCGCCCGGCGAGTGGCGGGCGGTGGTGCTGGAGGATGCCTCGGTCAGCGCGGCCAGCCCGTCGGAATGGGCGCGCGCGGCGATCGCGGCGCTGCACCGGCATGGCGCCGAGCGGCTGGTGGCCGAGGTCAACCAGGGCGGCGACCTGGTCGAGGCGGTGGTGCGCCAGATCGATCCGACCGTGCCCTATCGCGCGGTGCGCGCCGCCCGCGGCAAGGCCGCGCGGGCCGAGCCGGTCGCCGCGCTCTACGAGCAGGGGCGGGTCCGGCACGTGGCCGGGCTGCGGGCGCTGGAGGACCAGATGCGGCTGATGACGGCGCAGGGTTGGCGCGGGCGCGGCAGTCCCGACCGGCTGGACGCGCTGGTCTGGGCGCTGAGCGAGTTGATCGTGACCCCGGCGGCTGTCTGGCGGCGGCCGCAGATGCGGGGGTTGTGAGGGGGGTGGGAAACTCGGGCGAATGAACAGACGGTTCTGTGCGGCTTCCTTGAGATTTGAGTGATGAGGGCCGCGACCGACCTTGGGAGGGCGCGGCACAACGGCCGATGGATGCGCTTTATCCCGAGGCCCCGGACTCGCTCTCTTGCACTTGGGACATCGCAATCGCGCCCTCCCGGGGGGAGGTCGGGCGCGGCCCGTGCTGGTCGCACGGGCGGGAGTTGTGGCAGGCGTGGTGCCGGATGGTTGGCCGGGATTGGACCTCGGTTGCCGTGTCAGCGTCCATTCGGCCGTTCGGGCGGTTTGTAGCGGCTGAGTTGCGATGCGATCTGGTCCGACCGCAGGCCGGTGCCGAAGGACAGCACCGGCCAGGGGTGCGTGGCGACAAGGCGGTAGAAGGCCGCCATCGGCCACAGATACAGCGGCGGGCGGAAGCGGCCTTCGACCGTGATCAGCACCTCGTGCATGCGGGTGCGGGTGCGGGTGACCTGATTGAAGCCGCGCGTGGACATGTTGGACCAGCGGATGCGGTCCCAGCCGATCAGGTCGGGCGACAGGCGGCGGTCGCGCAGGCCGTTCGGGCCGATCTCGAGCACCGGGTCGCGCAGGCGCAGCATGCTCAGCGCGAGGATGGTGAAGGGCAGGTAGGCCAGCAGCACCAGCAGCGCGATCACCGCGCCGATGGCCAGCGCGCCGCCGGGCGGGGCAAGGCCGAGGGTCACGCGCTGCCACAGGACGACGAGCAGCCACAGGTGTGCGGCGCCCAGCGGAAGGACGAGGATCAGCGTCACGACGCAGGTGGTGCGCTTGGTGCCGGCGGTGAAGGGCTGGCGCATCGGGGCAGGGGGCCGGTTGGCGGTGGGCAAGTCAAGCCCCCCTTGCACAAGGGCCGCGTGACGGGTGCGGGAACAACAGGAGCGGGGCAGGATGGTGTTCGGATTTCTCAAGCGGTCGCGGCCCGAGGGGGCGGCGCCGGAGGCCAAGGCCTCGGCCGTGGGGCCGCTGGTGGCGGGACGGGTCGGGCCGGGGGCCTTGCCGATGACGGTGACGGGGGTTGTCGGGGGCCACGCACCCGGCGGGCGCGATCCGGGAACGCTGGTGCGGGCGGGGTTCCAGGGCAATCCGGTGGGCTTTCGCGCGGTGCGGCTGATCGCCGAGGCGGCGGCGGCGCTGCCGCTGGTCGTTCAGGATGCCGAGCGGCGCTACGAGGCGCACCCGGTGCTGGCGCTGCTGCGTCGCCCGAACCCGGTGCAGGGCAAGGCCGATTTCCTCGATGCGGTCTATGCGCAGTACCTGCTGACCGGCAATGCCTATGTCGAGGCGGTGGGCGGGGCGGCGGGCGACGGCGCGGGGCTGCCGGACGAGTTGCACGTGCTGCGCGCCGACCGGATGCGGGTGATCCCCGGCCCGGACGGCTGGCCGGCGGGGTGGGAATACAGCGTGGGGTCGCGCAAGCACCGTTTCGCCGCCGGCAGCGACGGGCCGGGCGCGGCGCCGATCTGCCATATCCGCAGCTATCATCCGGGCGACGATCATTACGGGCTCTCGCCCTTGCAGGCCGCGGCCACGGCGATCGAGGTGCACAACGCCGCCGCCCGCTGGAGCCGGGCGCTGCTGGACAACGCCGCGCGGCCCTCGGGTGCGATCGTCTATCGCGGCGCGGACGGGCAGGGGACGCTGTCGGCGGACCAGTACGACCGGCTGGTGTCGGAGATGGAGCTGCATCACCAGGGCGCCCGCAACGCCGGGCGGCCGATGCTGCTGGAAGGCGGCCTTGACTGGAAGCCGATGGGGTTCTCGCCCAGCGACATGGAGTTCCAGCGCACCAAGGAGGCCGCCGCGCGCGAGATCGCCATCGCCTTCGGGGTGCCTCCGATGCTGATGGGCATCCCCGGCGACGCGACCTATGCGAATTACCAGGAGGCCAACCGCGCCTTCTACCGGCTGACGGTGCTGCCGCTGGCGGGGCGGGTGCTGGATGCGCTGGCGCACTGGCTGTCGGGGTTCGATGGCGCGCCGGTGGCGGTGCGGCCCGACCTGGACCAGGTGCCGGCGCTCGCGGCCGAACGCGACCAGCACTGGCGGCGGATCGACGAGGCAAGCTTTCTGACCGAGGCCGAGAAGCGTCTGCTGGTCGGGTTGCCGCGGGTAGCGGAGGACGAATGAGCGGGGCGCGGCGCGGGGGCGTCGGCGGGTCGCGATACCTTTACGACAGTTTCGACGCGACGCAGGCGCGCATCGACGCCAACGAGCGCGTCTCGCAGGAGCGCTGGCTGGCGCTGGAGCGGCGGCTGGAGCGCATCGACGTCGCCCTAGACCGTCTGGAAAAGCGTTTGTGGATCGCGGTTTACGGGGTCGCGGCGGCGGTGCTGTCGCAGTTTCTGCCGGCGCTCCTGGCCGGTCTGGGAAAGGGGTGAGCCGATGGGCGGAGGTGAAGGGATGGACGCTGCCGCGGTGCTGGAACGCAAGTTCCAGCCGGTGGCGGGCGCGGCGCCGGGGGCGCTGGCACTGGGCGAGGGGGCGGTGCTGACGGGCTATGCGAGCCTGTTCGGCGTGCCCGACAAGGGCGGCGACGTGGTGATGCCGGGCGCCTACGGGGCCTCGCTTGCAGCACTCGCGGCCGAGGGGCGGCGGGTGAAGATGCTGTGGCAGCACGACCCGGCCCAGCCGATCGGGGTCTGGGACGAGCTGCGCGAGGACGCGCGCGGGCTGTTCGTGAAGGGGCGGCTGCTGACCGAGGTGGCGCGCGGCCGCGAGGCGCTGGCGCTGGTGGCGTCGGGCGCGGTGGACGGGCTGTCGATCGGCTATCGCACCCGGCGGGCGGTGCGCGACGGGCAGGGGCGGCGGCAGTTGCTGGAGCTGGAGCTGTGGGAGGTGTCGCTGGTGACCTTCCCGATGCTGCCCCAGGCGCGGGTCGCGGCCAAGGCCGAGCCCGGCGACGGGTCGGCGGAGGGGGCCGAGGCGACGGCGGTTCTGGCGGCGCTGACCGGCGCCTGCCGGGCGGCGCGGGTGGCGCTGGCGGGGCGCGCAACAACCGGGACGAGGAGGGCCGGGCGATGAGCAGGACGAAGACGGACGCGTCGGCGGCGGGCGGGGATGGGTCCGGCGCCGGCATCGGGGCGGTGCTGGGCGGGTTCGTGGGCGAATTCGCCGCGCTTCAGGACGACATCCGCAACAGGCTGCAACAACAGGAAGAGCGACTGACCATGCTGGAGACGAAACATCGCGGGGTGGCGCGGCCGCCCCTGTCCATCGCCGCCGACGCCGGCGCCCCGCACCGCAGCGCGCTGGACGCCTATCTGCGCCGCGGCGACGACGAGGGGCTGCGGTCTTTGGCGCTGGAAGGCAAGGGGATGAGCACGGCAGTTGCCGCGGACGGCGGGTATCTGGTCGATCCGGCGACATCGGAGGCGATCCGGGGGGTGCTGCATGCCAGTGCCTCGATCCGGTCCATCGCCTCGGTGGTGACGGTGGAGGCGACGACCTTCGACGTGCTGGTCGATCATACCGAGATGGGCAGCGGCTGGGCATCCGAGACCGGAGCGCCCGATCCGAGCGTGGCGCCGCTGATCGATCGCATCTCGATCCCGCTGCACGAGTTGTCGGCGATGCCGAAGGCCAGCCAGCGGCTTCTGGATGACAGCGCCTTCGACATCGAGGGCTGGCTGGCGCAGCGCATCGCCGACCGTTTCGCCCGCGCCGAGGCGCAGGCCTTCATCCTGGGCGACGGCAACGGCAAGCCGCGCGGGTTCCTGACCCATGACGCGGTGCCGGAGGCGTCGTGGGCGTGGGAGAGCCTGGGTTACATCGCCACCGGCGCGGACGGCGATTTCGCCGCCAACAACGCCTCGGACGCCATCGTCGACCTGGTCTATGCGCTGGCCGCGCCCTATCGGGCGGGGGCGGTGTTCGTGATGAACTCCAAGACCGCCGGGGCGGTGCGCAAGATGAAGGACGCCGACGGCCGGTTCCTGTGGTCGGACGGGCTGGCGGCGGCGCAGCCGGCGCGGCTGATGGGCTATCCGGTGCTGATCGCCGAGGACATGCCCGATATCGCGGACGACGCCTTTGCCATCGCCTTCGGCGATTTCCGCGCAGGCTATACCATCGCCGAGCGCCCCGACCTGCGGGTGCTGCGCGATCCGTTCAGCGCCAAGCCGAACGTGCTGTTCTATGCCACGCGCCGGGTGGGCGGCGACGTGTCGGACTTCAAGGCGATCAAGCTGCTGAAGTTCGCCGAACAGTGATGCGGCGGGCGCGCGGGCGGGGGCCCGCGCGCCAGACGGCAAAGGGGGGCGGGCCGGCGCCCCGGCGGGACGGCCGGCCGGCGCAAGGGGGAAAGCATGATCCTGACCGAGCTTGGCGCGGTGGCGCCGGCGGCGCTGCCGCTGGACGCCTTCCGCGCCCATTTGCGGCTGCCCGAGGTGGCCGGGGGCGATCCGGCGCCGGGGGCGGCCGTCGAGGCGGCCGCGCTGGAGGCGGCATTGCGCGCGGCGCTGGCGGCGATCGAGGCGCGCACCGGCAAGGTGTTGCTCGCGCGCGATTTCCGGCTGGTGCTGAACCATTGGCACGACGGCGCGGTGCAGGTGTTGCCGGTGGCGCCGGTGCTGGCCGTCGTCTCGTTGAGCCTGCGCGACCGTGACGGTGGTGCGGTGCCGGCAGACCCCGGGCGCTATGCGCTGGAGCCGGACACGCACCGGCCGCGGCTGCTGGCGCGGGGGGCGCTGCTGCCGTCGATCCCGCGCGGCGGGCGGGCGGAGTTGGTGTTCACCGCGGGTTTCGGGCCGGCCTGGGGCGACCTGCCGCCGGACCTGGCGCGAGCGGTGCTGATGCTGGCCGCGCATTACTGGGAGGAGCGCCACATGGGTGCGGGGCATGGCGCGGGCGGGCTGGTGCCGTTCGGCGTCGCGACGCTGATCGAGCGGTGGCGCACGGTCCGGGTGCTGGGCGGCCGGGCCGGACGCGGCGGGGAGGGCGCATGAGGGCCCCGGTTCCCGACCGGCGGCTGGTGCTGGAAGCGCCGGTGCCGGTGGCCGACGGTGCGGGCGGCTGGGTTCCCGGCTGGCAGGCGCGCGCGGTGGTCTGGGCGGCGCTGCGGCCCGGTGTCGGGCGAGGCCGGTCCGGGGCCGAGGCGGTGGCGCTGGGCGTCACGACCTGGCGGCTGGTGTTGCGGGCGATGCCCGCGGGGCATCCGGCCCGCCCCCGCCCCGGCCAGCGGCTGCGCGAGGGGGCCCGCGTCTGGATGATCCGGGCGGTGGCGGAGGCGGACGGGCGCGGGGCCTGGCTGACCTGTTTCGCCGAGGAGGAGGTGCCGGCATGAGCTATGCGCAGGGCGAGGCGTTGCAGGCGGCGATCTATGCGCGGCTGGCGGGCGATCCGGCGCTGGCGGCGCTGGTGGGCGGCGCGGTCCATGACGCCGTGCCGCCGGGCACGCCGCCGGGCACCTTCGTGCTGCTGGGCGAGGAGCGGGTGCGCGATGCCTCGGACGGGACGGCCGCGGGGGCGGAGCACCGGCTGACGATCAGCGTGGTCACCGACGCGGCCGGGTTCCGGGGCGCCAAGGCGGTGGCCGTTGCGGTGGGCGACGCGCTGTCCGCGCCGCCCCTGCCGGCGCTGGCGCGCGGCCGGCTGGTGGCGCTGTGGTTCGAGCGCGCCGAGGCGCGGCGGCTGCGCGGTTCGGACGGGGCCGAGGTGCGCCGGATCGACCTGAGCTATCGCGCGCGGGTCGAGGACGTGTCGGTCGGGTGAAGCGCAATCCGACCGGAGCGCAGCGAGGATCGGAAGAATTGCGCGCAGGACCGTGCCGGGCGGGCAGGGGGCTGATAGTTTCATTTGGGAGGTGTGCCGATGGGGGCGCAGAACGGCAAGGATCTGCTGATCAAGATGGACATGTCCGGCGAGGGGCAGTTCGTGACCATCGCGGGGCTGCGGGCGACGCGGGTCAGCTTCAACGCCGAGACGGTGGAGGTCACGAACCTGGACAGTCCGGGGGGATGGCGGGAGCTGCTGGCGGGGGCGGGGGTCAAGGCCGCGTCGATCTCGGGCTCGGGCGTGTTCCGGGATGCGGACACGGATGCGCGGGCGCGGCAGGTGTTCTTTGACGGCGAGGTGCCGGCGCTGCAGGTGGTGTTGCCGGACTTCGGCATCGTCGAGGGGCCGTTCCAGATCACGTCGCTCGAATATGCCGGCAGCCACAATGGCGAGGCGACCTATGAGATGGCGCTGGCCTCGGCCGGGGCGCTGAGCTTTTCGCCGTTGTGAGCGGGGGCGCGGGGATGGCCAATCCGCAGGCGGGCGAGGTGGAAATCGTCATCGACGGGCGCGCGCATGTCGCGAAGCTGACGCTGGGGGCGCTGGCGGAGCTGGAGGCGGGGCTGGGGGCGGACAACCTGCCGGCGCTGGTTGCGCGGTTCGAGGGCGGGCAGGTGTCGAGCCGCGACGTGCTGGCGCTGATCGTGGCGGGGCTGCGCGGCGGCGGCTGGGAGGGGCGCGCGGCGGACCTGCTGCGGGCCGAGATCGCCGGCGGGCCGGTGGGCGCGGCGCGGGTGGCGGCGGAGCTGCTGGCGCGGGCCTTTGCCGGGCCGGGGGGCGCGTGATGGACGCGGCCGTGTTTCGCTCGCGTCGCGGCGTGGCGTCGGGTGCAGTGCCGTCGGGGCGGTTCGACTGGGGCGGCTGGATGCGGGCGGGCATCGGCGGGCTGGGCCTGCGGCCGGCCGAATTCTGGGCGCTGAGCCCGGCCGAGTTGCGGCTGATGCTGGGGCTGGAGCCGGTCGCGCCGCCGCTGACGCGGGCGCGGCTGGCGGAACTGGCCGCGCGGTTTCCGGATGCGCCGAAGGGAGGGGTGCATGAGCAGGCATGACGAGATGGCCGAGCGGATCGCGGCGCTGGAAGTGGCGCTTGCGGGTGCGGGCGGGATGGCCGCGGCCTTCGAGGGCGAGCTGGCGGCGATGGGGCGGACGCTGGCGGCGACGGGGCGCGAGGTGGACACGCTGTCGCGCGGGATCGGCGGCGGGCTGCGGCGGGCATTTGACGGGGTGGTGTTCGACGGGCTGCGCCTGTCGGAGGCGCTGCGGATGGTCGGCCGGTCGATGGCGGACGGCGTCTATTCCATGGCCATGCGGCCGATCCAGACCGCGGTGGGCGGGGCGTTGGCGCGCGGCATTCAGGGAGCGATGAGTGCGTTCCTGCCCTTTGCCGCCGGGGGTGGCTTGGCGCAGGGGCGGGTGATGCCCTTTGCGCAGGGGGGTGTTGTCTCTGGTCCCGTGGCCTTTCCGATGCGGGGCGGGCGCATGGGGCTGATGGGCGAGGCCGGGCCGGAGGCGATCCTGCCGCTGGCACGTGGTGCCGACGGGCAGCTGGGGGTGCGGGCGGACGGGGGCGGACGCGGGCCGGTGTCGGTGGTGATCAACGTCACGACGCCGGATGTGGAGGGGTTCCGGCGGTCGGAGGCGCAGATCGCGGGGGCGATGGCGCGGCTTTTGGAGCGGGGCGCGCGGGTCGGCTGAGGCGGACGGGCAGGCGGGGTACAGGACATGGCATTTCACGAGGTCCGGTTTCCGCCGGCGTTGAGTTTCGGGGCGTCGGGCGGACCGGAGCGGCGGGTGGAAATCGTCACGCTGGCCAGCGGGCACGAGGCGCGCAACGGCCCCCGGGCAGGCTCGCGCCGTCGCTATGACGCGGGTGTGGGGCTGCGGGCGCTGGACGATCTGGAGGCGCTGGTGGCGTTCTTCGAGGCGCGCGGGGGGGCGCTGCACGGGTTTCGCTGGAAGGACTGGGCGGACTATCGGTCTGCGCCGGCATCGGTGCCGGTTGGGCCTGGGGACCAGCGGCTGGGCACGGGCGACGGGGTGCGGCGCGTCTTTGCGCTGCGCAAGGGCTATGGCAGCGGCGATCAGGTCTATTGGCGCGGGATCGACAAGCCGGTGGCCGGCAGCGTGCAGGTCGCGGTGGGCAACGACGTGCGGCCGCCCGGCGTGGACTGGGTGGTGGATGTGGCGACCGGGCTGGTGAGCTTTGCCGATCCGCCGGCGCCGGGGGCCGAGGTGACGGCAGGATTCGAGTTCGACGTGCCGGTGCGGTTCGATACCGACCGCATCG
>Ga0213835_101734_pt1 | contig 12224 bp, 9 predicted proteins | sample SWPATP01_FD_160576 | JGI IMG/M metagenome (GOLD analysis project Ga0213835, IMG submission 160576) | Coastal seawater microbial communities from Marineland, Florida, United States - SWPA TP0 #1 | ecosystem: Environmental > Aquatic > Marine > Coastal | place: USA: Florida | collected 2016-08-05
CGAGGCGGCCAGGCGCTCGAGCATCGTGAGCAGGTAGTCGGTCTCGGCCGGGGTGAGCGTTGCGGTCGGCTCGTCGAGGATGAGTACGCGGGGCTTGCGGGCGACGGCGCGGGCAATTTCGACGAACTGGCGCAGTGACACCGACAGGCGCGCGATCGGCTCGTCGAGGTCGACCGAGACGCCGATCTCGTCGAGCGCGTCGGCGGCGATCTTCTTCAGCTCGCGGGTGCGGGTGAAGCCGGCGGTCGTCGGAGGCGCACCGAGCAGGATGTTCTCGGCGACCGTCATCTCGGGCACGAGGCTGAGCTCTTGGTGCACCAGGGCGATTCCGGCGTCAATCGCGGCGCGGGGGCCGGGCTCGACGGCCTCGCCACCGACCTCGACGGTTCCGGTGTCCGGCGTGATGATGCCGGCCAGGATGCGCATGAGCGTCGACTTGCCGGCCCCGTTCTCGCCGACGACGGCGTGAATTTCTCCGGGCTTCACGGCCAGGTCGACGCCGTGCAGGGCGACCGCGCCGCCGAAGCGCTTCGAGATGTCCTGCGCGCGAAGCACGGGCTGCTGGTCCTCAGCGGGTGTCGTGTTCATCACTCTCCATTGGGTGCTGACGCGGTGGTGCCGCTCTTTGAGTGTAAACACACAGAGAACGAAAGCACCAGAGTTGGGACGAAATTGTTTCCTTAAACAGAACAGGGGGGCCCGTGGGCCCCCCGGAGTGAGGCAGGGGCTACTGCATCACCATGCCGCCGTCGATCATCAGCAGCTGTCCCGTCATGTAGTCGCTCTCGGGGCTCGCCAGGAATGCCGCAGTCCCCACCACGTCTTCCGGATACGAGTAGCGCTTCATGAGGATCATGTTCTCGGCGAGCGAGTCCATCGACTGGCCGGGCTTCTCGAACTTGCCGATCGCGACGAGGTCCTTGTCGAGCTGTTCCCACAGTTCGGTGCGCACGACGCCCGGGCCGTAGCCGTTGACCGTGATGTTGTGCTCGATGAGAGCTTTCGCGCCACCCTTGATGAACGCGAGCACGGCGTGCTTCGATGCGGCGTAGGGAACAACGTCGTCGAAGGCGTCACGCGACAGGATCGAACCGACGTTGATGATCTTGTACGGGTAGTCCTGCTTTCCCTGCTTGACCATCTGCTTCGCCGCCTCTTGCATGCACACGAGCGTGCCCCAGGCGTTCACGTCCATGATGCGCTGCCAGTTCTCTTCCGTGATGTCGAGAAAGAACAGGGGCTTGTTGATGCCGGCGTTGTTCAGCAGCACGTTGATGCTGCCGAACTCGGCGACGGTGTGGGCGACCGCGGCGGCGGCCGACTCGCGCTTCGTGACGTCGAGGGCGACGGCCGTGGCGACGCCACCCGCGTCGATGATCTCTTGGGCAACGCCCTGCGCGCCCTCGAGGTTGACGTCACCGAGGCAGACCTTCGCGCCTTGCGCCGCGTAGTACTTGCCGACGGCGGCGCCCATGCCCTGGGCGGCGCCGGTGATGAGAACGTTTTTGCCGGCGAGACGGGTTGTGTCCATGGGAGGGGATCCCCTTTGCTGAGTCAGTGGTCTGCGGCCGTAGAGGAGGCCGGCACTGTGTGCTTCAGCATCCCGACGACCGTGTCGGTGTTATCCCACACAATACACTCGCGGCCCAGAGTGCCGTCAAGAGGATGTTTTCGTGTGGTCGGAACGGTATTTGGGGGCGCGTCCACGCACTTGTGTGCGTAAACAGAGAACAGTAGGGTGGCTCCACCCGTGACGGCGTGGGATGCGTCGGAGAAGAACCGGCTCCTCGCGGCGTCGCACTCGTGTTCTGTGATGCAACACGCTTCGGTGCCTCACATACACTGGCACTGGACGCGTGGAAGTGAGGATTCTGGCGATGACTGAGACCGAGAACGAGTGGGCGATCGTCGGCGAGCGCATCCGACTCGCTCGCGAAGCCCGCGGAATGAGCGTGCGCGAACTCTCGCGCCGCGTCGATGTCTCGGCCAGCCACGTCTCTCAGGTCGAGCGCGGTCTCGCCTCCTTTAGCGTGCGCGCGCTGTACACGGTCGTCAGCGAACTGGGCATCTCGATGGACAGTCTCTTCGAGGAGACCGCCGACGAGGGCGCCGAGCCGCCGTTCCCCGAAGACGACGCGGTCGTCGTGCGCTCCAAAGACACTTCCCTCGAGGAGGCCGGAATCGTGTTGCGGCACGCCGACCGCCCGACGATCAGCCTCAGCTCTGGACCGCGGTGGGAGCGCCTCACGGCGAAGCCCGAGTCGCACGCCGAATTCATCGACGTGATCTATGCGCCCGCACCGGGTGCGACGCCCCCCGCCGACTTCGTTCGGCACGACGGGCGCGAGTACGGGGTCATCATTCGCGGCCGGCTGAACGTGCAGGTCGGATTCGGCACCGCCGTGCTCGAGGAGGGCGACTCGATCTCCTTCGACTCCTCGATTCCGCACCGCTTCTGGAACAGTTCCGACGACGAGGTGCACGCCATCTGGTTCGTGCTCGATCGCGCCGACGACGAGATGCGCGAAGCATTCTCGAGCGTTGGTTCGGCAAACCACCTGCACCAGCAGCGGTAGCTCGCCGAACCGCCCCCGCTTGCGCTAGGCCTTCCAGACCGTCTTCAGGTTGCAGAACTCGCGGATTCCCGCGGAGGCCAGCTCGCGGCCGAAACCCGAATCCTTGATCCCGCCGAACGGCAGCTCGGGGTACGAGATGGTCATGCCGTTGAGGAAGACGGCGCCAGCGTCGAGCTCGCGCATCAGGTAGTCCTGCTCGTCGGGGTCGGTCGTCCACGCGGCCGAGCTGAGCCCGAAGGTCGTCTGGTTCGCGATGCGGATGGCGTCGTCGATGTCGGACGCGCGGTAGAGCGTCGCCACCGGGCCAAACGCCTCCTCCATGACGAGGCGCGCGTCGTCCGGCAGTTCGGCGACAACCGTCGGCGGATAGAACCAGCCCTCGCCCTCCGGTACCTGGCCACCGGTCAAGACCGTGGCGCCCTTGGCGATCGCGTCATCGACCAGCTCGGCCAACTCGTCGCGGCCGCTGCGGTTCGCCAGCGGTCCCACCTGCACGCTCTCATCCATCGGGTCGCCGACGGTCAGCGCCGCCATCGCGGCCGTGAATTTTTCGGTGAATGCGTCGTAGATGTCGGTGTGAATGATGAAGCGCTTGCCTGCGATGCAGGACTGGCCGTTGTTGTTGATGCGTGCGGTGACCGCGGTGGCGACCGCAGCATCCAGCTCGGCCGACGGCATCACGATGAATGGGTCGGATCCACCGAGCTCAAGGACGGCCTTCTTGACCTGTCCGCCTGCGCGCGCGCCGACCGAGCGGCCGGCCGGCTCCGAGCCGGTGAGCGTGACGGCGGCGATCCGACGGTCGTCGATCACGGCATCCACGGCGGCGGCCCCGATGAGCAGGGTCGTGAACGCGCCCTCGGGGAACCCGCCGCGCGTGAACAGGGCGTCGAGGTACAGCGCCGACTCGGGCACGTTCGAGGCGTGCTTCAGCACGCCCGCGTTGCCGGCCATGAGCGCCGGAGCCGCGAAGCGAATGACCTGCCACAGCGGGTAGTTCCACGGCATGACGGCGAGCACGACGCCGAGCGGCTCGTAGCGCGCCCACGCAGCGCTCGCGCCGACCGTGCTCGGGTCGGCAAGCGGCTCGTCGGCGAGGAAGTGTTCGGCGTTGTCGGCGTAGAAGCGCATGTTCTTGACGCACTTCAGCGCCTCGGCGCGCGACTGGGCGATGGGCTTGCCCATCTCGCGCGTGATCATGACGGCCACCTCGTCGGCCTCCGCCTCCAAGAGATCAGCGGATGCGCGCATCCATTCGGCGCGCTGAGCGTACGTTTCGCGACGCAGTACGCGGGCGGCGGCCTCGGCGAGCCCGAGGCGGCGCTCGACCTCGGCGGCGTCGTGTGGGGTGAACTCGCGCTCGGTGATTCCGGTGGTCGGGTTGGTCACGGCGATAGCCATGGGAAAGCCTCCTACAGGGCCGCGGGTGCGGCGTCGGTGAATATCTCGGGGTGGACGGCGAGTAGCCGACGGGTGCGCCGGATGTGGCTCTCGACCGTGCGTTCGGCACTTTCGAGGTCGTTCTCGCGCAGGGCGGTGACGATCATGTGGTGCTCGTCGTGCACGATGCGCTGGCGGTGGGCATCGATGAGCAGGGTGTACGCGCGCCGGTAGGGCTGCGTCGCGCCCCACAGTCGGGTGACGAGGTCGCCGAGCACGAGCGTCTCGGCGCCCGCGTAGGTGGCGGCGTGAAACTCGCGGTCGAGCCGCAGGAACTCCTCCACATCGTCGGTGGATGCCATGCGGGTTGCGAGCTCGTCGAGTCGGTCGATGTCGGCCGCCTCGAGGTTCGGCGCCGACATGCGTAGCAGCAGCGGCTCGACGCGCTCGCGCGTTTGATAGACCTCCTCGCACTCGGCGAGGGTGAGGCGCGAGACCCAGGCGCCGGTGTTGGCGACGAGGGTGACGAGGCCATCGGCCTCGAGAATCTTGAGGGCCTCGCGCACCGGTACGCGACTGGCACCGAAGCGCGCGGCGATCTCTTCTTGGCGCAGGCGCGCGCCGGGCGGGTAGGTGCCATCGAGGATCGCCTCGCGGATGGCGTCGGCGACGCGAGCGCTCGTGTTGCCGTCGCGGGTCTGCGGAAGGCTCGGGCGTGCGGGCTCGCTCATCGGCCGGGCTCCCGGGTGTCCCAGAGGTGCACGGCGGAGGTCTTTTCGTAGGCCTTGCCGTCGGGGAAGCTCACCAGCTCGAATTGCATGCCCCAGGGGCTCAAGAAGTACACCCAGCGCTGGCCCTCGCTGGCGTTCTTGCTCCAGGTCGGCTCGCCGAGAATCTGCACTCCGTGTGCGCGCAGGTGCTCGAGAGCCACGTCGAAGTCGTCAACATAGAAGGCGAGGTGGTGCCCGCCGATGTCGCTGTTGCGCGGCTGCGGAGCCTGGCCGTCGGCAGCTTGGTACTCGAAGATCTCGAAGTTTGTGCCGAAACCGCAGCGATAGAAGCGCAGCTCGCGAATCTGGGTGCGCGGATGCACGTTGAGGTTCGTCTGCATCCAATCCGTGTCCGACACGTACGGCCCGAGCGAGTACACGTACTCGCAGCCGATCACCTTCACGAAGAAGTCGTGCGCTTCGTCGAGGTTCGGAACGGTGAAGCCGATGTGGTCGGTGCCGCGCAGTCCGGGGATTCCCGTCGCCATCGTGCCTCCCGTGTCCGTCGCCATTGCCAGTGCATGCAATATAGCCACATTTCGCGGAGCAGGGCCACCCTTTTCGCGAAAACCTGTTGAGATTGGATGCAATCGTGGGTACTGTGGCCTCACCGCGCATCGCACGATGCCCGGTACGCGCCACCGAAGGAGCGGCCATGCCGAAACGACGACGTTTGGAAACTGGGGTCGAGTGGGTCGAGATCTCGACGACCGCTGCCGACTGGAAGAAGGCCGACCCCGGCCTGTTGGCCACCATGCTGGGCCAGCTGCAGCTGATTCGCACGTTTGAAGAGCGCGTGCTCGAGTTGGCCGGCGAGGGCCTTGTGCACGGCCCCGCACACTCGTCGATCGGTCAAGAGGGTGGTGCGGTCGGCTCGATCGTCGGCCTGCGCTCCTCCGACGCCGTAAACGGCTCGCACCGCGGCCACCACCAGTTCCTCGCCAAGGCCCTGACCCACGTCGCGCCCGACGGGCTGAACCCGTCTGAGCTGGTGACCCCGCGCATCCAGGAGGTCTTGCAGAAGACACTCGCCGAGATTCTGGGGCTTGCCCAGGGCTACTGCCGCGGACGCGGCGGCTCGATGCACCTGCAGTGGTTCGAGGCCGGTGCGCTCGGCACGAACGCCATCGTCGGCGGCGGCGCCCCGATGGCCACGGGCAACGCGTGGGCGCAGAAGCGCTCGGGTACCGACGACCTCACCATCAACTACTTCGGCGACGGCGCCGCGCAGATCGGCTCGGTGCTCGAGTCGATGAATCTCGCCGCGGCGTGGAAGCTGCCGGTCGCGTTCTTCGTCGAGAACAACTTCTACGCGGTCGCCACCCACATCGAAGAGTCGGTCGCCGACACGCGCCTGTCGGTGCGCGGTCAGGGCTTCGGCATTCCCTCGTGGCGCGTCGACGGCATGGACCCGCTCGCCGTGCACCTCGCGATGGAGGAGGCCTCGGCGCACATGCGTGCCGGCAACGGCCCCGCCGTGATCGAGGCCGAGGTTTACCGCTTCTTCCACCAGAACGGGCCGTACCCGGGCAGCGCCTTCGGCTACCGCACGAAGGAGGAGGAGGAGTCGTGGAAGCAGCGCGACCCGCTCGTGAAGGTTGCCACCGAGATGCAGAAGCTCGGCCTCATCGACGAGGCCGGCATCGACGCGATTCGCGAGCAGGCGACCGCGGCGATGGATGCGGCCACCGCCGAACTGCTGGAGGCCGACCCCGAGAAAGAGGGTCGCCGCCGGATCCGCCCCGAGCTGTGGCCCGACACCGCGTTCGTCAACATCGGCGTGCGCGGCGACGGCAGCGAGCTCGAACAGCTCACGGTGGTTGAGCCCACAAGCGACACCCGCCCGCGCAAGGACCTGAAGTTCGTCGACGCGATCGCCGGTGTCATGGAGCATCGCATGGGCCAGGATGAGCGCATCATCGTGCTCGGCGAAGATATTCACCGCCTGAAGGGCGGCACGAACGGCGCCACCAAGGGCCTGTCGACCGCGTTCCCCGACCGCACGCTCGGCACCCCGATCAGCGAGAACGCGTTCGCCGGCCTCGGCGGCGGGCTCGCGCTCGACGGTCGCTACCGCCCCGTCATCGAGTTCATGTACCCCGACTTCATGTGGGTCGCCGCCGACCAGGTCTTCAACCAGATCGGCAAGGCGCGGCACATGTTCGGTGGCGAGAACCCCGTGCCGCTTGTACTGCGCACCAAGGTCGCCATGGGCTCGGGCTACGGCTCGCAGCACCTCATGGATCCGGCGGGAATCTTCGCCACGAGCCCCGGCTGGCGCATCGTCGCCCCGTCGTGCGCGGAAGACTACGTCGGCCTGATGAACGCGGCGCTCGCTCTGCAGGACCCGGTGCTCGTCATCGAGCACGTCGACCTGTACGGGGAGAAAGACACCGTCATCGACGGCGACATGGACTACATCATCCCGCCCGGACAGGCGGCCATTCGCCGCGAGGGCAGCGAGGTCACCGTGATCAGCTACCTCTCGATGGTGAAGCACAGCCTCGAGGCCATCGAGCAGACCGGTGTCGACGTCGAGCTGATCGACCTGCGCTGGCTTGACCGTGCCTCCATCGACTGGGACACGATCGAGGCCAGCGTGAAGAAGACGAACGCCGTGCTGATTGTCGAACAGGGCGCCATCGGCACCTCGTACGGCGGCTGGCTCGCCGACGAGATTCAGCGCCGCCTGTTCGACTGGCTTGACCAGCCCGTGCAGCGCGTCACCGGCGCCGAGTCGTCGCCGTCGATCTCGCGCGTTCTTGAGCGGGCCGCGATCGCCCGCACCGAAGAGGTCGTCGCGGGGCTCGAAACCGTGCGTCGCCACGCGGGAGGAGCGCGCTGATGTCCACCACCATCCGCATGCCGGAGGTGCTCGCGAACGTCACCGAGGCCGCCGTGCAGAAGTGGCTCGTCGCCCCGGGCGACACGATCGAGGTCGGGCAGCCGTTCGCCGAGATCGAGACCGAGAAGGCCGTCGTTGAGTACACCGCCGAGACGGCGGGCACCGTGCTCGAGCTCGTCGTCGCCGAGGGCGACTCGGTCGACGTCGGCGCGCCCATCGCCGTCGTCGGCGAGGCCGGCGAGACCCCGACCGTGGACGACGCGCCCGCACCGTCAGCGCCGGCCGCGACACCCGCGACGCCGGATGCTCCGAGCGCGCCGTCAGCGCCCGCAGCGTCTCCGGCAGCTCCGGCCCCGTCGGCTCCGGCCGCGGCGCCAGCACCGGCCGCACCCGCTGCGAGCCCTCCGGCCGAGCCGGAGAGCACACCGGCCCCGGCCGCGAGCCCTGCCGGGCGCCAGTTCATCAGCCCTCTCGTGCGCCGCCTTGCTCGCGAGAAGGGCATCAGCCTCGACGGCGTGCAGGGTTCGGGCCCCGACGGTCGCATCGTGCGCAAAGACCTGGAGGCGCTCATCGCGAGCGGGGGCGGCCAGTCGGCCGTCGCGCCGAGCGCTGCTGACGCGCCTCGCGCATCCGCCGCCGCCTCGGCCTCGGCCCCGGCCGCGAGTGCCGTGCCGGCCGCCCTGCCCGAGGCTGCCGAGCTCGTGCCGCACAGCCGCATGCGCGCGACCATCGCCCGCCGGCTCACCGAGAGCAAGAACCAGGTGCCGCACTTTTACCTCGAGGCCGAGTGCCGGGTCGACTCACTACTCGATCTGCGCAAGCGTCTCAACGAGGGTGCCGCGACGAAGATCAGCGTCAACGATCTCGTCGTGAAGGCCGTCGCCGGCGCGTTCCTCGACGTGCCCGAGGCGAACCGCACCTGGAGCGACGAGGGAATGGTGCGCCACGCCACCGTCGACATCGGCATCGCCGTGTCGCTCGACGATGGACTCGTCGTGCCCATTGTGCGCGGGGCCGAAGCGCTCAGCGTCAGCGCCCTCGGGCGATCGATCGCCGACCTCGCCGGGCGTGCTCGTGAGGGAGGCCTGCGCCCCGACGAGATGCAGGGCGGCAGCTTCTCGGTGTCGAACCTCGGCATGTTCGGCACCCAGTCGTTCAGCGCCATCATCAACCCGCCCCAGGCGGGAATCCTCGCGGTGGGCGCGGCGCGCCAGGCGCCCGTCGTGGTCGACGGTGCGCTCGAGGTGGGCACCGTCATGGCGGTCACCCTCTCGGCCGACCACCGCACCTGGGATGGGGCGCTCGCCGCCCGCTGGCTCGCCGCGTTCCAGCAGCGCATCGAGAACCCGCTGACGATCCTCGCGTAGGGCGCATGGCGCCGGCATCGGGATGCCCGGGGCTGGCTAGACCTTGTCTCGCCAGCTTCCGGGCGGCCCCGCCTCCGCATCCTCGATCACCGGCATGGCCGCCGTATCGAGCGTGGGCACGCCGATCGACTCGGTGGTCGGAGCGATCACGGTCGCCTCGTCGCGCCGGTGGCGCAGCACCGTGTCGATGTAGGAGCTGAGGGCCTCGGCGAGCGAGATGGCCCGCGACTCGTTCTGCGACAGAAACCAGCGGTGCTCGAGCAGCTGGTGGAAGACCTCGGGCTCTTCGAGCTTGCCGCGCAGCTCCCGGGGAATCGCCCGGATGACCGGCTCGAACACGCGGCTCAGCCACTCGTGCGCGACCTGCTCCTCGTCGACGTCCGCCCCCGGGTAGGTGGCGGCAGAGTACGAGTCGAGGTCATTCAAGAGGCGCCTGGCCTGGTTTTCGCCGGCGTCGATGCCGGTGAGCCGCAAGAGCCTGCGGGAGTGGTGCCCCGCATCCACGACCTTCGGCTTGATGCGCACTTGCGTCGAGTCGCCGGCGGTCGTAATCGCGAGCTCCTCGATGTCGAAGCCGAGGTCGTTGAGACGCTCGACGCGCTGCGTGATGCGCCAGCGTTCCGTCTTGTCGAACGCCTCCCAGCCGGTGAGTTCGCTCCACAGCGAGCGGTAGGCCTCGACGATGCCGTTCGACACGTCGATCGCGTCGATGTTCTCGTCGAGGCGGCCACCGGCCTCGAGGTCGAGCAGCTCACCGGCGATGTTGACGCGCGCGATCTCGAGGTCGTTCTCGCGCTGCCCGTTCGACAGGCCGCCCTCGTAGAGCTGGCCCGTTTCGGCGTCGACGAGGTACGCGGCGAACGCGCCCGCATCGCGGCGAAACAAGGTATTTGAGAGTGACACGTCGCCCCAGAAGAAGCCGGCGAGGTGCAGGCGCACGAGCAGCACGGCGAGGGCGTCGACGAGGCGTGTGGCGGTCGACGGCCGAAGGGTCTGCGAGTACAGGGCGCGGTAGGGCAACGAGAATCGCAGGTGGCGGGTGACGAGCACGGGCATGAGTTCGTCGCCGTCGTCGCCGGCCCTGCCCGTGATGACGGCGACCGGCTCGACGCACGGCACGTCGAGGCGCTGCAGGGTGCGCAGCATGTCGTACTCGCGCCGCGCCATCTCCTCCGTCGTCTCCTTGATGGCCACGATGTAGCCACTCAGGTGAACGAATCGCACGAGGTGGCGCGAGATGCCCTTAGGCAGAGAGGCAATCGCGTCGTCTGGCCAGCTGTCCAGCGGCAGATGCCACGGCAGGTCGAGCAGCGCGGGGTCGACGACGGCAGACGTGATGTTTAGCGAGGCGCTCATGGATGCTCCGATTGCGGTTCCGACGACGAGTCGGGAAAGACGACGGGGGCACGGCGTCGCATCGACACCCGCACCCCCGTCGGTACAGCGTTTTCGGGCTAGTCGATCACAACCGCCGCGTTCAGGCGCTCGCCCGACTCGGCGTTGAACACGTGGATGTGCTTCGGCTCGGGCGTGATGTAGACCGTCTCGCCGCTGTGGGGGTGCACGCGACCGTCAACGCGGGCGACGATGTCGACGCGCTGGCCGACGACGTCGGCGTGGCCGTACAGGTACCCGTCAGCGCCGAGCTCTTCAACAATGTCGACCTCAACCGGCAGGCCGTTGCCGCTGGTCGACACGATGAGGTCTTCGGGGCGCACACCGACGGTGACAACCTTGCCGCCCGCCGCGTCGATGACGGAGCGCTCGACGGGGGTAACGGCGGTGCCGAACTTCACGCCGCCGTCGGCGAGCTCAGCCGGGAACAGGTTCATCGCCGGCGAGCCGATGAAGCCCGCCACGAAGACGTTGTTCGGCGTCTCGTACAGGTCGCGCGGGGTGCCGACCTGCTGCAGGATGCCATCCTTCAGCACGCAGATGCGGTCACCCATGGTGAGGGCCTCCGTCTGGTCGTGCGTGACGTACACGGTCGTGACGCCGAGGCGGCGCTGCAGCGAGGCGATCTGGGTGCGCGTCTGAACGCGGAGCTTGGCGTCGAGGTTCGACAGCGGCTCGTCCATGAGGAACACCTGCGGCTGACGCACGATGGCGCGGCCCATGGCGACGCGCTGACGCTGACCGCCCGACAGGGCTTTCGGCTTGCGGTCGAGGTAGGGCTCGAGGTCGAGCAGCTTCGCTGCTTCGAGAACGCGAGTGGCTCGCTCGTCTTTGTTGATGCCGGCGATCTTCAGCGCGAAGCCCATGTTCTCGGCGACCGACATGTGCGGGTACAGCGCGTAGTTCTGGAACACCATCGCGATGTCGCGGTCTTTCGGGGGCACGTCGGTGACGTTGCGGTCTCCGATGTAGATGTCGCCCGCGTTGACCTCTTCGAGACCGGCGAGCATACGCAGCGACGTCGACTTGCCACAGCCCGAAGGGCCGACGAGGACGAGGAACTCGCCGTCGGCGATGTCGAGGTCGAGGGCGTCAACCGCCGGAACTTCGCTGCCGGGGTAGAGGCGGGTGGCCTTGTCGTACTTAACAGTTGCCATGACTGCTTTTCTCCTTCACCGGCAGGTACGTGCCGGACGATCCGTAGTGAATGGATGAGGGTCCGTTGTCGAACCCGCGGGCGCCGTCGCCCGCTCGGGACAGTATGTCATCTCTGCTCAGTTGGCGCGGGCCAAGGGTGCGGTCGTACCATCGGTGGGGCGCTGTGGGCGCCGACGACCCTCCGCGGTGCGCCGCGGATCAGAAGGAGCACGAGCATCCATGCCGAACGCTGACAGCGCCGCCGAGCGTCAGACGAAAAACGCGCGCCGCGCGGAAGCCCGCGAGAAGGCTCGCCAGCTGCGCGAACAGCAGCGGAAGAGAGAGAAGCGCAACACGCTGCTGCTGCAAGGCGGCATCGGATTGGGCGTTGTTGCCGTGATCGGCATCGTCGCTGTACTCATTCTCAACTCGACACAGCCTGCGGCCCCTGGCCCGCGCAACATGGCGAGCGACGGCATCACGATCGGCGCCGACTACATCGCGGTCACCACCCCCGGCCTCGCGCCCGAGGCGACACCCCAGCCGCTGCCCGAGAACGATCCTGGCGTCGTCGCCGTCAACATTTGGGTCGACTACCTCTGCCCGGCGTGCGGGGCGTTCGAGCAGGCCAACGCCGAGACGCTGCGCGCACTCATTGAATCGGGCTCGGCGACGGTCACCGTGCACCCCATCGCCATTCTCGGAAACCAAGGCGCGAGCCAGCGAGCGGCCAATGCGGCCGCCTGTGTCGCCG
>Ga0213835_101736_pt1 | contig 12205 bp, 12 predicted proteins | sample SWPATP01_FD_160576 | JGI IMG/M metagenome (GOLD analysis project Ga0213835, IMG submission 160576) | Coastal seawater microbial communities from Marineland, Florida, United States - SWPA TP0 #1 | ecosystem: Environmental > Aquatic > Marine > Coastal | place: USA: Florida | collected 2016-08-05
GCCTTCCGCTGCCCCAACGAATCAATCGCTTCCCCAGCCTGTTCCAGCGGATAAACCTTTGACACCAGAGGTTTCAACTTCCCCTCTGCGAACCAGGTAAACAGCTGCTGAAAATTTGCCGCATTGTCTTGCGGCTGGCGCTGGGCGAACGAGCCCCAGAACACGCCGACGACCGATGCGCCTTTCAACAGTGCAAGGTTGACCGGCAGTTCGGGGATGCGGCCGCTGGCGAAGCCGACGACCAGGAGGCGGCCGTTCCAAGCGATGGAGCGTACGGCCAGGTCGAAGAGGTCGCCGCCGACGGGGTCGTAGATGACGTCGACGCCGTTGCCGTTGGTGAGGCGTTTGAGTTCGTCCTTGAGGTTGGTTTCGCTGTAGTTGATCAGGTCGTCGGCGCCAGCGTGCTTGGCGACTTCGAGTTTGTCGGCGCTGCTGGCGGCGGCGATCACGCGGGCGCCCATGGCTTTGCCGATTTCCACCGCGGCCAGGCCCACGCCGCCGGACGCGCCGAGCACCAGCAGGGTTTCGCCGGGTTGCAGGTTGGCGCGCTGTTTGAGCGCATGCATTGAGGTGCCGTAGGTCATGCTGAAAGCGGCGGCGGTGGTGAAGTCCATCGCCTCAGGAATCGGTAGGACGTTGTACCCGGCGACGGCAATCTGCTCGGCGAAACTGCCCCAGCCGGTGAGGGCCATGACGCGATCACCGGCTTTGAGGTGGCTGATTTTTTCGCCAACGGATGCGACGACACCCGAGGCTTCGCCACCCGGCGAGAACGGGAAGGGCGGTTTGAACTGGTATTTGCCCTCGATGATCAGGGTGTCCGGGAAGTTGACCCCGGCGGCGTGCACGTTCAGCAGGATTTCGTTTTTCTTGGGTTCAGGTGTGGGAATGTCTTCCAGCACCAGGTTTTCGGCGGGGCCGAAGGCTTTGCAGAGCACGGCTTTCATCGGGGGCTATTCCTTTTCCTGTGATGGCCGATAAGTGTAGGTAGGGCGGGTTTGGGGTCAATGAGCATGCCCCGGCCTGATAGGCGTGCATAAGCTGAAGTAAGCTATGGCGCGAACCGGATTGAGGAGTGGACTGTGAAAGCGTGGATTCTGATGTTGTTGGCGTTGTCAGCCCCTGTACTGGCCAATGAAGAAGGCGGCGAGAAGGAGGATCCGAACAAGGTCGCCTATGTCGCCCTCACGCCACCGTTCGTGGGCAACTACGCGCTGGACGGCGGCCCGAAGCTGCACGTCTATAAGGCCGACGTCGCCCTGCGCGTCACGGGTGCCGAGGCGCAAAAGCTGGTCAAGGCCAACGAGCCGCTGATTCGTAATCAACTGGTGGCGCTGTTCACCCAGCAGACCGTCGACAGCATGAGCAACGTCGACGCCAAGGAAAAGCTGCGTCAGGAGGCGTTGAAGCAGACCCAACAGGTGCTGAGTCAGGAAACCGGCAAGCCTGTGGTGGATGATCTGTTGTTCAACAATTTCATCGCACAGTAACCGCGAAAGCGCTTAGCGCAATGCCAGCACCGCTGCCCACTGTTCGGCGGTGACCGGCATGACGGACAGGCGACTGCCTTTTTGCACCAGAGGTAGTTGTTCCAGTGCTGCCTGCTGTTTCAGGTAACCCAGGCCCAGCACCTTGGGAAAGGTCTCGACGAAGGCGACATCGATTGCCGTCCAGGGGTTCTTGTCCGCGCTGGCCTTGACGTCGAAGTAGTGGCTTTTCTTGTCCAGGGCTGTGGGATCGGGGTAGGCCGCTTTGACGATTTTGCCGATGCCGGCGATGCCTGGCTCCGGGCAGCTTGAGTGGTAGAAGAAAAACTCGTCGCCCACGGCCATGGCGCGCAGAAAATTGCGCGCCTGATAATTGCGAACGCCATCCCAGCGGGCTTGGCCGAGCGTTTGCAAGCCTGTGATGGACAGCTCGTCAGGCTCGGATTTCATTAGCCAATAGGCCATTTTCTGGGGCTCCTGAAGGCGATCTGGACAAGTTGTCCGACGCTTTTATGACAAACCGACAGTCGGTTGACGTCAGTATTTGCGTGTTGGGTCACGTTATCGCAGAATGCCGCAATTTTAAGCGCTACACCGTTATGCGGCCTACTGAAACACGCCGCAAACGTCAGGTTTTGATGTGCCAAAGGGGGGCAATCAATGCAACGCAAGCCGGATTTACTATGGATTTTGGTCATTTTGTTCGGCTTGGGTATTGTCACCACCGGTTATGCGCAAAGTCTGTGGTCTGCGAAAACCGATGCACCGGTTGAGATCACTCAGCAGCAACAGCAGCCATCCCGTCGATAAGACTGACTTCAAGTCTAATCACAGACTGTGGGAGTGAGCTTGCTCACGAAAGAGCCGGTTCACTCGCCACACATCCTGGATGTTCAACAACCGCTTTCGTGAGCAAGCTCACGCCCACAGATTTTATATCTGTCGAAAAAGCGGGCCTTTATCCCGATTACGACATATACCAGCGCTTGTCCGACACCGTTCCCTGCAGCGGCACATCCCAACTGGCCACGGTCAGTTTCTCAACCTTCTGACACTCGTGGGCCAGACCAAGCAACAGCGGTTTCCGCCAGGCTTTTCGACGTGCCTGATACGCCAGGCTGCGGTCATAAAACCCGCCGCCCATGCCCAGCCGCCCGCCTTGATCGTCGAAGCCCACCAATGGCATCAAGATCAGGTCCAGCGCCCAGATCTTGCGCTGTTGTCTTGAGTTGATGCGCGGCTCGGGAATGCGAAAACGATTGGGCTTGAACCTGTCCCCCGGCCGCACCCGCTGAAACACCATCTTGGTTCGTGGCCAGGGGCTCAACACCGGCAGGTACGTTGCTTTGCCTCGACGTTGCGCTTCCTTGAGCAGCAGGCGCGGGTCGATTTCACCGTCCATCGGAAGATAGAGCGAAACATGCCGCGCGCGACGAAAAAGCGGGTTTTGCGCCAGCTGGCGGTACAAACCCTGTGCCGCTCGTCGCTGATCTGCGCGATTGAGCGCACGACGGGCCTTGCGCAACAGACGACGCAATTGGGGGCGGGAGAGGGCAGAAGGATCGTTCAGGGGAGCGGCGCCAGAAGAAGTCATGCAGGCGGGTCCGTGAGATTTGGAAGGTGGACCGTGAGATCACGATCCCCATCGCCAGACAGGGCGTCTGGCAATGGGTTGAAGATTCGAGACTCCCCGACGAACCGCTGTCGGTGTAGCCCTTGAACCCGAAAGTTCAAGGTGGAGATTGCAGGAGGTTTTAAGGCTTTCCGTCGAGCGGACATGCACACCAACCCCAACGTGCAACCCCCGTGGTTGTGCGTATCGGCTCAGGGACATGACCGACTGGCAAGCACTCCAGGGAGCGGGCGCCAGTATACCCAATGATGTCTGAACAATCAGCCTTGTGCTTTTGGTTCATCCGTGGCAAGGACCAGATCCACACGGTCGAGCAGGTCGCGAACCTGCTCGCGGGTCGAGCCGCTGGCCTGGGTTTCCGGAAGTTCCTGTTTGTGCAGCAGGTCGTGGGTGATGTTCAGGGCTGCCATCACCGCGATGCGATCGGCACCGATGACTTTGCCGCTGCTGCGGATTTCGCGCATTTTGCCGTCCAGGTAACGGGCCGCGCTGACCAGATTGGTGCGCTCTTCCTGAGGGCAGATGATCGAATATTCTTTATCGAGGATCTGCACGGTGATGCTGTTGCCATTACTCATGAGTCTTGCTCCAGGGCCTTGAGGCGCGAAATCATCGACTCGATCTTCTGCCGGGCGATTTCGTTCTTTTCAATGAGGTGCGCGCGTTCCTCGCGCCAGGTTTTTTCCTGAGCTAATAGGAGTCCGTTTTGACTTTTTAGTTGCTCGACACGGTTGATCAATAGCTCCAGTCGAGCCATCAGCGCTTGCAGGTCGTTGTCTTCCATCGTTTTCCACTGATTATTTTCTGATGAGTGGTGCAGGAGCTGGCCTCAGGAATTGCCTTGAATGTCGCCTGGATAGCTTGCGCGCGTCTGCCGGTGCTACGATACAAGGCCTTCATTCTAGACATTGCGCCGCTTGGCGCCTAGTTGCCCATGCCTAATCAGAATTCCCCGTACAACGCCTTCGCCACCTTGCTCAGCGGCGCTGGTCATCCCGTTTCTCCCGCCGAACTGCACGGCCTGTTGCTGGGCCGCAGTTGCGCAGGCGCAGGCTTCGATGCCGAAGGCTGGTTCGACGACGCGCAAGAACTGCTGGAGACCGAGCCTGCGCCCAACGTCCGTCAGGCCCTGATCGGCCTGCAGGAGATGGTCAAGAACGAACTGACTGGCGATGACATGGCCGTCGTGCTGCTGTTACCGGGCGACGATGAGACCCTGGCTGCGCGCACCCTGGCAATGGGCCAGTGGTGTCAGGGCTTCCTCCATGGCTTCGCGCGAGTCGGCGGACAGCCCATGAGCGACGATGCCAGGGATGTGCTCCAGGACCTGGCCGCCATCGCCCAGATCCAGGACACGCTGGACGATTCCGAAGACGGCGAGAGCGACTACATGGAAGTCATGGAGTACCTGCGCGTCGCGCCGCTTCTGTTGTTCACCGAGTTCAACAAGAAAGCGGAACCCCAAGCCAAGCCTTCGCTGCACTGATTGCCTATCATTGCCGGCCGGTCGTCGCGCCTGAATGCCGATGCCCGGCGGCCCTCCGGAGGACCGTACTTGCCCATGATCCGAATCCCGAAAGCCGAATACGCCCGTCGCCGCAAGGCCCTGATGGAGCAGATGGAGCCCAACAGCATCGCCATTCTGCCGGCGGCAGCTGTGGCGATTCGCAATCGTGATGTCGAGCATGTCTACCGCCAGGACAGTGATTTTCAGTACCTGAGCGGCTTCCCGGAGCCGGAGGCAGTGATCGTGCTGATCCCCGGTCGCGAGTATGGCGAGTACGTGCTGTTCTGCCGTGAGCGAAACGCCGAGCGTGAGCTGTGGGATGGCTTGCGCGCCGGGCAGGATGGCGCGATCAGCGAGTATGGCGCCGACGACGCATTCCCCATCACCGACATCGACGACATCCTGCCGGGCCTGATCGAAGGCCGCGACCGGGTCTACTCGTCGATGGGCAACAACCCCGAATTCGACCGGCATGTGATGGAATGGATCAACGTCATCCGCTCCAAGGCGCACTTGGGCGCGCAGCCGCCGAAAGAGTTCGTTGCGCTGGATCACCTCCTGCACGACATGCGCCTGTATAAATCGGCCGCGGAGGTGAAGGTGATGCGCGAGGCGGCGCAGATTTCGGCACGCGCGCACATTCGGGCGATGCAGGCCAGTCGCGCCGGGCTGCACGAATTTAGCCTTGAAGCCGAGCTCGATTACGAGTTCCGCAAGGGCGGGGCGAAGATGCCGGCCTATGGCTCCATCGTCGCTTCAGGCCGCAACGCCTGCGTCCTGCACTATCAGGAGAATGACGCGGCATTGAAGGATGGCGATCTGGTGCTGATCGACGCCGGTTGCGAGATCGACTGCTACGCCAGCGACATCACCCGTACCTTCCCGGTCAGCGGCACGTTTTCCGCGGAGCAGAAGGCGATCTACGAGCTGGTGCTCAAGTCTCAGGAAGCAGCGTTCGCGGCCATCAAGCCGGGTAATCACTGGAACCAGGCCCATGAGGCGACGGTGCAGGTGATCACGGCGGGGCTGGTCGAGCTGGGCCTGTTGCAGGGCGAAGTCGATGAACTGATCGCCAGCGAAGCGTACAAAGCGTTTTACATGCACCGCGCCGGGCACTGGCTGGGCATGGATGTGCACGACGTCGGCGAGTACAAGGTCGGCGGCGAATGGCGCGTGCTGGAAGTCGGCATGGCGCTGACCGTGGAACCCGGAATTTATGTGTCGCCGGACAATCAGAACGTCGCGAAGAAATGGCGCGGGATCGGTGTACGAATCGAGGACGATGTCGTGGTGACCAAAAAAGGCTGTGAAATCCTGACCGGTGGCGTGCCCAAAACCGTCGCCGAAATCGAGGCCCTGATGGCCGCTGCGCGAACCCAGGCCGCATGAGCCGCTTCAATCTGGCCATCGTCGGTGGCGGGCTGGTCGGCGCGAGTCTGGCATTGGCCCTGCAGGCCGGGGCTAAAGCGCGAGGCTGGAAGATCGTTCTGATCGAGCCCTTCGCGCCGGGCGATGCCTGGCAGCCGAGCTACGACGCGCGCTCTTCGGCGCTGTCTTTTGGCGCGCGGCAGATCTACGAGCGTCTGGGTCTGTGGCAGCAGATCAGCCGCCGCGCCGAGCCGATCCTGCAGATTCAGGTGTCCGACAAAGGCCGCTTCGGCGCAGCGCGGCTGTCCTCGATGCAGGAAGGCGTGCCTGCGTTGGGTTACGTGGTGGAAAACGCCTGGCTCGGGCAATGCCTGTGGCAGGGTCTGGATAAAGACGTGATCAGCTGGCGCGTGCCGGCTGAAGTGAAACAGATGCAGGCGCTGCCCGATGGCTATCGCCTGATCCTGAGCGACGAAACGCAACTGGACTGCGACCTGGCGGTGCTCGCCGATGGTGGTCGCTCCAGTCTGCGCGAGCAATTGGGCATTGGCGTGCGCTCCACGCCTTATGACCAGAGCGCGCTGATCGCCAACATCACCCCGGGCGAAGCCCATTGCGGTCAGGCTTTCGAGCGCTTCACCGAAGAAGGCCCGATGGCGCTTCTGCCGTTGCCGGAGAACCGTTGCGCGCTGGTCTGGACCCGAACGGCCGATGACGTGAAACGCCTGATGGCGCTGGACGACCGCAGCTTTCTCAACCAATTGCAGGGCGTGTTCGGCTATCGCCTCGGCGCGTTGAAACAGGTCGGCGCGCGCCACACTTATCCGCTGTCGCTGATCGAGGCCGAAGAGCAGGTGCGCTCCAATCTGGTTGTGCTCGGCAACGCTGCGCACAGCCTGCACCCGATTGCCGGCCAGGGCTTCAACCTGTCCCTGCGCGATGCGGCATCACTGGCCGAAGCGCTGCTGGCCAGTGATGCCGCGCCGGGCGATCTCGCGACCTTGCAGGCCTATCGCGATCGTCAGTACCTGGACCAGAAGCTTACCGTGGGGTTTTCCGACCAGGTCACCCGCCTGTTCGGCAGCCAGCAACCGCTGGTCACCGCAGGTCGCAACATTGGCTTGCTGGGGCTCGATCTACTGCCGTCGGCCAAGAGCTGGTTCGCCCGTCAGGCCATGGGGTTGGGGACGCGGGCTGATGTCTGATGACTCTGTTTACTCCGTGGCTCCCGCCGCACTTTGTTCCGTGGCTCCAGCCACCAACGAGACGATTTAAAGCATGGAAACGCGTGCAGATCTGCTGATTGTCGGGGCCGGAATGGTCGGTAGCGCACTGGCGCTGGCGCTGCAAAACAGTGGCTTGAACATACTGGTGGTCGACGGCAGCCCGCTGAGCGTCAAGCCGTTCGATCACAGCGCGCCGTTCGAGCCGCGGGTCAGTGCCTTGTCGGCGGCCAGCCAGCGCATTCTTGAGCGACTGAATGCCTGGGAGAGCATCGTTTCCCGACGTGTCAGCCCTTATGGCGAAATGCACGTGTGGGACGGCAGCGGCACTGGCAAAGTGCACTTTTCCGCCTCCAGCGTGCACGCCCAGGTGCTCGGCCACATCGTCGAAAACCGCGTGGTGCAGGACGCCCTGATCGAGCGTCTGCACGACTGTGACATCGGCCTTTTGGCCAATGCGCGCCTTGAGCAAATGCGTCGTTCCGGAGATGACTGGCTGCTGACCCTCGCCGATGGCCGTACCTTGCGCGCGCCTTTGGTAGTGGCCGCCGATGGCGCGAACTCTACGGTTCGGCGCATGACCGGCACCGCGACCCGCGAATGGGACTACATGCACCACGCCATTGTCACCAGCGTCCGCACGACGGATTCCCACCGCAAAACCGCCTGGCAGCGCTTCACCGATGACGGCCCGCTGGCCTTCTTGCCGCTGGAGCGCGACGGCGAGCATTGGTGCTCGATCGTCTGGTCGGTGACGCCGAGCGAGTCCGAGCGCTTGATGAAGCTCGAAGACGAAGCGTTCTGCCGTGAGCTTGAGAAGGCTTTCGAAGGTTGCCTCGGTCAGGTCATCTCGGCGGATCCGCGTCTGTGCGTGCCGCTGCGTCAGCGTCATGCCAAGCGTTATGTCGCCGAAGGGCTGGCGTTGATCGGCGATGCTGCGCACACCATTCACCCGCTGGCCGGGCAGGGCGTGAACCTGGGCTTTCTGGATGCGGCAGTGTTGGCAGAAGTCCTGCACGCTGCGGTCGAGCGTGGCGAGCGACTGGCGGACCCGAAGGTGCTGAGCCGTTACGAGCGCCGGCGCATGCCGCACAACCTGGCGTTGATGGCGGCGATGGAAGGGTTTGAACGGTTGTTCCAGGCCAACCCGTTGCCGGTTCGCTGGTTGCGCAACACGGGCCTGAAGATGGTCGATCAGTCGGCTGAAGCCAAGGCGATGTTCGTGCGTCAGGCGCTGGGGCTGACCGGGGATTTGCCGGAGTTGGCGAAAATCTGATCCCCGCTCTGTAGGAGCGCACGAGCGTCGCGAGGCCATGATCGGCTGTGTGGCAGTCGTGTAATGTCAGGCACGGGATCACCTGACGGAGCACATTCAGGATTTGCTGCCGCTTTGCGCCAGATCGCGGTCTCGGAAGGCTCGTGCGCCCCTACGATGGAGCGCACGCCGCCTTTGATGACACCATCAATGCAGCGCTGCACCTCCGATCGACGTGCGGATTCGCCCCTCTACCCGACGTTTCAACAGCCGTTGCTCCAACAGCAGACGCGAGCCCTGCGCCGCATTTGCTCGACCCCATTCCTCAAGCAGCTCAAGGCACGAGTGGTCGATGTAGCTGAGATTGCTCAGCGGCACATGCAGCGTGGTGCCCGGCGGGACGTTGCCCAGCGCCTGGGTCAGGGCAGGCACTTTGAGGAAGGTCGCGGCGCCGGTTAGGCGTAGCTCCATCTCACCTTCGGCTTCGAGATCCACCAGATTGATTTTCAGGCGCGAGGCGTTCAGCGCCAGTTTCACCAGGGTCAGACCAAAGCCGATCAGCACGCCGGTCAGCAGGTCGGTGAGGATGATCGCGCTGGCCGTTGCGCCGTAGATGAACATTGGCATGCGGCCGTAACGTCCCAGGCCGCGCAGGGCCTTGAGGTCCACCAGCTTGATACCGGTGTAGACCAGCACGCCCGCCAGACTCGCCACCGGAATGCTTTGCAGCACACTGGAGAGCAGCAGCACGAACGCCAGCAGCCACAGCCCGTGGAAGATCGTCGACATGCGCGTCTTGGCGCCTGCCTGCACGTTGGCCGAGCTGCGCACGATCACGCCGGTCATCGGCAGCGCGCCGACCAGACCGCAGAGCATGTTGCCGACGCCCTGGGCGCTGAGCTCCTTGTCGAAATCCGAACGCTGACCGTCATGCATGCGATCCACCGCCGCGGCCGACAGCAGGGTTTCGGCGCTGGCGATGAAGGCCACGGCGATGGCGGCGATCAGGATGGCAGGGTTGGCGAAGTTCAGCAGGTCGGCCGGGCTCAGCCAGTCGATGGCTTCGGCGAGGTTGGCCGGGACCTGAACGCGGTTGACGTCCAGGCTCATCGCCAGACTGACCACCGTCGCAATACCCACGCCCAGTAAGGCCCCCGGCACAAAGCGCAAGGATTGCGGACGACGCTTTTCCCACAGCCACATGATCGCGATGGTGCCCAGGCCCAAAAGGCCCGCCTGCAGGCCGCTGCCGGGGCCGATGGCGCCGACCAGGGTTTCCGGGAAGGCGATCAGGTTATCCAGCCCAGAGGGCTTGGGCCCGCTGTCGAACATGACGTGTATCTGGGAAAGCACGATCAGCACGCCGATTCCCGCCAGCATGCCGTAGACCACGGCAGGGGCGGTCACGCGGAACCAGCAGCCGAGCTTGAGGCGCCCGGCCAGCAGCTGCAGCAGCCCGGCCAGCAACAGAATCGGCCCCAGCATCGCCATGCCGTGTTCACGCACCAGTTCGAACACCAGCACCGCGAGGCCGGCAGCCGGGCCGCTGACCTGCAATGGCGAGCCGGCCAGCCAGCCCACCACAATGCCGCCGATGATGCCGGTGATCAGCCCTTTGGCCGGCGGCATGCCGGACGCGATCGCGATTCCCATGCACAGCGGCAAGGCCACCAGAAAAACCACCACGGACGCCAATAGCTCCCGTGGCAACAAAGACTTCAGATCTGTAGTAGCCATGACGACTCTCCGGAATATTCAGGCGTGACAAAACCCGACAGCACGTGAGATGCACGGCCGCAACAGGCTATAGCGAGGGGTGGAACCGTCAGTGCTGACGCAGGCTCACGGGCGTGAACCTGCGATCAGCCGGCAATCAGTATCGCGCGCGGGGCGGTGTCGCCGTCGGAATGGTGTGATCGCCATCCAGTGGCAGGAAGCGGTCCTGCGCGGCATCGTAAGCGCGGATTTCGCTGGTTTCGATGTCGTAGACCCAACCGTGAATGAACAGCTGGCCGCTGGCCAGTTTCGAGGCCACCGAGGGGTGAGTGCGTAGGTGTGTCAGCTGGGCGATGACGTTCTCTTCTGTGAGTACGTGCATGGTTTCGTGCTCGCCCGAGCAGCTGCAGTTGCCTTCGACTACGGTCTTGGCCACTTCAGCGTGACGCAGCCAGGCCTTTACCGTCGGCATCTTTTCAAGGGTATGAGGGTTGAGCACAGCGCGCATCGCACCGCAGTCGGAGTGACCGCAGATGATGATGTGCTGAACGCCCAGTGCCATGACTGCGTACTCGATGGCCGTGGATACGCCGCCGTTCATCGGGCCATAGGGCGGAACCACGTTGCCGACGTTACGGGTCACGAACAGGTCGCCCGGTGAGCTTTGGGTGATGAGTTCAGGGACGATGCGCGAGTCGGCGCAGGTGATGAACATGGCGCGCGGATGTTGGGCTGTCGCGAGTTTCTTGAACAATTCTTCCTGCTGCGGGAAGACGTCATGACGGAAATGTTTGAACCCGTCGACGATATGCTGCAGCGCCTCATTGGCGGATTCTGCTTTGCCTGAGGCTTGTGGTGCGGGGGCCTGAGGCTGTTTATCCCTGTTGCTCATGTCTCATCCTCTCTGTCGGATTGAAGTGGAGTTTCCAGTGATTGCTGTGGACGACCCACTTTTTTCTGGCATGACGGACAATTCCATCTGTGCGCGACCAGCCGGTCACTTAAGAAACACCTTAGCGATAGAAACTTAATTGAAACTGAATGCATCGCTCTAGATCGCGGGTCTGGCTTAAGAAAATCTTAAGCGGCGAACGTTTCCACCTCTGTAGCAGCCCGTATGCGACTTTTAAGACGCCACGCGAGTCACAACAGAGACATCTGACCACCCGGCGGGCAGAAGGCTTCACAGTCCAGCTTGAAACTTTCGCGATGGTTGAGCCCCAGTTTCTTCACCGCAATACTGTAGCGCTGTGCCAGCAACTCGGCGAATACGCCTTCGCCGCGCATCCTCGAGCCGAAGCGGCTGTCGTACACCTGACCGCCGCGACTCTGTCGCACCAGGCTCATTACGTGCTCGGCCCTCTGCGGATAATGCGCCTGCAGCCATTCTTCGAACAGCGGCGCCACCTCCAGCGGCAGGCGCAGCATCACGTAGCTGGCGCTCAACGCACCGGCGGCCTTGGCCTCGGTCATGAGCTTTTCCAGCTCCATGTCGTTGATCATCGGAATCATCGGCGCCAGCAACACCCCCACCGGCACCCCCGCATCGCGCAGCACGCGGATCGCCCGCAGCCTGGCTTTGGGCGCTGCGGCCCGGGGTTCGAGGATGCGCTTGAGTTCGTCGTCCAGCGACGTGAGGCTGATGAACACCGAGACCAGGTTCAGTTTCGCAAGCTCCGCCAGCAGGTCCAGGTCCCGCAGGATCAGCGAGCCTTTGGTGATGATCGTGACCGGATGGCGATAGCGCAACAGTACTTCCAGCGTGGCGCGGGTGAGTTTGTAATCGCGCTCGATCGGCTGATAAGGGTCGGTATTCGCCCCAAGGGTGATGGGCGCGACGCTGTAGCCGGGTTTGGACAGCTGTTGTTCCAGCAGCGCCGCGGCGTTGGTCTTGGCGATGAGCTTGGTTTCGAAATCCAGCCCCGGCGACATATCCCAATACGCATGGCTTGGGCGCGCGTAGCAATAAATGCAGCCGTGCTCGCAGCCGCGATAGGGGTTGATCGAACGATCGAA
>Ga0213835_101738_pt1 | contig 12174 bp, 10 predicted proteins | sample SWPATP01_FD_160576 | JGI IMG/M metagenome (GOLD analysis project Ga0213835, IMG submission 160576) | Coastal seawater microbial communities from Marineland, Florida, United States - SWPA TP0 #1 | ecosystem: Environmental > Aquatic > Marine > Coastal | place: USA: Florida | collected 2016-08-05
AGGTACCGCAGGTCAAGGCCGTGGCGCAGCGCGGCGGTCGGCCCGCCGAACCCCTCGCGCCGAAGCCGGGCCAGCGCCTCCTGTTCGAGATCCATGAGCGGCCGCAGCACCCGCCGGCACCCCGCATCGTCCAGGCCGGCGGAAAAGGCGGCGACGTGATCGTGCCGGACATCGGTGCCCAGCATGCCGACCGCACAGAAGGCGCCGGCCAGGCGCGGCACGAAGGCCCGCCGGCATCCCAGCGCCCGGGCGACGGCCACGGCGTGCAGCGGCCCCGCCCCGCCCGCCGCGACAAGGGTGAAGTCGCGCGGATCATGGCCGCGCTCGCTGCTGAGACGCTGGACGGCCTGCAGCAGTTTCTGCTCCATCAGGCGAATGACGCCGATCGCGGCTTCGGTCGCGTCCAGCCCCAGAGGCGCGCCGATGCGCGAGGCCAGCGCGTCGCGGGCAAGGCCGGCGCGGATCGTCACGACGCCGCCGGCATAGGCGCCCTCGGCCAGCCGGCCCAGCACGACCTGGGCATCGGTCACGGTAGGGGCCTCGCCGCCCAGACCGTAGCAGGCCGGTCCGGGGCGGGCACCGGCGCCCTCGGGGCCGACCCGCAGCAACCCGGCATCGTCGACCACCGCCACGGTCCCGCCGCCCGCGCCCACGGTGTGCACCTCGACGGACGGGGCGACATAGGTGTAGCCCGCGATCTCGAGGTGATCCGAAAAGGCGACGCGCCCGCCGGCCATGAGGATGACATCGCAGCTTGTCCCGCCGATCTCCATCGAGATCAGGTCGTCCGAACCGATCGAGGCGGCATACCGGCGCAGGCTGCCGACACCGGCGGCCGGACCCGACAGCAGCAGGTTGACGGGACGCTCGGCCACCTCCGAGACGGTGATCGAGCCGCCGTTGTTCTGCATCAGCAGCAGCGGCGCCCCAAGTCCGGCCTCGGCCAGGGCAACCTCGAGGGCGCGCAGGTATCCGACCGTGCGCGGGGCGACATAGGCATTCAGAACCGCCGTCGATCCGCGCTCGTACTCGCCCATGACCGATGCGACGCGGTGCGACGTGCAGACATAGACACCGCCGCCCAGCACCTGCCCGGCCAGGTCGGCAACCCGTGCCTCGTGCTCCGGATTGCGCGGGCTGTTCATCAGGCAGATCGCAAGGGCGCCGATGTCCGAACCGGCCAGCCCGGACAGGGCCGCGCGCACCGAACCCTCGTCCAGTTCGCGCAACTCGCCGCCTGCTGCGTCGATGCGCCCGACGACGGGAAGGCGGCGACGGCGCGGCACCAGCGGTGGCGGATAGGGGCTGCGATGGTCCCAGGGGTTCTCGCGCGCGCCCCGCCGGATTTCCAGGAAGTCGCGAAAGCCCTCGGTCACCAGCAGCCCGGTCCGGGCGCCCTTTCCCTCGAGCACGGTGTTCGTCGCGATGGTGGAGCCGTGCACGAACAGCGAAACCGCCCCGAGGAACCCGGCCAGCGACATCCCTTCATGCGCGGCAGCGGCGCGAAGGGCGTCCATCACCCCGACCGCCGGATCATGCGGGGTGCTGGGAACCTTGTGCACCTCCACCCGCGCATCGGGCGAGACGGCGATCAGGTCCGTGAACGTCCCGCCCACATCCACGCCGATCCGCCAGCCCGACGATGCACCGGCCGTCCAGTCCTTCACGCGGCAACTCCCAGGACATTTGACATAAGCGAACCCTGCTTTGCCAAAGCAGAATTCATCCGTTGCCCGCTTCTGTCAAGGTGAACATTCGAGCGCCGGCACGGGCGGCACACGACCCCGCCGGCCGCCGGACGGGCAGGCCGGCGGGACGCGCGGTCCCGATGCGATGAAAAGGGCGCGACGCCTGCGGAGGCGGCGCACGGCGCGGCGTCAGAACTTGCCGGCGCGCCACACTTCCACGGGCGACAGCCAGACGATCCCGGACTGGTCGGCAAGATACCTGGTGGTCAGCGTCTCGGCGATGCGCTCGGCCGTGGCGCGATCGCGCAGCACCGTCTCGAGCTTGACGATGGCGAATTCGCTGACCACTTGCGCCGCCTCCGACCGGTGCAGCCCGTGGGCGCCACGGCCGCCGCCGGGAAACTCGGACCAGCCGGTGACGCCGGCCTCGGTCAGCAGGCGCTCGACGGCGGGTTTCAGAAGGCGTTCGACGATGATGGTCAGCTTGACGGCGGGGATGGTCATCGCGGCGCTCCTGTCACGGGGTGAAGACGACGTCGGCCAGCGCGATCCACAGCGGGATCGACAGCAGCGCGACCGGCGTGCCGATGCTGGTGGAGGCGCCCACATAGGCAGCCGGGTTGGCCGAGGGGATCGCGGCGCGCAGCGTCGGCGGGCCCGAGATGTCGGAACTCGACGCCGCCATCACGGCCAGCAGCACCACGCCGCCGGGCGAAAAGCCGGTGACCAGATGCGCCGCGTAGCCCAGCGCAAAGCCCAAGGCCCCGTGCACCAGCGGCGCGGTCACGCCGTAGACGGCATAGACATGCGCCACGCGCCGCAACTCGGCCAGGCGGGCATAGGCCTCCATCCCCATCACCAGCATCAGCACCGACAGGAAGCCCCGGAACAGCGGGTCGTAGAAATCGGCATAGACGGCATCGGGGCGCGCGACGATCCCCAGCGCCAGCCCCAGGCCCAGCGCCGACAGCGCCGAGCCGCGCAGGCTGTCGGCGACGATGGCGCCGATTGGCGGGCGCGGGCCGCCCCGCGACCGGGCGAGTTGCGCCAGCACGATGGCGGTGATCAGGGCGGGAATGTCCATGAACGGATAGAGCGCGGGCACCCACGGCTCGAAGGCCATCCCGTCCTCTTCCATCAACACCATGGCGGCGGCGAGGGTGGAGGCCGACACCGCCCCGAACAGGCCGGCCGTGGCGATGCCGTCCTCGGGCCGCAGGCCCGGCAGCGGCGCCAGCGTGACCCGCCCGATCAGCACGATGACGACGCCCAGGACGCTCGCCGCCAGCGCCGGCAGCACAAGCTCGGACAGGTCGGCCTCGCGCACCGAGATGCCGGCACCAAGGCCGATGCGCAGCATCAGCACGACGACGATGAAGCGGTAGACCGCATCGGGGATTTCCAGGCGGCTGCCCAGCGCGGCGACCGCCATGCCCCCCAGCAGGAAGGCCAGCGTGGGCGATTGAAGCTGCCGCGCGAAGGCGGCGAAAAAGTCGAGGGCGATGTCCATGCGCGCGGTCTCCGAGTCGGGCGCGGCGAAAAGACACCGGAACTTCCTGCGATAAAATTACATGTTTTGCGTTGGATCATGCTATCAGATCGAACGATACTCCGACCCTGGACTGCAACCATGACGATCCCCAACCTGCATCACCTGCGGCTGTTCCGCGCCGTGGCCCATGACGGCACGCTGACAGGCGCGGCGCGGCGGCTGAACCTGTCGGCCTCGGCCCTGTCGGCGCAGCTGCGCACGCTGGAGGCGTCGCTCGGCCACGCGATGTTCGAGCGTCGCGGCCGCGGGCTGGTGCTGACCGAGGCGGGCCGCATCGCGCTCGACCATGCCGACGCGATCTTTCGCACCGCCGAGGATCTGACCGCCACCCTGCGCCAGCACGGACCCGAGCGTCGGGCGCTGCGGGTCGGGGCGCTGGCGACGCTGTCGCGCAACTTCCAGCTCGGTTTCCTGCGCCCGGTGCTGGAACGGCCGGACGTGGAGGTGATCCTGCGCTCGGGCAGCCAGGCCGAGTTGCTGCGCGGGCTCGAGGCGCTGGCGCTGGACGTGGTGCTGACCAACCTCGCACCGCCCCGCGATGCCGCCAGCCGCTACCTGCTGCACCCGCTGGCGCGACAGCCCGTCAGCCTGATCGGCACGCCCGCGCGGCTGGGTCCGCCCGCGCCGCTGGCCGAGCGGCTGGCACGCGCACCACTGATCCTGCCCACGCCCGAAACCGCCCTGCGGGCTGCCTTCGACGCGCTGGCCGCGCGGCTGGGCGTGACGCCCGTCATCGTCGCCGAGGTGGACGACATGGCGATGATGCGGCTTCTGGCGCGCGAGGATGCCGGGCTTGCGGTGATCCCGCCTATAGTGGTGCAGGACGAACTTGCAGCCGGCCTGCTGGCCGAGGCAGAGCCGCTGCCGGGGATCGAGGAGACGTTCCTGGCCGTCACCCTGCAACGCCGCTTTCCCAACCCCCTGCTCGCCGAGCTTCTGCGCGGCTGACGTCCGGCGTCAGGCGGGCCGGGGGCGCGACGTGAACTGCCGGCGGATTGCGGGGCTCAGCGCGATCAGGACGATGCCGATCGAGAACAGGCACCACACCGAGGGGATCTCGTTGGGGGTGTCGGTCAGTTGCCCGGCCAGCACCGGCCCGGCCAGCGCATGGAACAGCACGAAGCGCCACGCGCCATAGGCCAGCGGCAGCAGGAACACCGCGAGCATGTAGGAGTGAAAGCCCCACGCCAGCCCGGTGGCCGCGTCGACCGGCGCCAGCAGCCCGTTCATCGGCACGTCCCAGGCAATGTGCCACTCGCCCGACACGGTACACAGCCGCTCGGCACACAGGATCGCGCCGGGGGTGCAGCTTCCGGCCCAGGCGAAGGGATAAAGCTGCATGAGCATGACCGCGGCGGCCAGCCCGCACAGCCCGTAGACCGTCGCCTGCACCGCCGGGGCGGGGCGCCGCGGCAGCAGTTGCATGGCGAAGGCGTTGATCACAAAGGGCTGGAAGACGATGTGCAGCACCGACAGCAGGGTAACGGATTCGTTCGCCGGCGTGCCGCACCGGTCGAGGGTCAGGTAACCGGCAAGCTGCAGCGCCTCCATCAGGGTGAAATAGCCCAGCGCGAGCGGAAAGGCCGGCGGATCACCACGCCGCAGGGTCACGACGGTTGCGACCGACCCGACGCCCACCATCGCCGCCGTCGCCGTGATGCCCAGACACATCGACGCCCCCTTCGCCATGCCGCCGGCCGGATGCTAAAGCAGGACGGACCGGGGCGCCATGCCGGGGCCGGCGCGCGCCGGGCTGCCGCATTGCCGGGCGGCGGCTGCGTCATTGCCGCCGCGCCCCGCCCGCCCCGCCGTTGCCGCGCTTGACCCGTCGCGCCGCGCGTGCTGCAAGGGCGCGCCCGATCCCGGAACCTGCGCCATGCTGCGAGCCCTCTACGACTGGACCATGGCGCTGGCGCGCACGCCCCATGCGCTGGCGGCCCTGGCGGTGGTGGCCTTCGTCGAAAGCTCGGTCTTCCCGATTCCGCCCGACGTGCTGATGATCCCGATGATCATCGCCCGACCCAACCGCGCCTTCCTGATCGCCACCGTGGCCACGGTGGCCTCGGTCCTCGGGGGGCTGGCGGGATATGCCATCGGCTGGGGGCTGTTCGACACCGTCGGCCGCCCGGTGCTGGAGTTCTACGGCAAGGACGCCTATTTCGCGGAGTTCGCCGAGCGTTACAACGAATGGGGCGCCTGGGTGGTGCTGTTCGCCGGCGTCACGCCCTTTCCCTACAAGGTCATCACCATCCTTTCGGGCGTCACGGCGCTGTCGCTGCCGGTGTTCATCATCGCCAGCATCGTGGCCCGTGGCCTGCGGTTCTTCATCGTCGCGGCGCTGCTGTGGAAGTTCGGCGCACCCATCCGTGATTTCATCGAGCGCCGCCTCGGACTTATGTTCACGTTGTTCATGGTGTTGCTGATCGGGGGCTTCGTGGCGGTGAGGTATCTGTGATCGGTCTGGACCGGCTTTTCAGCGGGCGCCCGGCGGGGCTGCTGGCCGCGGCAGGCTCGGTCGGGCTGCTGGCCGCGGCGCTGCTGTTCCAGTACGGCTTCGGCCTGCCCCCGTGCGAGCTGTGCATCTGGCAGCGCTGGCCGCACCTGGCCGCCGCCGTCGCGGGTGCGGGGCTGCTGGTGCTGCCCGGCGCGCTGTGGGTGGCCATGGGCGCGGTCGGGGCGGCCACCTCGGGGGGGATCGGCGTGTACCACACCGGGGTCGAGCGCGGCTGGTGGGAAGGGCCCGCCACCTGTGCGGCCGCGACCGGCGATCTGTCGAGCCTGAGCGCCGAGGAACTGCTCAATCGCATCATGGCCGCCCCCGTGACCCGCTGCGAGGACGTTGCCTGGGAGATGCTGGGCCTGTCGATGGCGTCGTGGAACGCGCTTGCATCCTTCGCGCTGGCGGGCGTCTGGCTGATGGCGTTGCGCCAGCGCGCCTGAGCGCGGCGCGGCCGACTGTTGCAACCTTGCCGCCACTGGAACGTGCGTCATCGTGAGCGTCTCGACATTATGGCCGGCGCGTGTCTAGACACCACGATCAGTTCGCCGAACGATTTCCCGCATGCGCGATTCCGACCCGCACGATCCGACGGAAACGGTTCAGCCGCGCAACGCGGCCGGCGCAAGGGGGCTGGATGTGCCGCGGCTCGCCGCCCTGACCGCCGCCTCCAACGTCGAGGAAGCCTGGACCCGGCTGTGCAACCTCATGCAGGACTACGGGTTCGACCGCGCCCTCTACGGGTTGTCGCGCTACCGTCCCGATCCGGGCCGGCACGAGGTGGACGACATCCTGTTCCTGTCGAGCTTTCCCAAGCAGCTTGCCGTCGCCTTCTTCCGCGACCGGCACCTGACCAACAGCCCCTTCCGGCGCTGGGTGATGGAGAACGCGGGCGCGCTGAGCTGGTCCTGGGTGGAGCGCGAGCGCGCCGCTGGCAGGCTGACGCCGGCCGAGGAACGCTCGGTGGCATTTTGCCGCGCCAACGGGGTGGTGGCGGGCTATACCATCAGCCTGCGTGGCGCGGGCGCGCATGACGCGGGCGCCGTATCGCTGTGTGCGGCGCCCGGCACCGCGCAGTCGCAGGTGGATGCGCTGTGGAAGGCCCGGGGCGCCGAGATCGACCTGATCGCGCGCATCTTCCATCTGCGTGTCACCTCCCTGCCCTTCATGCCCGGCCGGCGCGCCCTGACCGAGCGCCAGCGCGAGGCCCTGCAATGGGCCGGCGAAGGCAAGACGGTACAGGACATCGCGCTGCTGATGGGGCTGACGCCGGCAACGGTGGAAAAGCACCTGCGCCTTGCCCGCGAAGCCCTGAGCGCGACCACGACCACCCATGCGGTGCTCAAGGGGATCGCCTTCAACCAGCTTTACCTTCCGCGCGACCAGGCTTCGGACAAGCCCGCGACCCCAGACTGAACCCGAAAGCGGCGGGCACCGGGGCGGCAAGCGGCCCTGGTGCCCGGAACCGGTCCGGCGGTCGATTCCTCGGCCGGGCCAGACCGGGTTTCTGCACTGCAGCACAATAATCGGGCAATTCCCGGCAACGGCTGTCGAATTAACGTGCATCCGGCCCGAGCGAAGGGTGCCAGCCCCCTCGCGTGTCACGACTCCGTTGCGGGGAGCGGCCTGCGGGCGTCGTATCCGGCCAGCGGAATTGTCCGCGAACATGTCCGGCAGCCCGATCGTGGCAGATACCGACTGCCGGACATGCGCAACACGGGGTCGCTGTGCGGCGATATGGCCGGCTTGGACAGCGCGTTCAAGCCCCTGCCCCTGCATGCGGTCCGGCTACAGGAGCATGCCCCAGATGATCAAGAAGACCCTTCTCTCCGGCGCCGCGACGGCGGTGCTGCTGACCGCCTCCCCCGCGCTGGCCGACTGCCCGATCAAGGTCGGCGTGCTGCACTCGCTGTCGGGCAGCATGGCGATCTCCGAGACGACGCTGCGCGACGTGATGCTGATGCTGATCGACGAGCAGAACAAGAAGGGCGGCGTGCTTGGCTGCCAGCTCGAGGCGGTCGTGGTGGACCCGGCCAGCGACTGGCCGCTGTTCGCCGAACTCACCCGCCAGCTTCTGACCGTGAACGAGGTCGACGTGATCTTCGGCGCCTGGACCTCGGTGTCGCGCAAGGCGCTGCTGCCGGTTCTTGAAGAACTCAACGGCCTGTTCTTCTACCCCGTGCAGTACGAGGGGCAGGAAAGCTCGCGCAACGTGTTCTACACCGGTGCCGCGCCGAACCAGCAGGCGATCCCGGCGGTCGACTACTTCCTCGAGGAGCTGGGCGTCGAAAGCTTCGCGCTGCTGGGCACCGACTATGTCTATCCGCGCACCACGAACGCGATCCTCGAAGCCTATCTGCTGGCCAAGGGCATCGCCCCCGAGGACATCTTCGTCAACTACACCCCCTTCGGCCATGCCGACTGGTCAACGATCGTGTCGGACGTGATCGCGCTGGGCGCCGGCGGCAAGCAGGTCGGCGTGATCTCGACCATCAACGGCGACGCCAACATCGGCTTCTACACCGAACTGGCCGCCCAGGGCGTGAGCGCCGACGACATCCCCGTCGTCGCCTTCTCGGTCGGCGAGGAAGAGCTGTCGGGGCTGGATACCTCGCGGCTGGTCGGCCACCTGGCCGCCTGGAACTACTTCATGTCCGCCGACACGCCCGAGAACGAGGCCTTCATCGAGACCTGGCACGCCTTCATCGGCAACACCAGCCGCGTGACCAACGACCCGATGGAAGCGCATTACATCGGCTTCAACATGTGGGTGAACGCGGTCGAGGCGGCCGGCACCACCGACGTGGACGCCGTGCGCGAGGCGATGTGGGGGCAGGAGTTCCCGAACCTGACCGGCGGCATGGCGGTGATGGGCGTCAACCACCACCTGTCCAAGCCCGTGCTGATCGGCGAGATCCGCGCCGATGGTCAGTTCGACATCATCAGCCAGACCGAGGAAGTCCCCGGCGAGGCCTGGTCGCCGTTCCTGCCGGAAAGCGCGACGCTGGTCAGCGACTGGAAGGAACTGGGCTGCGGGATGTTCGACACCTCGACGAACACCTGCGTTCAGCTGACGTCGAACTACTGAGGCTGTCGGGGTGCGGGGCCGGTCCCCGCACCCGCCACCCCGCCCCTCCCCGAAAGCTTGCCGATGCCGCGCCTACTCCGCCTTGCGACGCTGCTGGCCTGCCTGACCGTCGCGGCCTTCGCCCTGCCGGGGCGGCCCGCCGCGCAGTCGGCGACGCCCCTGCAGGACGTGCTGCAAACCGTGCAGCCGCAGGTCGCCAACCCGTCCCGCGCCTCGGTCCCGCAGGTGCTGGCCGCGCTCCTGGCCGCCGATGCCCCCGGAACCGCAGCCTTCCTGCGCGCCTGGGCCGAGCGCGAAGTCTATGAGCGGCCCGCCGACGGCTTCTTCTTCTATGCGCGCGAGACGGGCGCGCGCGGCCTGATGCTGGTCGACATCGACAGCGGCGCCGACGTGGCCGAGGTCACGACGCGCGAGGTCAACCAGATCCGCCCCAACGCCGGCGTGCGACGCGAGATCGGCGCGGCGCTGGTCAGCTACGAATTGATGCACCCCGATCCTGCCCGGCGCATGGCCGCGCTCGACAACATCGCGCGCAGCCCCAGCGCCGACCAGATCGAGCCGCTGACCGCCGCCCGCGCGGTGGAACAGGACGCGCGCATCGCCGCGCGCATGGACCGGCTGCTCGACCTCCTGAACGCCCGATTTGCCGAAGTCCCGGCGATCCGCATCGACGCCATCGAGGGGCTGTCCGGCGACATCAGCACCGAGGCCCGGCGCACGCTGGCCCAGATCCTGCAAACTCGCGCCGAATTCGCCGAGGCGATCCCCGAGGGCACCAACGTCGCCCGAATCCGCCGCCCCGGCGATGACATGACCCTGGTCGCCGCCTACACCACGCTGTCGGACGCGGGCCTGGTGCCGCCGCGCCCCGGGCGCAACGCGATCCGCGATGCGCTGCGCGCGAACGTCGAGAACGGCGCGGTCGGCGGCATCCCCGTGCACCAGCTCGATACCGACGAGATGCGCCGCGCCGCCTACCGCGCGCTGGAGGCGGCCGGCACCGTGCCGCCGCTCGTGACCGAGGCCGACATGGCCGCCGCCGTCGCCGCCTATGTGTTCTACGACGCGTACCTGGAGCCGGACGCCGCCGTGACCGACGCCGCCCGCGCCAGCCTGGACGAGACGCGCGGCAAGGTGTCGATGTGGCAGTTCGTCAGCATCTCGTTCGACGCCATCTCGCTTGCGTCGATCTTCTTTCTGGCGGCGATCGGGCTTGCGATCACCTTCGGGGTGATGCGGGTGATCAACATGGCGCATGGCGAGTTCATCATGATGGGCGCCTACACCGGCTATGTCGTGCAGACGATCATCCCCGACTATACCGCCAGCCTGATCGTCGCGCTGCCGCTGGCCTTTGCCGTGACCTTCGCCGCCGGCGTGGCGCTGGAGCGTCTGGTGATCCGGCACCTCTATACCCGCCCGCTCGAGACGCTGCTGGCGACCTTCGGCATCTCGATCGCGCTGCAACAACTGGCCAAGAACATCTTCGGCACCCAGGCCCGCCCGCTGACCGCGCCCGACTGGCTGGCCGGCGCCATCCAGATCAACGACGTCGTCTCGGTCGCATCCATCCGGGTGGCGATCCTGGTGATGGCGTTGGGTTTCCTGCTGCTGCTGCTGTTCATCCTCAACCGCACCCGACTTGGGCTGGAGGTGCGCGCGGTCACGCAGAACCCCGGCATGGCGGCCAGCATGGGGATCAACCCCGACCGCATCAACATGCTGACCTTCGGCCTGGGTTCGGGCATCGCCGGGGTGGCGGGGGTGTCGATCGGGATGGTCGCGCAGGTCACCTCCGAGATGGGCGCGAATTACATCGTGCAAAGCTTCATGACCGTCGTGGTCGGCGGCGTCGGGTCGGTCTTCGGCACGCTGGCGGGGGCGGCGCTGATCGGCTCGCTGCAGAAGGGGATCGAATGGTTCAACCCCGCCAACACGCTGGCGGCGCAAACCTACATGGTGCTGTTCATCATCCTGTTCATCCAGTTCCGGCCCAAGGGCATCGTCGCCCTCAAGGGCCGCGCCGCGGGAGACTGACGCCATGCCCACCGACATGATGACCGGCGTAACCCCGCCCCCCCGCCGCCGCAGCTTCCTGCGCGACAACCCCTCGGTGCTGTGGTTCATGGCGATCCTCGGGCTGTTCACCCTGCTGGTGACGCTGCTGTCCGAGGCGACGGGCACCGGCGCCATCTCGACCAACCTGGTCAAGGTGCTGGGCATGACGCTGTGCCTGTGCCTGATCGCGATCGCGATGGACGTGGTCTGGGGCTATTGCGGCATCCTCAGCCTCGGGCATTTCGCCTTCTTCGGGATCGGCGGCTATGCCATCGGCATGTGGCTGATGTATGCCCGAACCGAGATCGTGATCCGCGACAACCTTGCCCGGGGCACCATCCCGCCCACCGAGACCGAGGTGGCCGAGGCGGTTGCCGCGCAGATTTTCGGGGTGGTGGGCAGTTCCGAGCTGCCGGCACTGTGGATGTTCGCCCATTCGCTGCCCGCGCAACTGGCGCTGGTGGTGCTGGTGCCGGGGCTGCTGGCGCTGGTGTTCGGCTGGCTGGCGTTCCGCTCGCGGGTGACCGGCGTCTACCTGTCGATCCTGACCCAGGCGATGACGCTGGCGCTGTCGCTTTACCTCTTCCAGAACGACACCGGGCTGCGCGGCAACAACGGGCTGTCGGGGCTGCAGAACATCCCCGGCTTTCTCGACGTGCCGCAGTCGGTGATCTCGATCTGGTTCTTCTGGGCCTCGGCCTTCGCGCTGGGGCTGGGGTATCTGTTCTTCGCCTGGATCGTGTCGGGCAAGTTCGGCTCGGTCATCCGGGCGATCCGCGACAACGAGGCGCGGGTGCGGTTCCTGGGCTACAACGTCGAGGGCTACAAGCTGTTCGTCTTCACCGTCACCGCCGTCGTCTCGGGCATCGCCGGCGCGCTGTATTACCCGCAGGCCGGCATCATCAACCCGGCCGAAATCGCGCCCATCGCCTCGATCTACCTCGCCGTCTGGGTGGCCATCGGCGGGCGCGGGCGGCTTTACGGCGCGGTGATCGGGGCGGCTTCGGTGTCGCTGCTGTCCAGCTGGCTGACGGGGGGCGGGGCGCCCAACATCGACCTGGGGTTCTACCGGATCGTCTGGACCGACTGGTGGCTGGTGCTGCTGGGCCTCGGGTTCGTCGCGGTCACGCTGTTCTTTCCCAAGGGCATCGGCGGGCTGTTCGACTATCTGGTGAGGAAGCGGCCATGACCCTGCTGCTCGAGGTCTCGGACGTCTCGGTCACCTTCGACGGCTTCCGGGCCATCAACAACCTGTCCTTCTCGATCGGCGAGCCCGAGTTGCGCGCGGTGA
>Ga0213835_101739_pt1 | contig 12166 bp, 13 predicted proteins | sample SWPATP01_FD_160576 | JGI IMG/M metagenome (GOLD analysis project Ga0213835, IMG submission 160576) | Coastal seawater microbial communities from Marineland, Florida, United States - SWPA TP0 #1 | ecosystem: Environmental > Aquatic > Marine > Coastal | place: USA: Florida | collected 2016-08-05
TGTGGCGCCAAGGTGAGAACAAAAAACACATCACCAGGCGTTAACGAGAGGCACCACAATGATGAACCCGCGTATGGCGGCAAAAGCCGTCGATGGCAAAGAAGATCGCAAGGACGCGATCCGTTCGCTCTATCTTGAATCTCTTCAGCTGGTCGAGCGTCTGCACCGCCGATTGCTTGATGTCATCAAAGATGAATTCGAACGACAGGGGCGCAGCGACATTAATGCGATCCAGGCATTGCTTCTGTTCAATATCGGCTCGTCCGAACTTACGGCAGGTGAACTGCGCACGCGTGGCTATTATCTGGGATCCAACGTCTCTTACAATCTGAAGAAGCTCGTCGAACTTGGCTTCATCAATCACCAGCGCTCGCGTGTCGACCGCCGTTCGGTGCGCGTCAGCCTGACGCCGAAGGGCCGGGAGGTCGCCGAGGTCGTCGACGGTCTCTACGAGCGGCATATCGGTTCGATCGAACAGGTCGGCGGAATCAACCTGGACGAATTCCAGCAGATGAACCGCGCTTTGCAGCGCCTAGACCGTTTCTGGAACGACACGATCGCCTATCGCATGTAAATGTGGGCAAAGGTTCCTCTCCTGCCCAGGGGCCGGCGGACAGCCGGCTCTCGGAGCCAGATTTAAAGCGTTAGGGCCGCATACGGCCACGATACCGCCTCATTGGGATGTGATCCCCAAGATGAATTTTTTGTCATCTTGCAGTTAGGCGCGGTGGACCGGATGGGGGAATTTGTTAAGGTTACCCGATCTAGCCTTGCCAAAGCGCCAAGCTGCGCAGGCACATTTTTTCGTGGCTATCGGGACAATCGATGAAAACCAATCGACGCAGTTTCATTACCGGCGCCGGAGCAGTGGCTGCTTCCGCGGTTGCAACTTCAGCCCATGCCCAAGGTGTTCTGGACGAGATCTTCGGATCGACACGTCGCGGAACCTGGGACGAGCAGTTCGATGCCCGCGTCAGCGATGGCGGCGGAGGAGGCAGTGTTACCGGATCGCTGGTGACCAACCAGCCGATCATGAGTCCCGAAACACTCTTCAATGTCCAGCAGGCGATTACGCAGTATTCGAATCTCGCGGCGCAGGGCGGTTGGCCGATGGTCCCGGCCCGCAGTCGGCTGCAGATGGGCGTGGCTGACCCGGATGTGGAGGTTCTTCGTCGCCGTCTGATGTTTTCCGGCGATCTTTCGGAGCGCGCCGGGATCAGTCCGGCATTTGACACCTATGTCGATGCCGCATTGAAACGCTTCCAGAGCCGGCACGGGCTGCCAGTCGATGGCGTCACCTCCGAACACACTTTTGCTGCGATGAATGTGTCCACGCAGGTGCGGCTCGGTCAGCTCGAGACCAATCTGGTTCGCCTCAATTCGATGGCCAACGGGCATCTGGGTGATCGCTATGTGATGGTGAACATTCCGGCTGCCCAGATCGAGGCCGTCGAAGGCGGTCGCGTTGTGTCGCGGCATACCGCCATTGTCGGCAAGATCGACCGGCAGACGCCGATCCTGGAATCCAAGATCAACCAGATCATCGTGAATCCCTACTGGAACGCGCCCGTGTCTATCGTCCGGCGCGACATCATCCCGCTGATGCGGGAGAATCCGAACTATCTGCGCGACAACGCGATTCGCCTGATCGATTCGAGCGGCAACGAGGTTGATCCGATGACGGTCGACTGGTCCACGGACGAGGCGACGAGACTTCGGTTCCGTCAGGACCCGGGCCGCATCAACGCCATGGCGTCGGTGAAGATCGATTTCCCGAACGCGCACTCGGTCTATATGCACGACACGCCCCAGCAGAGCCTGTTCAACGACATCGAGCGTTTCCATTCCTCCGGCTGCGTGCGTGTCCAGAACGTGCGCGACCTGGTGACCTGGATGCTTCAGGGCACCGAGGGCTGGGACCGCCGTCGTTTCGAGGACACGATCCACAACGACGCCGATGTCACCATCCGGCTCGGTGATCCGGTGCCGGTCTATTTCACCTACTTCTCGGCCTGGTCAACGGGCCATAACGTCGTGCATTTCCGCGACGACATTTATGGCAAGGACGGTGTCGACGAGCTGCAGATCTCGACGGCGCTCTGATAAGCCTCACGACTTCCTAAAATGAGCCGTCTCCCAGGGGAGGCGGCTTTTTTCGTTCTGTGCGGCGCCGGAGCTACTTCTCTCCTGCGGCGGACGAAAAACCAGCATGCCGCATGGAAGCCTTGCGCCAACTATGCTAAGGCGCGGCCCTTCACGGTCCCCCAAGCAATGACCAGAAAGGTGTATGCGACATGGCGAACGCCGCAATGAGGCCGGCCGAGGCCGACGATTTCTTCTCCCAGCCGCTCCACGAACGCGATCCGGAGATTTTTGCGGCGATCTCCGGCGAACTCGGTCGTCAGCGCGCTGAAATCGAGCTGATCGCTTCTGAAAACATCGTGAGCCGCGCCGTGATGGAGGCGCAGGGCTCCGTCATGACCAACAAATATGCGGAAGGCTATCCCGGCAAGCGCTACTATGGTGGTTGCCAGTTCGTCGACGTCGCCGAGACGCTGGCCATCGAGCGCGCCAAGCAGCTTTTCGACTGCCGCTTTGCCAATGTGCAGCCGAATTCCGGTAGCCAGATGAACCAGGCCGTCTTCCTGGCCCTGCTCAACCCGGGCGACACCTTCATGGGTCTCGACCTGAACTCGGGCGGGCACCTGACCCACGGCTCGCCTGTGAACATGAGCGGGAAGTGGTTCAATGTCGTGTCCTACGGCGTTCGCAAGGACGACAATCTGCTGGACATGGATGAAGTCGAACGGCTGGCGCAGGAGCACAAGCCGCGGCTGATCATCGCCGGCGGCACCGCCTATTCCCGTATCTGGGACTGGAAGCGTTTTCGCGAGATCGCGGATTCGGTCGGCGCCTATCTGATGGTCGATATGGCGCATATCGCCGGCCTTGTGGCAGGTGGTGCCCATCCTTCGCCCCTGCCTCATGCCCATGTCGTCACCTCCACCACGCACAAGTCGCTTCGCGGCCCGCGCGGCGGCCTGATCCTCACCAATGACGAGGAGATCGCAAAGAAGGTGAACTCGGCGGTTTTCCCGGGGCTCCAGGGTGGTCCGCTGATGCACGTGATCGCGGCCAAGGCGGTTGCTTTCGGCGAGGCGCTGCGGCCGGAATTCAAGACCTACGCGCACGACGTGGTGGCCAATTCCAAGGCGCTCGCCGCCAGCCTGCAGGAGACCGGTCTCGACATCGTGTCCGGTGGAACCGACAACCATTCGATGCTGGTCGATCTGAGGCCGAAGAATGCCACCGGCAAGCGGGCGGAAGCCGCGCTCGGTCGGGCCCATATCACGTGCAACAAGAACGGCATTCCCTTCGACCCCGAAAAGCCTTTCGTGACATCTGGCATTCGCCTCGGCACGCCGGCTGGTACCACGCGTGGTTTCGGCGTGGCGGAGTTTGCCGAAATCGGCAGGTTGATCGCCGAGGTGATGGATGGGCTCAAGGCAGCGAACTCGGACGACGGCAATGCCGCGGTCGAAGAGGCGGTCAGGGCCAAGGTCGCAGTTCTTTGCGATCGTTTCCCGCTCTATCCCTATCTGGGATGAGGCCCGTCCTGAGCATCTTGGACTGAGTAGGTTTCATGCGCTGCCCATTCTGCCAGTCCGAGGACACACAGGTGAAGGATTCACGCCCCGCCGAGGATGGCACTGCCATCCGCCGGCGGCGCGTGTGTCCCGATTGCGGTGCGCGTTTCACCACGTTCGAGCGCGTGCAGCTTCGCGAACTGACCGTGCTCAAGAAGTCCGGACGCAAGGTTCCCTTCGACCGAGACAAGCTGATGCGGTCGGTCGAGGTGGCGCTCAGAAAGCGCAATGTCGATCCCGAACGGGTGGAGCGCGCCGTCTCCGGCATCGTGCGGCAACTGGAAAGCTCGGGCGAGACCGAGATTGCCGCCGGCGAGATCGGTCGACTGGTGATGGAGGCCCTGAAGGGGCTGGACGACGTTGCCTATGTGCGGTTCGCTTCCGTCTATCGAGATTTTCGCGAGGCACGAGACTTCCAGGAACTCCTGGGCGAATTGAAGGGCGGGGAGGACTGAACATGTCCTTGCCCTCGTCCGAGGCGGATCGCCGTTTCATGCACGCGGCCATCCGCCTGTCGCGCAAGCATCTTGGCCTGACCGGTACCAACCCGTCCGTCGCGACCCTCATCGTGCGCGATGACGGGCAGGGGCCGCGCATCGTGGGAAGCGGCGTTACGGCAAGGGGCGGGCGCCCGCATGCCGAGACCCAGGCACTCGATGAGGCCGGCCCCCTGGCCCGTGGCGCGACCGCCTACGTGACGCTGGAACCTTGTGCCCATCACGGTCGAACGCCGCCCTGCGCAGAGGCGCTGGTCACTGCCGGTGTCACGCGGGTTGTCGGCGCCGCCAGCGATCCCGACCCCAGGGTCTCGGGTCGTGGCTACGCCATACTGCGCAATGCAGGCATCGAGGTGGACGAAGGCATCTGCCGGCACGAAGCAGCCGACATGATGCGCGGTTATCTCATACGTTCTGTCAAGAAGCGCCCGGAAGTCACTTTGAAATTGGCAATTTCTGCCGATGGCATGATTGGCCGCCAAGGTGCCGGCCAGGTGGCGATCACCGGGGATATCGCGCGGCGGCAGGTGCATCTCATGCGCGCGGAGGCCGATGCCATTCTCGTCGGAATCGGTACCGCGCTCGCCGACGACCCCGAGCTGACCTGCCGCCTGCCTGGCATGTCGCATCGCTCTCCAGCGCGCATCATTCTCGACAGCAATGGGCGGCTTCCGCCATCTTCCAAGCTCGTCGCTTCGGCACGAGAAGTTGCGGTGTGGAGCGTTGCCGGCCCCAACGCCGATGCCGGGAAGCTTGGCGCCCTGTCGGCGGCAGGCGTCGATCTCATGGGCGCGGAAATTCACGAGGGACGAATTGCTCTGCCGGAACTGCTCGAAGACATCAGTGAGCGTGGCGTCGCCACCTTGCTGGTCGAGGGCGGAGCGACAGTGGCAAGAGCCTTCCTGGCGGAAGGGCTCGTGGACCGAATCTGCGTGTTTCAAAGCCGCGTTGAGATCGGCACGGATGGCGTTCCGGCACCGCTCGACCCGTCGGCCCTGCCTGTGGGCTACTCGCTGTTGCGTGAGCAGCTTTTCGGCGAGGATCATTATCGCGAATTCGTCAGGAGCAGCTGATGTTCACCGGCATCGTCACCGATATTGGAACCGTCGATGGCATCACGCCTTTGCCGGAAGGTCGTCGGTTCAGGATCGCGACCTCCTATGACCCGACCGGCATCGAGATCGGCGCCTCCATTGCCTGCGCCGGCGTGTGCCTGACCGTCGTCGCACTGCCCCAGACAGGTTCAAACGACCTCTGGTTCGAGGTGGAAGCGTGGGAAGAGGCTCTTCGGCTCACCACGGCGGGAAGCTGGGAGCAGGGCAGGCGGATCAATCTGGAACGGGCGCTAAAGGTCGGTGACGAACTGGGCGGGCATATCGTCTCAGGACATGTCGACGGCATGGCCAAGATCATCGCCCGTGAGGAAGAGGGCGATGCGGTCCGGTTTCGTATCGAGGCGCCCGCTCACCTGGCAAAATTCATCGCGCAAAAAGGCTCGGTTGCGCTCGACGGTACCTCGCTGACCGTGAACGGCGTCCAAGGCAACGTCTTCGACGTGCTCCTGATCCAGCATTCGCTGGGCGTCACGACCTGGGGCGAGAGGGTGATGGGTGACGAGATCAATCTGGAGATCGACACCATGGCCCGCTACGCGGCGCGGCTGATGGAGGTCCAGGGCGAATAGGGCGGTTCAAGAAGTCGCCAGGATTTCGCCGATGGAGACACAGCCAATGAACCGCTTGCGGATACCTTGATATCGGCCTAAGTGACCGGCGATCTCCGGAGATACACATGGCCAAGCCCGATTCACTGAAATTGCTGATCGTGGAAGCACGCTTCTACGACGATCTGTCGGACGCGCTGCTGGAAGGCGCGAAGGCCGCGCTGACGGCAGCGGGTGTCCAATTCGATGTGGTCACGGTGCCCGGCGCGCTCGAAATCCCCGCAGCAATTGCCTTTACGCTGGACGAAGACGGCTCAGATTATGACGGCTACGTAGCGCTTGGCTGTGTGATCCGCGGCGAGACCTATCATTTCGAAATCGTCGCCAATGAATCCAGCCGCGCGCTCATGCAGCTGTCGGTCGAAGAGGAACTGGCGATCGGCAATGGCATCCTGACTGTTGAGAACGAAGACCAGGCGTGGGCGCGGGCGAGCGTCGAGCGGGGCGACAAGGGTGGTTTCGCAGCGCGGGCTGCCTTGACCATGATTGCTCTCAGGGATCGGTTGGGGGCCTGAAAGTGAATACCGCCAAAGGCTCACCTATCGCTCCAAGTGGCGCGCCGCGTCCGGCCAACAAGCGCGGCGCAGCCAGGCTGGCAGCCGTGCAGGCGCTCTATCAGATGGACGTGGCCGGCAGCGGCCTGCTCGAAATCACGGCCGAATACGAATCCTTCCGGCTGGGCAAGGAAGTCGACGGCGATCTCTACCGGGAGGCCGATCCGCAATGGTTCAGGGCCATCCTGTCAGGCGTTGTGGAAAACCAGAAGGTCGTCGATCCCGTCATTCGCCAGGCGCTGACCGAGGATTGGCCGTTGTCACGGCTGGATTCGACGCTGCGCGCCATCCTGCGCGCCGGCGTCTACGAATTGATGAAACGCAATGACGTCCCCGTCGCGGTCGTGGTTTCCGAGTATGTCGACATAGCCAAGGCATTTTACGTGGAAGACGAGCCGAAAATGGTCAATGCGGTTCTCGACAGGGTCGCACTGCGGTTGCGTGGCGAGGGGCGTTCAGGCGGGGTAAGCCAGTGACGGTTCTCTCGTCCAGCGAGGCCAAGCGCAACGCGGTCGTGCTTTCAGTGTCGCAGGCTGTCGTCGGTGCGGCCACACCGATCACCATCTCCCTGGGCGGTCTGGCCGGCTATTACCTGCTGGCAGCGGATAAATCGCTGGCGACGGCGCCGGTAACCGGCTTCAATATCGGTGTGGCGCTGGGGGCGCTGCCTGCCGCCGCGCTGATGCGCTGGCTCGGTCGCCGCAGCGGCTTCATGGGCGGCACCCTGGTCACGGCACTGGGCGGCGTGATCGCTACATTCGCCCTGTTCGAGAGCAATTTCTGGCTGTTTGCCATCGGCCTTTTGGTGGTGGGTCTGGGCAATTCCTTTGTCCAGCAATACCGCTTTGCAGCTGCCGACAATGCGCCGGCGAAGTTCAAGGCGAACGCCATCTCCTGGGTTCTGGCGGGCGGTGTCTTTGCAGCCATCATCGGCCCGCAGGCGGTGATCTGGACGCGGGATATCTTTGCGCCGGTCATGTTTGCTGGCGCCTTTGCGGCCATCGTCGGACTGGCGCTGCTTGGTCTGTTCGTCCTGTCGTTCCTGCGCGTCCCCGATTCTTCGGAGACAGTCGCGGCGTCAGCTTCGGCCGAACCTGCCCGCCCGCTCGGCCAGGTCCTTTCGCAACCGCGCTTCATTGCCGGCATGAGCTGCGGCGTGGGCTCCTATGCGCTGATGAGCTTTGTGATGACAGGCGCCCCGCTGGCCATGGTCGGGTGCGGCTTCTCTGCCGATGAGGCAGCGCTCGGTATTTCCTGGCATGTGCTTGCGATGTTCGCGCCCAGCTTCGTGACGGGCCGCCTGATTGGACGGTTCGGCAAGGAGACCATCATCACGACGGGCATGGTACTGTTGATCGGCTCAGCGATCGTCGCCTTGTCTGGCATAGAACTCTGGCAGTTCTGGACTTCCCTGGTCCTTCTCGGCGTGGGTTGGAATTTCGCTTTCATCGGATCGACGGCGATGGTCGCGGAAACCTACCGCCCGACCGAGACCAACAAGGTCCAAGGTTTCCACGACTTCATTCTGTTTTCCACGGTGGCCTTCGGATCATTCATGTCCGGCGTAGTCTACACGGTCTGGGGCTGGGATATGCTTAACTGGATCGTCTTCCCGGTAACTGTGTTCTGTCTCGTGGCACTTGCCTATCTGGTGGCGATTGCTCGCAAGACACCACTGGCGACCTCCTGACCCGCTTTGTGGCCAGGGCTAATGCCAACAATACCTTGACCTTTTCGGGGCCGTTTCGCATAAGCCCGAGCGAGGGTCGGTGTTCGCTTTGCGATTCCGGCCTCCTTCAACGGTCCGGGGAGGGGTACTTTCGGACCTAATTCAGGGATTATTGGCAATGACAATGCTTTATGTCGTCATCGCCTGCGGCCTGCTTTCTGTCCTTTATGCCATCTGGGCAACACAGTCGGTTCTCGCAGCCGACCAGGGCAATGCACGCATGCAGGAAATCGCCGGCGCGATCCGGGAGGGCGCTCAGGCTTATCTCACAAGACAGTACACCACCATCGCCATCGTTGGCGCTGTGGTCTTCGTGCTGGCTTGGTGGCTGCTGACCTGGGCGGCGGCCGTTGGTTTCCTCATCGGTGCCGTTCTTTCGGGTGCGGCGGGCTTCATCGGCATGCACGTATCGGTCCGCGCCAACGTGCGCACCGCGCAGGCCGCCTCCAACAGTTTGGCGGCAGGCCTCGACATCGCCTTCAAGTCCGGTGCGATTACCGGACTTCTCGTGGCGGGCCTCGCGCTGCTGTCGATCTCGGTCTATTTCGCTGTACTTATCGGCATGGGTTTTGAGCCAACCGGCCGCACGGTGATCGATGCGCTCGTGGCGCTCGGCTTCGGTGCTTCGCTGATCTCGATCTTCGCCCGTCTGGGCGGCGGCATCTTTACCAAGGGTGCCGATGTCGGCGGCGATCTTGTCGGCAAGGTTGAAGCCGGCATTCCCGAGGACGACCCGCGCAATCCGGCAACGATCGCCGACAATGTGGGCGACAATGTAGGCGACTGCGCCGGCATGGCCGCCGATCTGTTCGAGACCTATGTCGTGACCATGGTCGCGACCATGGTGCTGGCTTCGCTCTTCTTCACCGGCGACACCGCCTTCACGCTGATGCTGTTCCCGCTGGTCATCGGCGCGGCTTGCGTCGTGACGTCGATCGCGGGCACCTTCTTCGTCAAACTCGGATCCAACAACTCCATCATGGGCGCGCTGTACAAGGGCTTCTGGGCCACGGCCGGCCTTTCGGTCGTCGCGGTCGCGCTCATCGTGTGGGGCTGGCTCGGCAGTGACACCGCCTTCACCATGGAAAACGGCACCAGCTTCACGGGTGCGGCGCTGTTTGTCTGCGGCGTCGTCGGTCTGGCGGTCACCGGTCTGATCATCTGGATCACCGAATACTATACGGGCGTCAGCTATCGCCCGGTCCGCTCGATCGCGCAGGCTTCGGTCACCGGCCACGGGACCAATGTCATCCAGGGTCTGGCCGTCTCGCTCGAGGCGACCGCGCTCCCGGCGCTGGTCATCGTGGCGGGCATCGTTGTCAGCTATTTGCTGGCCGGCTTGTTCGGTATCGCTATCGCAGTCACCACCATGCTGGCGCTGGCGGGTATGGTCGTGGCGCTGGATTCCTTCGGTCCTGTCACCGACAATGCCGGCGGCATTGCCGAGATGGCCGATCTGCCGTCGGAAGTTCGCAACACCACCGACGCGCTCGACGCCGTCGGCAACACGACCAAGGCTGTCACCAAGGGCTACGCGATCGGTTCGGCCGGTCTCGGCGCGCTGGTGTTGTTTGCGGCCTATACCGAGGACCTTCGCTTCTTCGCCGCCACGGCCGAGCCAGGATCGTTCTTCGAAGGCGTGTCGGTCGATTTCGCGCTGTCCAACCCCTATGTGGTTGCCGGCCTGCTGATCGGCGGTCTTCTGCCCTTCCTGTTCGGTGGCATGTCGATGACCGCCGTCGGTCGCGCTGCCGGCGCGATCGTGGAAGAGGTTCGACGCCAGTTCCGCGAGAATCCGGGTATCATGAAGGGCGAGGTGAAGCCTGACTACGGCCGCGCCGTCGACCTTCTGACCAAGGCTGCCATCAAGGAGATGATCGTTCCCTCGATGCTGCCGGTTCTCTCGCCGATCGTGGTCTTCCTGGCGTTCTATTTCGTCGCCGGCAAGGACCAAGCCTTTGCGGCCGTCGGTGCGATGCTGCTGGGCGTCATTGTCACCGGTCTCTTCGTCGCCATTTCGATGACGGCGGGCGGCGGTGCCTGGGACAATGCCAAGAAGCTGATCGAGGACGGTTTTGTCGACAAGGACGGTGTCCGTCACGAGAAGGGTTCGGAGGCTCACAAGGCCGCCGTCACCGGCGATACGGTGGGTGATCCCTACAAGGACACTGCCGGCCCTGCCGTGAACCCGATGATCAAGATCACCAACATCATGGCGTTGCTGCTCCTGGCGGTCCTCGCCCACTGATCGGCGGGACGGACCATCCATTCTCGAATCGGAAGCCGCGGAAACTCTCCGCGGCTTTCTTCTTTGGGCCCGGCTGCTGCGGTCAGTCGTCTTCCTCGAATGTGATCACCGACACATCGCCTTCATTGGCGCCCTGCCAGGCGGACTGGTGCGGCTCCTCCAGAGGCTGCCCCTCCATTTCACCTATCTGGTCCAGTTCCGCTTCCGCATAGCCTTCCTGTGCCAACGCATCGAGGGCCATGCGCACGGCAGAATCGTCATCGGGCGCCACGAGCAGGATATGAACGCCCTCGCTCGCACCGCCTTTTTCGCGCCGGACGCGCCCAGAAATCAGCGTGACCCCCGGCCCCTGATTGTCGTTCATGACGATTCTCTCTTCTGCAAGGTTGCGATTCGACTGCGCCCATCCCATCTGAGTCGATAACGGGATTTGTGCCGCCGACATGTGAAGTTTCGCATGCCGGGGCTGCTCATGACACTCCAGGTCACCGTATTTTTTGGCTGCTTGCCGTCCGGATGGCGAAATTATCTTTCGCCGATGATGCAAACCCCCGATCCGGCGCGATTTTCGGCGCTGCGGGGTTGACGGGGCAGGGGTGTAGAGTTAGAAGCCGCCTCGTCTGAGCCGATGTGAGGCTTGTCCGTTCGGTGCGTCGCGCACCGGAGTTCGCCTCAAACAGGGTTCGTTCTACGAGCGAATGACATCTCCGGCTGCATGAGGCGCCCTAGGCGCTTCCTCTGCGTTTTGTTCGGGCAGGACCGCAATGATGCGGTGCGTTGCCCGGATTTGTGCATGGAAATGGTCGAACGGCCCAATGGGCTCGACACAGGTATTGAGACAGAAGGAAGGTTTGATGCCTACCGTCAACCAGCTGATCCGCAAGCCGCGCACTGCGCCGGTGAAGCGCAACAAGGTTCCGGCAATGCAGGAAAACCCGCAGAAGCGGGGCGTCTGCACGCGCGTTTATACGACGACGCCGAAGAAGCCGAACTCCGCCCTTCGCAAGGTTGCCAAGATCCGTCTTGTCAACGGCTTCGAGGTGATCGGCTATATTCCAGGCGAAGGTCACAACCTTCAGGAGCACTCCGTCGTGATGATCCGCGGCGGCCGCGTGAAGGACCTTCCGGGCGTGCGCTACCACATCATTCGTGGTGTGCTCGATACGCAAGGCGTGAAGAACCGCAAGCAGCGCCGTTCCAAATACGGCGCCAAGCGTCCGAAGTAGGGTTTCCGGCTTCGGCGCTTTTCGTTTGAAGCGCCGGCCGACGATCGTGAGAGACAAAGAACATGTCCCGACGCCACCGTGCAGAAAAGCGTGAGATCAACCCGGATCCGAAGTTCGGCGATCTGGTGATCACCAAGTTCATGAATGCCGTCATGTATGACGGCAAGAAGTCGGCCGCCGAGCGTATCGTCTATGGCGCGCTGGACCAGGTCGAGGAGAAGACCAGGCAGGAGCCTGTCGTGGTCTTCCATCAGGCGCTCGACAATGTTGCGCCGCATGTGGAGGTGCGTTCCCGTCGTGTGGGCGGCGCTACCTACCAGGTTCCCGTCGACGTGCGTCCCGAGCGTCGTCAGGCGTTGGCCATCCGCTGGCTGATCACGGCGGCCCGCAACCGCAACGAGACGACCATGATCGAGCGCCTTTCCGGCGAACTCATGGATGCCGCAAACAACCGCGGTACCGCCGTCAAGAAGCGCGAAGACACCCACAAGATGGCCGAAGCCAACCGCGCTTTCGCCCATTATCGCTGGTAACCCGGCGCG
>Ga0213835_101741_pt1 | contig 12160 bp, 9 predicted proteins | sample SWPATP01_FD_160576 | JGI IMG/M metagenome (GOLD analysis project Ga0213835, IMG submission 160576) | Coastal seawater microbial communities from Marineland, Florida, United States - SWPA TP0 #1 | ecosystem: Environmental > Aquatic > Marine > Coastal | place: USA: Florida | collected 2016-08-05
CCGCCGGTCATGTCGGGCAGGCGGTGGGCGATTCCCTTGTGGCAGTCGATGCAGGTCTCGCCGCGCGCCAGCCCCTCCTTCATGATGGTGGCGGCCGCGACGGACATGCGCGAATAGTCGAAGCGCTCTTCCAGGTGGCAACTGCGGCACTCGGCCGAATCGTTGGCGGTCATCTGGTCCCACACCCGCTGGGCCATCACCGCGCGGTGGGCCTCGTATTTCTCGGGGGTGTCGATGGTGCCGATGATGTAGTGATACAGTTCCCGGGCGCCCTGCGCCTTGCGCACCATCTTGGGCAGCCACTGGCGCGGAACGTGGCAATCCGCGCAGGTGGCGCCGACACCCGAGGGGGTCATGTGGTGCGGCGTGCCCACGAACTCGGCATAGGCGTTGTCGCGCATTACATGGCAGGAGATGCAGAATCGCTGGTCGTTCGACGCCACGACCGCCCAGTTGAAGCTGCCCCAGAACAGGACCCCGGCGAAGAAACCGATGATCAGCAAGGTGCCCGTAGCTATGACCGAACTGGGTGTTACAAGGACATTCCACAGTCTGCGGATCATGGCGCACTCCTTCTGTCAGGACCGGCTTACACCCGCGGTATGAACGCTTGACAGATGGAGTATGAATGAAGTGAGTCTTGCTGTGAAAAATTTGTGAAAGGCCCCGTGTGCCATGCCGCCGCCCCGCCGGAAGACCATCCTGATCGTCGAGGACGAACCGACCACCCTGGAGGTGATGGCGGGATACTTCGAGATGGAGAGCTATCGGGTCGCCCGCGCCACCGACAGCGACGAGATGCAGCGCGTGCTGGAGCGCGAAGTGGTGGACCTGATCGTGCTGGACCTGCGCTTGCCCGGCAAGGACGGCCTGAGCGTTCTGCGCAGCTTTCGCAGCCATTCCGATCTGCCGGTGATCGTGGTCAGCGCCCGCTTCGAGGATGTCGACCGCATCGTCGCGCTCGAGGTGGGCGCGGACGACTACCTCGCCAAGCCGGTCAACCTGCGCGAACTGCTGGTTCGGACGCGCAACCTGCTGCGGCGGTGCAGCGGCTGGGGCTGGGGCGGCGGCGGTCCGACCGGCGCGCGTCTGGTGTTCGAGGGGTGGCGGCTGGACAGTGCGGCGCGCCTGCTGACCGACCCGAACGGACAGGAAGTTCACCTGACGCAGGCCGAATTCGATCTGCTGCAGGTGCTTGCCCGGCGCGCCGGCAGCGTGCTCAGCCGCGACCAGCTGCTCGCCGGTCTGGGCACTCGGGTGTGGAAGCCCGCCGACCGCACGATCGACGTTCTGGTCCGTCGCCTGCGCTCCAAGATCGAAGCAGACCCGAGCGATCCGCGCATGATCGTCACGGTGCACGGCATCGGCTATGTCTTTCGGGCGCGGACCGAAAGCGACGCGGGGGCGGCGGCATGACGGTCCGGCAAGGGGCGGGCAGGTCCGGTTGTCCCGGCCACGCAAAACGCGCTTCAAGATTTTGAAATAAAAAGAAAAACATCGCTGTTCTTGCCCCTCGCGGCGACCTCGCTATATTGCGCGGCGAAGGGAAGATCGTTGATGAACCTGCTGACGCGCCTGTTCGCGCAGGCAGTCTGTCTGCTGTTTGGCGCTGTCCTTGTCGCCGCACTTGCCGCACCGGCCCACGCGCAGGGCGTCACCGGTGGCGGCGAGGCGGCCGCTGCCGAGACGGCCCGGCCCGACCTGCGCGACCTGGCGCCGGACGCGGCGGCGCGCCTGCTGGCCGACATTCTGCGCGACGACGCCACCCGCGAGGCGCTGATCGCGCAACTGCTGGCCGCCGCAAGTGACGCCGGCGCCATCGCGGCGCCCCCGCCGGCCGCCGCGCCGTCCGGCCCCGATGCCGCCGGGGTTGCGCCCGCGCTGGGCGTTGCGACCGAACCGCTGCTGCAGGTCTCGGCCGCCCGGCAGATCGCCGAATACACCCGCGCCTTGGGCGAGCAGGCCGCCGCCTTCCTGAACACGCTGCTGCGATCGGGACGCGACGTTCTTGGCGTCTTCACCGGCGAGCGCATGGTCAACTGGATCGAGATCGAGACCGCGCTGTGGGCGGTGCTGCTGGTGGCGGCGGTGGCGCTGGGGCTGCTGTTCGTGCTGCGCATGCCCGGCCACCGCTTCTTTCGCTACCTGTCCGGGCGGGAAACGTCGGGTGGCGAAGTGCGCGGCTGGCTGGTCACGGGGGTGCGGCTGGGGGCGCTGGTGGTCACCGATGCGGCGGTGATCCTGCTGGCCTGGGCGGCAGGCTATGCCGTGGCGCTGGCCACCGGCGTGCCCGGCACCATGGACGTCCGCCAGAGCCTGTTCCTGAACGCCTTCCTGCTGGTCGAGATGACAAAGGTCGGGTTGCGCGCCGTGCTGGTGCCCGGCCATGGCCGGCTGCGCTTTGCGCCCATGGGCGACGAGACCGCCGCCTACTGGTATTTCTGGTCGTCGCGGCTGGTCAGCCTGCTGGGCTACGGCATGCTGCTGGTCGTGCCGATCGTCAACGCCGCGGTGTCCTTCACGGTCGGGCGCAGCCTGTCGCTGCTGATCGTGGTGGCCGCGCTGCTGACGGCGATCCTGATCGTCCTGCAGAACCGCAGTGCGGTCCGCGATGCGCTCAAGGCCCGCAGCCGCCGCGATCCCGAAGAGGTGTTCGGCCGCCTGCTGGCCCTGCTGGGCGGTGTCTGGCACCTGCTGGCGATCCTGTATCTGGTGGCGCTGTTCGTGATCTGGTCGGCCAGCCCGGCCGATGCGCTGCACTTCATGCTGGTGGCGACCGCGCAGTCGGTCGCGGCGGTGGTCATCGGCGTGATGTCGATGGTGGTGATCAGCCGCGCGATCGCGGCCGGGCTGCGGCTGCCGGCCGACGTGCGACGCAGCCTGCCGCTTCTGGAGGACCGGCTGAACGCCTTCGTCCCCACCATCCTGCAGGTGGTGCGGGTGCTGGTGGCGCTGGGCGTGGTCGTCGCCATCGGGCAGGCCTGGAACGTCGTCGACCTGCTGGGCTGGCTGGCCTCCGAGGTGGGCATCGACCTCGTGGCACGGCTGCTGTCGGCGGCGTTGGTCGTGCTGGTCGCGCTGGGCCTGTGGCTGGGCGTGTCATCCTTCGTCGAATACCGTCTCAACCCCGAGGTCGGCCGCCCGCCCACGGCGCGCGAACGCACGCTGCTGTCGCTGTTCCGCAACGCCTTTGTCGTCGTTCTTCTGGTCCTGGCCACGATGATGACGCTGTCGCAACTGGGCGTGAACATCGCGCCGCTGCTGGCGGGGGCCGGCGTGGTGGGGCTTGCGGTGGGCTTCGGCGCGCAGCGGCTGGTGCAGGATGTGATCACCGGCGCCTTCATCCAGATCGAGAACGCGATGAACGAGGGCGACGTCGTCACCGTCGGCGGCACCAGCGGCGTGGTCGAGCGGCTGACGATCCGTTCGGTGGGCTTGCGCGACCTCTCGGGCACCTACCACGTCATCCCCTTCAGCAGTGTCGACAGCGTGTCGAACTTCATGAAGGGCTTCGCCTTCCACGTGGCCAATGTCGGCGTCGCCTATCGCGAGGACGTGGCCGAGGTGAAGCGGCTGATGCAGGTCGCCTTCGACCGGCTGTGCGAGACCGAGCACGCCGCCGACATCATCGGTCCGTTCGAAATGCACGGCGTGACCGAACTGGGCGACTCGGCCGTGACGGTGCGCGGACGCATCCGCACCCGTCCCGGCATGCAATGGGGCATCGGGCGCGCCTATACCGAGATCGTCAAGCAGGTCCTGGACGAGGCCGGGGTCGAGATTCCGTTTCCGCATCGCACCCTGTACCTGGGGCAGGACAAGGACGGCACCGCCCCGCCCCTGCGCCTGGCGCGGGCGGCCGGGCAGGTGCGGGCGGAGGCTGTCCCGCCCCCCGACTCCGCGCCCCCCGACTCCGCGCCCGGCGACGACGGCACCGCCCCAGGCGCGTCCGCGAAATAAGGCCGCGCGATCCGTGCAGATGGCGCCGGTGCGGAGACCGGTTCGCCCGGGCCGTCGGTTGCGGAACGTTGCGCCCATTGGCCCCTGCATGACGGAATTGTGTCCCCGCGCCCCACGGTACTGAGCCGTTTACCGAACAGATTTTCCCGTTATCGTGGTGGCTTGACCTCGTGCACGGAGAATCGCATGCGTCATCTGATCCGCCCCGCCGGGCTGGCCGCCTGGCTCACCGTCGGGACCGCACCGGCCGCCCTGGCCGCCCCCGAAGGCTGGGCGCCCCTGTTGGAACCGCAGGCCCTGGCCGCGCTGCTCGAGACTGCGCCGGAGATCCGCGTGATCCACGTCACCGGCGATTTCGCTTCCGGCCATGTCCCGGGCGCCGCCCACGCACCCTATGCCGAATGGCGCGGCCCGCCACAGAACCCCGGCGCGCTGCGCCCGGTCGAGGAGTTCGGCGAACTCGTGCGCCGGCTGGGTATCGAGGCCGATACCCCGGTCGTGGTCGTGCATGCGGGCGCCAATGTCACCGACATGGGGGCGGCTGCCCGGGTCTACTGGACGCTGCGCTCGCTCGGGGTGCAGGATCTGGCGCTGGTCAACGGCGGCTTCGCCGCTTGGCGCGCCGCCGACCTGCCCGTCTCGACCGAGGCCGCCGCGATCGCGCCCTCCGATTTCCGGCCGGTCTGGAACGACGCGCTGCGCGTGACCACCGCCGAGGTCGAGGCCATGGTCGATGCCGGCACCGCCAGCCTGATCGACGCCCGCCCGCGCGGTTTCTTCGAGGGCCGCACCTGGAGCATCGCACGCCCCGGCACCATCCCCGGCGCGCGGCATCTGACGCATGAGGACTGGTTCGACGGTACCCGCATGCTTGGCGCCGAGCAGGTCACCCGCATCGCCGCCGAACGCGCGCCCGCGGCCCCGGTGACCGTGTCCTTCTGCAACACCGGCCACTGGGCGGCGATCAACTGGTTCGCCCTGTCCGAGGTGGCCGGCGTGCCCGACACCCGCCTTTACGCCGAAAGCATGGCCGAATGGACCGCCGCGGGCAGGCCGCTCGACAATGCACCCCATCGCGTCGTCGTCTACTGGACGCAGACCCGCAACTGGATCGACGGGATTTTCTGAAATGATTGCAAGACGTTTGACACTGCTGGCCGCAGGGCTGGCGCTGGTCGCGGGCACCTTTGCCTGGGCCGGACCGCGCGCCGCCTTCCTCGTCGCGATCGGCGTCGGCTTCGGCCTGGTGCTGGAAGGGTTGCGCATGGGCTTTGCTGGTCCGTGGCGGACGGTCGTGACCGACCGTGACGCGCGCGGCCTTATTGCACAGCTTCTGGCCATCGGTGCGACCGCCGCCGTGGCGCTGCCGCTGCTGGCGGCGGCCCCGGGCGAACTGATCGGTGCCCATGCGCCGGTCGGCGTCGGCATGATCCTGGGGGCCTTCGTGTTCGGGGCCGCCATGCAGGTCGTGATGGGATGCGGATCGGGGACGCTGGTCAATGCGGGCAGCGGCAACCTGGTGGGGCTGGTGGCGCTGGCCGGCTTCATCGGCGGCAGCTTTGCCGGCACGCTGCATCTGGGATTCTGGAGCGGGCTGGGCAGCCTGCCGGTGATCACCCTGCAGGGCGTGGCCGGAAGCGGCGGCGGCCTGGCGCTGACGCTGGCCGCGCTGGCGCTGGTCGGCTATGCCGCCATCCGTCGCGCCGATCCGGGCAAGCGCCTTCCGCCGCTGCGGCTGTGGGTGGCGGCCGGGCTGCTGGCGGTGCTGGCGATCCTGAACCTGATGGTCGCCGGGCAGCCCTGGGGAATCGTCTATGGCCTCGGCCTGTGGGGCGCCAAGATCGCCGACGCGGCTGGCGCCGATCTGGCCGCGACGGCCTACTGGGCGGCGCCCGCCAACGCCGAGCGGCTGGCCGCAAGCGTGCTGACCGACGTGACCTCGCTGACCAACATCGGGCTGCTGGTCGGCGCCTTTCTGGCGATGCGTTGGCGGGCCGCGCCCGATGCCCCGCCCGCCGCGCTGACCCTGCCCAGCTGGGCCGCCGTGCTGCTGGCCGGACTGGTGCTGGGCTATGCCGCGCGGATGGCCTTCGGCTGCAACGTGGGCGCGTTCTTCAGCGGCATCTCCACGGGCAGCCTGCATGGCTGGGTCTGGTTCGCGGCGGCCTTTGCCGGCTCGATGCTGGGGCTGCGGCTGCGGCCCTGGCTGCTGGTCGCCCGTCCCGCAACCCCGATCGTGGAGCGCCCGGCATGACCGCGACACAACCCGCCCCCTCGCGCCCCATTGTCGGCTTTGCCGCACTGGCGCTCGTGGCCGCCATCGTGGCGCTGGATGCGCTGCGCAGCCCCGCGATCGACCCCTTCACGGTGCCGCCGCCCGCGGCGCTGGGTTCGGGGCAGGCGCCCGGCGGCGCCCACTGCTCGGCCGGCTGAACCCGGCCCCGTCGCGTCGGCCCGGCATCTGCCGGCCGGCGCGATGTCCGCGGCGGGATGAAGGTTCGGCCGGACCTTCTTTCGGTTGCCGTCGGCCGGCCGACGGGCCGGGTCAGCCCAGCGCTGCCAGCCGCCGATCCTGACGCTTCCACAGTGCCGCGATCTCGGCCTCGGTCGCGGCGTCGACGCCGGCGCCGGGGCGGCGCAGCGCCGGGCTGGCGATGGCGCCGCGCTTCCACAGCACGTGCTTTCGCACGGCCAGACCGGCGCCGGGCTGCTGTTCGTAGCGCACCAGCGGCAGATAGACGTCGAACAGGTCGCGCGCGCGATCCATTTCGCCCGCGGCGGCGGCGGCGACCACGCCGACCATCATCTCGGGAAAGGCGAAGCCGGTCATCGCCCCGTCGGCGCCGCGCGCGACCTCTTCGGGCAGGAACAGCCCGCCGTTGCCGCACAGCACCGAAATGCGCCGCTGCCCGGCGGCCTCGGCGGCGCGCAGCGCGCTGATCTTGGCCAGGCCCGGCCAGTCCTCGTGCTTGAGCATCACGACCTGCGGCACCTCGGCGACGATGCGGTTCAGCGTGGCGTTGCTGATCGTCACCCCGGTCGCCAGCGGATAATCCTGCACCACCAGCGGCACCCCGGCGCCGATGACCTGCGCGACCTGTCCGTAATAGGCGGCGATCGCCTCGTTGGTGTTCAGCGATCCGGGCGGCGCGACCATCACGCCGGCCGCACCCAGGTCCATCGCCGCGGCGCTCAACTCGCCTATGGCCGCAAGGCCGGGGGCGGACACGCCCACCACCACCGGCACGCCGGGCGCGCGCGCGATCACCCGTTCGATCACCGTGCGGCTTTCGGCCTGTGTCAACTTGGGCGCCTCGCCCATCATGCCCAGGATCGTCAGCCCGTCGGCCCCCGCGCCGAGGTAGAAGTCGGTCACCCGGTCGAGGCTGTCGAGGTCCAGCGCGCCGGCATCGTCGAACGGGGTGACGGCGATCACGAACACGCCGCGGGTGGTCTGGTCGATCAGGGGCATGGTCCCTCCTTGCAGGTCAGGCCGGCGGTGCGAACCATCCCCCCGGTCCGCGGGGCAGGAATCGGCCGGTTCCGGGGGTGGCGTGCACCGTCGCCCCGTCAAAGGCAAGCCGGCCGCGCAGATAGGTGCGCAGCACGCGTCCGTCAAAGCGGCGTCCGTGAAACGGGCTCCAGCGCAGGTCGTCGCGCTGGCGCGTGGCGTCCCAGGTCATGGCGCCGGGCGCCCAGACGGCGATATCGGCGTCCGCGCCGGCTGCCAGCGCGCCCTTGCGCGGCCACAGCCCGAAGAACCGCGCCGGGTGTTCGGCCAGCAGCCGGGCCGCCAGGACGGGGGCGTTCAGGCCGCGCGCGGCGGCGCCGGTCAGGAAGGCCGGCAGCAGCGTCTCCAGCCCCGGAACGCCGGCGCCGGCATCGTGGATGCTGGCCGTGTCCTTGGCCGAGACGGGCCAGCTTGAATGATCCGACGACACGAAGGGCACGCGTCCCGCCGCGACCGCGTTCCACAGGGCGTCGCGGGCGCCGGAGCGGACGGGCGGATTGACCTTCAGCCGGTGGCCCAGCGCCGCGTCGGCCGGATCGGCGATGTCGAACCACAGGTAGTGCACGCACAACTCGCCCGTCACCCTGTGGCCCAAGGCCGCCAGCGCCGCCACCCGGTCGAACCCGTCGGCGGTCGAGAAATGCACGACATGGGCGTGCCCGCCGCTGGCCGCGCCCAGTTCCAGGAAGGCGGCCGTCGCCGACAACTCGGCCGCCAGAGGCCGGGCGGCGGCGTGCTCGGCCAGACCGTTGCCCCCCGCTGCGCGGACCCGGGCGGTGGCGGCGCGCACGATCTCCTGATCCTCGTTGTGCAGCCCCAGCGGCAGATGCGTGGGCGCAAGCGCCTGCAGAAGGTCCAGCGCCCGGTCGGCCGGGATGCGAGGAAACCGGGTCGGGCTGCTTTCGAAGGCGGATATCTTGAAGGCGCAGACGCCGCCCTCGACCAGCGCGGCAACCTCGGCGGTGTCCTGCCCGGGCAGGACCGTGGCGTAAAGCGCGACGTCGCAGCGGGCATGGGCGGCAACGGCGGCCACCTTGTCGGCCAGCCGGGCGCGGTCCGACAGGGGCGCGGGGTTGTCATACGGCATGTCGACGATGGTCGTGACCCCGCCGGCAAGGGCCGAGGCGGTCGTGGCGTCGATGCCGGGCAGGCCGCCGGCGCTGGTGGCGTGGGTCTGCCCGTCGACCACGCCTGGCAGGATGAGCGCACCGGCCGGCGCATCGTGGCGCGCGCGGGCCGGTGGCGGCGTGCCTTGCCCCACGGCGGCGATCCGGGGGCCGTCGACCGCGATCCAGCCGTCGTCCAGGACCGCGCCGGGCACCACCACCCGTCCGGTGATCACCAGATCGTTCGTCACGTTCCCCCCAATCCGCAGCGCGCCGCGACCGTCGGGCCCCGGCGCGACCGCGCGCGCTCAGTCCGCCGTTCGCGGTTCCGCGAACAGACCGCGCGACAGCACCTTGCCCTGGCCGGGCGCGCCGGTCACCACGCCGTCGCGGAACACCACCTTGCCGCGCGCGATGGTCGTCACCGGCCAGCCTTGCACCTCGAACCCCTCCCACGGGGTATAGTCGGCGCCGTGATGCAGGATGTCCTGCCGGATCGTCTCGCGCCGGTTCGGGTCCCACAGGGCGATGTCGGCGTCGAAGCCCACCGCGATGGCGCCCTTGCCCGGGTAGAGGCCGTAGATCTTCGCGTGGTTGGTGGCTGTCAGCTCCACGAATTTCGACAGCGTGATCCGCCCCTTGCTGACGCCCTCCGAGAACAGGATCGGCAACCGCGTCTCGACCCCCGGAATGCCGTTCGGCACCCAGCGGAACGAGGTGCGCCCGCGCGGCACCCGCTTGCCGTCGGTGCCCTCGTAGCGGAACGGGCAGTGATCCGAGGAAAAGGTCTGGAACACGCCGGTCCGAATCCCCTCCCAGATCGCGGCGTGGTCCTCGGGGCCGCGCGGCGGCGGCGAGCAGACGTATTTCGCCCCGGCCATGTCGTCGCCCTGCGCGGCGCGCAGGTCGTCCTCGGTCAGGGTGATGTATTGCGGGCAGGTCTCGGCCAGCACGTTCAACCCGCGGGTCTGCGCCCAGCGGATCTGCTCCATCGCCTCGCGGCCCGAGACATGGACGATCATGATCGGCACGTCGACCAGCTCGGCATGGCTGATCGCGCGGTGCGTCGCCTCGCGCTCGACCAGCTGGGGGCGGGACGGGCCGTGGTAGTAGGGCGCGGTCTTGCCGGCCCGTTCCAGCCGGTCGGTCATGTAGCGGATGCTGTCGTAGCCCTCGGCGTGCACCATGACGAGCGCGCCTTCGCGCCGGGCGACGTCGAACACCTCCAGCAGTTCGGCATCGCGCAGCACCAGGTCGTCATAGGTCATGAACACCTTGAACGAGGTGTAGCCGTCCTTGATCAGCGCCGGAAGTTCCTGGCCCAGCACCTCGGGCGTGGGGTCCGAGATGATCAGGTGGATCGAGGTGTCGATCACGCATTGATCCTCGGCCAGCGCGCGGTAGGCATCGACGGCGGCACGCAGGCTGCTGCCGCGGGCCTGCAGGGCGAAGGGCATAACCAGCGTATTGCCCCCGGCCGCAGCGGCGGCGGTGGCCGAGGCGAAGTCGTCGGCCATCACGATGCCCGGCCCCGAGGGCTGCGAGATATGGACATGGCTGTCGATCCCGCCGGGCAGCACCAGAAGGCCGGTGGCATCGATCTCCTCTGCCGCACCGGTCACGGAATCGGCGATCACGGCGATCTTGCCGTCGCGGATGCCCACATCGGCGCGAAAGACGTCCGAGGCCGTGGCAATCGTGCCGCCGCGAATTGCGAGGTCGTAGCTCGTCACGTGTTCAGTCCTTGTTGATGGCGGATTGTGTACAGTTTCCGCATTCTCGGGGGCGGCACAAGGGCCGGTTCACAGTGGCCTCGGCGCGGCGCGGGTTTCGGCCGGGGGTTGCCTGCGAATGGGGCGGCGCAGGATGGCGGCGACTTTCGCGGTCCGTGATGCCGGCCATCGCCGGTGCCATCGACAGCGCCGGCGCGCCCGGCCCGTCGTGCCGGCGTTGACAGGGCGCCGCCTTGTCCGCTAGGCCGGCCGGCGGACAAAAGGACGAGCGGCATGCGGATCTTGTGCCTGAACCCCAACCGCACGGCCTTCGTGACGGCGACCGTCGCGGCGGAAGTGCGCGCCGTCCTCGGCCCGGATGTCACGGTGACCGAGGCCACCGCCACCTTCGGTCCGGACGTGATCCGCATCCATCGCGACCTTGCCGTTGCCACGCATGCGGCGGTCGAGCTTGCCGCGCGGCACGGAACCGAGGTGGACGCGGTGCTGGTGGCGGCCTCGTTCGACCCGGCGACCGAGGCGATCCGCGAGCTTCTGGGGTGCCCCGTCCTGGGGATCAGCGGGGCGGCGATCGCCATGGCCCGGCTGGTCGGGCGGCGCATCGGCTATGTCAGCGTGGGCGCCGCATCCACGCCCCTCTATCGCGAGACGCTCGCCCGCTACGACATCGATCGCGATCGCGCCGACTGGCAGGTGGTCGAGACCCCGGCGGCCTACGCACCTGGCGACAAGACGAGCGTCGAGGCCATCGTGAAGGACGCGGTCGATCGGCTGGCCGCCAACGGCGCGGACGCGGCCGTGCTGCTGGGCGCGGTCTATGCCGGCCTTGCCCGGCGCCTCGGGCCGTCCAGCCCGATTCCCCTGTTCGACGGCGGTCTTGCGGGGGCGCACCTGCTGTCGGCCCTGGTCAGGTCCGGCCCGCTTTCGGTCCCGCGCGAGGTTGCGCCCGGCGAGATGACGGGCGTCGCCCCGGAACTTGCCGCGCTCGTCAATCCCGCGGCGCAATGAAGCTGATCGCGAACGGTTGGGTCTGGCGGGGCGACCGCACCGGCCGTGAGCGCAGGCCGGAAAACATCCTGATCGACGGCGACCGCATCGTCGCAATCGGCCCCGGCCTCGCGCCCGAGGGCGCCGAGGTGATCGACGCCTCGGGCATGCTGGTGATGCCGGGTCTCGTGAACGCGCATTTCCATTCCCCCGTCAATCACATGAAGGGGCGCCTGCCGAGCCTGCCGCTCGAACTGTTCATGCTCTACGAAAGCCCCTCGCTCGAGGTGCTTCGGCCGACCCCGCGCGAGGCCTATGTGCGCACGCTGCTGGCCTGCATGGAAATGCTGCGGACCGGCGTGACGGCCGTGCAGGACGACGCCTTTTTCGTTCCGTACCCGACGCCCGGGATCATCGACGCGGTGGCGCAGGCCTATGAGGACTGCGGCATCCGCGCCCGGCTGGCGCTGGACCAGTCCGACCGGGCCGAAACCGACAAGTTGCCCTATCTGGCGGCGCTGCTGCCGGAAGGGCAGCGCGCGGCCCTGTCGGCCCCGCCCGCCTTTGGCGCCGCGCAACTGCTGGAGTGCTACGACCACCTGATCGCACGCTGGAACGGGGCGGCGGGGGGACGCGTGCGGGCCGCCGTCTCTTGCTCGGCGCCGCAGCGGGTGACGCCCGGCTATGCAACGGCGTTGCAACGGCTGGCCGAGCGGCACGACCTGCCGCTTTATGTCCATATCCTCGAAACCCGGACCCAGCGGGTATTCGGCGAGGAATGCTCGGGCGGCCGGTCGCTCGTGCGGCTGGCCGACGAGCTTGGCCTCCTGTCGGAGCATGCCAATGTCATCCACGCGATCTGG
>Ga0213835_101742_pt1 | contig 12156 bp, 10 predicted proteins | sample SWPATP01_FD_160576 | JGI IMG/M metagenome (GOLD analysis project Ga0213835, IMG submission 160576) | Coastal seawater microbial communities from Marineland, Florida, United States - SWPA TP0 #1 | ecosystem: Environmental > Aquatic > Marine > Coastal | place: USA: Florida | collected 2016-08-05
TGGCGTGGATTGGACGGCAGATGGGGCTCAAGCTGGCGCCACTGCTTTTCGGTAAGGTCGGTTCGGCTCATCGCCCTACGACCATTCAATCTCAATTAAGTTCTGTCAGACAGACCCTAGCGGGAAGTGATGACTTCGGTATCCCGCTCCACATGCCTGTAGGGACACCCAGGCCATGTGTCGTCAGCCAGGCATTGACGTTCTTCCCCCAGACCACTGACCAGGGCATGCCAGTCAGCGCCAGGAACAGGACGATGGCGCCGCCAAAAGCGCCTGTAACCGCGTGCAGGTCGCGCCACCAGATGCGTCCCGTCGCGTTCGGACGAATCGTCACCACGCCTACACTGCGCCCACGTGGCCACCACAAATACACGCCGGTAGCCATCAGCACGATGATCCACCCGGCCACGATCTCGATCAGTACCCGGCCTGCGGTACCGGCGATCGACAGCGAGTGGATATGCTTTACAAGCGTCATGATGCGCGCACTTTCATCGATGGCGCCGGCTACCTTGCCCGTTGCCGGATCGATGAAAACTTGCAGCGTTCTGCCATCGGGCTGAGCAATGTCCACTTGGGTGTTGTGGCGCCGGTCTGCGGGGACAACGAAGGCCAGTACGCGTCCCGGATGGGCTTGCAAAGCGTTGGCGATGAGGCGAGACGGCGGCAGTGTCCGATAAGCTGTGCCGGATGGTACAGCGCGCAGCATCTGCGACGCATACACCGTGTCGTCGATCTGGTCGCGAAACAGATAGAGGGAGCCCGTTAGAGCCAGCGAGAGTATGAAAGGCAGGCAGAACATGCCTGCAAAAAAATGCCAGCGCCAAATGCGCCGGTACAGGCCAGACGTGCCGGCAGCGGGACTGGGAAGGCGTTCGGGCTCCCATGTTTTTCGGTCCATAGGTTCACTCCCATTGTGACTGGACAAAGAATAGCAAACGGAATCCGACGGTCGGCGTGTCGCGTCAAGGCCAGAATGGCTCGAATACGAACGAATCGGTAGCGCTCCCAAGTAGGGAATGCAAACCAGGGGGATGCGTGACAGCCTGTCGGCATGACGAGGGCGGCGGACGCGCGCCGGCCTCTTTGGTGATCAAATCAGGGCGGGTGGCCCGCGCGGCTGTGCCGCTGACCAGGAAAATAGTGGTGTCGCCGACCGCTAGAACAGTGGCGGATGGGATGAGTCCATGCCTAGGAGCACGACCACGAACGGCGCCGTGGGCGGAACCGAGCCCGCATTTCCGTGCGTCGTGCAGTATGGGCAGTGATTGAAGAGATGGTCAGCGGAACCCGGGCTTTTGGAGGGTGCCTTGGCAAGAACAACGGTTTTCATGCCCTGCGCCGTGCAGACCTGCACCTCCTCGCTCGCCTCGACAACCGGTGCCATAGCGTGCGATATCGTTGGCGCCAATGCACTGAACAAGACGCTCAGCATGGCGATCCAAGCATGTACCACTTGCTGGCTAACGAGTTTGCGCATGCTTCGATTATAACCACACACTCTGCCAGCTAGCATGGGCATATTGTCATACCTTAGTAGTCGCCATTTTTTGAGTACACCAAAAATAGAGGTAAGCGGCAAGTGCCAATTTCTGTTCTGGCGTGATATCGCCGAGTGCCATGTTCGGCCGGTGGTGACTGTACATCGACCGCCAGCCTCTCGCAGTTGAAATCATCGATCGATTGAATAAGTGGATGCGGTCGCCTCTAGCTGATCGCAGTCGGCGCCGCCAGCGGCAGCGACTTCTTGCTTACCAAGCGATGGCGTCGCTTGGTACGCAGGTTCAGCTCGAGCTCGCGGTAAATTCTGTAGACACGCTTTTGGTTCCATTTAACGCCTTTAACGTTGCGACGGTAGAAGAAGGACTGCCCGAAAGCCCCAGTTGCGCTGATTGTTGGTCAGCCACACCAGCCAGTCAATAATGACGCTATTTTCGACGTCCAGCTTAGCCTTTTAACGGTACCAGGTCTTGCTTACGCCAAATGCCTGACATTCCAAGCAATTGGGGCTGACCGCTATGCCATGGCCCATTGCGCCATCTCCCGCCGCTGAGATGGCGCTAACACTTGTTTTATCAGTGCCTCGGCAACGACCGCGGCCAACATGGAATTGCTGATGCCGTGCTCGCGGTACAGCTCAGGTCCTGGGCTGGCAGCTTCCGCTTGGTTGAAATTGGCGATGATCCGGGTGTGGGTAAAGCGGGACGTCTTTCATTTAAGGTTTTCTTTTCTTAAGTAGAAAATTCTGCTTCTAACCGCGCTCTTTTTGCTGGGGGATAACCCCGGGGCTTTGGATATCTTGGCTCACCGCGATAATCAAACCGGCCATCGATGCTGCACGTTTATCCTGCTTAACTATTCAAGCTTGTGCAATTGCCGCATACCGACTATGGCGATAGCAATACTCAAAAGCATCAGTGCTGCGAGCGGTCTGGCAGGCAGACTGCCGGATGGCGGGGCGGCGGCAAAGGTCGGTATGCGGGCAACATCCGCAGGCCCGAATGGACGCTCATCAAAGAGATAGGGATAAAAGAAACGCCGCAAGTCGGCATGGAAGCGGGCAATGCGCGCCTGGTAAGCGAGCTGGGCGCTCAGGTCGGTGTCGGCCAGACGGTGCAGCAGGACCTGCACACTAACCGACGGCAGTAACAGGCTGGCGCGCGCCGTCCACTCTTCCCGCGCCTGCAAGCTCGCGCGGTATTGCGCGACCTGCGGGGCCACCGCGTGGTCGCCAGCCTGATGCATGGCGTAATACCATTTCCAGTGAAAGCGGCCTGTAACAGGAGGGGTATCTTTCCATTCCGGGTGCGTACGGAAGAACTTCTCGAAGGTGACCGCTTTCGGCAGGTCCCATCCCGCATGCACTTCCTGGCGCTGGGCCAATGCGAGCTCGACTCCTTTGACTACCGGCAGCGTGCGTTCGAGGACGGCGTCGAATACGGTTGGCACGATAATAGTCAAGGAAACGAGACAAGCCAGAAGGATCGCCGCACTGCCGGCCGATGCACGGGCCCGGCCGGCAACCCATGCCGCCAGGCCGAACCAGAACAGCAGGTACAGCGTAGTGACGAGCACGGTGTAGCCCAGTCCGGCGGCATCCGTACCCGCGAGCGCCGTGCCGACAGCGAGCGGAACCAGCACTGCAAGCCAGACAAGCGCATATCGCAGGCCTGCGCGGCGGCGCCAGATGCGGGTCGCGTTCATAGGAAGCGAAGCCAGCAGTCGCAGGCGGCCGGCTTCGCGCTCGCCTGTCACCAAGTCGTGCATCAGGGTGATGACGAACAGCGGTACGAGGTACACCAGCATGAACGCGAAGTCGAAACGCCCTGCCATCGCAAGCTCCGGGTTGACGGCCTCTGATTCGTACAGTTGCGAATGCAGCCCAAGCAAGCGCACGCGCAGGGTGAACGGTTGCAGGTCGCGCTGGCCCACGGCAGCGAATGCCAGTGAAGATGGAAGATTGACGGTCAGGTGCGGTGTCGCATACGCAACCGTCCCAGCATCGGAAGTGGTCGCATGTTGCCTGGCCAAAGCCTGGACTTCAGCCCGGTGGGTAGCCGCGACGCGGCCCAGCGTGGCATGCTGGGCTCCGATGGCTTGCAGGCCGCTCCAGACCGACAGTGCAGACAGCAGCAGGAGGAGGAATAGTGCGCCGCGCGCCAGACGCGAATGCAGGATGAGGCGCAGTTCGATGATGAGGGTCTTCATGATTTGGCGGTCCTTTCCAGTCGTCGGGCGATGAAGCGGGCAGCGATGCCCAGGGCGAGCAGCCACCCGCCGAGCGTTGCGAATGCCGGCCAGGCATGGCGCGCCGCGACCGTGGCGAACGGTGCGGGCGTGTAGCCGAAGCGCGGGGTATCGGCCCAATGGTGTTTTCCAATACGCTGGTCACGGTCGTTTTCGTAGTGAACCGCCGTCGCATGCAGTTTGTTGAGCGCTTGTACGAACCCGTAGCGATATTTCTCGCCTTCAAACAGGAAGCGCGTGTGGCTGTCGAGGTTGGTGCCGGCCAGCGCCGTCGACAGGCGCCGCAGCGCAATCACCGGACTGGCGAGCGCGGCGCTGTAGACGATGCGGTTTTGGGCAAGCTGGCGCTCGTAGTCTGTGCGCATGAATTCCTCGAATAATGCACTGGTGAGGCGCTCGCCTTCCTGCATCACCAAGCCGCCATAGTTGACCGGCAAGTCCTCGACGCGGGTAACGCCGTAGCGTGCCAGCACCTGCTGCTTGAAGCGGCTGAAATATGGGTCGTCGGGATTGTGGCTGTCGCCAAAGGCCCGCAACCGGTCATGAATGGCCGCTTCGGTTTCGATGCGGCTTGGGCGTTGCACGCCAATCGCGGCAATGTCGGGCATGACCCGGGGCAGCAGGATCACGGTGACGATCCAGGCGCCGACAAGCGCCAGCAGCGCATCGCGTGCGCGCGGCACCGCAGCCGATACCAGCACGGCGGCAACTGCCCACGAGAGCAGGTAGAGCGCATAGCCGGCAAGCATCGTCCATGCCTCAGCGGCCACAGCCGTATCGCGCAGGGCGATGACGCCCAGCGCGGCGAAGGCCGGCGCAGCGAGCAGCAGCGCCACACTACCGTGCGCGGCCAGCTTCCCGGCCATCAGGGTGCCCGCGCCGATTCCTTGCGTGAGTTGCAAGTGCAACTGGCCGCGCTCGTACTCGCGCGCCACGCTGCCGAAGGCGAGAAAAGCGATGAGCAAGGGCAGGAGGACCTGTAGCACGAAGGCCGGAGTCAGCTGGCCAAACCGCAGCAGAAGCGAGGACTGCACCGCGTCGCTGAAGTTTGCGCTGTTTTGGCGATGACCTTCCAGGAACAGAGCGTGGCCGGTAAACGGATCGACACCGAAGTCGAAGAAAGCAAGCGGGCTCAACGGTCGGAACACGTAATGGCCATAGTGGACGACACGGTGGGGATGGCGATCCGGCTGAGCTTGCCATTGTGCGTCGGCTGTGACCTGGAAGCGCATGCGTTCTGCATTCACGGTGCGCATGCGCTCATGACTAACGATCGTTGCCGCAAGGATCAAGGCCAGCAACAGGACGCCGCCCGCTACGGCAACCTGGTTACGCAGCATGGCGCGCCATTCGGCACGGACGATCGCCGCGATGGCAGCGCGCGAACGTGCACTCATGCGGCCTCCTTGGCGCTGGCATAACGCCGGTACAGGTCGCGTACGTCGAAGCGCTCGCTCCCCTCCGCCGAAAACTCGTGCGTGATATGGCCGTGGTCGAGGAAGCCGATGCGGTCTGCGACTTCGACCGCGCCAAGCAGGTCATGCGTCACCATGAGCACGGCGGCATCTTGCGTGCGCAGGCTTTGCAGCAAGTCATTGAACTCGGTTACTGCTTGCGGATCAAGGCCACTGGTGGGCTCGTCCAGCAGCAGCACCGGGACGGCCCGGGCCATCGCGAGGGCGATAGCAACTTTCTGACGCATGCCCTTCGAGTAACCACCCAGACGACGCTTCCAGGCCGACTCGTCCAGCCGTACCGCACGCAGTGCGTCGCTGATCGATGCCTGGGTCCAGCTGCTGTTTGCGAGGCGCAGGAAGTACTCGATGTTTTCAAGCGCATCGAGATGCTCGTACAGGGCAACGTTTTCCGGCACATAGGCGATCTGGGCGCGCGCGGCGCGCACGTCCGCTGCTGCATCGACGCCGCAGACGTGCACCGATCCCCTATCGGGGCGGGTAAAGCCGAGAAACGTGTTGAGCGTGGTCGATTTTCCGGCGCCGTTACCGCCGAGAAGAGCATAGATTTCGCCGCGTGCGACGCGAATGTTCAGGTTGTGCAGGACAGCTCTGCCGCCGTAGGCGACGCACACGTCCGCTGTTTCAAGCGCGAGGATGGATTGGCTCATGTTGTTCCCTTGGAGTTCAGGTTCGGTTCGATCACAATTTGACGTTCAACGACAGATAGGCCGCGCGCCCGGGGCCTGGCGAAAACATCGGCTGCGAATTGTTGGCAGGCCAGAAGAAATTGTCGTACCAGGCATATTCATAGTCGCGGTTGGCAACGTTCTTGACCTGGAAGTCGATGCTGGTGCGCTTCGAGAGCGCGTAGCGGATGCTTGCGTCGAACAGTGCGAAGGCGCCGAACTTGCCCTGCTCGTTCGGACTGTCGATGTAATAGCTTCCCTGCGCACGACCCTGCAAGCTCAGGCGCAGCTTATCGGACGCGCGGTATTCCACACCGGCGTTCGAGATATGCCGTGGCGTCGAAAAGACTTCCTTCCCGGCCAGCGATACCCCATTGGCGGCGAAGGCGCTGACGACTTCGGCTTGTTGCAGCGAGTGCGACAGCCACCATGTGAGCTTGTCCGTTTCTTGCCTGGACAGCTGGAAGTCGACGCCCTCCCTCCGGGTTTCGCCCAGGCCAACGGTCGTACCCGTCGCCGGCATGTTGGCCACTTCATCTGTCGCGTCCTGTTGCCAGATGGCGAAGCGCAGGTCGGTCCCCGGGGCCGGCTTGAACTTGACGCCGATTTCTTTCCCAGTGTTGATGGAAGGTTTGAAGGCGGTCTGGCCGGGCAGCAGGTAGGCCGGCACACCCGAACCCGTCAAGACCTGAAAGGTGCGTCCCCAGTTGGCGTACACGCTGGTGTGCTGTGCGGGGTTGTAGACCATGCTGAGCTTGGGCTGCCTGATCCAGCCGTAGTCCTGCAACGAGGCGGTCGCCCCCGACAGATTGGCGCGGTGATTCCCGCCGAATTTGTCGACCCGAAACGCCGGGACGATCTTCAGCGACGCAGTCGGCTTGAGAACGGCCTGTACGTAGGCGCCAACGTTATCGAGGCTGTAGGTATCGTCGTTCTGGGACTGTGCGGGGGTGCTGAAATCGGTCGGGTTGGCATAGCTGAAGCGATAGCGGCGGTAGCGATTGTCCTGTTGTTCGATATTCACGCCGCCGTCGAGCACCAGCTTGTCGTTGAGACGCCAGGTAAGGGTACTGATGAGCCCCAACTGGTCCTCGTCCCACATCCGGCGCTGCCTTGGCGCCGTTCCGGCCGGATTGCTGGTGAAGGTCACGCGGCGGTCATCGACGTAGCGATTGAAATACAACTTGTTGCTCAAGAATGCGTCGGGCGTAATCTGCCAGTCCAGGTGGAGACTGGCATGCCGCATGTCGCGATCACTGGCGTCGTTGGCATTTTTTGCCGGGGACTGGCGACGGTCCACGCGCAGTTCCTCAGCCGTAAGAAAGCCCGGCTCCCCGGCTTCATGCTGGTAGGCGCGGACGATCAGGCCGGCCTTGACCTCCTTGCTGGGCGATGTCAGGAACCATTTCGCGCCTACCGAGATCTTGTCCGAGCCCGAGCCCCGGTATTCATCTGCATTCTGTTTGGCAAAGAAGTAGTTTTGCGCTAGTGCACCGTGTTCGATGCCAAGGGCGGCCTGCAATTCGCGGGTCTGGTAACTGCCATAAGTAAAGCGGCCTTCCGTGTAAGTGCCACCCTGGCGTGTGCCGAAATTGATGTTGCCGCCGATGTTGTGCAAGCCATAGCGGGGATCGTTAGTACCGCGCACGACTTCGATGTAGTCGATCTCGAGTGGGAAAATCATGTCGATGAAGCGCTGGTTGCCGCTGTTGACATTGCTCGGGACACCGTCGATCAACACCTTGATGCCGTTGATGTAGCCCTCTCCGTTAAACGCCCGGAAGGTGGCCTTGCCGGACTCCGCACCCATCCGGGTTTCAGTCAGCTGGATGCCTGGCAACTGGCCGATTAACTCCCAGCTGTTCGTGACGTTCTTGTCTTCCACCTTGTCCGCGCCTAGCACATCGACCGACGTCAGGATACGGTTGGTCAACAGGGGGCCGCCGCTGCGTTGCGCGCTGACGCGTACCTGGCCCATCACGATTTCGGGATCATCGGCATGGACTGGCTGGCTCATCAGCGGGAGGAAGGTTGCGAGCAAGGATGGCAGTAGCTTTCGTTTCATTTTGATTCTTTCTAATCTGGCAATATTTTGTTGCGGGATGTACTCGGACGCAAACCCGGTCCGTAAGGCAAACGCGCCTGCGCATGGCGCATAGCTGCAAGCAGGCGGCCCTGGATCAACGCAGGCAAGGATCAACGTGTGACGCCCGATACGACAGGCGTTGGAGTGCCTGCTGCCGCTGTGGGAGCGATGTCAAGCCGCGCTGAACTGGTCAGGCAGCAAGCGACGGTAGCGTCAGCTCAGGAAAATGGGAGGAGCGCGGGAATGGAAGGCCAGCAGGAACGCGGCCTGGGCACCGCGTTCTTGGGCAAGCATATGCGCGTGGCTGGCAGGCTCGGGCGCATGAAGAAGGAAGGTATCGACAGGCAGTGCGGCTGCATACTGCGCACTGGCCAGGCATACGGCACAGGCATGCTTCTTGATCTCCGCGTCATCGTACGCCCGCTCCTCCCTGGCCGCTGCCGCGAGGGCAGCGGGCGCGAGGTGACCGAGCGCATGCGAAGGTGCGACCTGCTGTGTGAACAGCAGGAAGAACATCAGCAGCAGTGTGATCGGCCGGCGCACGGGTAAGGCGGTGATGGCGTGGTCTGTCAGCTACGGATCAAAATTTTGCCCTGACACCCAGGACGAAATTCCGTCCTGGCAGTGGGGAGATGTCTTTCAAAACCGAGGTTGACAGGCGAATGTCTTCATTCAGCAGGTTCTTGACGAGCAGGAACCAGGTCAGGTCCTGACGTCCCAGATGCTGGGTGTACGAGATATTTGCGTCCAGCTGGTTGTAGCCGGGCGTTCCTGCGGTTTCGAAGCCAGCCAGCCGATCCTGTCCACGCGCATGCACCAGCGATGCGCCGGCGCGCAGGTCGCCTTGGCGGTAACCGACACTGGCACCCACCCGATCCGCAGGCTGCAAAGGCAGGCTGCCGCCATTGTCGAGCTTGCCACGCGAGGTATCGGCGAACAGGCGTCCCGACCAGCCTTGGCCGGTATGGTTGTAGCTTAGCTCGGCTTCGGCGCCCTTTACATGGGCATCGGCCTGGGCATAGATACGCTGACGCAGCTCTTCACCGGGATTGCCTTCCTCATCAACCAGCAAATCAGTGATGTTTCCGTAAATGAAGTTCGTGACGTTATTACGGAAGACATTCGCCTTCCAGCGTACCAGTCCAGTGGTCTTTTGGACCGACAGTTCGATGTTGCGCGACACTTCCTTGTCGAAGTCAGGATTGCCGATGTCGAAAGTAACCGTCGCGTCATGGGGACCGCCCGAATATAGCTCTTCGATCGCCGGTGCGCGCTGCGCGTACGACAAGGTTGCGCCCGCGCTGTAGCCCGGCATGATCGGCCACAGGGCGCCGACGGAACCCGAAGTGAGATTGAAGCTGCGTTCCCTGTTGCTGACCGGCGTGCGCTTAACCTTCTCGTAACGCACCCCGCCACTGAGGCGCAGCGGTCCGGCGTTCGCTTCCTCGACCAGGAAGAGCGCCGTCGATTTGGAATGGGTCAATGGCACCGTATCCGGCCCGCCTTCGGCGCTAAGCGCCGAAAAATGGGTATTTTCAGTCTGCATGCCGAAAGTCCCATGCAGCCCGGCTACCGCCTCGTGGGTTAACTCGAGACGCGTTTCCAGGGAACGATTGTTGAAGATGACCTCCGGACCATCCTCTCCTAGTTCGGCGTGCATGTAGTCGGTATAGCCGGCTTTGAACCGGAAGGTCTCGAAGCCCGCCGCCGGTCGCTTCACCAGGCTGTCGATATCGTAGCGATCCTGCTTCTGGTCGATGCGGGAACCCTCATCGCTTGGAATGCCGTAGAGGTTGCTGAGGTGAGAAGCGGAGATGCCCGCATAGCCCCAGTCGCCCACATACGAACCACCCACGCCAAACGTCTTTTCAGTCGTATCGGAATGCGGCAGGCGCCCGGACGCCGAGCTCGCATCGCCGAGGACGCGATTTCCTGGAATCTTGTAATCACCGGTATCGCGCCAGTTACCGTCCGCGTGCAAGCCAATGTTTCCCGTCGCTCCATCGGCGGTTGCGGACACATTGCGGCCGTTATTGACGGTGCTGTAACGGGTTTCGACCTGGCCGGTCGGCTGGGCTTCCAGGGTGGTCGGAATGCGCTCATTGACGACATTGACCAGGCCGCCGATCGCGCCTGAACCGTACAACAGCGCGGCCGGTCCACGCAGGATCTCGATCTGGCGCGCCACCGCGCCTTCGGAGGCGACGGCGTGATCATTCGAGAGGCCGGACACGTCCGACGTGGTCATCCCGTTCTCCAGCATTTTCACGCGTGATCCTTCCAGACCACGGATGATGGGCCGTGAGGCGCCGGCACCAAATGCCGATGCCGACACACCTAATTCCTGGGACAGTGTTTCACCGATCGAACTTCCCACTTTGTCGCGTAATTCATCACCTGCCAATACCTTGGCGGGGGTCAGAATCTGATCGCCTTCTGCGTTGCGGAAAGGGGATGCGGTGACGAACACCTGGGGGATGGTTGACTGAGCCAGGACAGGCGTGGCAAAGGCGAGCAGAACCGCGCTGGACAGCAGCGTACGTTGGATTTTCATTTGTATAACCTCAAGCAAACAGATAACGGCATATACCGCCGGAGCAACTTGCCACGGTCGGTACAAAATTAAGAAAGAGCGTTATCAGGCTTGGGGCGGACCGCGCGGCGGAGGCCCGTAGATCGCCGGAAGGCGGATGCTGCTTGCATCAGGCGCATGCAGCACACCAACCACAAGCTCATCCGTAACAAACAGGACTGGCATTGCCGGCAAGGCGAATGCCAGCTCAGCACTTGCTGCGCATTGGCCACACAGCTGATGCAGTGTCGGCTTCGGTGTGCCGCCATTTCCGTCGTTACCTTGTTGGCCGACCGCCTGCCTGTCCGTTGAAGTCGCGCCAGACCAGTGCGAATAGCCGTGCACAAGCGCCATATGCTGCGTGATGAGCAGCAGGAGCGAGAGCAAAAGACGGGCAAGAGAACTGGGCATGGATTGGATGATTTAGCAGCACCGGGAATTATACCTACTTCCTGGGTGGGGGCGCATCAATTACGGCACTAACAGCATGGCGGTGTTCAAGTCCTGCTGCGGTACATACATACGGTAGCTGCAAATTTAGCTCCCAGCACCATGTCATTTGAATCATGCGTCACAATTTTTTCTTTAGTGCTGTTAATGCAGGATTGAATGCAACGTCATGACGCTGCTTCAAATCAATTCGGAACGACTATCGATTTGCGGCCAATCAACGGCTCCTGCGCAAGCTACCGAGAACTCATGCCATCGTGATCATTTCGCGCGATGTATTTGGAAGTGCTGTACGCTATGATGATTTAATGGAGAAAAAAGTGTCCGTGCCCATGTTCCAAGCACTTGAGATGCGTAATGACGATGCAAAAGAGATGCGTGGGAGAGCGCACCATCTAGAACATGATGCCCATATCATCAGTGACCAAGTAATGGAATCAATTTTATGGTCAACCGCTGTACTTGCAATCATATTTACAGCATTTGCCATATGGAGCCACCGCAATGCACACCGCTATCTCAAGAAGTCCTCACGCTCAAATCTCCTTAAAAAACGCGGAGCGTTGAGCAGGAAGCGCCACAGAAAATGAAAGTTGTTCACTGGATGAGTGCCGCAGGACTGCTTACGCTTTTGCGACGCTTTAGAGCGCACGAGGGCAAGGCGCAGTGCTGAAGACAGGACAAAGGTACGGCAAGGCAATGCAATGCTGCCATGGCGGCCTCGTTAGGCGCTCTCAGGCCATGAATCCCGAGCCTGAAGTAAATGGATACCGCCCCAATGCTTACAGGAAAGATAAAGCTACCGCTAATTAGAGAATGCCTACATCATGCCTACATGAATGAGAGTCAATGCATACTATCAAGAGAAAGACGGTGTAAGTCATTGATTTAATTGGTAGGCCTCCCGTGAGTCGAACACGGCACCAACGGATTATGAGTCCGCTGCTCTAACCAAGCATGAGCTAGAGGCCCAGAAATCGGGACGGTGGCAAAAAATGAACTCGCCACCTGCTCCTGCGGCGCGGTGCCGTCGAGCAGAGTGGCGAGAGGATATTGCCTTTAGTGCGGGTACGTCAAGTCTTCAGTTGCTAACTCAGCTGCTGCCTTCCAGGAAGCTCTTGAGCTTGTCCGAACGCGACGGGTGACGCAGCTTGCGCA
>Ga0213835_101745_pt1 | contig 12131 bp, 10 predicted proteins | sample SWPATP01_FD_160576 | JGI IMG/M metagenome (GOLD analysis project Ga0213835, IMG submission 160576) | Coastal seawater microbial communities from Marineland, Florida, United States - SWPA TP0 #1 | ecosystem: Environmental > Aquatic > Marine > Coastal | place: USA: Florida | collected 2016-08-05
AGCACGAGCCCGGGCAGCCGCCGCAGGCGCCCGCGGTCACCCAGCCCGCGGGCACGGCGGGCGCGCTCAAGCATGCGCATGTCGCTGCCGAGCAGGGCGAGCATGCGCAGGGCCGCGACCGCCCCGAGCACGAAGCGGGCCGGCAGGCGCAACGTCTGCGCGAGCGCGTCACCGAAGCGGGTGACGTCGACGCGCGCGAACAGGGCGACGGCGGGGATACCGATGGCCAGAACACGCAACACGGTGGCGATCGCCAGTTCGATCGAGCCGTCGCTGATGCGCACGAACAGGAACTCGGCGTAGATCTGCCCACTGGTCTGGCCGTACAACAGGATGGTGAGCCCCGAGAGCGGGGCCGCGATCCACACCGGCGCAGTGCGACGCACAAGCGTGCGCGCGTCGACACCCAGCAGGGGAAGCAACAGCAGCTGCAGCGTGAGAGCGACGGCCGCCGAGACGATGTCGATCGTGGCGACGAGGATCAGCGCGGGAAACAAGCCGGCCGCGAGCGCGGCGACGGGGTTGAGCCGCTCGAGCAGTGGCAGGCGGGGCGGGCTCGACACTGCCATGACGGAGGGCGTCTCGGCGGGCTGGGCCGCGAGGCGCAGCTCTCGGGCGCCGAGCGCCGCGATGAGCTCGCGGTCGTGGGTCGCCATGACAACCGCACCGCCGCGGTCGCGGTGCTCGGCGATGAGGGCGGCGAGCTCACCCCAGGTGCGCCGGTCTTGGCCGAACGTGGGCTCGTCGAGAATCAGCACGGGGGCCCCGGAGGCGAGCGCGGTGGCGACCGACAGTCGACGCTTCTCGCCGCCGCTCAGTCGGTAGGGACTCGTGCCGCCGCGGCGGGCCAAGCCGAGCCGCTCGAGCAGATCGGCGGGCACCTCCCCCGTGCCGAGAGCGAGCTCGTCGCGCACCGTGGCCGCCACGAACTGGTGCTCGGGGTTTTGAAACACCACACCGATTTGCTGCGACAGCTCGACGGAGCCGAGCTCGGCGGGGTCGGAGCCATCCGCCGTCGTCACGGTGCCCGCCGCCCGCGGCAGCAGCCCGGCGAGCGCGAGGGCGAGCGTCGACTTGCCGGCGCCGTTCGGCCCAGTCAAGGCGATCACCTCGCCGGCGTGAACCGTGAGGTCGATGTCGCGCACGACGGGCTCGGCGCCCACCGGCCCGGCAGCGACCGCGCGCGCCTCGAGGAGCGGCGCACTGTCGCGTGCCGACGGCTGCGCCGCAGGCGGATGCACGGGAGGCCGATCGGGAACCCACACCCCCCGCTCGGCGAGCGCCGCGCCCTGCCGCTCGAGCACGACGGCAGGATCGCCGTCGGCGATGACCCGCCCGCGGTCGAGGACGACGACGCGGTCGACGTGCTCGAGCCACACGTCAACGCGGTGCTCGATGACGACGAGGGTCAGCCCGTGGCGATCGACGGCCGCGATGACGGCGTCGACGATCTCGGCGACCCCAGCGGGGTCAAGTTGAGCGGTCGGCTCGTCGAGCAGCAGCGCGCCGGGCTCGAGGGCGAGCACGCCGGCGAGGGCGAGCCGCTGCTGCTGACCACCCGACAGCTCGGTCGTGCGCCGCTCGGGCGACATTGCCAGCCCCACGCGCTCGAGAGCGCCGTCGAGGCGCTCGGCGATCTCGGCCACCGGAACGCCGAGGTTCTCGGGGCCAAATGCGAGGTCGTCACCGGCCCGCTCGAGCACGATGCCCGCTTCCGGGTCTTGCAGGAGCAGACCGACGCGGCCCCGGCCATCCGCCGGGTCGCGATCATCGACCGTGATGGTGCCGGTGCGGTCGCCGTCGTCGTCACCGCCGAGCACGCCGGCAAAGGCCTGCAACAGGGTGGATTTGCCACTGCCGGAGGCGCCGAGCACCAGCACCCGCTCGCCCGGTTCGACCACCAGGTCGATGTCGGCGAGCACGGGCGCGCGCCGGCCCCGCGGACGCCAGCCGAAGCCGTGCGTCGCGAGGCGAGCGGCCCGCGAAGGGGTGCGGGTGCCGGCGCCCGCCGGCAGGGGCGAGGTCACCGGGTGGCGGAGTGCGCGCTGTCGGCGGGCGAGCCGGCAGCGAGTTCGTCGTCATCGTCGGCGTCATCGCTGCGCTCACGTCCGGCGGCGAAGCGGTCGAGCGCCCCCGTTCGGGCGAGAGCCCGCATCGCGAGCCAGGACAGCAGGCCAGCGATGATCGCTCCCGAGGCGATGCCCGAAATGGCGTAGACGGTCGCAAACAGCGCGCCCGCGCCGGCGTACCAGAGCACGAGGTCGAGGATCACCATGCCGACCCCGGCACCCGCACCGGCGAGCATGGCGGCGACCACGCCCCACGCCTTATAGAGCAGCAGGGCGAACACGATCTCGGCGCCGAGACCCTGCACGAGACCCGAGAGCAGGGTCAGCGGGCCCCATTCGTTGCCGAAGAGGGCCGAGACGGTCGCCGCCACCATCTCGCCGTAGATGGCCGCACCGGGCTTGCGCACGATGAGGGCCGTGAGCACGCCGCCGATCAGCCAGACGCCGTGCACGCTGCCCTGCACGCCCGGCAGCAGGGCGCCGAGCGCGCTGCCGATGGGGTTGTACGTGAGGTTCCAGGCAAAGAAAACCAGGCCGACGGCGACGCCGACGACGCTCGCGACGACGATGTCGACGACGCGCCAGCGCAGCCGACCGGTGCCGCGCGCGCTGCGCTGCTGGGGTGTTGAGGGTGCGGTCATTGTTCGTGCCTTTCGTTGTGGGTGCGCGCCCACGGCGCGCACCGTTCTCCGTAACGGCACGGGTGCGAGATGTCCTCCCTGCGCCGGCATGACCCGGATCAGGTTCGACGGTCGAAGCCCTGGCGGCTTCCTCTCAGCCCGGCTATCGGGCTCCCGTGTACGCCGACCAGTGTACGCCTCGCCAACGGGGTCCGGTGTCGAGAGGAGTCGGGCCGCGCGCTCAGTAGACTCCGGTCATGGCTGCACTGGTCGGGGAAAGCGATGAGCTCGAAACCCTCGTTCGCCGAGTTCTCGACGACGCGGCCGATGAGGCCGAGGGACGCCACCGAGTCAGTCTGCTCATCTCGGCCTCGCAGGCCGTGACCCGCGACCTCGACCTCACCACCGCGCTGCAACGCATTGTCGAGGCGGCCCGTCAGCTCGTGCGGGCTCGGTACGGCGCGCTCGGCGTCATCGCCCCCGATGGCGGCCTCGAGCGGTTTCTGCATGCGGGCCTCGACGACGAGACGGTGACGCTACTGGGCCGCCCGCCGAGCGGCCGCGGCATTCTGGGGGCCGTCATCGCCGACGACGCGACGATTCGTCTGCCGCGCCTCTCGGATGACCCGCGATCGGTGGGCTTCCCGAGCCACCACCCCCCGATGAACTCGTTTCTGGGCGTGCCCATTCACGTCGACGGCGAGGCGTACGGAAACCTGTACCTCACCGAACGCGACTCGGGCCCGTTCGACGACCTGGACGCGAGCGTGATCGCGAGCCTCGCCGCGATGGCGGGCACGGCAATCGCCAACTCACGCCTCTACGCTCGCTCGGAACGCTCGCGGGTGTGGCTCGAGGCCGCCGAGGAACTGTCGCGGCGGCTGCTCGCGGGCGAACTCTCGCCCGACAACGGGCCCGACATCGTGTCCGCCGCCCTCGCCCTCACGGGCGCCCCTACCGGCCAGATCACGCTCGACGACGACGCGCGGCTCATCGGCACCCCGCCCGCGGATGCCGGGGGTGCCGGCACGGACGACGCCACCGACGACGCCATGCTCACCCGCTTCGTCGAATCGGTCACGATCGCCCGCGAACTGGCGAGGGCGCGCGTCGACGAGCAACGCATCGCACTGGCGGATGAACGCGATCGGATCGCGCGCGACCTCCACGACCACGTCATCCAGAGCCTGTTCGCGGTGGGACTCAGCTTGCAGAGCGTCGTGGGCGACCCGACGACCCCGACCGGCGCGAGGATCGCCTCGCAGGTCGACGCGATCGACTCGACCATCCGGCAGATCCGGCAGGCGATCTACCGGCTCTCCGCTCCCCCATCGGCTGCCGCCTACAGCCTTCGCGCCCGCATCAACACCCTCGTGCGGGAAACGCTCGAGGGTGAAGACCTCGACTCGGGGCTCGAGTTTCAGGGGCCCGTCGACACGCTCGTGAACTCCGAGCTGGGCGACGAGGTGGTCGCGGTCGTGCGCGAAGCGCTGTCGAACGCCGTGCGGCATGCGAAGGCGAGTCGCGTCGACGTGGCGGTGGCGGTGCGCGGAGCCGAAGTGAGCATCCGCGTCGTCGACGATGGCCGCGGACTCGGCGAGTCAACGCGCCGATCGGGGCTCGAGAACCTGCGGGGCCGCGCCGTCGAGCGCGGAGGGACGTTCGCGGTCGCTACCGCGCCGACGGGCGGCACGGAACTGCTCTGGCGGGTACCCTGGGGGGCATCATGACCGATCCGGTGCGCGTCTTCTTGCTCGACGACCACGAGATCGTGCGTCGCGGCCTCGCCGACCTGCTCGACGCCGAGGACGGCATCGAGGTGGTGGGCGAAGCCGGGCAAGTAGCTGGCACGGCGGAGGCGATCCTCGCCTCGGGAACGACGGTTGCCGTGCTCGACGGCCGACTGCCCGACGGCAGCGGCATCGATGTGTGTCGCGACGTCAAGTCGGCGAAGCCCGAGATCGGGTGCCTCATCCTCACCTCATACGACGACGACGAGGCCGTGTTCGCAGCCGTGCTCGCCGGCGCGAACGGGTACCTCCTGAAGGAGGTTCGAGCGACGCGCCTCGTTGAGGCGATCCGTCAGGTGAACGCCGGCGCGTCCCTGCTCGACCCCGCCGTTGTTGAGCGGGTCACCGCGAAGATGCGGCGGGTCGCCAACGAGGTCACTCCCCTTGACGGGCTCACGCGCCGCGAGACCGAGATTCTCGCACTCATCGCGGAGGGCCTGTCGAACCGCGAAATCGGCGCGCGCCTGTACCTGGCCGAAAAGACGGTTAAGAATTACGTGAGCGGCATCCTGTCTAAGCTCGGCATGCGGCGCCGCACCCAGGCGGCTGTTCTCGCGGCCGAGTGGCTGCCTAAGCGCTCCGACACCACCCCTTAATCGCCCGGGGTTTCGGCACAACTCCAAGGGCCCGCCCAGGCCCTCTCGCTAGCGTCTGCGGTTCTTCTGCGCCCGTCCCCGCGGGTGCTCGATCACGGAGGAACGCATGTACGCAACGACCGAACTCGCTACCCCGAACACCCTCGTCGGCCTCGCGACGGCCGAGCCCGAGCTCGCCATCAGCATTCTGCTGCCCATGGCGACGACCGGAAAAGAGACCGCGGCGAACAGCACATCCCTGAAGAACGCGCTACGGGAGGTGAGCGAGCGGTTGACCGCCGCCGAGGTCGATGATGACGCGCAGCAGTCCCTCCTCGCCCCGGCGACGGCCCTACTCGACGACCACGAGTTCTGGCAAAACCAGGGCGCCAGTCTCGGCGTGTTCCTTGCCATCGGCCACGAGCCGCGCATCCTGCGCCTGCCCCTCGCGGTTGAGGCGCAGCACAGCGTGGGGCGGCGCTTCCGCATCGCGCCGCTCGCGAGCCTGCTCGACGCCGACGACGCATTCCTGATCGCTACAGCCACGCACGATGGCGCACAGCTGTTCTCGGCCACCCGCGCGGGGCTCGGAGAGCTGATCGATGCCGGGCTGCCCGACGGCTCGGCCGATGACGGCGTCGAGAACGACTACGAGAATCCGGTTCAGGCGAGCCCGCCGCTGCGGCCGAACACCGGGCACGCGGCCATCAGCAACGCGCAGGTGTACGGCGACGCCCCGCCCGAGTGGCGCGAGACGCGGCAAAACGACCACGCGCAGGCCATCGTGCAGGCCATCGGCGCGGCGACGAGCGACCGGCGCGAGCGGCGCGTTCTGGTGGCCGGCGCCGAGATGCTCGGGCTGTTGCGCCCGAGCGGACTCTTCGCCGCCGACGTGGAGCACAACCCCGACGCCCTGTCGCCCGACGAGCTGCACGCCCGAGCGCTCGACGCGATCGCCCCCGGGCTCGATGCGCAGCGTGCTCGAGCGGTTGACGAGATCAGTGCCGCCCTCGGCCGCGGTGACGGCACGGCGTCGAGCGACCCGGCCGAGCTACTGACGGCCTCCTTGGAAGGCCGGGTGGGAACGCTCGTACTAACCCCGAGCGCCCTCGCGGGCCAGGACGACACCCTCGACGAACTGTTCGGCGCTGCCCTCACCACGGCCGCCCGAATCGTCGTCACCGCGGATGACGTGGCGCCCGCCGCCATCAGCGGTCAGCTGCGCTACTAGACGGCGACGGGCAGCGCGCCGTCAGCGACGGGAGCCGGGCGGATGCTGGCGGCGCGCATCCCACTCGCCCTGCCCCCAGCGCAAGCCCTTCGCGACGGGATACACGGCGAGGAAGACCCACGCCGGAGCCCGAAGGCGCCGGTTGCGCACGCCGTGATGCGTGTACGTGCGGTCGAAACGACCCACGTACGAGTAGTAGTCACGCGGACTGTCGTCGACGCGCCGGGCCGACATACCGGTGACCATGGTCGGGATGTAGCGTGCGGCGAGCCCGGCGTCGTGCAAGTGCACCGAGATGTCGATGTCTTCGTGAAAGAGGTCCTCTTCGTCGCGACAGACCTCGCCGCGAATGGTGCGCCACGCGCTCGCACGCAAGGCCATGTTGCTGCCGAAGACGAAGTGGTACTCGCGCGCCAGGCGCAGAATAGCGCGGCGCAGGGTGTCGTCGGCCTTGAGGCCGAAGCGGCGCAGCGGCATGTCGTAGTAGAGCACCGGACCGGTCGCGGCCGCGACCTCGGGGTCGGTGAAGGCCTTTTGCACCTCTTCGACCCAGTTCGGTTCGAGAACGCTGTCGGCGTCGATGCGACCGAGAACGTCGCCGGTCGCCGCGTCGAGCCCGGCGTTGCGAGTCGGCACGAGGCCCTGTTCGTCGAACTGCGGCAGGTAGATGAGTGACGCGTCGGGGTGCGCGGCTTGCAGCTCGCCGACGATGGCCGCCGTGCGGTCGGTCGACCGGTTATCAACGACGATGATCTCGTGCGCGGGCACCGTCTGGGTGAGCGCCGCGAGCACGCAGGGCTCGATCGTCGCCTCCTCGTTGAACGCGGGGATGACGACCGAGACGGTGGGCAGCGTGCTCACGGGCGCGGCTCGGAGGCGGGGGCCGCCAGCAGGGTGACGGTGACCGCGCCCCCCTTCGTCTCTTGTTCGCCCACCGCGCGAAAGCCGAGCCGCGTGTGGAAGGCCAGCGAGCCCGGGTTCGGCGGGTCGAGGTTCACCTCGCACGTCACGTCGTCGAAGCCGTGCGCGCGTGCGGCGTCGAACACGGCCGCGTACAGCACTTGGCCGAGCCCCGAGCCGCGCACGCTCTCGGCGATGACGATTCGGTCGACGTACATGCTTGGCACCCCCCGTTCCTCGAAGAAGCGGTAGTTCTCGCTGTTGTAGTCGGCCCCGGGGCCAAGCGCGAGAACGAAGCCGACGAGTCGACCGTTGCGCTCGAGACCCAGTGGCAGGGTGGCAATGCTGATGAGCCGGGCAAGCTCGGCTGCCGCGGTGACGGGCACAGCCGGGGTCGCCGCATCGTTCAGGGGAGCCAACTCGTCCGCGTCGTCGACGGTGAGGGGCCGCAGGAGGACATCGTTGGGCAGCTTGGGGTTAGTCGTCATGGCAGAACTCCCTGTCTGATCTGGATGTGCGCCCCGCGCACCGAGCGCGCGGTCACCTCACGGGCATCCTGCTCGATCATGCGCCACGGATGGGCATCGAGATCGGCTCCGCCGAACCCGGCGAAGGCTCGCGCGAGCGGCGTGAGGAGTCGAAAGGGGCCGGTCGGGTCTTGCATGTCGACGATCGCAACGCGGGCGCCAGGACGGCACGCGGCAAGGGTCCGCCGCCACGCTGCCTGCGGGTCGGCCATGATCGACAGCGTGTAACTCGCGATCACGGCATCGGCCGGGCCCTCGAGCCCCGCCACCAGCACAGCCGGATCGAGCGTGGTCGCGTCGGCCTCAACCAACGCCACCTGCGCGGTCGCGCCCTGACGCTCGGCCCGCCGACGGGCGACGGCGAGCATGTCGGGGCTGCGGTCGACAGCAGCCACGCGCCCGGTGGGGCCGACACCCTCGAGGACACCCGGCAGATTCAGCCCGGTGCCGCACCCGAGGTCGATGACGCGCTCACCGGGTCGCAGAGCGAGCAGCTCGAGGGCTATGCGACGTCCAGCGCCGTAGACGGGCCACTCGCCAGACACGACGTCGTAGAGGCGCGCACCCCGGCGGTATCGCTCGCGCGTCGGCACCATCGGCTCCCTGAGAGAAGAGGCGCCCGCGCGGTGCGGGCCCGCCACAGGCTAACAAGCCGAGGTGCCCGCTAGCCTCAGGCCATGACCGTCAGCGTGCCTCCCCCCGCGACTCCCCCGGCGCGGGTCGACCTCCTCGTCGTCGGCGGCGGCACGGCGGGGCTCGTCGCAGCAAAGACGGCCGCCCGCTTCGGCGCCGACGTGCTGCTCGTCGAGCGCGACCGGCTCGGCGGCGACTGCCTGTGGTCGGGCTGCGTTCCCTCGAAGGCCCTCATCGCGGCGGCCCACGCGGCGGTGGGCCACCGCCATGGGGATGCTCTCGGCGCGTCAGCGACGCCCCCCACCGTTGACATGGCGCGCGTGCTCGCCCACATCGATCACGCCATCCGAACGATCGAGCCCGCCGACTCGGTCGAATCGGTCGAGGCGAGCGGCGCGCGGGTCGTGGCCGGCCACGCCCGCTTCACCTCGCCGAGCACGGCCTCCGTGGCGGGCGCGACCGTGCGCTTTCGCCAGGCGGTCATCGCGACGGGCTCCTCGCCCGCGCTCCCCGACATCCCGGGGCTGGCCGACGCCGCGCCGCTCACCAGCGACACGATCTGGGGTGTGCGCGAGCGCCCCGAGCAGCTCGTCGTGCTCGGCGGCGGGGCGATCGGCTGCGAGCTCGCGCAGGCGTGGGCGCGGCTCGGCAGCGCCGTGACCCTCGTGCACCGCGGCGCGCGACTTCTGCCGAAGGAGGACGCCGACGCGTCTCAGATCGTCGCCGACGCCCTGCGCGCCGACGGGGTGACGGTCGTGCTAGGCGCGACCGCGGCGCGGGTGCGCGCCGAGCGGCAGAGCGCGGGCGTGCTGGTTCTCCGCGACGGCTCCGAGCATCCCTTCGACGCCCTGCTGGTCGCCACGGGGCGTACGCCGCGCACGGCGGAACTCGACCTCGACGCGGCGGGGGTCGCGAGCGACGAGGGCGGCTTCGTGCGCGTCGACGCGACCCTGCGCACCAGCAACCGGCGCATCCGGGCCGCGGGCGACGTCGCGGGTCTTCCCGCTTTCACGCACCTCGCCGGCGTCGGCGGGTCACTGGCTGCGACCAACGCCGTGCTGGGCCTGCGGCGGCGGATCGACCTCGAGGCGGTTCCGCGCGTGACGTTCACCGACCCTGAGGTCGCGGCCGTCGGGGCGTCGCTCGCCGACGCCGAGCGCGACGGCTTGCACGTGCGCGAGGTGCCGCTCGCCGACACCGACCGCGCGATCGCCGACGGGCGCACCACCGGCTTCGCCCGCATCGTTGTGGATTCACGCGGTCGCGTCCGCGGGGCAACGATCGTCGGGCCGCGCGCCGGCGAAACGCTCGGGGAGGCCAGTCTCGCGGTGACGCAAAAGCTCACGACAAGCGCGCTCGGCTCGACCACCCACGCGTATCCGACATACTCAGACGCGCTGTGGAATGCGGCGATCGCCGACGTTCGGGCTCGGCTCGAGCGGCCGGGAATGCGCCGAGCGATCGGATTGCTGCGCCGACTGCGGGCTCTCACGCTGCGCTGATGCGGCGCCCGTTGGGGCTCTCGGCGCTCGTCAGCGCAGCGCGCGGTATCCGACGACGACGCGCTGCACGGCGCTCATGCCGACGATGATCGCCCACACGACGGCGATCGGCTCGGACCAGAACGGCAGCAGCAGCCACAGGGAGTGCACGACGATCGTCTCGGTGCCCTCGGCGATGCGCCCGAGGAACGACAGCGAGCGGCCGTCATCGATTGTGCGGCCCGTGCGCTCGGCGATGGACGAGAACGCGAGGAACGCCGCGCCGTTCACGTAGTAGGCGAGCAGGACGAGCATGAACGGCCACCACGCGGCCCCGAAGCCAGCCGTGGCACCGAACGCGACACCCAGAACCCCGGCGCCGTAGACGACGAAGTCGGCGGTGATGTCGAGAAAGCCACCCGCCTCGCCGGTGCTGCCCCGCCCCGCGGCACGGCGTCGCCGCGCGAGCGCCCCGTCGAGCCCGTCGATGACGCGCGAGATCAGCCACAGCGCCAGTGCCCACCCCCAGAGCTGTGCGGCGGCGAGCGCCGCCGAGGCGAGCCCGAGCGCGAGTCCCGCCAGCGTCAGCCCGTCTGGCGTGATTCCGGGGCGATCCAGGATGCGCGCGGTCGCATCCAGCGGACCGGCAAGTACGCGACGCAGCGGGCCGTCGAGCATCAGTCGACCTCGGCGCCGCTCTCGTGCTTATTCCACCGCCAGGCAAAGAGCGCTGCGCCGACGGTGAGAGCGCCGAGCGCCCCCAGCGCGAGCCAGAACGGCCAGTCGAGCTCGAAACCGAACGCGCCGATGGCGACGTAGGCGGCGATGCCCGGCAGCATGCCGATTGCGGTACCGAGGAGGTAGTCGCGGCGACGCAGTCCGGTGAGCCCTGACGCGTAGTTGATGGCGGTGAAGGGGATCACGGGAACCATGCGTACCCCGATGACGGCGACGAGGCCGCGGCGCGAGAGCAGTCGATCGATCTTCTCGACCTTCGGCCCGATGAAGTGCTCGACGGCGCTGCGCCCGAGCAGCTGGCCGAGGAAGAACGCGGTCGTCGCGCCGATCATGGCCCCGACGATGACGATGGGAACGGCGGCCCAAAAGCCGAACACCGCGCCTGCGGCGATAGACAGCACGGCCTTGGGTGCTGGGGTGAGGGTAATCAGGCCGTAAGCGCCGATGAAGGCGACGACGGCGATCGGACCGAGCTCCGTAACCGCCTGCTGAATCTCCTCCAATTCAGGAAGGTCGACAAGGATCCCAACCGTGACGGCGATCGCGACGAATACGGTCAGAGTGACCGCCTTGACCACGATTGCCGTGCGCGACGAACGTCGCCGATCGGAGTCGGGGCGCGTCGCGGTCGTTTCGTCCATGAGTGGGTCAGTCTATGAGGGCCCACACCCGTAAAGGAGCACCGTGAAAACAGCAACTCGGAGTCGACGCCTCGCCGTCGGACTCGCCGCTGCGGGAATCGTCGTCGGGCTTGGAGCCTGTGCGGCACCGAGCGGCCAGGCCACGGCCGCCTACGACGACTGGGAGCAAGTGCTCGCCGATGCGCAGGGGCAGACGGTCTCGCTGTGGATGTGGGGCGGGGACCCCCAGGGCAACGCCTACGTCGACGACCATCTCATTCCCGCCGCAGCCGAGTACGGCGTGACGCTCGAGCGCGTGCCGCTCACCGACACGGCCGATGCCCTCAACCGCGTGCTCACCGAACTGCAGGCGGGCAGCTCCGACGGCGACGTCGACCTGGTGTGGGTGAACGGCAGCAACTTCGGCACCGGCAAGGAGGCAGGCGCGTGGCTGTGTGACTGGACGCCGCTGTTGCCCAATATGGCGTTCACCGACCCGGCCGACCCGCTGCTCGAGAACGACTTCGGCACGCCGGTCGACGGCTGCGAAGCCCCATGGCACAAGGCGCAGTTCACCCTCGTCTACAACGCCGACACGGTGCAGAACCCGCCGGCCTCGATGGCCGAGCTGCTCGACTGGGTGCGCGACAACCCCGGTCGCTTCACCTACCCCGCTCCCCCAGACTTCACGGGCTCGGTGTTCGTGCGCGAGGTACTCGCGAGCGTGTCTGGCGGCAGCGACAATGTGCCCCTGGCCTTCGACCAAGAGGCGTTCGACGCTCTCACGCCGGCCCTGTACGACGAGTTGGCCGAGCTTGCCCCGTCTCTGTGGAGGAACGGCAGCACGTATCCGCAATCGTCGACCGAGCTCGACCAGCTGTTCGCCGACGGACAGGTCGATTTCACCATGACCTACGGCCCGGCAACGCTCACCGCGCTCGTTGCCG
>Ga0213835_101747_pt1 | contig 12118 bp, 11 predicted proteins | sample SWPATP01_FD_160576 | JGI IMG/M metagenome (GOLD analysis project Ga0213835, IMG submission 160576) | Coastal seawater microbial communities from Marineland, Florida, United States - SWPA TP0 #1 | ecosystem: Environmental > Aquatic > Marine > Coastal | place: USA: Florida | collected 2016-08-05
CCCGGTAATGGAAGGACAGGAACAGCTCGTCGCGCGGCGGGCCGAAGTAGAGCGGCAGGCGGACGGTGCCGTCGGCGCGCAGGCCGCGCGCGACATGGGGGGCGAGTTCGGCGGCGGTGCCGCTTTCGGTGAAGGGATCGCGGGCGCTGCCCATGAGCCCGGCGAGGGCGAGGAACTCGGGCAGGCTGGTGAAGGCGCTGAGGATCGGCATGTCAGGTCTCCTTGAGGATCACGGTGCAGCGCAGGGCGCAGGTCCGGATCCCCTTGCGGGCGAGGATGGTGGTGCAGCGCAGCGCGCTGATGCGGACCTCCAGCACGACGGGTGGTGGCGCGCCGGTCCCCTGCGCGAGGATCGCGGCGCGGATCGTCAGCCGGCTCATGTGACCTCTCCTGCCAGCGCGCCCTGGACGATCCAGGCGTCGGTGCCGCGACAGGTGAGCGCGACGCCGCTCCAGCGGGTGGCGACGGCGACCGATCCGCTGCTGACGCCGTTGAGGCTCACGCCGGCGGCGGCGGCGACGGTGGCGATGCCGGTGCCGACCTGCGTGAGGTTGATCAGCGTGCCGGTCTCGAAGGGGGTGTCGGCGGCTGCGGGGATGGTGACGGTGACGGGGGCCGATCCGGTGGTCTCGAGGATGCAGCCGGCGTCGACCGGTTCCAGCACATGGGCGGTGGCGGTGAGGGTGCGGATGGTGACGATGCCGGGGCGGGGCACGGGGAGCCAGGCGGTGCCGTCGAAGCGCACATGGCGCGCCTCGTCTGCGACGTGGACCTCCCAGCCCTCCTGCGGGGTGAAGAAGACCCAGTCCTCCGTTCCCGGTTCGCCGTCCCAGAGCGCGAGCGCGTTGGCGTGCTCCGCCGCGGCCTCGGGGACGATGAACACGTCCCCGGCGGTGCCTGTACGTGGCAGATTCGGACCGCTTGCCCCGGTGGTCCGGTTCCGGTCCGAGGACAAGGGCATCGCCATGGCCAATGACACCGAGTTCGGCCTCGCTGCCTATTTTTTTTATGCCCGCGACATCGGCCGGGTCTGGCACATGGCCGGGGCTCTGGAGGCCGGCCTGATCGGTGTCAACCAGGGAATCATCTCGACCGAGGTGGCGCCCACCAGGGAATCGAGGAATACCGCGAGATCAAGTATGTCTCCATGGGCGGTGTCTGACCGACCGGCCCGGCGCGCAACCCGCGTCTAACTCTCCTGCCACCGACGACGATCCGTCTTGCCGGCGACATCACTGGTTGACACGTTCGTTGATATCGTTTCATATCTAAGCCTCAGGCACTGGGTTCTCCAGCGAAGAGGTGCGTTCGGACATGGGGCATGACAGGGCAAGCGAGAGCATGGCGGATGACGCGGAGGGCCTCGCCCGGAGCGGCCACATGGCCATCGAGCGCATCGAGGCGATTCCCATCAGAATGAAGCTGCCAAGGGAGTTTCGCGGCTCTCACTACTACATGACGCATCGCAGCACGATTCTGACGCGGGTCTATACATCGGCGGGGATCGTCGGGGAATGCTACAACGGCGATGAGGATGACGGCCTCGCGGAGATACTGAAGATCATCCGCGACGAGATGGCGCCGCGGCTGATTGGAATGAATGCTTTCAATGTCGAGGCGTGCTGGAAGGCGGTGCTGCCGGCGACCCGGAACATCCTGCGGCCGCGGCTTCTGGGGACATCGGCACAGGCCTGCATCGACAGCGCGATCTGGGATGCCGTGGGCAAGGCGCTGGGGGTGAATCTGGCGCGCCTCTGGGGTGGCGGGGCCGAAACCCTGCCGGTGAAATGCATCGCGGGCTACTATGAAGACGGCAAGACGCTTGCCGACCTTGCGCGCGAGATGGAAGCGCTGCGGGAAGCCGGCTTCGCGGGCTGCAAGTTCAAGGTGGGTGGGCGCAGCATCGACGAGGATGCCGAGCGTGTGCGCGTTGCGCGCGATGCCGTCGGGCCGGACTTCGTCCTGACCGTCGATGCCAACCAGGGCTACGACCTGCGCGACGCCATCGCCTTTGCGCGCAGGATCGAGGCGCTAGACATCACTTGGTTCGAGGAGCCGGTAAGCTGGCGGGACGACCGCCGCGGCATGGCGCATTTCCGCGCCGTTACCGGCATGCCGGTTGCCGCCGGCCAGAGCGAGGTGTCGCTGGCCGGGTGCCGCGACCTGATGATGGATCGCGCCATCGACTACTGCAATTTCGACGCAAGCTGGGGCGGCGGGCCGACCGAATGGCGCCGGGTGGCGGCGGTGGCCCATGCCTTCGATGTGCGGATGGCCCATCACGAGGAGCCGCAGATCAGCGCCCAGCTGCTGGCTTCGGTGCCGCACGGCTCGTTCCTGGAGGTGTTCCACCCGGACCGCGACCCGCTGTTCTACCGCATTCTGGCCAATCGGGCGCCGTTCCGGAACGGTCATTACCGGGTGCCGTCGGGGCCGGGCTGGGGGCTGGAACTCGACCTCGATTTCATCGCTGCACATCGAATCGACTGAAACAGCCCCGACGCGCCGGGAGGTCGCGCAAGGGGTCCAACAGGGAGAATGGAACCATGACTGCACCAATTCGTCTTTCGGTGGCAACGCTGCTTGCCCTGGGCCTGGCGACGGCGGCCAATGCCCAGCAGACCACCCTGCACCTTGGCCACAACACCCAGACAAATCACCCGATCCACATCGCGCTCGAGGCGTTTTCCGAGCGCGTCGCCGAAGCGACCGGGGGCGAGATCAACATCATCGTCTATCCGGCCGAGCAGCTCGCCGCGCTGCGCGCCGGTGTCGAGGGGGTGCAGCTGGGCACTGTCGACGCCTACATGGGCGATTCCGGGACGATCGGGAACTGGGCGCCGCATCTGAGCTTTGTCAGCCTGCCGTTCATGTTCGCGGATTTCGACAGCGCGGTCGAGATCATGGACGGCATGGCCGACGACATCAAGGCATCCCTGCGCAGCGAGCTGAACGTCGAGCGGCTGGGCTGGTCGCCCGGCGGTTTCCGGGTGATCATGACCACCAACCGCCCCGTTGCCTCCGCCGCCGACATGGAAGGCCTGCGCATCCGGGTGCCCGAGATCCCGGTCTATGTTGCCGCCTTTGCCGCGCTGCGGACGAATGCCACGCCGCTGCCGTGGGGCGATGTCTACAGCGCCCTGCAGACCGGGGTGGTCGAAGGGGTGGAGGGCCCCCCGGCGGCCATCCAGACGGCGGGCTTCCATGAGGTGAGCAGCTACATGTCGCGCACCAACCACATCATGAACGACCTCAACCTGCTGATGAACCTGGATCGATTCAACGCGCTCAGCCCCGAGCACCAGCGGATCATCCGGGACGCCGCGCACCAGTCGATCGAGGTGGAGTTGCGCGCGGTCATGCGCGACAACGAGGATGTCGCCTATGATGCGCTGTCGCAGGCGGTCACCGCGAACGACACGCCGGATGTGGACAGCTTCCGCGCCGCGATGCTGCCCGTGTGGGACGACTTCATCGCCAGCGCCGGCCCGCAGGCGGCCGAGTGGATCGCCCGCGCCCAGGGCGACTGAGGTGCGGCGCGCGGCCCGGCGGGCGGTCCGCCGGGCCACCTTGAAACAGGGGGGAGAGATCATGACCGGATTGTCCGCAATTCTGGTCGGGACCGCCGTGGCCGTCGCCATGGCCGCACCGGCCGCCGCACAGCAGGTGACGCTGCACCTTGGCCATGTGCAGCAGTCCACTCATCCGATGCAGCAGGCCGCCGAGATGTTCGCGCAGGAGGTCGAGCAGGGCACCGGCGGCGCTGTCCGCGTCGTGACCTATCCTGCCGAGCAACTCGCCGGATTGCGTGCGGGGGCCGAGGGCGTGCAGCTTGGTACCATCGACCTCTATATCGCCGACTCCGGCACATTGGGGAACTGGGGGCAGCATTTCGGCTTCGTCAGCCTGCCTTTCCTGTTTCCTGACTATCCCACCGCCATAGCCGCGATGGCCGAGCTGGCGCCCGAACTGACCGAGGCCATGCGAAGCGACCTGAACGTCGAGCGGCTGGGCTGGTCGCCGGCGGGCTTCCGGGTGATCCTGTCCACAACGCGCGCCATCCACGGGGCCGAGGACATGCGCGGCCTGCGTATCCGCGTGCCGGAAATCCCGGTCTATGTGCAGGCCTTCGCGGCGCTCGAGGCGAACGCAACGCCGTTGCCATGGGGCGATGTCTACAGCGCCATGCAGACCGGCGTGGTCGAGGCGGTCGAAGGCCCGCCGGCAGCCCACACCACCTCGTCGCATCAGGAAGTCGCCAGTTACCTGTCGCGCACCAACCACATCATGACCGACCTGAACCTGATCATGAACCTCGACCGTTTCCAGAGCCTGCCGCCCGAACATCAGGAGGTTCTGCGCGCGGCCGGTGCCAGGGCGATGGAGGGGTTCCTGACCGAGGCGCTGCAACTGGCCGAGGCCGAGGCCTATGACCAGCTTGCCGCGGCGCTGGAGGTTGTCGAAGCACCCGATTCCGCCTCGTTCCAGAGCGCGATGGAGCCGGTCTATGGCGCCTTCATCGCCGAGGTCGGGGCGACCGCCGCGGCCTGGATTGCCGCGGCCCGCGGCCAGTGATGACAGACCGGGAGAGCGGCGCATGACCGAAACCGACGACGACACCGCCGCCAACCTGCCCGCGCGCGACGAACAGCTTGCGCTGTTCCGCGACATGGCCCGCGTCCGCGAGTTCGAGGAGCAGGTGCAGCGCAGTTACCTTGAGGGGCTGGTGCATGGCACGACGCATCTGTGCCAGGGCCAGGAGGCGGTCGCCGTGGGGGTGGTGTCGGCGCTGCGCCCCGACGATCCGCTGACCTACACCTATCGCGGTCACGGGGTCTGCATCGCGCGGGGCATGCCGATGGCGGATGCGCTGTCCGAGATCTTCGGGCGCAGCGGCGGGGTGTCGCGGGGTCTTGGCGGCTCGATGCACCTGACCGACCCGGAGCGTCACCTGATCGGCAGTTTCGGCATCGTCGGCGCCGGGCTGCCCTGTGCGGTCGGCGCGGCGCTGGCGGCTCAGATGGACGGCAGCGGCAGGGTTTCGGCCACGTTCTTCGGCGACGGCTCGACCAACATCGGCAGTTTCCACGAAAGCCTGAACCTTGCCGCGATCTGGAAACTGCCGCTGATCTTCGTCTGCGAGAACAACCTTTATGGGGAATTCAGCCACATCTCGCACACCACCCCGGTCGAGGACATCGCAACGCGGGCCATTGCCTATGCGATGCCGGGCGTGATCGTCGACGGCAATGACGTGCTGGCCATGCGCCGCGCCACGACCGAGGCCGCCGCGCGCGCCCGCGCCGGCAAGGGGCCGACCCTGATCGAGGCCAAGACCTATCGCCATCGCGGTCACTCGCGCACCGACCCGGCGAAATACCGTCCCGAGGCCGAGCTTGCCGAATGGCTGGCGCGCGACCCGATCAAGCTGTTCGCGGCGGCGCTGGTGGCGTCCGGCACGGCGGCGCAGCACGAGCTTGACGCGATCCACGAGGCCGCGCGCGAGGAAGCCCGCGCCGCGGCCGCAGAGGCGGCGCAAAGCCCCTGGCCGGAGGCCCGCGATTTCACACCGGAAACCTTCGCGGCCCCGACAGGCAACGCGTGACAACAGGGGGCAGGAATGGCTGAATTGACCTATCGTCAGGCGCTGGCGCTGGCGATGGCCGAGGAGATGCGGCGCGACCCGCGGGTGATCCTGATGGGCGAGGATATCGGCGCGTCCGGCGGCCCGCTCAAGACCACCGAAGGCCTGTTCGACGAATTCGGCGCCGAGCGGGTCCGCGACACGCCGATTTCCGAGAACGCCTTTGTCGGCGCCGCCATGGGCCTGGCGCTGACGGGCTGGCGTCCGGTGGTCGAGATCATGTTCTCGGACTTTCTGGGCGTCTGTTATGACCAGATCGCCAATTCGATCGCGAAGCAGCGGTTCATGGCCGGGGGACGAATGGACGTTCCGCTGGTCATCCGGGCGATCGGCGGCGGCGGGCTGCGGTTCGGCGCCCAGCACAGCCAGACCGGCGAGACCTGGTTCCTGTCAGTGCCCGGCCTCAAGATCGTTACGGCCTCGAACCCGCTGGAAGCCTACGGAATGCTCAAGGCCGCCATCCGCGACCCCGATCCGGTGCTGTTCATCGAGCACAAGGCGCTGCTGGGCACCAAGGCCGACGTTCCGGTCGGTACGGACAACCTTCGCCCGCTGCACGGCACCGATCTGCTGCGGACCGGCGATCAGGTGACCATCGTCGCCACCCTCGCCATGGTGCCCCGCGCGCTGGAAGCGGCCGCGGCGCTGGCGGCAGAGGGGATCGGCGCAGATGTGTTCGACCTGCGCGCCCTGCGCCCCATGGACACGACCGACATCGCCGAAAGCGTGCGCAGGACCGGCCGGCTGCTGACGGTCGAGGAGGTGTCGCGGTTGGGCGGATGGGGCGCCGAAGTCTGCGCGCAGGTGACCGAGGCGGCGTTCGATTATCTGGATGCCCCGCCGGCGCGGCTGGCCTTGCCGGAATACCCCTTGCCCTATTCGCCCGGCCTCGAGGATGCCGCCATCCCGTCGGTCGAGCGCATCGCCAATGCCGCGCGCCGATTGCTGGATTGAGGTGCCGGGGATGGACGTCGAGATCACGGTTCCGAAGCTGAGCGCGACAATGGAAGAGGCCACGGTGCTGGCCTGGCACAAGGCGCCGGGCGATGCCGTCGCCGAAGGCGAAGTCATCGTCGAACTGGAGACCGACAAGGCCGCGCTGGAGGTGGAGGCGACGGTCGGCGGCATCCTGCGGGAACGTTGCGCCGAGCAAGGCGCCAGCCTGCGGGTCGGGGCGCCGCTGGCCCGGATCGGCACCGCCGGCGCGACCTTGCCCGGGCCCGTGCCCGTGCCCGCGGCTGCACCGGCGGTGGCCCCTCGGCTCGAGGCGCTGACGGGCGGATTGCCGGATTTGCCCGGGGGGCAGGCGGGCGCCTCCGGCCCGATGCCCGCCTTGCGCCGGCCGTCCACCGCGCCGGCGCCGGCGGTCAGGGCCAGCCCGCTGGCGCGGCGCATCGCCCGGGATCGGGGGATCAGTCTGGGGCAACTGCGTGGCAGCGGCCCGGCCGGCCGGATCCTGCGCCGCGATGTCGAGGCGGCCGCAGCCGCGCCGCAGCCGCCCGCAAGGGCTGCCGTGCCGGCATCGCCCGGCGCGCGCCCGGCCGCACCGGGACAGGCCGCGTCGCGCATGCGGCAGGCAATCGCCGCGCAGGTGTCGCACAGCCGCGCCACGATCCCGGCCTTTGCCATCGACCGCTGGGTGGACCTCGGGCTGGCCGAAGACACGCGCGCGGCGTTCAACGCCCGCGGCGGCCCGGCGCCCCGGCTGACGCTGACCGACATGCTGCTGCAGGCGCTGGCCGATGTGCTGCCGGCGCATCCGGTGTTGCTGTCGCGCTGGCAGGCGGGCGATCCGCCGCAGATCGTCACCGCGCCGGACCTGGCCGTCGGGCTGGCCGTCGCGCTGGAGGACGGGCTGATGATCCCGGTGCTGGACGGGCTCGGGGGGCTGGGGCTGGACGACATCGCGCAGCGCCGAGCGGCGGCCATCGCCCGGGCGCGGTCAGGCCGCGCCGGCGAGGATGCGGCGGCAACCCTGACCCTGTCGAACATCGGCGCGGCCGGGGCGGACCGGTTCGAGGCGATCATCAACCCCGGCGAGGCCGCCATCCTTGCCGTGGGGCGCCTGCGCGAGGCCGTCGTCGCCACCCGGGGCGCGATCCGTGTGGCGCGGGGGGCGACGCTGACGCTGTCGGTCGATCATCGGCTCATCGACGGGCGGACGGGCGCGGCCTTTCTGGCAGCCCTCGCGCAGCGGCTGGAGGGCGGCGGATGGCGGGCCTGAGCGACGACGGCATCCTGTCGCCCGGGCTGGCGGGCAAGGCGGCGCTGGTGACCGGGGCGGCCGGGGTGATCGGCTCGGAGGTTGCGCGCGTGCTGGCAGCAGCCGGCGCGCGGGTCTTCCTGACCGACACCGCGCCGGGTCCGCTTGACGCAGTACTGGCCGACCTGCCGGGCGACGGGCATCATGCGGCGGCAATCGATCTGGGCAGCGCCGGGGCGTGCAGGGATGCGGTCGAGGCGGCGGTGGCCGCGCTGGGCGGGCTCGATGCGCTGGTGGCGGTGCATGCCCTGCTGATCCGGCGCGACATTGCCGAGGTGACCGAGGCCGAGTTCGACCTGCAGATGGCCGTCAATGCCCGGGCGCAGTTCTTCCTGTCGCAGGCAGCGATCCCGCAGTTCCAGGCGCAGGGTGGCGGGCGCATCGTGCTGTATTCCAGCGTCGGCGGTTTCGTCGGCACGCTGGCCGGTGCCTCGGCCTATACGATGACCAAGTCGGCGGCGCTGGGTCTGTGCCGGTCGATCGCGCGCCGGCACGGGCCGGACGGGATCACCTGCAACATCCTCTCGCCGGGGTCGGTCGATACCCCGATGCTGCGCCAGGGCCTGTCCGAGGACGATCTGGCGCGCCTGCGCGGTGCCATTCCGCTGCGCCGCTTCGGCACCCCCGGGGAAATGGCGCTGGCGACGCTGTTCCTGGTCGGGCGCTGGGGCGGGTTCGTGAACGGACAGGTGCTGACAGTCGATGGCGGGGCCAGCATGGGAGCTTTCGGATGACCGACCGTGGAACCTTGATCGTCACCGGGGCGGCTGCCGGGATCGGCAGGGCGATTGCCTGTGCGCTGGCGGCCGACTGGCCCCGCATCGCACTTGTGGACCTTGACGCGGCGCGGCTGGACGACAGCCTTGCCGCGGTCCGCGCGGCCGGCGCCGAGGTTGCCGCATTCGGTGCCGACCTGGCGCAGGCGGACGCCGCCGACAGCGTGGTGGATGCGGTCCGCCGCCGGTTCGGCCCCATTGGCGGGCTGGTCAACAACGCCGGCATCCTGAAGCAGGTGCCGCTGTCCGACACCGATTGTGCGGATTTCGACCTGACGGTTGCGGTGAACCTGCGCGCGCCGCACCTTCTGATCCGTGCCGTGGCGCCCGACATGATCGCGGCGGGCATGGGGGCAATCGTTTCGGTCGGGTCCTCGGCGGGCAAGACCGGCGGGTCGAGCAGCCAGGGCGTCTATGGCATGACCAAGGCGGGCGTGATCTGCCTGACCAAGTCCTGGGCGCGCGCGCTGGCGCCCCACGGCATCCGCGTCAATTCGGTCTCGCCGGCGCTGATCGCCACCGACATGATCCGCGGGCTGGAGCAGTTCGCCAGCGCCGTCCCGCTGGGGCGGCTGGGCCAGCCCGGGGAAGTGGCCGAAACCGTCGCCTTCCTGATGTCGGACCGCGCCGGTTTCATCACCGGCGAGGATATCGACGTCAACGGCGGCTTCCTGATGGATTGAACGCATGAATGCAGCCCACTCCCCCCTGCCGGACAAGGCGCGGCCGGCACGCATCGCGGTCCTGTCGGGCTGGATGCTGTATTACGAGCCGCACATGGCCCCGGATTTCCGTGCCCGGCGGCTGGCCTGGCTTGACCGGATCGCCGTCCTGCTCGGGGCCGAGGGCGAGGCGCGCAGCTTTGGCCTGGCCATGGACGACGCGACCAGCGGCGCCATCGCCGAGGCTCTGGCCGCCTGGAAACCCGATGCGATCGTCATCGCCCCGGCGATGCCCATGCCGCCGGCATACCTGGTGCGGGCGCTGGCGTCGGTGCCGCGGGTGCCGGTGGTGCTGTGGACGGCCAGCCAGCTTGAGACGCTGCCACCCGATTACGGATCGGTCGCGCATCTGGAAAACAGCGGCGGCGTCGGGCTGGCGATGATCGGCAACATGCTTGGCCGCGCGGGGCGCAGCCCGCGGGTCGTTCCGGGCCGGTGGGACGACCCTGCCGCCCAGGAGGCGCTGTGCCACGCGGTCAGGGCGGCGGCGGCTGCGGGGCGGGTGACGCGCGCGCGGGTCGGCGTGCTGGGCGCGCCGCTTGACGGATACGACAACGTCACCGTCCCGCCCGGGGTGCTGGCCGACGGGGTCGGGGCCGAGCTGGTGCCGGTTGCGCTGCCGGAATGGGAGCAGGCGCTTGCCGATGTGCCCGACAGCGCGGCAGCGGCGGTGGCCGACAGCCTGCGGGCCGTCGCCGAGGTCAGCGAGGGGCCGCATTTCGACCGCTCCTGTCGGCTTGCGGCGGCGCTGGAGGGGATTGCCGCGCGTCACCACCTCGATTGCGGGACGCTCAACAGCCATCTCGAGTTTGGCAACCGCAACCCGCGCATCGGCATGACCGGCAGCCTGGCGACAAGCTGGCTGACCTCGATCGGCATTCCCTTCACCGACACCGGCGATACGGTGACGGCGATCGCGATGCTGATCGGGCGCCGGCTGTCCGGCACCTCGGTCTATACCGAGCTGAACATGATAGACTACGGCGCCGACGGTATCCTTCTGGCCAACACCGGCGAGGCCGACCTGGCCGCCACAATGCCCGGCGCGGCCTGGATCGTGCCGGCGGGCGATCTGACCGGCAAGGCGCTGGCCGGCTGCATCCTGGATGCCGGCTTCCGCCCCGGCGTGGCTACCATCCTGGGCTTCACGCCGCGACCGGACGCGCCCGGCGGCCTGCGGCTGATCGCCTTTTCGGGCGCGGTGGTGGACCGGCCCGACATCGCGCTGCGGGTGCCGCATCACCGCTTTCGCCCGGATCGGCTGCCGGCGCCGGAGGGCTTTGCCCGCTGGATCGAGGCCGGCGCGACGCATCACGCCGCGCTCTGCCTCGGGCCGGGCCTGGCCACGGCCGCGGCCGATGTGGCGCGTCACCTCGGCATCGGATTCGAGGAGGTCGCATGACAATGCAAGCTACGGATTTCTCGGTCGCGCCCACGCTCGCGCCACGGCCGCCGCGGATTGCGGTCGTTTCGGGGTACATGCCCTATTTCGAGGAGGTGATGCCGCCGACCTACCGGGAAGAGATGGCCAGCCGCGCAAAGGCGACGGCAGACCGGCTGGACGGCACCGGCGCGGTGCTGTTCACCGGCCTGATCACCGATCACGAAACCGGCGCGGCAGCAGGGCGGCGGATCCGGCGGTTCGCCCCCGATGTGGTCGTGATCGCGCCGACGATGGCCGCCCCGGCGGGCTATCAGTGGGCGGCGCTGCGTGACCTCGGGCCGGTGCCGGTCGTGATCCTGAACATCGCCGGGATCGATACGGTGCCGCCGGACTATACCGCCCATTCGATCGTGCCCAACAGCGTCGGCGTCGGCTGCATGATGATCAACAACATCCTGCGCCGGCACGGGCGCAGGGCGGTGGTGGTGTCGGGGCATGCGGGCGACGGGCAGACCTGGGCCCGCGCGCGCGCCGCCATCGCCGACGCGGCCGTGGCCGGGCGACTGGCCCGCGCCCGCATCGGGGTTCTGGGCACGCCGCTGGACGGCTACATCAACGTGGTCTGCGACCCGGCCGCGCTGCGGGCGGCGACCGGCGCGTCGCTGGTCGAGATCGGCGTCGAGGAATTCACCGACCTGTGGCGCGCGGTCCCGGAGGCCGATGTCGCCGCCCTGTCGGCGGCCTATTGCGGCGCGGTGGCGGTGGCGCCGGACACGGCGGCCAGCACCGATTTCCGCGATGCCACCCGGCTGGCGCTGGCGCTGGAGGGCGCGGTCAGGCGGCACGCCCTGGATGGCGGCACCTTCAACTGCCGCGATGCCTTCGCCGTCGGCAACCCCGAGATCGGGGTGCTGGGATGCCTTGCCGTCAGCCATCTGACGACGCACGGCTTTCCCTTTACCTGCACCGGCGATGTCATCACCGCGGTGGCGATGATCCTGGGCAAGCATCTGGGCGGCGACAGCTATTACTGCGAACTCGACACGCCGGACTATCGCGCCGATGCGGTGCTGTGCGCCAATACCGGGGAGGGCGATTTCCGCCAGGCATCCGGGTGCGGCAGCTGCCGCATCGCCGTCAGCGGCGAGGAATCGGGTCGGCGGTCGCGCGGATGCGCGGTCGGCTATGATGTGGCTGATCGGGATGCGACAGCCGTGGCCTTCACGCCGCGGGCCGATGCGCCGGGCGGACATGTCATCATCGCCGCCGAGGGTCGGATGGAACCGCCGCCGCCCACCGGTCTGAAGCTGCCCAACCTGTTCTTCCGCT
>Ga0213835_101750_pt1 | contig 12100 bp, 10 predicted proteins | sample SWPATP01_FD_160576 | JGI IMG/M metagenome (GOLD analysis project Ga0213835, IMG submission 160576) | Coastal seawater microbial communities from Marineland, Florida, United States - SWPA TP0 #1 | ecosystem: Environmental > Aquatic > Marine > Coastal | place: USA: Florida | collected 2016-08-05
GCGATCGCGCTCGAACCGGTGGCGCGCTGATCGCTCACCGTGCTCGATGCCCTGAACCAGGCCATCTGCCAGCGATGCCCGACAGGCGGCGGCTTGGTGCATCACTCCGACCGCGGCAGCCAGTATCTGTCTATCCGCTACACCGAGCGCCTGGCCGATGCGGGCATCGACACCTCGGTGGGCAGCGTCGGTGACAGCTACTGAGCGATCTGGCCCCAGGTGGCGACCACCTTGCCGCTTTTGTTGGTGCGCCGGTCAAACCGCTGTCACGCCTTGAGGATCAGATGCAGATATGGGGGGAAAGGCGGCTCGCGCGTCTGGTCTGGCTATCGATCTGAATGCGAAGCAGAAATGCACTCGGGCGACTTGCGGAACGGTCCCTTGTGATGCAGCCCGTCCCAAGGGGACGGGCTGCATCGGGGCTTGCACGTTCAACAGCGATTACTGCGAGTTCAGAATCCAGAAATCCTGCCAGTCCTGCAGACGATCGAAATCGACACCAGCGGTTTCGGCGTTGGCGACATGCAGCTGATCGAGGAAATTGATCACGCCCGACCGCTCCATCTCCGGCATCGGGACGGTGCTGTTGGACGAGATCTTGCCGTCCTGAAGCTGCGGCAGCATCCCCTCTTCGGTCATCATGAAGCGCGAGAACAGCTTGGCGGCATTCGGGTGCCGGGTGCCGGCGGCGATCACCGCGACGCGCGGGGCAAGCTGGCCGACATAGGGGACCAGCCCGTCGCAGATCGCAAGGCGGTAGCCGTCACGCTCGGCGTGGCGGAAGATGGCCGAGCTGAGAAAGCCCACATAGGACTGGTCTTCGGTGCTGGCACCGATCACCGGGCCGACGGCGGAGTCGCCGCGCACGATGTTGAGGTTGTTGCCAGCCAGCCGCTTGACCCATTCCGCCGTGGCGCTTGCCTCGGACGTCTCGAGCGGGCGGCCGAAATGGGCCTCGTAGGCGGCGGCCATCTTGTCGTCGGAGTGCATCTCGATCTGGTTGAACCAGAACAGGGTCTCGTTGCGCAGAAGCGGGTCGGGGATCGACACGAGGCCGTTCCACTCCGGCTCGGTCAGGGCCCAGAAATTGTTCACCGGGCAGCCGTCGGGGTGGATATCGGGGTTGTAGACCCACAGCCACGGGTTGTTGGAGGTCAGCGTGGGGTTCTGAAACTCGGCCGGGACAACGTCCTTGAAATCGGGCGGCATCCAGCTGACGGCGACGCCCTGCGGGATCAGTTGCGTGACCACCGCGGGCATGTTGCTCATGTTGAACACGTCGGTCTGGACATTGCCGGCGGCGGCCTCGCGCAGCAGGATCTGCTCCTGCTCCTGCGCGGCCATGCGCACGCCGACGGCCTCGATGCCGTATTTCGCGGTGAAGGCCTCGGCCATGGCGACGATCTGGCCGGTAGCGTCGATCACGGTGATCGGACCTTCCTGCCGGGCCAGTTCGACCAGCCGCTCATAGGAGTATTCCGCGTCGGGCAGCCCGAGGCCGCTTTCGGCGCCCACCAGCGTCGGCGCGCCGGCCACCGACAGCACAAGCGCGAGTGCGGTCCCGGACTTCAGGGTGATGCAGGGTCTCATGTGTTCTCCTCCTTGGTTGAGATCCTTGGCTTGTCGCGACGGTCAGGCGGTCTGGACCTGCGCCGCCGTCGTTTCGATCCGCACCCCGGCCGCGTCGAACAGGTGCATGTCGCGCGCCCCCGGGGCGACCTGCACATGCGCACCGGCGGCAAAGGCGGGCGCGGCACCGACGATGGCGAACAGGCGCGCGCCGTCGGCCGAAAGCTCGACGATCCAGTTGCCGCCGGTGGGCAGCACGTCGACCACGGTGCAGGCCAGCGGCACCGACCCGTCCGGTACGGGCGCCGCCCCGTCCCCGGGCAGGGTGATGCGCAGGGCCTCGGGGCGGATGCCGACACTGGCGACCCCGGACGACGCGCCCGTCGCCGCCAGCGCGGTGGTGGCCCAGCGCTGCAAAGCATCCGCGCCGTCCGCGCCGCTGGTCGGCAGGGTGATGATGTTGATCGGCAGGCTCCCCACGAACTCGGCCACGAAGCGGTTGGCGGGGCGTTCATAGATGTCGTCGGGGGTGCCCAGCTGCTGCAGTTCGCCCTGGCTCATCACCGCGACCTTGGTGGCCAGCGTCATCGCCTCCCACTGGTCGTGGGTGACGAAGACGATGGTCGCGCCGATCTCGCGGTGGATGCGCTTCAGTTCGGCCCGCATCTCGAGGCGCAGCTTTGCGTCGAGGTTCGACAGCGGCTCGTCCAGCAGGATGATCCCGGGCTTGAGCGCCAGCATCCGTGCCAGCGCCACGCGCTGCTGCTGACCGCCGGAAAGCTGGTTCGGATAGCGATCGCCGTATTGGGCGATGCCCAGCTTGGTCATCACTTCCTCGGCGATGCGCCGCCGCTCTGCCTGGGGCTTGTTCTTCAGCTTCAGCCCGAAATCGATGTTGTCGCGCACGCTCATGTGCGGCCACAGCGCATAGCTCTGGAACACCAGACCCAGCTCGCGCTTTTCAGCGGGCACGCAGGTGCCGTCGGACACCGAGACGACAGTGCGCCCGCCCAGTTCGATTCGCCCGGCGGTGGGGTGCTCCAGCCCCGCCAGCATCCGCAGCGTCGTAGTCTTGCCGCACCCCGACGGGCCGAGCAGGCACAGGAACTCGCCCTCCGCGATATCGAGGCTCAGCTCCTCGACCGCCTTGGGCCCGGTGCGGGAATAGGCCTTTTCGATCCTCTCCAGGCGTATGCCGGCCATCATCTCCCTCCCAACCCGTCGGAAAGCTTGCTCTTGGTCAGTTTCTGCGCCGCCAGCGTACCGAAGAAGGCGATCACGCAGATCATCAGCACCACCGCGTTGGACGCCTGGGTATAGCCGTTGTCCACCAGCCGGATGGTATAGGTGGTCAGCAGGTCGGTGCCCGGCACCGCCAGCACCACGACAAGGCTCAGCGCCTTGATCCCCGAGATGAAAGGCAGCATCACGCCGGCGACCAGCGCCCCCTTCTGGATCGGGATAACGATCGCGGTCAGCCGCCGCCACCAGCCCGCCCCGGAGATGCGCGCGGCTTCCTCCGGATCCTTGCCCAGCTGCATCATGGCCGAGATCCCGGCGCGCGAGGCAAAGGGCATCTGGTCGGCCATGATCGCCAGCACCAGGATGATATAGGTGCCATAGAGCGCCGGCAGCGGGCCACGGGGCACGGCGAACATCGACAGATAGGCGGCGGCAAAGGCGATCCCGGGCACCAGATAGGGCAGGAAGGTGATCTGCCGCAGCAGCACCGCGACGCTGCCCATCGGCGCGCGCGCCACCGCATAGCCCGTCAGCAGCCCCAGAAACCCCGCCCCCAGCGAGGCCGCGCCCACGACCCACAGCGAGTTGCGCGTGGCGTTCCAGAACTCGGGCGTGAGCAGAATGCCCTGGCGCAGCGCCGTGGTGCCCAGATCGGTGCCGATCCAGTAGGCGAGGGTGAAGTTGTCCAGCGTGAACACGCCGGGCCGGATCATCACCGTGGTCAGCGCCAGCGCGAACAGCGGAATCGCCGCGCTGACCAGGAACACGACCATCGCCCAGCCGCTGGCCAGCGGGCCCCAGCGGCCGAGGTCGTTGATGCGATCCATCGAGCCCTTGGAGCCGATGGTCTGGAACCGCCCCGCCTCGCGCAAAAGCCGCAGGTCGATCAGGATCGAGATCACGCCGAAGAGCACGATCGTGCCCGCCAGCACCGCCGACATCCCCGCCTGGCTGGTGCTGATCGCCCGGAAGAGCGATGTCGCCAGGACGTTGTAGTTGACTGGCACGCCCAGGATATAGGCGACGCCGAAATCCCCCAGCGCCTTGGCGAAGATCAGCGTCGAGGCCGACACCAGCGAGGGCAGCATCATCGGCAGGATGATCTTGCGGGTGATCGTGGCGCGGCTGGCGCCCATCAGCCGCGCGGCGTCCTCCAGCTGCGCGTCGAACATCCGCAGCGCATTGCCGAACAGCAGGATCACGAAGGGCGCATAGTGCAGCGCCAGGATCAGCGTGATCGGGAATTGCCCATAGGCCAGCCAGTCCGGCGGGTTGAAGCCAAAGCTCTCCATCCAGCTGGGGGTGCCGCCGGTGGTGCGGTTGCTGAACAGCGTCGTCCAGGCCAGCGCGAAGGTCCAGCCGGGCAGCATGTAGGGCACGATCAGCGCCGTCGAATACCAGGACTTGCCCGGCAGGTTCGTTCGGCTGAGCAACCAGCCCAGCGGCGCGCCCACCAGAAGCGCCAGCGCGATGGCCCCAAAGGCCACCTGCGCGGTGTTCCACAACGGGCGCCAGAACACCGCCTGGGCAATCGGCGACATGGTCGCGCGCTCCAGGTAATAGAGCGTGAAGGTGCCTTCGGGCAGGCCGGTGCGCCGCACCTCGGGGAAATGCACCCGCACCGCATCGCTCAGCAGCAACAGGATCGGCCCGGCGATCAGATAGGCGAAGAGCACCAGAAGCCCCAGCGCCAGAAAGGTGGTGGGATCGGTCGCGCGCGTGCGCAACCAGAACCGCCAGCTGCCGACCGGGCGCACCGCGGGCGCGGTGCGGCCTTTCGGGGTGCTGTCCGTCACGGGTGCCTCGGCCATCGTCTGTCTTTCGGGTCCGGGTTCGGGTTGCGTTCAGGGGATGCGCCGACCGGATCAGTCGAACGCCACCCCCGCCTGATCGAGAACGTCGCGCACCACCTGCCAGTCGGCGCGATAGTCCAGCGGCAGGAAGCGGTCGTCGCCGTTGAACTCGCCGCTCATCTCGGGCGGAAAGGTGAAGGAGAAGAAGCAGCCCCGCAGCCGCTCGGCCAGATCGGGGGCCAGGTTGTGGGCATGCACGAAGGACGAGGTCGGAAACAGCGCGCTTTCATGGATCACGCGCAGGCTGCCCTGCGGCACGATCCCGCGCTCCACCATCCGCTCCAGCACGTCCGAGGCGGCGGCGGCCATGTGATAGTCGCCCTGCAACACCCCGATCAGCGAGGTGTCATGGGCGCCCGAATAGATGGGGACGTAATCGACATCGGGCACCAGCCCCTGTTCGGGAAACAGCGCCCGGGGCGCGAGGTTGCCCGAGTTCGACATCTCGGACACATGCGCGACGCGCTTGCCGCGCAGATCGGCCAGCGTCCGGAAGGGCGCGTCCGCCCGCACCACAGCCACCAGGCGATAGCCGCGAATTCCGTCCTCCATCCCCTTGGCGGCAAAGGGCACCGCACCGCCCTGCCGCACCGCGACCACGGTCGCGCCGGTGGCAAAGCCCGCGAAATGAATGCGCCCGGTGCGCAGCGCCTCGACCTGACTGGCGTTGGACTGGACCGGGTAATAGACGACCTGCCGGCCCACGCAGTCCGCCAGATGGGTGGTAAAGGGCTTGAACAGCTCGGCATAGACGGCGGGGTCCTCGATGGGCGTGTAGGCCCAGACCAGCGTCGGCGGGTCGCGCCACAGCGCAGGGTCCTCGGGCAGATCCGCCAGCAGATCGCCGGTGCGGTCACAGAAGGGCGCGGCCAGTCGGCTTTCGGTATGACATTCCACGCCGGACGCTGCACCGCTTCCGGCCCCCGACGCCAGAACCATCGCAGCCGTCAACAGCACCGGTGATGGCGCTCGCCAGTTCGGCACGCGGTCGCTCCTCCCAATTGTCTTCGCAACCGCTGCGTGCCCTGCACTCCCACGGCTGCCCCGCTCCGGGAACCTTCCTAGACGATGATTGCTGTCATCAACCTGTCATGCTCCCGCGCGGTCCACGGGATGGCCGGCATCGGTTGCCCCTTGCAATGCGCCCCCGGTTTGCCAACCATGACCGACCGTGGTCGTCGCGCGCAGCCAGGGGACCCGCCCGCCCGGACATGGCCGCGCGGTGCGCCCCCCGCCCGGCGCCACCTGCCAGGAGTGTCATGCGTATTCTGCTTGTCGAGGATTCCGCCGATATCGCCGACGCGATCGAGACCCGCTTTCGCCGGGACGGCCATAGCGTGACCGTCGCCGCCGAGGGCCATGACGGAGAAGCCTACGCCATCTCGGGCGAGTTCGACGTGATGGTGCTGGACATCAACCTGCCGGGGCAGGACGGGTTCGCGATCCTGCGGGCGGTGCGGGCCTCGGGCGTGCCGACGCCGGTGCTGGTGGTCACGGCGCGCAATCAGGTGGCCGACAAGGTCAGCCTGCTGGACCTGGGCGCCGATGACTATCTGGTGAAGCCCTTCGACCTGGCCGAGCTTTCGGCGCGGGTGCGGGCGCTGGCGCGGCGGGGCAAGGGACTTGCGGCGCCGCAGATCGAAATCGGCGGGCTGCGCATCGACTCGGGCGGGCGCACCGCCTGGCGGGGGACCGAACCGCTCGACCTGGGCCGGCGCGAGTTCGACCTGCTGGAGCTTCTGGCGGCCGATGCGCCCAACACCGTCAACAAGGACCTGATCGTGCTGAAGCTGTTCGGGCTGGAGGACAGCGGCACCCCCAACGCGGTGGAACTGCTCGTCTCGCGGCTGCGGCGCAAGCTTGACGGGACGGGGGTCGAGATCCAGACCCGGCGCGGCGCCGGATACCTGTTGCGGCCATGCAGCGGCTAGGCTGGCGGTTTCCGGCCCTGCGCAGCGGGCCCGGTTCGATCGAGTGGCGGCTGCTGGGCGGCGCCACGGTGCTGTTCGCCGGGCTTGGCTTCGTGCTGTTCCTTGCCATCCGGCAGAATGCGCTCGAAGCCGCCGAAGAGGCCTTCGACCGTGTCCTAGGCGCCGCCGCGCTGGCCATCGCCGACACGGTGGAGTTCGAGAATGGCGCCGTGACCGTGGATCTGCCCTATTCCGCCTTTGCCATCCTCGGCACCTCGCGGCTGAACCGGGTGTTCTACCGCGTCGTCGCGCCCGACGGCACGTTTGTGACCGGCTCGCCGGTGCTGGGGCTGGAGATCCCCCATGCCGCGGGCTCGGAGCTGCGGCTGGCCAACAGCACCTTCCAGAACGAACCGGTGCGGATCGCGGCGGTCGGCCGGTTCCGCTCCGACGCCGCCTCGGGTCAGGCCGGCTGGATCGACGTCATGGTGGGCGAAACCCACGAGGCGCGCACCCAGCTTGCCCGGCAGCTGATCCTCAACGGCCTCGCGCCGCTGGTGATCCTGGCACTGCTCGCCTTCGGGATGATCTGGTTCAGCATCCGCCGCGCCTTTGCGCCCCTGCGCGCGCTCGAGGACAGCCTGCGTCGGCGCACCCGCAGCGACCTGTCGCCCATCGCGGCCAAGGTGCCGGGCGAGATCCGGACCCTGGTGCAGACGCTCAACCTGTTCATGGGACGCCTCGAATCGACGCTGGAGGGTTTGCGACGGGTCACCGCCGATGCCGCGCACCAGTTGCGCACCCCTCTGACCGCGCTGCGCATGCAGGCCGAGATCGCGCTGGACGAGGACAGCCCCGAGCACCTGCGCCACCGCCTGACCCGCATTCACGCAAACGCCGTGAACGCCAGCGTGCTGGCCAACAAGCTGCTGGCCGACGCCACGATGCTGCACAACCTGAAGGCCCGTCAGTCCGAGATCGTCGATCTTGCGGCCGCCATCCGCGCCGCGGTGGAACGCCTGCGGGTCGAGGGGCGCCACACCGCGCGGCTGGAAGCGGTGCGCACCGACCTTGCCGGCGGCACCGTCCTGATCGATGCCGAGCCGACGAGCCTGGGCGAAATGCTGCGCAACATCATCGAGAACGCGCTGGTCCACGGCGCCGGGGCGACCATGATCTCGCTGTGCCGCAGCGGCGGACAGGTGGTGCTGGCGGTGCGCGATCATGGCCCCGGCATCCCGGAGCACCTGCACGCGGCCGTCTTCGAACGCTTCAGCCGTGCCACCGACAGCGTGCCCGGTTCGGGGCTGGGCCTTGCCATCGCGCGCGATGTGGTCGAGGCGCTGGACGGACGCATCAGCCTGACGAACGCCCCGGGCGGCGGCACGCGGGTCGAGGTGGTGCTGCCGCTGGCCGCAGAGACGGCCCCGGCGCGACCGGCCGCGATGGCGGGGGGCACGGGGCCATGACGGCCCGCGCCCTGCTGGCCGCCCTGCGCCCGATGGCCTGCGTGCTGCTTGTGCTGCTGTGGCCCCACCAGACCGTCGCGGCGCAGCCCGGTGTCACCATCGCCGGTCCGCTGCCCGCCGAACGCATGTCCCCCACCCTGGAGCGGCTCGCGGCCGCCTTTCCCGATGTCGATATCGTCTATCGCCGGATGCGCAGCACCCAGATCGCCGCGGCCCTGCGCGCGCATGGCAGCGACCGGCCCGACATCGTCATCCTGTCCACCCCCGACATCGCCGTGTCGCTGACCAACGACGGGCTGGCCGCGCGGCTGACCGCACCCGGTCCGGGAAACTGGCGCGGAGAGCTGCAGCGCCTTGTCAACGACCCGGCGGTGTTCGTCTATCGCCCCGAAGCCTTTGCCGACACCGGGCCGCCGCGCACGCGTCTGGGCCTTGCGCTGTTTCTCGAGCAAAGCCCGGCCGCGGCGTTCCAGCGTGTCGGCATCGTCAACATCGGCATCGACAGCGTGGCCTATGCGCTGGCCTCGCAGGATTCGCTGCGCTCGCCGATGTTCTGGCGGCTGGCGACCGCCTTCGGATCCACCCAGGCGCGCATCTACAACTCCGAGCACGAGCTTCTGGACGCGCTGGCGGCAGGCCAGATCGACTTCGGCTACAATGTGCCTTTGTCCTCGGTCATCGCCAGACCGTCCGACGCCGAAGGGCTGCGCCACCTGTTCCCCGAGGATTATGTGGTCTCGTTGCCCTGGACGCTGCTGGCCCGGCGCGACGACACCCGCCGCATTCACCTCGAGATCGCCACGCACCTGCTGTCGGACCAGGAGGGCGATCTTTTCGGGCTCTCCGCCCTTCAGGGCTTTCGGGAGCAGGAGACGATGACCTACCAGCCCATACCGCTCGGCCCCGAGCTGCTGGTCTTTCTCGACCGCATCAAGCGCAGCCGTTTCCTTGACACGTGGTTCCAGATGGTGACGTCCAGTTGATGACCCTCTTCCCGCACCCGAGGCTCTCACGGGACGACCGCCCATCGGCTGGCCCGGACACCGTGTCTCCGGCGGCGTGAAATCCGGCCATCTGGCGGCGCCAGAACTGGCCACTCCGGGCTGTGGGGGGGGCGGGTGCCACGAGGGGGCGCCCTGTCAGCAGCGCTCACGAGGGAGATGGCGGCTGACTGGGCGCCTTGGCGCGTCCGGGCCAGGCCTGTGCGGGTTGGGTCAGGCCGGATCGGTGGGTTTGCGCGTGCGGCATTGTGCGAGGCTTCAGCTCCCGCCGTTCATCTCGAGGGTGTCGCAGGCACTGTCGGCGCCCACCGTGCCGAACGATCCGTCGCCAGGGACCTGTGTCAGCAGGTCCGGCAGGATGCGGCAGTCGTCTTGCCGGTCGCAGTCCGGGCGGGATTGTCCCTTTGGGGCCTCAGCGGCCGGTTGGCAGCGGGGCGGTGGTGCAGCTGATGCGGACGAGGGTCCAGCCGTCCGGGATCAGAGGGGCCAGTTCGGGGCCGGCGGCGAAGATGCAGGCGATCGGCTGGCGCGGAAGGAAGTCGTGGCGGATCTCCGTGCAGACCTCCGGCGCCGCCAGTTCGCAGACGAGGGCGATGACCCGCATCATGGTGCGGCGACCAGAGCAAGCCCGGCGACGCCGGGGAGCGCCGCACCGCAGGCATGCGTGACGTGCCGGGCGGTCTCGGAGCGGTGCAGCCGGAGGCGCGCGGCCGGCCGGCCGGCCGTCCCGAAGGACGGGACGGCGCCGAGGAGAACGGCGGCCGAGGACAGCAGCGGGCCGGGGCCCGGCGCGGCAGCGGACACCGCAGCCGCCCCGGCCAGGCCCATGGCCAGCGGCGGACCCATCACGACCGGCGCTTTGGTGGCGGGCGGCTGGGGGCGCGGGGCAGGCGCCGCTCCCCGGCCGGTCATGGCTGCTGCACCAGGACGATGCCGGCGAAGCCCAGCATCGCCACGCCGCCCGCGCGGGTGAGCCACAGCGCCCCGCGCGGCGAGAGCCGCAGTGCCCCGGCGCCCAGCAGGCTCACCGCGACCATGGGCACCGCCGTCACCGTCACGATGCCGAGGCTGACAACGGCCAGGTCGCTCCACCGCGCCGCCGCCACGTCGACGAACTGCGGCACGATGGCGAGCAGGAAGACCAGATGCAGCGGGCTCGTCAGCCCGAGCACGAGCCCGCCGGCGACGTCGCCCAGGCCCTGCGCGCGGCTGCGCGGCGCCTCCCCGGATCGCGCCGGGCGCCCGAGGATCAGCAGCGCCGCCAGCACCGCCAGCACCGAGGCGCCGAACCAGCGCATTGCCGAGATCCCCTCGGACGAGACCAGCATCAGCCCGCGCAGCATCGCGAAGATCGCCGCCAGCAGGATCAGGGTTGCAATCAGAAAGCCCGCCGTCGCCCGCAGCCCGGCCGCCGCACCCGAGCGCGCCGACCGGCCGATGGCGAAGAAGATGCCCGGCCCCGGCAGCACGGCGTTGATGGAACTCGCCGCCATGAGGGCGAGAACATTCGCGCTGTCCATCCTCGCCCCCTTGTCTGCCACGGCCATCCCGTCCGCCTGCGCCGTCATGCCGGGACACTCCGAATGGCGCTGCGACCGTGATGTCAGGGTAACCGGTGGAGCCTGCGGCGACCCTGATCGGGTCATGATCAAACCATGATGCATTCATGCTCTCCGGCCAGGTGCCGTGCGCCGGAGGGTGCAAACGCGCAGGCATCCCCGCGGAGGCTGTCGGGGCGTTGGTCGCCCGGAACGATGCGTGCAGAGGCGGGAACCGCAGGTCCCGAAAGATGTGGACAGGTTGCGGGATTCGGCACAGGCTGCTGCCATGCGCGGTTCGCAGCGAGCATGGTCCGCATTGCCGAGCGTGGAGGGCCGTCGGCGCGGACAGGATCAATGGGGGACGTGCGCTCCATGCGGTACGACTTCCAGTCGCATTCCCTCGATGTGCAGCGCCGCGAACTGCTGCGGGACGGACGGCTGGTCCCCATCGCCCTGAAGCCGTTTCTGGTGCTTCAGCACCTGCTCGAACACCGCGACCGGCTGGTCTCGAAGCGGGAGCTTCTCGAAACCTTCTGGCCCAGGATGGTCGCCGAGAACGTGCTGCAATCCACGATCCGGCAGATCCGGATGGCCGTGGGCGATGACGGGCGCAGCCAGGGCGTGATCCGTACCTATCATGGCGAGGGATTTCGCTTCGTTGCGCCGGTGTCGGTGGCCGCATCAACGCCGGCCGCCTTCGTGAACGGCGCTCCCCGGCCGGACGCGGCACGCGACCCGCAACTGGCCCCGCAGGGCCTTGCGGAGGGGCCCCTGCCACCGCCGATCCCGGGTCTGCGTGCTGCCACCCTGGATGAGCATCGCCTGTCCGCGGTCCTGGCCTGCCGCTTGTCCGTTGAGGGCCTGGGCGACGGCAGGCGGGATGACAGCGGGATCGGCGCCGCCTTCGGACAGGCCGAGCGGCTGGTCGCGTGTCATGGCGGGAGGATTCTGCATCGGCTGCCGGATGGCTTCACTGCGGTTTTCGGCGCTGCGGTGGGTGCGGAGAAGGGAACGCGCCTTGCCTATGACTGCGCCCGCGACCTCGCCCTGGCGACGGCCGAAGGGGGCCTTCCAACGGCCCTCGCCCAGCCGCGGTTCGGTCTCGACGCGGAGCGCTTTCCGGTCCTGGCAGCCGGGACTTCGGCGCGCGCGCGAGCCGTGCAGTCGCGGGTGTTGAAATCGGCCCTTGCGCTGGCCGACAGGGCGCGGGGGCAGCAGCTGGCACTGTCCGACCGGGCTGCGTCGCATCTCGGCCCCGAAATCCGGCGCAGGCGCACGGCGACTGGCGCCGTGCCCTTGCTTCCGGCGCTTCCGGGGGCGGGCGCCTCCGCTGGCTCGGTGGAGCGGGGCTTTGCCGATTTCGTCGGCCGGCAGGCAGAAATGGCCTTTCTGTCCGACACGCTGGCGCGCGCGGTGTCGGGGCGGGGCGAGATTGTCAACGGCGGCGGAAAACCCGGCCATGTGGCGGCGCAAAACTCGGCCACTCTGGGGTATGGGCGGGCAGCTGCCACGGGC
>Ga0213835_101753_pt1 | contig 12060 bp, 11 predicted proteins | sample SWPATP01_FD_160576 | JGI IMG/M metagenome (GOLD analysis project Ga0213835, IMG submission 160576) | Coastal seawater microbial communities from Marineland, Florida, United States - SWPA TP0 #1 | ecosystem: Environmental > Aquatic > Marine > Coastal | place: USA: Florida | collected 2016-08-05
GGGCGCAGGGCCGGATGCGCCAGTGCGGCCTCCTCGAGCGCGGCATCCTCGGGCATGTCATGCCACGCCTCGGGAAGGCGGCGTGTCAGCGCAAGGCTCATGTCCGCCCAGTGGCGCAGGCTGTCCGCGTCCTCGCCGGCAAGGATCAGGTGAAATGCCGCGTCGGCATCGCCCGCCCCCAGCCGGCGGACGGCCACCGCCGGGTCGGCCACCAGCAGGCCCAGGGCCTGCCGGTCGCGGGGCGTGCCGGTCGCGCGGGCGCGGGCGAACAGCGCCGAGACCAGCTCGTCCGTCGGCACGCCCTCGATCGCGGGGGACAGCGCGTCGGCAAGGTCGTCCTGCCCCGGCGCCGCGGCCGGCAGCGCATCGAGCGCGACGGCCAGCGCGGCAAGCGCCGCTTCGGACTGCCCGCCGTCGTCCCCTGCGGCTTCGTCAGCGTCGGCGACCGCCTTGGGCTCGGGGTCGTCTTCGGGCGGGGCCGAGGGTTCCGGCTGCAGATCGGGGTCCGGCCGGGGGGGCTGATGGAGCGCCTGCGCTGCGGCGGCGCGGGCGGCCATGCGCTCGACCTCGTCAGGGGGGATGCGGAACATCCGCGCCATCGCGGTCGCGCCGACCCCCATCACCAGCGGCACCGCGATCGAGGGCGCCCAACCGATCCAGCCCCCGATCAGAGCCCCCAGCCCCATCACCACCGCCACCACGATGCCGTGGATCGCCATCACCGTGATCAGCGGGATTTGCTGTGTATGGACCAGCAGGTGCCAGACCAGGAACAGGACGGTGAAGAACGCCCAGATCGCCGGGTCGAAACCGCCCAGTCCAGCGAGGACGAGCGATGAATAAAGAACGACGGCCAGACCGGGCACGACCAGAAGACGCCAGGGCGGGATCATTCGAACAACCCTTCGGGGGGATCGGCGACGATGCGCCCGGCCGCAAGGTCCACGGTCGGCACGATGGCGCGGGTGAAGGGCACCAGCACCGAAGGCACGCCCGGTCCCGGCACGACCTCGAGCAGGTCGCCGGCGCCATGGTTGAGCACCGCCGAGACCCGCCCCAGCACCTTGCCGCCGGGATCCTGCACCGTCAGGCCGATCAGGTCGGCATGATAGTACTCGTCATCGGGCAGGGCCGGCAGGGCGGAACGGTCGGCAAACAGCCGCACGCCGCGCAACGCCTGCGCCGCCTCGCGGGTGTCGACGCCCGACAGCCGTGCCGCAAGCCCGCCGGCCACGGGCCGGGTGATGCGCACGGAAAAGCTGCGCGCGCCGTCCTCGGTCCACAGCGGGCCATAGCCGGCCATGGCCTCGGCCTCGGCGCAGAAGCTTTTCAGCCGCACCTCGCCCGCGACCCCGAAGGCGCCGGCTATGGCGCCAACGCAGACACGCCCTGTCCCTGCCATGCCCCGGCCTGCCGCGACCTTGCCGTTACTCGGCCGGCTCGGCGGCGACCTTGGCGGCGCGGGCCTTGGCGCGCTCCACGGCCTTCTTGCCGGGCTCGGCCTTCTTCATGTTGGCGCGCACGGCCTTGGTGCGCAGGCCGGCGGCTTCGAGGAAACGCGCGACGCGGTCGGTCGGCAGCGCGCCCTGCGCCAGCCAGTGCTGTACGCGCTCGACGTCCATCTTGATGCGGTCCTCGCTGTCCTTGGCCAGGAGCGGGTTGTAGGTGCCCAGCTTTTCGAGGAAGCGGCCATCGCGCGGCATGCGGCTGTCGGCGACGACGATCGAATAGTGCGGGCGCTTTTTCGAGCCACCGCGGGCGAGGCGGATACGGGTTGCCATGGTCAGTTTCTCCTTACGTGATGGCGGGCGACGGGCCGGGGCCTGTCATTGCTTCAGACGCTCGTGGTGACGGATCACTTCCGAGATGATGAAGTTCAGGAATTTCTTGGCGAATTCGGGATCGAGGTCGGCTTCCTTGGCCAGCCACTCCAACCGCTCGATCTGGCGCGCCTCGCGCGCGGGGTCCGAGGCGGGCAGCGCATGCGCGGCCTTGAGCCGGCCCACCGCCTGGGTCTGCTTGAAGCGCTCGGCCAGCGTGTAGACGAGGATCGCATCCAGCCGGTCGATGCTTTCGCGATGCTCGCGCAGCAACTCGGCGGCGACGAGGGCGGGATCGGTGGCGGCGTCGTTCATCGGCGGCTCCGGCAGGCGGAAGGGCGGTGCGCGAGTGGGGCGGTCGTCATCGGGCGCCTCCCGGCGGGGCGTGGCGCCAGACCTCGGCCTCGGCGCCGGACCGTGGATCGGCGATCGTCCCGTCGAGCCGGGCGCCAAGGCGTTCGGCCAGCCGGCGCGACGGTGCGTTGGTCGGGTCGATGTAGCTGACCAGCCCCGTCACACCGAGCGAGCCCAGCGCATGCGACTTCGCCGCGGCCGCGGCTTCGGCGGCAAGCCCCCGGCCGCGCGCGCCGGGCAGGAACAGCCAGCCCAGCTCGGGTTCGCGGTCGCCCGGCTCGAAGCCGATCAGCACGAAGCCCAGCACCGCGTCGGGGTCGTCGCGCTCGGCCACCGTCCACAGCCCGTGGCCGCGCAGCAGCCAGAGCCCGGCGGTAGCGGCGAACTCGGTAAAGGCGCCGGCCTCGTCGTGCGGGCCGCCCAGATGCCCCTCTTCGTCCGCAACCAGGATGGCGATCCAGTGCGGCGCATCCTCCAGCACCGGCGGGCGCAGGATGCAGCGCTCGGTGTGCAGCACCGGCAGGTTGCCGCGCAGCCCGGCGGCGAAATCCGCCGCGGGGCCGGGCAGCGGCACGATATGCGGGGCAAGGCTCATGCGCGCGCCTCGTTCAGCCGCGGGTGGCGCCAGACCTGCATCGGTTGGCCAAGCAGAAAGCCGTCCCGTTCGACCCGCGCGCCCAGCCGCTGCGCCAGCCGGGCCGAGCGGGTGTTGGCCGGGTCGATGTACGAGATCACGCCGTCCAGACCCATCGCCTGCGCCGCATGCGCGCGCGCGGCCTGCGCCGCCTCAAGGGCCAGCCCCTGCCCTTCGAACCCGTCAAAGAGGTGCCAGCCAAGTTCCGGCTCTTCCCAACCGTCATGGGCGATGATGCCGACCCGTCCGGCGACGCGGCCGGTCGCGCGCTCTTCCAACGTCCAGTAGCCGAAGCCGCGCAGCGCCCAGTGACCGAACCCCGACAGGAAGCGCCCCCAACTCTCGAACCGGTTGAACGGGCCACCGACCCAGCGGGAACGCTCGGACGTGCCGAAGGCGGCGACCGCCTCGAAATCGCGCTCCTCGGGGCCGCGCAGGATCAACCGCGCGGTCGTCAGCACCGGAACAGGCAAGGCGACGGCTGCGGTCATGCGTTTGCCTCCGGGCAGCCAGCGGCCAGTGCCACGGGATCGGGGTGGCGCCAGACGTCTGCGGTGCCCGGCGTCGGCCGCACCGCGTCGCGGTCCAGCCGGCATCCCAGCCGCCGGGCCAGGGACTGCGAGCGGGTGTTGTCGGGGTGAATGTAGCTGACGGCCGTCTCCCACCCCAGAACGCCATAGGCGTGGGCGCGAGTCGCCAGCGCGGCCTCCCGCGCCAACCCCTTGCCCTCGTGCTCGGCCGACCAGATCACCCAGCCAAGTTCCCGCTCGGGCCGACCAAGCGGAAACCAGGCCCCTGCAAGGCCCACCGCCTGCCCTGTCGCACGAAGCGTCATGATATAGCTGCCGAAGCCACGCAGCACCCAATGGCCGATGAACTGTGCGAAGGCACGCCACGCGTCTGCCCGCTCCAGCGGCCCCCCGGCATGCACCGATCGTGCGCCCATCAGGAAGGCGGCATAGGCATCGCCGTCGGCAGCCTCGGGCGCGCGCAGCACCAGTCGCGCCGTCGTCAGCGCCGGTATGCCGGTCAGGGCAGGTCGCATTGCCGCGCTCACTTCTTCCGCCCCAGCCCCGACAGGCCCGGCGGCAGGGCCATTCCGCCGCCGCCCGGCAGGCCGACACCGGGCATCCCGCCCATGCCCTGCTGCATGCCGCGCGCAAGCTCGCGCATCTGCTCGGGCGACATCTTGGACGGGTCGGGCATGCCGCCCTTGCCGGTCATCTGCCGGATGGCCTGCTTGAGCATCCCGCCCTTGCCCATCTTCTTCATCATGTCGGCCATCTGGCGCTGCATCTTCACCAGCTTGTTCAGATCGGCCACGTCCAGCCCGGCACCGGCGGCGATGCGCTTCTTGCGGCTGGCCTGCAGCAGGTCGGGGTTGGCGCGTTCCTTCTTGGTCATCGACTGGATCAGCGCGATCTGGCGCTTGAGCATCTTGTCGTCGAAGCCTGCCGCCTCGGCGGCCTTGGACATCTTGCCCATGCCGGGCATCATCCCCATCAGCCCCTGCATGCCGCCCATCTTGAGCATCTGCTCAAGCTGCCCCTTGAGGTCGTTCATGTTGAACTGACCCTTCTGGAAGCGCTTCATCATCCGCGCCGCGGCTTCGGCCTCGAAGGTCTCCTGCGCCTTTTCGACCAGGGCGACGATGTCGCCCATGCCGAGGATGCGGCCGGCGATGCGGTCGGGCTCGAACACCTCCAGTGCGTCGGTCTTCTCGCCCAGACCGACGAAGCGGATCGGCTTGCCGGTGACCGCGCGCATCGACAGCGCGGCGCCGCCGCGCCCGTCGCCGTCCATCCGGGTCAGGATCACGCCGGAGATGCCCAGCTTGCCGTCGAACTCGGCCGCGACGTTGACGGCGTCCTGCCCGGTCAGGCCGTCGACGACCAGCAGCGTCTCGCGCGGGCTGGCCACGTCGCGGACCGCCTGCACCTCGTCCATCAGCACTTCGTCGATATGCAGACGGCCGGCGGTGTCGAGGATGTAGACGTCGTAGCCGCCGAGGCTGGCCTGCGTCTTGGCGCGCCGCGCGATCTCGACCGCGGACTGGCCCTTGACGATGGGCAGGGTATCGACCCCGATCTGGGCGCCGAGGATCGCCAGCTGCTCCATCGCCGCGGGGCGGTTGGTGTCAAGCGACGCCAGCAGGACGCGCTTGCCTTCGCGATCCTTGAGGCGACGGGCAAGCTTGGCGCTGGTGGTGGTCTTGCCCGAGCCCTGCAGGCCGACCATCAGGATCGGCGCGGGCGGGTTGTCGATCTTGAACTTGCCCGGGTCGCCCTCGCCGCGCAGGGTGGCGATCAGCTCGTCATGGACGATCTTGACCACCTGCTGACCCGGCGTGACCGACTTCGTCACCGCCGCGCCGGTCGCCTTGCCCTGCACCCGCTTGATGAAGTCGCGTGCCACCGGCAGCGACACATCCGCCTCCAGCAGCGCGACGCGCACCTCGCGCAGGGCGGTGCGCACGTCCTCCTCGGTCAGGGCGCCCTGCCGCGTGAGACGGTCGAAGACGCCGCCGAGGCGTTCGGAGAGGTTCTCGAACATGCGCGGCCCTCCTCGGTGCGGCGCGTCGGGCCCGGCCGCGGGCTGACGCGAAATGGGTTAGGGCACCCGCGGGCGAAACCTCGCTGACGGGTGGCGATCCCCACGTGACGGGGGACCGGAAGCGATGCACTTCCGGATTATTGGCGCGGCGATACGCCCGCCGGCGGTCGGAGTCAAGCAAGGCAGGCTTTTTCCCGGCCGGATCACGCCAGGGCCGGCAGGCGGTGAACACCCGCCCCGAAGGGGGGCCGGGACGCGTCGCGGCGTCCCGGCTTGCCCGTCAATGCGCGGCCAGCGCCGCCAGCCGGGCCTTGCTGACCTCCTCGGCCTCGCGGCCGTAGACCTCTTCGAAATGGTCGAAGCGGGTCTCGATCCAGGCCGTTCCCTGCGTCGCGCCGGCGAGCGCGTGCAACAACTCGTCGCGCGCCGAGGCCGGCAGATTGGCGCGGAACACGTCCCAGCCGCGCAGGTCCGGGTCGCGGTCAAAGCCCAGCACCTGCCCCTTGAGCCCGCTCACCAGCCCCACCAGCGCACCCGAGCAGACCGAGGGCACATGGATCGTCACCCGGTCGATGGACTGCAGCAGCAGCGGGCCGGCCTCGGTCAACGCCTCGCGCACACCCATGCGGGCGGCAGTGCGGAAGGCATGGTCGGAGCTGTCGACCGCATGGTGCTTGCCGTCGGTCAGCGTCACCGCGATGTCGATCACCGGAAAGCCGAGCGGGCCGCGCTGCATCGCCTCTTCGGCGCCGGCCTCGACCGAGGGGAAGAAGTTGCGCGGCACCGCCCCGCCCTTGACCGTCTCGTCAAAGGCGAAGCCGTCGCCGCGCGGCTGCGGCCGCACGGTGAGCGCAACGTCGGCGAACTGCCCGGCGCCGCCGGTCTGCTTGCGGTGGCGATAGCGCACCTCGACCGGGCGCGCGATGGTCTCGCGCCAGGGTACCTGCGGCGTGCGTGTCTCGACCTTGATGCCGAAATCCTCTTCGAGCACGCCGAGCAGATGGCGCAGGTGCATGGGCCCCTGGGAGATCAGCACCGGCTGGCCGGTCTCGTCCTCGGTCGTGGTGGCGATGTTGGGATCGACCTCCACCAGCCGCGCCAGCGCCGCCGACAGGCGCACCTCGTCGCGCTCGCTGTCGGGGATCAGCACGCGGGCAAGGCTGGGTGCCTGCCCCTCGGCCCAGTCGGGCCGGTCCGGCATCCGGTCGGCCAGCAGCGGACGCCCGGCGGAAAGCTGGTCGGACTTGACCGCCATCGCCACCGCGCCCGGGGCCAGGCTTGCGGGATGGGCACCGGCGCAGGTCACAAGCCCGCCGAGGTTTCCGCCGCCCAGCGGATGCCCGGTGGCGATGCCGTCGGCCAGCGCGCGGACCGCCACCACCTTGCCGAGGTGCTTGCGGATTTCGGCGAAGAAGGCCACGGCCGCCGGCGCCGGCCCGCCGGCCGCCAGCCGCTCGCGCAGGACCGAGGCATCCGGGGTTTCGTGGCGCAGGGCCTTCATCAGCCGGGTGATGCCGTTGGACTTCTCGGCCGAGCCCATCAGCGCGGGCATCACCACATTGGCCGAGAACTCGCGGCTGGCGATCTCGAACAGGGCGCCGGTCGCGGGGATGCGGTCCTCGATCAGTTCCTCGAGCAGTTCATCGTCATAGTCCGACATCGCCTCGAGCAGCGCGGCGCGGGCCTCGGCCTCGCGTTCGGCGACCGGGCCGGACTGCGGCAGTTCGACCAGCGTCGAATGCTGCCCCTCGCGGTAGCGCCAGGCACGCTCCGAGATCAGGTCGACCGCGCCGACCACCGTGTCGCCCTCGCGGATCGGGATCTGGCGCAGGACGATGGCATGCGCGGTATACCCCTGCAGCGCCGCGACCACCTCGCGGACGCGCGCGCGGGCGGAATCCATGCGGTTGATGAAGATGAAGCAGGGCGTGCCCGAGGCCTCGATCACCCGCAGGTAGGGCGCCGCCAGCATCGCGGCGTCCGGGTCGGGCGGCACGCACAGGATCGCTGCATCCGAGGCCATCAGCGGCCCGCGGGCCAGCGCGGCATAATCGGCCCCGCCCGGCAGGTCGAGGGCGCACCAGCGTTCGCCCAGATAGCCGAACTCGGTCAGGCTGAGCAGCCCGAGCGATTCGGTCGCCACCCCGTCGCCGTCGAGCGCCGCCAGCGCCCTGACAAGGGTCGTCTTGCCTGCCTGGGATGGTCCCAGAACCGTGAAACAACGCATCGCCAGCCTTCCTCCCCTCGTGTGGTGTGGCCGGCGCCGCGGCGCGCCGGGCTTTGGCCGACAGGTTGACCCCCGCACGCCCCGCCGTCAATGCGCCCCGCCCGCGCAGGCCAGCCGGCGAAGGGGACCATGGACCCCGCCGCCGCCCCCGGATAGGAGCGCGTCATGACCGCGACCGCATCCCCGAGCACCGACACCGAATGGGCCTTCGCCCGCTACGAGGCATTGCGCCCCGCCCTGCCCGCCGCGCGGTTTCCCGACCGCTGGGAGGGGGTGGACAGCCTTGCGCCCCTGATCGAGCGCTTTGACGCCTTCGTGCTTGATGCCTACGGCGTGCTGAACGTGGGCGAGCGTCCCGTCCCCGGCGCCGCCGAGCGGCTGGAGGCGATGCGCGCCGCCGGACGGCGTCTGGTGGTGCTGACCAACGGCGCCAGCAGCGACCGGGCGACGGCGCTGGCGCGCTACCGGACGCTGGGGCTGCGGCTGGAGGATCACGAGGTCGTCGCCAGCCGCGATGTCGCCCGCGACGTGCTGGCGGCCGAGGGCGCCGGCGGGCTGTGGGCGGCGATCAGCTATCCCGGCGCGCGGCTTGACGACCTTGCGCCGCTGCGGGTGGCGCCGCTGGCCTGGGATGCGCGGCTGTGGGAGGCGGCGGACGGGTTCCTGTTCCTCGGCTCGCAGGGCTGGGACGACCGCGCGCAGGCGCGCATGATCGAGGCGCTGACGGCCCGCCCCCGCCCGGTGGTGGTGGCCAATCCCGACGTGGTGGCCCCCCTCGAGGGCGGCTTCAGCCTGGAGCCGGGGCATTTCGGGCATGCGCTCGCGCATCTTCCGGGGGTGCGCCTGCGGTTCTTCGGCAAGCCCTATGCGGACGCCTTCGCCGCCGCGCTGGCCCGGCTGGGCAACCCCGATCCCGCGCGCGTGGCGATGGTGGGCGACACGTTGCATACGGATGTGCTGGGCGGGCGCGCGGCGGGGATGGGCACGGTGCTGATCGCCCGGCACGGGCTGTTCCGCGGCCACGACCCCGCCGGCTTCATCACCGCCAGCGGGATCGTGCCGGATTACGTCGCGCAGACAACCTGAGACCGGGCTGCGTCAGGGACTTGTTAACCGTCCTTGTTCAAGTATTGTTCCGTTGGACACGGGCCGCGCCGCCCCGCTATAGGTTGAGGATGCCGCAAGACCCCGCACAAGACCTGCGCGATTTCCTCGGCCCGGCCCGCTTCGGCACCGTGCTCGCCGATCCGCCGTGGCGCTTCGCCAACCGCACCGGCAAGATCGCGCCGGAGCACCGGCGGCTTGCGCGGTATCCGACGCTGACGCTGGACGAAATCTGCGCCTTGCCGGTGGCCGCGCACATGACGGAGCCTGCGCATTGCTACCTTTGGGTGCCGAACGCGCTGCTGCCCGAGGGGTTGCGGGTTCTGGCGGCCTGGGGGTTCGAGTACAAGTCGAACCTGATCTGGCACAAGGAACGCAAGGACGGCGGCTCGGACGGGCGCGGCGTGGGGTTCTATTTCCGCAACGTGACCGAGGTGATCCTGTTCGGCACCCGCGGGCGCAACGCCCGGACGCTGGCCCCAGGGCGGCGGCAGGTGAATTTCCTGTCCACCCGGAAACGCGAGCACTCGCGCAAGCCGGACGAACAGTATGGCATCATCGAGGCCTGCTCGCGCGGGCCGTATCTGGAACTGTTCGGGCGGGGGGTGCGACCGGGCTGGACGGTTTGGGGCAACCAGGCGGACGCGGATTACAAGCCCGACTGGAAGACCTACCCGTACAACTCGTCGCTGGCCGCCGAATAGTCCCCGACGACCGAAAGCGGCAGCCCGATCAGCAGCAGCGGACAGGGGTTTCCCACGCCCCTTGCCGTGCGTTCGGCCAGCTTGCTCCAGTGGGTGGTCGCGGCCCCGAACTTGTCGGCGACAAAGGCCCGCGCAAAGGCCGCGGCAAAGCTTTCGCCGCGCGACGTCGCCGCGGCCACCTTGTCGCGCTGGCGCGGCGTGCGGTGCCGAATGCCGACCCGCACCAGATCATCGGGCCCCGTCACGCCCGCCCGACGCAGGTGCGCCGCCACGATCGCCCCCAGCGCCGCCTGCAGCCGCGCACCGCGGGTCACGATCACCCCGAGGCTGATCACCGATTGCGCATGCAGGCGCTGAAAGTTCTCAAGATCACGATCGAAGAAGGGGTCCTTGTTGTTCCACTCGATCTCCAGTGCGATGGCGCCCGCGGGCGCGCGGCGGACGTGGTCGATCTCGTGACTGGTGCCGCGGCCGCGGGGGCGGCCGTCAACCAGCGTCTCGATGCGGAAGTTGTGGCGCAGCCAGCCCGCGGCGGCCAAGGCCTGACGCAGGCGCCGCGTCGACGCGGCCTCGCCGCCGCCGGCGCCGACGATCTCGGCGCTGTCGACGCGGAAGTCGATCAGCGCCGTCTCCAGTTCGGCCAGGGCCTCGGGAAAGTCGGTGGTCAGGATCGCCCGGGCGTGGTTGCGGGTCTCGATGTCGAAACCGGCGGCGCGCAGGCGATCCGGCATCACGCGTCCTTCGGCATCACCCGCAGCCGCAACTCGCGCAGCTGGGTGGGCGTCGGCTCGCTCGGGGCGCCCAGCAGCAGGTCCTCGGCGCGCTGGGTCATGGGGAACATGATCACCTGCCGGATGTTGGTCTCGTCGGCCAGCAGCATCACGATCCGGTCGATCCCCGCCGCGCAGCCGCCATGCGGGGGCGCGCCGTATTTGAACGCCCGGACCATGCCGCCGAAACGCTTGTCGACCTCGGAGGCCGGATAGCCCGCGATCTCGAACGCCTTGTACATGATGTCGGGGCGGTGGTTGCGGATCGCGCCCGAGACGATCTCGTAGCCGTTGCAGGCCAGGTCGTACTGAAAGCCCAGCACCTGCAGCGGATCGCCCGCCAGCGCCTCCATCCCCCCCTGCGGCATGGAGAAGGGGTTGTGGGAAAAGTCGATCCTGCCGGTCTCGGCGTCGCGCTCGTACATCGGGAAATCGACGATCCAGGCGAAACGGAACGTGTCGGTTTCCGACAGGTTCAACTCGCGCCCGATCTCCACCCGCGCCTTGGCGGCCACCGGCTCGAAGGTCGCAGGCTTGCCGCCGAGGAAGAAGGCGGCATCGCCCGCGCCAAGGCCAAGCTGCTGTCGGATCGCCTCGGTCCGCTCGGGGCCGATGTTCTTGGCGACGGGGCCGGCGGCTTCAATTTCCCCCAAGTAAATGCGCGCTAAATCCCGAGCCTTGATCTTGTCGAGAGCATCGCCGGCCTTAATCAGAGCGACAATTTGAGCCTCGAAGTTTTTGAACTCCTCGGAAACCGCATTGAACTCCGTGAAGTCAGCGTCACCATTTTCAATCTTTTCAAGGACCTTAGTGAACGCAGAAGTGGGCTTGCGCTCCCGCCACATGATATACCCCATCCCCGGCAGCCCCTCCTTCTGCGCGAACGCGTTCATGCGGTCGCAGAAGGCGCGGGAGCCGCCGCCGGGGGCGGGGATGGCGCGAACCTCGTTGCCCTCGTTCTCCAGCAGCCGGGCGAAGATGGCGAAGCCGGAACCGCGGAAATGCTCGGACACGTCCGCCATTTCGATCGGGCAGCGCAGGTCGGGCTTGTCGGTGCCGTATTTCAGCAGGCTTTCGGCATAGGGAATGCGCGGCCAGTCCGCGCAGGGCTGCACGGTCTTGCCGGCCGCGTGATCCTCGAACACCGCCTGCAGGACCGGACCGACGGTGGCAAAGACGTCGTCCTGCTCGACAAAGCTCATTTCCACGTCAAGCTGGTAGAAATCGGTGGGCGAGCGGTCGGCGCGCGGGTCCTCGTCGCGGAAGCAGGGCGCGATCTGGAAATAGCGGTCGAAGCCGCCGACCATGATCAGCTGCTTGAACTGCTGCGGCGCCTGCGGCAGGGCATAGAACTTGCCCGGATGCAGCCGCGAGGGCACCAGGAAGTCGCGCGCGCCCTCGGGGGACGACGCGGTGATGATCGGCGTCTGGAACTCGGTAAAGCCCGCGTCCCACATCCGCTGCCGCATCGAGCGCACCACGGCCGAGCGCAGCATCATGTTGGCGTGCAACCCCTCGCGCCGCAGGTCGAGGAAACGGTAGGTCAGGCGCGTATCCTCGGGATAGTCCGGTTCGCCGAACACCGGCAACGGCAGGTCGTCGGCGGGGCCGAGCACCTCGAGGTCGCGCAGATAGACCTCGATCTCGCCCGTGGGCAGCTTGGGGTTGATCAGGCTTTCGTCGCGCGCCTTCACGGTGCCGTCGATGCGGATGCAGGTTTCCGCGCGCAGGCGTTCGGCGGCGCTGAAGGCGGGGCTGTCGGCGTCGGCGATGACCTGGGTGATGCCGTAATGGTCGCGCAGGTCGATGAACAGCACGCCACCGTGGTCGCGCACCCGGTGCACCCAGCCGGCAAGGCGCACGGTGCGGCCGACATGGTCGGCCCGAAGCGCGG
>Ga0213835_101757_pt1 | contig 12043 bp, 7 predicted proteins | sample SWPATP01_FD_160576 | JGI IMG/M metagenome (GOLD analysis project Ga0213835, IMG submission 160576) | Coastal seawater microbial communities from Marineland, Florida, United States - SWPA TP0 #1 | ecosystem: Environmental > Aquatic > Marine > Coastal | place: USA: Florida | collected 2016-08-05
TTTCTTGCGGAATTTGCCAGTCCAGTGGCGGAAAGTATCGAGGTCTACTTCAAAGGTTGTACCGGCGGGACGTTTGCGTAGAAGCCAGTTGTAGAGGGTAGCGGCGCAGCGACTGACTTGGTTAAGGAGGCAGTCACTATCGGCGGTAATCATGGCAAAAGCAGTCATTTTTTTATTCTCCAGATGGGGGGGTTGGAGAATCAGCAAAAAAGCTGCTAGAATATACCCATCGAAAATCCCTGGAAAAAGTTTTTCGATGGGTCGGTGGAAGCAGAATTCCGCTGACCCTCATCTTTTTTAAATTTCTCTAATTCTACAGGATCTTCTCAGGGAAAGGAAAAGCCCCCTAGGAGAGATTTATATCAGCTAATCTGGCGTTGCTACGTCACTGTGACGGAAAGTCGTGGATTATGGCATCGTCTGTTTAAGGGCATTGAAGTGGTAATAATTTAATAAAACTTTACAAACTTCTCTGATAGAGCCAAACCAATGATGGCTTAGCTGCCTTGGCAGATGAAACCGGCCCAATAAAAGGGATCGATATAGGGTCGTTGGTTGGGGTTCCCTATGTTGATCTGGTGGGCCAGCTCCGGAAAGTCACGACACAGGTCGGCAATAGTCGCATTTCTAAGACGCTGTTGAGCTTGTTGTAGGGCGATCGCCGGTTTTTGGGTTTCTTTGAGGGCTTCGGAGTAGTAGCTAGTGAAAATTGCTGTTGCGAGGTCATCTACCGCCCAGAGAGAGGAAATCACCGTTCTTGCACCCGCACAGAGAAAACCCGTCCCCAAGGTCAGCAAATCATCGGTTAGCTCTGGTTTACCCAGGTTGGTTTCGCAGCAGGAGAGGAACACATGGTTGAGATTTGGGTAGCGTTTTAGCATTAGACTGCCCAGGCTAAAGTTGCCATCGCCTAATTTCAGGGCCGATTCGCGGGGATTACTGAGGTTTGACTCGGCATGGTGGGCAGAATGGATATTCTCGACTCGTTTTAGCAAAGCCTGATAGTTTTTAACGGTAACTTCTGCTCTGCCCCTAAGGTAATTTTCAGGCAGGACTGTTTCTAATTCTCTGAGCCGTTGGGCTTCAATGTGGGTAAATTTCAGGTCATCACTGGCATTTTCGACGATGCCATAGGTGATTTTCTCGGGCTTAGGACGGTCATGGCAATATTTGAGGATCTGGCAACTGGGTAGCACCCGGATTTGGAACTGATCCCCCAGGTAGGTCTCGTGGATGATGCTCTGGATTGTTTTTATCTTGGTTTTTTCCTTGAGCTTAATGCGGGCAGCATCTGGGGAGCTGCTGGTCGCCGTCGTTTGGGCATCACCGAGGGGCAGGGCGGCAAAGGGAATATGATGGAGGCCCAGGTGAGGAATGATGATTAGCTCCTTAATGCCTTGTAGGTGGTCTTGAACCAGTTGCTCTAGGTTTAGGGCTTGGGCAATGTTTTGTAGGTTGTGTCCCAGATTAGCCCGCCATTGGGGATTATTTTCCTGGTAGGGGATTAACCACTGTTCGGTCAGGAGTTCCTCCAGCTTGCCGTAGGTCAGCTCTAGACAACTGTGGAGAGTTACTATCGGCTTGGCTTGCTTCGGTTGCTGGAACCGGGAAAATAGACCTGATTTTTTTGGGGTTGCTGCGAGATAGCGGATGACAAAAATATGGGTTTCGGCGCCGGTATTGCAGATGCTGAGGATGGCACTCTCTGGGCCTGGCAACAAGGCAGCAATCTCCGCAAAGGAAATCGCCTCCACCTGGATTTGTTGGGCGATCACAGGGTCAGCGCGGCGAATTTCCCGCCAGAGGGTTTGTTTCTCTGCTGCTAGGGCTTGGATTTGTTCTAGTTTTTCTTCCCTTGCCTCTGAGCTGAGGTTAGTTTCCTGGAAGCGACTGAATCGTCTTTCCATGCTCCCCTGGGAATCATCTTCTTGACGCAGGTCATGGAGTTGTTTTTCTATGGCTTCGTAACGGGCGAGGTAGTCCTGAATTTCTGGAGGGATTTCTGCATCGGCATAGAGATCATTACTGGCAATTAGATCCACCAGGCGACGACTACGGCCCCGCTCAGCGTAGGTAATTGCCTCATCATATTTCCCCAGGGCAACGCAGGCTTGGATAATGTTGTCATAGACTTCAATATTTTCAGTAATAATTTGTTGTTTATAGTCATCATCGGTTGCCCACATAGTGAGTAGTTCAATACACTCAATCGTCCTTTGATAGACTTCAATTGCAGCTTGCCATTTTTTCTGTTTTAGATATAAATTACCTAGTAAAGAATTAGTTTTCAAACAATCATATGGATACGTATTTATTGTCTGCTCTCTCAATGCTCTATGACAGTAGTAAATAGCAGTGTGATACTCTGAATAAACATTTGCCAAACAATACTGTATGTCCGACCATGTCCTAGGATGAGTTTTCCTTTTAATCACCTCTAAAGCTTGTTCATAGCAATAAATAGAATATTGTTTGTTTTGTTGTATTTCTCCATTAATTCGTTCCATGTAAGCGAGTCCTAAATTAATTAGTGTTATTGCCCATTGTTCTGGAAAGATATCTCTTACATAAACTTTTAAAGCTTCTTTACAGTGGAAGATAGCCATCTCTAGGTTTTCTTTTCTGTCCCCCTCTATTCGGTCCTTATAGATGCTAGCTAGATTATTTTGTACCTCTGCCCATTGCTCTGGAAAGATATCTCTTACATAAACTTTTAAAGCTTCTTCACAGTGGAAGATAGCTATCTCTAGGTTTTCTTTTCTGTCCCCCTCTATTCGGTCTTTATAGATGCTAGCTAGATTATTTTGTACCTCTGCCCATTGCTCTGGAAAGATATCTCTTACATAAACTTTTAAAGCTTCTTCACAGTGGAAGATAGCCATCTCTAGGTTTTCTTTTCTGTCCCCCTCTATTCGGTCCTTATAGATGCTAGCTAGATTATTTTGCACCTCTGCCCATTGCTCTGGAAAGATATCTCTTACATAGCCTGTTAAGGCTATTTTGTAGTGATAAATAGCATGTTCTAGGTTCTCTTTCCTCTCCCCTTCTATCCTCTGTAAGTAGGCATTAGCCAGATTATTTTGTGCTTCCGTCCATTGTTCAGGATAGAGTTTTTTTGTGTAAATTATTAAGGCTTCTTGACAATAATCTATAGCTCGTTCAATATTCTTACTTTTTTCTCTTTCTATTTGGTTTATATAAATAAAAGCCAGTTTATTCTGCGCTTTTGCTTGTTGTTCTAGATAGGTTTTTTTTGTATAGATCATTAAGGCTTTTTCACAGTGGAAGATAGCCAGTTCTAGATTTTCTTTTCTATCCCCATTTATCCGCTCTATATAGACACCAGCTAGATTATTCTGTGCTTCTGACCATTGCTCTGGAAAGGCTTCCTTTGTATAAACCGTTAAGGCTTCCTGGTAGTGATGAATTACTCTTTCTATAATTTCCCGTCTATTTTGCCCGACATTTCCAGAATACTCATAGGCCAAGTTATCCTGAATCTCTGCCCAGTCTTCTGGTGATTTGATCCTCCCTGCTTCAAAATCCTGCAAGATAAATGGCACTCGGAAAACCTCAAAAACAACTGCCAGCTTGAGCCTGAGCCACTGTTGTACCGCCTCAATCTCCACATCCGGCGGCATCTCTGATAATTCTTTTGCCACTGCTGCATTGATTGCTTCGACCGTTTCCGCCGGTGGCTCCAGGTCATTAAAAATGAACTGAAAGATGTCGTGGATTTCCTTTTGGCTCAGCCTTAACATCGTTTTGTTGAGGTGAATCTCCGACTTAAACTCAAAGGAATTGAGGAGACAATCCTGGAGTAAGTCAATCGCCCTGAAGATCAGCTCTAGCTCTTCCTCTTCGCAGTTCTCTTCTAGGTACTCAGACAACTCATCAATATTCCACTCATCCAGGTTGGCATCTAGGTTTTGTTCGTACTCTGTTTTGGACATAATGGCGCTGACTCCTGTAACAAGATTTTGAATGAATGGGAGGGGATAACCCGAAAAAAGAGGTGATTAGGCGAGGGGATCAACCCGGACATAGAGGGCCTGGGGTGCCGTTTCGAAATAATGGTAGAGAGCCGGACAAAGCCACCCTTCTGTCTCTAGTTCAGGACAGTAATACCAGTTGCCCTCGAATTCTGGCCGTTGCCACTGTAAGGACAACTCATAACCTGGAAAGGGTTGGGGTGAAAAAGTGAGTTTAAACCGTTCTGTAATCCCTTTGATCGTCATCAGGGTTTCGAGCATATCGTCAATTCCGGCGACAAAAGCTTCCTTATCGAGGCCCTTTTCTGGATCATCGAAAACCAAGCCACCGTTATAACGGAAGACTTCTAAAATACGAATCTGGGTCATGGTTTTTTCTGTGGGAAAGGTGACCGGGAGGCAGCATCGCGCCACCTCCCCAGGGTCCTAAATCTGGACGTATTTTTGAACCAAGGTATTGCCAAAGGAAAATTCTAGGAGGAACCCTTCGCCGACTTCCCCCTCTAGATCAAGACTCAATTGGCGATCGCCTTCATCCACTCGTTCCTCATATAAGACCGCATCAGTATCATCGAGCAAGCGGAGGCTAAGACCCACAGGGAGCGCTTCTGCTCCTTCTTGGGGATAGACTTCAATGGCAATATCCACGGAGTTTTCGTCCTTAGGGAGACAACGGATCACCACCCGCAAATCTTGACCCCCTAAGGACAGCACGCTGATGCCATGACAGAGGGATTGATGCACAGGGGCGCTGGTAGAGCGCGTTTGGCCCGCAAGACTGAGGTTAAGATCTGGGTACATCAGGGTAGCGAACTCATCCTGGAGATTAGCCCAAGTCCCCTGCCATTGATCCTTTAACCAATCCCCTAGAGCGACAAAATCACCCCAGAGGGTGTTTAGTTGGGCGAGGAAATGATTTGCCTTTTCATCCAGTTGGGGATAGGCCTGGAGTAATGCCGCTTTCCGTTGCCGTAAGGGTAAATCCTTAAGGCGTTCCAGCATCACAATCGCCTCTGCTGGTGAAACAAAGACCTCTGTCGCCATCAACTCCGGCAAAATTTCTAGATATTCCTCTAGGCCATAAAGATCGTCCTGGAGTTGGCTGATGTCCTGGAGTTGGCTGAGAGAAAAATCAGTGGCATCTTCAGGGAGAGCTGCGGCTGGCAGATAACCATAGAGCCGACAGGAAGTCGTTTCACCAGAAAACAGAACCACCACATAACCAAGGGCCGGTACCGCCTGGAAGGGTAACGGCAGGCGATCGCCCTCCGCTAGATCCTTATCTTGTACGGGAATACAGATGAGAGGGCCAAAATCAGGTAACTCTAAATCAAACGTGGGGTTGAGTTGGCGCAGGAGAGGATGGTCACTGTTGCTGGTACTCAGCTCCGTGGCGATATGCAGCTCGGAGAGAAAATCTTGAACTGCAGTACGAGCCAGGCTACCCAAATAAACAGACTCTGCTTGAGCTTCACTTAGCTGTTGGGCCGCATAACGACGTGCTAGATATTGTTGTTCCGGTTTAAAAGTGACAGTAAGGCCAGTGGTGGCATCTAAAAGAGGCGTATTCATAAAAATAAGGGGGTTAACAATAATGTTGACGAAGTTCGTCAAGGAGAGGTTTGCATTTACGGTGCCAGTGACCAGTGATTGTTCCCTGGGAAATGCCAAGCTCTAGGGCAATTTCTTTGAAGGTTTGTTTAGGCTCGCGAAGATTTTGTCGGACAAAGATCTCATAGCAATTACATTGGGAATATTTTTTGGAAGCACAGGCTAATTTCTCCGGTAATAAGGCCAAAATTTCCTGATGTTTCCGTTGGTTTTCGCGGATGGTCTCAGCGTCGATGAGATTATGCATAGGATTTGTATCAGCGGGAATAAAGTCTTCGAGGGTTTGCCCTTCACCAATAGGCGTACCAAGACTAATAGAGCCTTGAAATCCTTTGCCCGACGCACGGCGACGATCTAGTTTACGTTTTTCATCCTGGCAATCTCGCTTGAGGATCATCGAAACCCAGTTTATGAAAGCTTTGGAAACGATTGCTACATCAGTTGGATGATCAAGCTGCCGTTGGCTGAACTTGACCTGGGCCTTGTCTGTAAAAAATCGGGTGATATTTTTTTGGACATCCTTCATGGTCATTGGCAATGCCAGGTCGTAATAGCGTGAGTAGCCAGAGCCTAAATAGGCTTTAAGTCGGGGGATTTGATCAAGGCCAAAAGCAAGGGTTTCTGCGACGTTGTCATAGGGTTGGTTGGTGGCATGGCAGTGGTAAATGTTGAGAATGAGGGTGCAGAGGGTGTGGTCGTCCATCGCGTCGGGTAATTAGTAAGTGTTGGCAGTGGAGGAGAACATAGTTTTTAGGATAACTAAGGGTTAGGGGAGTAAGAGAATATAAGCCGGTAAAAGACCTCCAAAACGCTCGGTGTACTGTAATATCGTCAGTCCAAAAAAATTTATGCAAAATGAGGAAAATTTCTTTGACTCAATTCGGCGATCGCCCCTCTGTCATACCGCTTCAGTTCGTGTGATAGCCGTTCGATTTCCCCTGTAAGGAATTATTTTGCTGTCGGAGTAATTGCGGTGAAACATAGATTTCAAAGGGAATCGGGCCAATTCCCCTGGCGGTTGTTGGTGCCTGTAAACTCACTCTAGGGGTCTCTAGTGAGTGAAGCGGATCTAATTGTTCAATTTCCGCCAATTTTTTCTGGATGTTGGCGGATTTAGGCTCATAGACCAATACTTGACGATAATCGCGGCGAGCCGTTGCATAATCTCCCTGGTGAGCATAGAGTGCCGCCCGCTTCGTCAGGGCAGCCACAAAATCAGGTCGGAGGGCGATCGCCTTGGTGAGATCCCGAATGGCATCAGCATTACGTTCTTGGGCATGGTAGACAATCGCTCGTTCATAAAGCCACTGTGCACTGGTGGGATCTCCGTGAATCGCTGCCGAAAGATCCTGTAAAGCAGCCTGCCAATGGTAGCTGGCTCGCTGTTGATAAAAAGCCGGATAATCGCCCAAACCCTTTAAACATGAAGCCCGGTAGAGCAGGAGTTGATCCCAGGAATACTCAAGATTGAGTTGATCACCACCCCGAGTCATCCGTTGTCGATGAAGGCCTGATGCCTGTAAATATGGGGCAGCGTTGTCAAAATCCCGGAGGGCAGACTGATAACGCCGCGTCAAAAATAAGCCAATGCCCCGGTAGAAAAAAGCCAGACCCTGGTGATGACCTTGTAGTAAGAGGTCATTAAAAAAATTGAGTGCCTCTTCCGGTGTTTCATTCAGTAAGGCGATCGCCTGAGCAATGTCTCGATCTAATTCAGTGGCCATAACCCTGTTCCTAACAAGCTCAAATTAGCAAAGTAAACATGGGTCGGCATTGATCACAACCCCATGGCACTAGATCGTCTTTTCTCTCAGATTTATGCAACTCCGTTTGTTTTTTGTCAAAGTCCTTTACTCGGATCCCCAGATCCTAAGACAGAAATCCTGCCTGAACCGTCAAAAATTGCATAGAGGCAGAAAAAGCGCCGATATAACCTTAGCAGCTTGAAAAATAATCCATTTTTCCGATGATGACCTTGCCGAAGCCTGAAAATATGCCTTTAAGCCACAGTCCAACCATCCAGACCCTCATCCAGACTATTAATTACCTATCCCAGTATCAAATTGGTGCCTTATTAATTATTGAGCGCCAGATTCCCCTAACCGAGCAAGATGCCCTCAGACCTGGTGTCCCCCTAAAGCTGCCTCTAACCCAAGATAATTTGGTGCGTATCTTTAGACCGAGTTCACCGCTCCATGATGGTGCAACCCAAATTCGCGGCCAAGAAATCATTGCAGCCGCCACCCTGCTTCCCCTCTCCTGTCAGCCTTTACCCCGTCGCTATGGCACCAGACACCTGGCAGCACTGGGGATTTCAGAACAAGTGAGTAGCTGTATTGGGGTTGTGGTTTCCTCGGAAACCGGCAGGATCACCCTGACCCATAAAGGAAGCTTTAACAATAATCTCACCCTTCCTCAACTGCAAATTTATCTGCAGCAACTTTTGCTGCCTCCCACAACCGAGTCACTTCCCTAGACCGCCAACTATTCCAGGGCATTTAACCATCGGTTGAATTAACTCTATTAAACACTTAGATTTAAGGAAAGTAAGAAAGACAATGCTGACCCAATCCAAAGGCTGGCTCGCCATTAGTACCGACGGCTTTGCCGCGATGAATGCCGCTCGCCCCCCCGAACATCTCGTCAAAGAATTAGTGCAAAACGCCTTAGATTCCATTGCTGAGGGAGAGCCTGGCCAAATTAACCTCAACTACGGCTATCATCAGGGCCAATTCTATATTGAGTGCCGAGATAATGGCAGCGGCATCGAATGCCTGTCCGATTTGCGAGTCGTTTATCTCACCCATAAAACTGATAGCCATCTCAAGCGAGGTCGCTTTGGCCGGGGGTTTAAGGAAGCCCTCTGTGTCGCTGATTATGCCCTTGTCCAAAGCAAAGGTCAGCAGATTGAATTTCTCTATGATGGCCAGGAGCGAGTTACCCAGGAAAATCCCAGTGGAACTTTCCGATCTGGCACCCTAGTAAAAATGCAAATGGCCTGGCCCCCAGAAACCAAGCTCAAATTGGATCACTATTTCCGCCAGTTTCTAATTCCAGAAGGGATTCAATTCCGGCTCAATGGCATCCCTCTAGTGACTCGCCCGAGTCAGTATCGCGTCGCAACCCCTCTCACGACAGAAGTGTACGATTACCAAGCTCAAAGCTGGAAGAAACCCCGCCGCAAGACAAGCATTCATTTAATTCCTAGCCAGGCTGACGAAATACCAATGATTTATGAAATGGGTATTCCCGTAGCTCCAGTCGAATGGACTGTCCCTTTCCATTGCAATATCCAACAGCGGGTTCCCATGAACCCTAACCGCGATGCCGTGGCGACGGGCTATCCCCTCAAGCTTCATGTGGCCTGTTTACCGATCCTGCTAGAAAGTATGGACTCCGAGACGGTGCGCCAGGACTGGGTGGGTAATGCCGGTAAAAAATGTGACCAGGCAGTGAAACAACAGATCATCACCAAGGCTTTTGGGGGAAATATTGCCCGCTCTGTGCCGAAGACAGGGGCCAGACAATTTGATGAAGATGCCCGGGAGTTGGGGGTCGAGATTGTTAAAACCAGTCAGACCAGTGGTGGTTTCCGAGAGATGCTCAAGGAATTAGTCCCCACAGCGCGGGAGGTGGTGCAAAAAGATGAAGTACAAAAGGCTGCCGAAGCAACGGCCAGTGGATTTGCGCCGACCCAGCCTTTACTAGAGCAGGATCCCCGGCAGATGTGGATCGAGCGCCAGGGAGGGATTGACCATGTAAATCGTTGTTTGGATTTTGCGGTGTGGTTTTGTCAGCAGCTGCTGGATAGTTATCCGTTCCCCTTGCGGCGAGTGACGGGGAAGGTGGCGGTGAACCCTGAGGGCAGGCAGCGATTCGTGGCCCATTGGAGTAGTGAGAATGTGTTAACTTTGGCTTTAGACCACGACGAGCTATGGCGGAATCCTTTGGGGCCAGAGTCTTTGGAGGTTTTTATCCATGAAGCAGCCCATGCGATGAATATGCACCATGGTGAAGATTTTCGTCGGGAAGTGGAGCGCTTAGCTGGCGTTGCGGCCTATGTGATGTTGAAAGAATACTCTTGGATCGTTTCAAAATATTATTATCTGTTGCAATGAATACTTTTTTGTAATAAAAAAATGAAATACAGCGTTTATCCCTGAGGTAAAACTCCTCGACCTTCTCAAAAAGCCTATAAAACAAAAGCTTTAGAGCTGTAGCCGAGCTTCATTAAACTGGAAAATGCTGTATATTTCATAAATTAAGTAATCTAAAAAAATCATAAAGTCATAAACTTTATTATGCAAATTCTTCCTCATTCTAAAGATAGCAATCAACTTTCAAAATATTTAGAAGAATGTAGACAATTTTTAGATACCAACAAACAAGATAAGGCTATTGAAACTTATAAAAGCCTTCTTAAAAAATACTCTAAAATAAAGAGTCCTAAAGAATGGGTTATTGTTACGCTAAATTTAGCAAAAGCATATCGGGACTATGCTTCAGTTGAAAGAAAACATAAAAGTATTGAGAAAGCAATTGGACTTCTCAAAAAATCTCTTGAAGTCTCAGAAAAGAATAATCTAATTTATACATGGGAAGTTGAATATGAGCTGGGTATTTCCTTTGATCTAAGAATTAAAGGTTTTCCAAAAAAAAATACAGAAATTTCCACGAAGCATTTCGAAAAATCACTTCAGTTTATAGCTGATAAAACTTACATCGAGAAACACGAAAAGATAGCAGCCATTAAGTATAGAATTAGTCGTGCATATTTAAAACAGCTTAATTTAGGTGAAAAAATTGATCTAGATCAAACTATTAGTCATCTAAGTCAAGCTCAGTTCTTTTATAAAAAGAAGTTTTCTGGTCGACTAGATAGTAAAGAGTATTTAATTAAAGTAGGTATTATCAAGTCTTTAGGAGATGCTTACTTGGCTAAAGGCGACCATGAAATAAAATCTCTAGATAATTCAATTGATTTTTATAAGCAAGCTTTATCATTTCGGGACTACTACAATAACCTAACTGAAATTAATGCTGATACAAAATATAATCTGGGCATTATTTACTCTAAGAAAAAACTTTTTTCAGAAGCAATTAAAAATTTAAGAGACGCTATTATTCTTTATCAAAAAGTCAATGATCAAGAAAGTATGCCTAAAGTTTATGAAAAACTGGGAGATATTTTAGTTGATCAAGACAATCTAAATGAAGCAATTTATTCTTTTGAAAAGAGTATTGAATTTTACCCTAAAAATAAATGCCCAGAAAAAAGAGCTTCTCTACTATTAAAAATCGGCACTATTTACGGCGAACAGTTAGAAGTTAATGTTTTCAATATTAATCAAGGTATAAAAAATATTCTTTATGGAATTAAGTGCTTGCAAAAATCTGCTGAAATTTATAAATCTTTTTTCTTGACATCTGGCTATTTCTTGAGCAGAAAAAACTTATATAAACTTCCTCGCTATGATATCCAAGATAAGATTAAATTGATTCAATTTAAATTAGTGAATGCTTTTAAAAAACTACTTAGTTTATATAGATCTTTTAATTATAATTCTGGCATGGTTTATGCATTTATACAACTGGGCATCTTGCATAAAAATGAAAGACAGGAAGAAGCCATATCTTTTTTTGAGAAGGCTCTAGAATGCTATAGAGAAGATGAAAAAATAGAAAAGAGATTTTACATAGATGCTAAATATAATCTTGGCGAAATTTTATTGAATAGAGTTGTTGGGGAAAGAAAAGAGAATGTGGAGTCTGCTATTCTTCATCTATCTGATGCCCTTAGAAATAATAAATATCTTGGGATTCAAGAAACTGGATACTTAAAAGAACAGCTAGGACTTGCTTATTTTTATAGAATTAAAGGAAACCGAAGTCAAAATATTGAAAAAGCAATTTTTTACTTTTTGAAAGTATTACAAAATCGAGATAAAGAGAGTAATCCTGCTGAGTGCCTAAAGATTATCAATCACTTAGCTAATGCCTATAAAGTTAGAATTAAAGGTGATAAGCAGGAGAATATTGAAAAAGCAATTGAATATTTTGAGTCTGTGCTGGAATCAGATATGAAGACCTATTCTTCTGATTTACAAGCAATGACTTACAATAATCTTGGAATGATTTATACAGAAAGAATTAAAGGACTACGGGAGAAAAATCTAGAAAAATCTGTCGTCTATTTCAAAAAGACCCTATTAGTGTATACAAAGAGTCGCTTCCCACAAAAATGGGCTCGTACTTATAATAATTTAGGTACTGTATATTTACAGCGTATTGCTGGTAGTCAGGAGAAAAATATTGAGAAAGCAATTGAATATTTCAAGAGAGCATTGAGTGTTCAAAGTAAGGATAAATTTCCTGAACAATGGGCAATGGTTTGCTGTAATTTAGGTATTGCATTTTCCAAGAGAATTAAAGGATATAGG
>Ga0213835_101759_pt1 | contig 12040 bp, 10 predicted proteins | sample SWPATP01_FD_160576 | JGI IMG/M metagenome (GOLD analysis project Ga0213835, IMG submission 160576) | Coastal seawater microbial communities from Marineland, Florida, United States - SWPA TP0 #1 | ecosystem: Environmental > Aquatic > Marine > Coastal | place: USA: Florida | collected 2016-08-05
CGGTCGGCCGGCGCTTACCGAGAAATTGGCCATGTCCGGCGTCATCAGCACCGTCATCGCCAGGGTCCGCCGGTCCGTGTCCGCGCTGCTGTCCATCATGGACCCCGCACTCCTGCGTCGCATCACCGCTGCATACAGGCCTTCCATGGCGCACCTCCGGACTGGCTCGCCGGTCCACGCTCGCCTTTTGGGACGCGCCGCATCCCGGTGAAAAGGCTTGGTGGAAAGGGGGGTTATGTCCGGGTGATGCCGACGGGTGGCAATCAAGCGCAGTTGAGGGAAATGGCTGCCGCGCCGCAGACGGCGCGCATGGCGTAGCCAAGCCTCCTCTGGATCATCAGGGGATGCACAATGTGCAGGTGCGGAGGACGTGGTCTGGCCGACCTCCCTGATTGGCCAGCGTCGTCAGCACCGTCAGCATCGTCAGCGGTTGGTCTCGACATGTCTCCCAGTGTTCTGGGACGCTCTGACGGTGCTGACGGTGCTGACGGTGGGGTCCTCGACCGCTCAGCCGCCATCGCCGCTTTCATCCCCACGGGCGTCCTCCCGCAAAGCGATTAGAATGTGGCGCTCACCGCGCCGACCGACCCTCCGCCATTCAATCTCCACACCCCGGGCGCGCAGGTCGGCCTCGACACGGCGGACCTCTGCGGTCAACTGGGCCGCACCGTTCGGAAGCCTGCGTTCGCTGCTGGGCGTCAGCCGTCTGACCTCCGACAGCAGCGAACTGGCAGTTCCGCTCCAGTCTCCCTCTTCGGCCAGTGCGAGGATGGCCCGGGCAACCGGGTTCAGGGTGATCTGATCGGTGGCGACGAGATCCCGGCTGCTGCGCAGGAGCTCGACGAGCCTTCCTTCGTCGGTGAAGTTCCGCAGGCACGCTTGCGCCCAGCACGCGGCGTCCATCATCCTCAGGCCTGACGCCATCCGGGGGTCTTCCCCCGCGCGCAACCCCTCGACCGCGAGGTCGAGAAGAGCTCCGAGCAGCTGCGGGTGATCTGCCTCGAATGCCTTCCGAAGGGTCCGCTCCGGAAGGCGTTCTTCGTCTGGAACGCGCTGAAGTTCCACCCGAAACAATCTGTCAGCGAGGTCCGGGCGGCCTGTTGCGTCGACGATCCCATTGAGAAGCATCGGGCGTGTCGCGGTGGTGCGGGCCTCGTCGTGATCGCTGAAGCGCTTGCGGCCGGCGTAGGACCCGCCGGTCGCCAGGCGGCACAGGGCGTCACTGAGCCCATCGCTGATCCGGCTGACGTTGTCGAATACGAGGACATGTCCCGAGCGCGCGGCAACGAACAGGTCCTCCTCGGACGATGGCAGGCCGCGGAGCGTTGCGCCATGGGGGTCGACCAGCGTTTTCAGAAAACGCGCCGAGGTGGACTTGGTCGCGCCCTGGGGGCCGGTCAGATAGAGCAATGGATATGGTCCCTCGGCACACAGCGTGGTCATCAGCCAGGCGACTGTGATGATGAAGTTGTCGTCCGTTGCGCGAACATAATTGCGCAGCCTGTCGATGGACCCTCCGCGTACGGGATCGGGAAGAATGCCTGATCCAGCGGGGCGCACAAAACAAATGGGTGCCGCCTCGACGATCCGCCACCCTGCAGCAGTGATCTCAACCACCCGACCGTCCGCCGTACCAAGGTCCAGATAAAGATGATCGTCCACCCGGCCGAGGCGCAAGGCCACGGGCCGCACCTCCCCACAGAGGCGCGTCCAGGTTTCGGCATCGGCCAGTGCATCGCGGACCTGCGTCTTGCTTGGGCGCTCCTCTGGCCTCTGCCAAAGCTGTGAAGACAGCCAGTCCCGCAACTGTCTCGAGCCGAGTTCGACGGGCCGACCGTTATTCGGCAGGGTTGCATAGACCGCATCGTCAGCATCGCGAAAGAATTCGACGTCGCGCAAGATTTCAAGCACGAGGCCCGTGGGTCCGGCTGCACGTGGCCATGGAAGTGTGCCGTGGGGGGTGCTCCGCGTCCCGCCTGCTCCAAGAACATCTGTGGGAGCTTCCTCCAGCAACGCACCGTCTGAAAGGTCTGACGGGGCGGCTTGTACGCTGGCGCAAGCTCGCATGTCCGGCCTTTCTTCTGGCAGACCGAAGTTCAGGACCTTCTCAGGGCTGTCGAAATGCTCCCAGCATTCATCTTCCGCAGGAGGCTCGCAATCCCGCAGGGAAAGACGTGCTCCCCATGAAGGGTTCAGATCTTCCAACTCGCAGTCTTCCATCGTCGGTACCTGTTTCTGATGTTCAATGTGGTCTTGACTTGAGTTTAGTCCATCGGGCCGAAGATTTCAGCGGCTACTGGGGCGTTATCCACAGAAAATGAGCTCTGAGTTCCCCTACAGCCAAGCGTAGAAATGTCTCGTGAGCTGCCCAAGGATTGCCGGAGAGTATCCTTCGAGAGGTTTGCCGCCAGTAAGGCTGGGGCAGTTCAGCTACCTGCTCAGTATCCGGATCGCGCAAAAGTCTCCATGTGAGCAAGGAGACGTTTCACAGAGACGTTTCAGGTAGTGTTCGCCACCCGAAGGACGGTTCCCAGCCCTGCAGGCTGCCACATCAACATGGCGAGGCGAGTATCTTCCCCCGCGGGTAGCACCCCTCACGTTCAGAACGCTAGGAGAACCATCGGCCGTGATGCCATGCACCGTTTTTCAGGTCCTGGTCCTAGAATGCCTTTCATAGGAGGAGCGGCAGACATGGCACATGAACGAGGGGGTCCGGATCTGGTGATGGATATCCGGTATGCCGGAGCAAGTGAGATCCGGGCCGTCACGGATCACGAAATCAAACGCGTCGAGGACGGATCTTCGGCTATCGATCCGGCACGGAGCTATCTGAACAGAATTCTCCTGGGACCCAGATCGCAACAGGCAGCGCTCAAACGACTCTGGGCTGAGGGTGTTGGCAAGCCCGCCCGGCAGGCGGAGAGGCCGTATGTTCAGATGGTCCTCAGCGCATCTCCGGAGTTCTTTCGGAACCCGGGCCATGGCCCAGGCGAATGGAACGATGAAGTTCTGCAGCGTTGGGTCGAGACCACCATGAAGTGGCTGCGAAAGGAGTATGGGTCCGATCTGGTACACGTATCCTTGCATCTTGATGAGGACACCCCGCACCTGCATGTTCTCGTGGTGCCGACCTACCTGAAAAAGCCCAGAACCCCCGGAAGGCAGAAGAAGGGCGAAGGCGAGGTGGAGTTTGCTGCCCGACGGGCTGCCGCCGAAGCGGCCGAGGGGGTTCGCACTGTGGGTCGGTCCAGCAACGCCTATTGGAAGCGGGAATGGGCACGCAGGGATGCACGGAAATCCTGTCACCGATCAGTTGAGCCACTTGGAATCGGGTACGGCCGGGATTTCGTTGAGGAAGGTACGCCAAGTCCCCGACACAGGACGACGGGAAAGTGGGTGCGTGAAGAGGCCGCCCGCCTCGCCGTCGAAGCTTCGCGCCTGCAGGAGCGAGAAGCAGTCCTTCAAGCACATGCAGAGGAACTGGTTCGTCAGGAGCAAGCCCTCCAAGCTCGGTCAGCGGAGTTTCAAAGGCGCGGATGGGAATGGGCAGATGAACTTCGGGCACAGGCTGAGGTGCTCGAAGAAAGAGAGATGCAGATCGCCCAGAGAGAACGCCAGCTGTCGCGTATGTTTGTCGCAATAAGCCCAGTTCTCGGCGAGGTGGCAGACCGGCTCGGGGTTGGCCCGTCCCTCCGGGCGATCTGCGACGCAATTCAGGCCGCCGGTATCGAGATGTCCGAGGATCCGGTCGGCCTTCAGGATGACGATGCCAGCATAGGCCACCCGTGATGCAGGCCTCACCGCTCGTGCGATCGCTCAGATGAAGCCCACCATCTCGCGGCCGATGGCGGTGGTGACGACAACCTGTTTCTCGCCCGCCGCAATGATCTTTGACGTCAGGCCCGTTTTCCGAGACAAGAAGGGTGATGATGAGTGGTCGGGGTCCTCTGTCATGGTGCCCCTAATTAGCACGACGCAGATCCGGACAGGTCGAGGGTGTCTTTCCCTGTCCGGATCCGTGTCTGTTAATTCAATCTGGTCTCGCGAGGATCAGAAAAACAAGGGATCTCGAAAATCTGGTCCTCGTCGGTCCATCGTTGGCTGTCGATTGAAAAAGACCTTCGTTCTTGAGGTCGTGTCGGGTATGTGGTGGAAATTCTCGAGCGGCGATCTCCGAGCGTGGTGAGTTGGCCTTGATTATGCGGCCTGGTCAAGGGGCATGGGCGCGACGGGCTGTCCGAGGGTTTGCCGACCGTCGACCTTGCGCATCTGAATCTGGCCTGAGGCGAGGAGTGCCCAGAACAGCATCGGCACGGTCTCGGCTCATGGCAGCACGGCCTGGGTCTTGATGCGGCGGCGGAACTCTTCGTTCAGGCGCTCGATGGCGTTCGTGGTCCGGGCCGATTTCCATTGCTCGGGAGGCAGGCTGGTGAACCCGGCTTATTCACCGGAGGGATCTTCGCGGCCGCTTCAGGCGCCTGAGCTGAGGTGATTGGGGCGCCTGAGCACGGCACCGGGGGCTAAGTTGGGCGGGACGGCGTATCCCTCGGCACAGATCGGTGGCAGATGGCCAGTTTGGCGTGTTTTGGGGTGGTGAGCGCGCAGGCGTTCAGGCCGCCCGTGGGCGGGTCGGCAAGCAGCGATGTCGGCAGCGGGGTGCGCGACCACGGATCTGCCGCCTATTGCAGCGCCATGATCTCGGGCCAGAGGAGGGCCCAGAAGCCTGCGGCGGCGGTGGAGAGGGTCAGCGTCATGCGACGGGCTGAGATGATCAGCCGGGCACCGGCGCGCAGGACGCGCTCGCGCAGGCGGCGCAGGCTCCAGCCGGTGCCGGTGGCGCGCGCCATGGCGCGGCGGGCGTTGTGCATCAGCTGATAGGCCATCATCGAGATCAGCATCCGGACCTCGTTGCAGGCGAAGGCGTCGATGGCCGGGGTGGTCGAGCGCGGCTTGCGACCGCGCACATGGGTCTTGGGGCGGTTCGTGGATGACAGGGCAGGATCCAGCACATCCTTCAACTCGCCCATGTGGCCCTCGGCCTGGTGCCATGCTCTACTTCATCGGCCATGCGCTGCTGGAAAACCGCTCCGGCCTGATCGTGCAGGGCGACCTGACCCAGGCCGATGGCCACGCCGAACGGTGCGCAGCGCTGGACATGATCCACCGACACTCTCCCGGTTCGACCCGCCAGCTGACGTTGGGCGCCGACAAGGGCTTCGACGCGGCCGAGTTCGTCGCCGACCTGCGGCAGGCCTGTGTCACGCCCCATGTCGCGCAGAAATCGCGGCACTCGGCGATCGACTGCCGCACCTCCCGGCACGCGGGCTACACACGCATCAGCGCAGCGCGATCCGCTTCGTGACGCCCGATCAGCGCCACCGCGGTAGGGACGCGGCCCTCCTCGCCAACCGCCATGCCGTCAATCAGGCCGCACGCGAAAAGCACCCAGCGCGCTGGTCAGGTCGGACCCGCAACTGGCACCCCGTCGGCGCCGTCTGGCTCAACCCCGAACGGCACCACACCCGGCGCGGAGGCCATGGGGGCGCCGACGCGCTTCCCCACACAGCTGGCCGCGGCGCCCCCATGGCCGGCCAACAGCAACGCGCAGTATGAACCATTCCCATCACGCGGCGCTTGTCGAGCTCCTCCCGGCCGTATCGCTGGACAGCTCCCGGCTCGGGTTCGTCCATCGCAGCGACATTGTCGGGCGTGTGCTGGAGGGGGACGGTCAGGAGTGACGGCGCCGATGTAGGATACCTCGTTTCCTTTTGACCTACCCCATGAAATCATGAGATAAGAAAGTAGGGAAATCAACACGCTGCGTCACGCGCGTTAGAGGGAGCCGTTATGGACAAGCCCGCCGATGCCGAACGGGAGGTGGCCATCCAGGTGATGGTGCCGCCTGCCGTGCACAAGCAGGTAGCGCTGATGAGCGTTCAACAGGGCGAGAGCATGCGCACCGTCGTCCTGCGCGGGCTGAAGGCAATCGGCGTAGATGTTCCCGAAAAGGAGCTGGTAGACCGGCGCGGCCGACGCAGGCGAGGCTGATCGGTCATGGCAAACCCCGTCGCCGACAAGACTAACCGCCTGCCCCTAAGGAACTGGACCGATGGCCCGCAGTGACCTCCTCGTCAGCCTCGTGAAGGCCGGCGCCTCTGGCGACCGGCGGCTGATGAAGTCGACGGTCGAGGCCATCATCGCAGAGGAACGATCGAAGCAGCACAACGTGCTGGCTGAAAAGCTGACAAAGGCCATGAACGGGATGGGAAACGGTGTCCACCATTTGCAGCCTGTGCCTGCCGAACCGGTCCATCGGGGGCGGGACTTCATCGCCGAGGTTCAGCCTCAGCGGCGCCTCGAGGAGCTTGTGCTGCCGGACCTTGTCCGGACAGCGTGCGGCCAACTGATCGAGGAGCATCATCGCGCCGACGTGCTGCGGTCGCACAGTCTGGAGCCGCGCCATCGCGTGCTGTTGGTCGGCCCGCCCGGCAACGGCAAAACCACGCTTGCCGAGGCTGTTGCCGAGTCGCTGGCCCTGCCGCTCTATGTGGTGCGCTACGAGCTCATGATCGGGAGCTATCTCGGCGAGACCGCAAGTCGCCTAAAGCGGCTGTTCGACTATGTGCGCACGACGCCATGCGTGCTGTTCTTTGACGAGTTCGACGTGCTTGGTAAGGAGCGCGGTGATACACACGAAACCGGTGAGATTAAGCGCGTCGTTTCGAGCCTGTTGCTCCAGATCGATGACCTGCCCAGCTACACCATCGTCATGGCGGCGACTAACCATGCCGAGTTGCTCGACCGTGCCGTCTGGCGACGCTTCCAGATCCGGATGGAGCTGCCGAGGCCAACCCAGAAGCAGATGGCAGCCTTCATCACTACGTTCCTTGCGCGCCTCGACGAGCCCGCAGGGATGACAGCCGAGACGCTCGCCAAACGCGTTGGCCCCGTAAGCTACAGTGAGGCCGAGCAATTCTGTCTCGATCTGCTCCGACAGCAGGTGCTCGCCATGGGCGAGCGGCCGCTCAAGTCGATCGTCTCCGAGCAGTTGAAGCTTTGGGACGCTCGCGTGAGCGCATCGCAACCGCAAGACGAAGGGCTGAGCCGTGCCGGAACGTCCGCTCCTGAAACTCCCGGCACCTGAGCCCGTTGCGCCGCCCCGTCCGCCGCGCGGCGGTCCGAAGCTCACCAAACCGTCGCGCCAGCGGCAGGGTGAACGCCTCGATCCGAAATTCGAGCGTCTGGCACGCGTCGCGGGCGATCCGGCGCAGATCATGCAGTTGCGCCAAGACCCGGAAGCCATTGCGCCCGAGCGGGCCATCGTCTTCGAAGTCACGGGCTCGCTGGCGACCTTCTATCAAGAGGCGAACCGGATCGGGCTTGAATACCTCGCGGACGACGAGCTCGACATCGAGCCTGACGACGACTTCCGGCTGACCGAGAAACCCGACGAAGCCATCCCAGGCCGTGTCTACCTCGCCATGCCCGACCTAGCCGCGCTGCGCCAGCTGGTCAGCCTCTGGCGCCGCTACAAGACGGGTCGGCGCATGGCCGATGGCTTCGGGCTTTGGACGAAGCTCTTTGGTCTTCTGAAGGATGTCAGGGCATGGGGTCCCGAAGATCGATTGACGGCCGAAACACTTGCCGTCTGGCAGGACCAGCTCGCGGAAGCACCTGATGAGCAAGTGCGCTTTGAAGTGGAACTCTGGTACCGCGAGAACCCCGAGACCAGACGAGCGGCTTTTGCCGCTTTCAGTGCCGCCGTCCAAGAACTCGGCGGAACCCTCGTGCACCACGCCTCGATCGCTGAAATCCGTTACGATGCAGCGCTAATCGACCTGCCCGCCGCGCGCATTCGGGAGCTACTTGTCGATCCGACCGTCACGCTGGCACGCGTGAATGAGATCATGTTCATACGACCCCAATCGATGGCGGCCTTCCCAGTCGACGAGGAACGGGAAGATGATCCTGCCCCTGTTCAGCCGGGTACCGCGGCGCCGCTGCCGCCAATCGCGGCGTTGCTCGATGGCCTTCCGGTTCAGAATCATCGCCGTCTCGACGGCCGTCTGATCGTCGATGACCCCGAGGACCTAGAGCCGGTCTACCAGGTGGTCGCGCGCAAGCACGGCACCGAAATGGCATCGCTGATCATCCACGGCGACATCAATCGTGGCGAACCTCCTCTCAGTCGGCCCCTCTACGTTCGGCCGATCATGGAGCCGGTGCAGACGCTGGATGGTTGGGACGAGCGCACGCCTACTGATCGGCTGCTTGTCGACTATGTTTACCGCGCCGTGCGGCGCATGAAGGAAGGGGAAGCGGGAGAGCCGCCGACGGCGCCCAGCGTCTTCATGATCAATCTGTCGATGGGCGATGAAAGCCGGCAGTTCAGCGGGTCGATGAGCCCTTGGGCGCGGCTGCTGGATTATCTCGCCTATCGCTACAACGTTCTGTTCCTAGTCAGCGCGGGCAACATCCCCGACACTCTGAGCCTGACAACGTTTGCCAACTGGACCGCGTTCGAGACCGCAACACCGGCGGAGCGCGAAGCCGCTCTCTATACCGCCATCGACGCACAGAAGGCAACCCGAGCCATCCTGTCGCCAGCTGAGGCGATGAACGTCCTGACCATCGGTGCAGCCCATCGCGATGCCGTGCCGCCCGGAGGGGCTATCGCGAGTGGCATGGACGCCATCGCTAAGCCAGACCTTCCCAACCTTTCCTCTCGGCTTGGTCTCGGGTTTCGGAAGGTGATCAAGCCCGATTTGCTTGCCGAAGGCGGCCGCGAATATGTCCGCTGGACCTCCACGAACCCGCACCTCCATGTGGCACCGGCCAGACAGGCGGCGCGAGCCTTCGGGCTACTTGCCGCTGCCCCTGATGCGCGCGGCGATCTCTCGAAGACCGCCCTGACCTGGGGCACCAGCGCCGCAACGGCTCTGGCAACACGAGCTGGTCACCTGGCCTTCGAAGCGCTAATGGACAACGCCGACAATGCTATGCTCGCTGACACGCCGCCGCAGTACTTGCCGCTGATCATCAAAGCCCTTCTCGTTCACGGCTCTGCGTGGGGTGAGGGTTCGTCCGTGCTTGAAACCCTCTCTGTCGACGAGCACTACCCAAAGAAGGACAATGTCAGCCGCTATGTGGGGCATGGTGTGCTCGATGCGTCACGCATCGTTGCCTGCACTGCCGAGCGCGCGACACTGATTGGATATGGTGAGCTAACGCCCGGATCGGCATCTCTTTGTCGGATTCCGCTTCCGCCTAGCCTTGAGCGTATCGTGGAACCACGGTCCGTCGCCGTCACGCTCGCTTGGTTCGCGCCGATCAATCCGCGCCATCAGGGCTACCGGATGGTCGCATTGGAGGCGAAACCGGGTGGAGACAAAAAGCTCTCACTCGGCGTGGAGCGCGCCAAGGACCAGCCTCACGACAAGGCCATTGCTCGCGGCACGGTATATCATGATCGTAGGGAAGGCAGGCGGGCGGCGCCCTACGTGGATGGGGGCGACATGCTGATCCGTGTCTCGGCACGCGAAACGGCGGGCGAGTTCACTGGCCGTGTCCCCTATGCCCTTGCGGTCAGCATCGAGGTGGGCGTCGGCTCGACGATCCCTGTCTACGATGAGGTTCGCGCGGCAGTAATGGCACGCATCCGACCGCCCGTGGCACCATAACCAACGTAAGGCGTCTGATCGAGCAGTCTTGAATTGCCCTGGGTTTACCGGAGGGCGTTTCGCTCAACGGTTCAGGCGACCATACCGATGGTCTAGGGTGGATCAGGGTGGCGCAGCTCGGCCTCGGCCGGGGGCATGTAGCCGATGGCGCTGTGCAGGCGCTCGGTGTTGTTCCAGTGTAAGCGTCCGGTCTGACCGCTCTGCCGCGGGCTGAGAGAGCCGGATAGTGTCCACCATCGATAGTGGACACCATGGTGATGGCGTGGCGCGTCGGACGAAGCGGCTTTGGACGGATGAGGAGAAGCGGTCGATCTGCTTCCAGACGACGGCGCCTGCACCCCGGCCGCGGGTTGGGAGAAGGGGCAGGTCGAGAACCAGGTGGGCACCACCCGCGAGCGGCTGTTCGGTAAGCGGCGTCCCCGCCCCATTGGCTTTGGGGTTGCGCTCGGTGATGTGGGCTGGGTGGGGCGTGTCGCATGCGGGGCGGTGAGGCTCACAATGAGCGTAATCATCCGGCGTGCGCCGCGGTCAGGCGGCCTTGACGCTGGCTTTGGGCGCGGCCCAGTTCCATGGAAGCAGTTCCGGCAGGCGTGAGACGGGCATGTCGGAGATGCGGGCGATGACGTCTGCGAGCCATGCCTGGGGGTCGATGCCGTTGAGCTTCTTTGGTTGCCGCCCGTGATGCAAGAGGCTTTTGACCCTGTTGGCGTGTGATCGAGTGCGAACTTCTTTCAGGCCTCGATATGCGGCGCTTCCAGAAGCCGCGGGCCGATATGGTGATCAGCGGATCGGGTCCAAATCTTGGCGCCGAGCTGTCGGCTCATAACTCAACCCTGGTTTTCCCGATCCGGATCTGTTCGATCGTTGCGCCCATTCAGGCCGTCGGCTTCTCACACCCCCCTTGGCCCCGTCGCTGGCGGGTCACGACACGGTGGTCATGCCGTTGCCAGCGCCGGATCCCGATAATCCTCGATCTTCGTCAGCATCGCCCAGATTTGCCGGGCCATCTTGTTGGCCAGTGCGATCCCGACCAGCATCTTCGGCTTCGCGGCCAGCTTCTGCCCGAGCCAGCTCTCAGCCGGGACCTTGTGGCGCCCGCGCCCAATGATGCGCGACATCGCGCCGATGATCAGCAGCCGCCTGATATCGCTCTGGCCGGCCTTCGAGATCCGGCCAAGTCGCGCCTTGCCGCCGGTCGAGTGCTGGCGTGGCACCAGCCCCAGCCAGGCTGCAAAGTCCCGGCCGGACTTGAACTGCGCCATGTCGGGCGCGAAGGCTTCGACCGCCAGCGCCGTCAGCGGACCAACGCCGGGCATCGTCTGCAGGCGCCGCGCGGTGTCGGTCTCGGCTGCGAGCGCCTTCAGGGTCCTGGTCTTCGCCTCGATCCGCCCTGTTTTCTCAGCAATCTGCGCCAGCAGGTCCTGGCACTCCGCGATGACAAGGGCGGGCAGGTCGCAGTGGGGATCCTCCAGCACCGCCTCCATCCGCTTGAGGTGGCAGATCCCGACCGGGAAGGCACGGCCGTATTCGTAGAGCACCGCCCGCGAGCCGCGTTGACGAGCTGCGTGCGCTGGCGGACGAGGCGCTCGCGGCCGCGGAACAGCACCGCCTTGGCCTGCTGCTCCGCCGTCTTCGGCGCCACGAACCGCATCTCGGGCTGCCGCGCCGCGACCACGATCGCCTCGGCGTCGGCCGCGTCGTTCTTCTGCCGCTTCACGAAGGGCCGCACATGCTGCGGTGCGATCAGCCGGACCTCGTGCCCGAGCGCTTCCATCTCTCGAGCCCAGTGGCTTGCGCTCCCGCAGGCCTCGAAAACCACCAGCGCGGCCGGCTGCGCCGCCATGAAGGCCCGGAACTGCTCCCGTGTCAGCTTCTTGCGGAACTTCACCTCCCCCGTCATCGCCGCCCCGTGGAGCTGGAAAACACGCTTTGCCAGATCCACCCCGATCATCGTATCCTTCATTTCGCCGTCCTCTCCGCTCGCGTGGCGTTGAACACCACCATCTTGGCACATTGCGATGCCGTCAGGGGAGGGCGGCAACCATCCCATCTTGGCCGTTCCGATCAGCGTATACATGACCGCGGCGCGGTGTCCGCCGCGCTCGGAGCCAGCGAAGAGCCAGGACTTCCGGCCGAGGGCCACGCCCCGCAGCGCGCGCTCGGCGGCGTTGTTCGTCAGGCAGATCCGGCCGTCCTCGAGGAAGCGGGTGAAGCCCGGCCAGTGGTTCGGCGACAGAAGGTAGTCGATGGCCTTGGCCACCTTGGCGTGTTTCGACAGCTGCGTGCGTTCGCCCTGCAGCCAGCGCTGGAGGTCCGCCGCCAGGGGTGCCGACAGCTGCCGGCGGACCTCCAGTCGCGTC
>Ga0213835_101760_pt1 | contig 12030 bp, 8 predicted proteins | sample SWPATP01_FD_160576 | JGI IMG/M metagenome (GOLD analysis project Ga0213835, IMG submission 160576) | Coastal seawater microbial communities from Marineland, Florida, United States - SWPA TP0 #1 | ecosystem: Environmental > Aquatic > Marine > Coastal | place: USA: Florida | collected 2016-08-05
CGCACGAAGACGTGGCGGTACCGATGGACAAGCGCCGCGTGTTCGTGCGCGTCGAAGGCGAAGTGCAGGTGCCGGGCGTGTACCAGATGAGCGCCGGCGAAACGCTGCAGTCGCTGCTGGCCAAGGCGGGCGGCCCGACCGGGAGCGCTTACCTGTTCGGCACCGCGTTCTACCGCGAGCAGGTGCGCAAGGAACAGCAGGTCAATCTGGAGAAGGCCGCGGTGCGCCTGGAATCGCAGCTGCGTTCGCAGCAGGCGAAGGGGATTGCCAACATCAGCGCGCTGGGCGCCGCCGACGCGGCCGCTGCCGCCTCGCAGCGCGAGGCCGAGATGCAGGTCGCCGAAGAGACGATTCGCCGTTTCCGCCGGCTCAAGCCGACGGGCCGGATCGCCTTCGGTCTGGATCCGAGCGAAAAGTCGTTTTCGCACCTGCCGCAAATCAAACTGGCCAACGGTGACCGCCTGGTCGTGCCGTCACGTCCCGAATTCGTGCACGTCTTCGGCGCGGTCAATGTCGAAGCCTCGCCCCTGTGGCGCCCGAACAGCCGTGTGAAGGACTACCTGCGTATCGCCGGCGTGACGGCGGATGCCGACGTCGGCAACGTCTTCGTCATCCGCGTCGACGGAACCGTTACCACCCAGAGTTCGGCCAGCTGGCTCTCGATGGGCATCGGCGGCATGGAAGTCATGCCGGGCGATAGCATCGTCATTCCCGAGAAGCTGGACCGTGAAACGGCCTGGACCAAGTTCACCAAGGGTACCCGCGAATGGGCGCAGATTTTTGCGAACTTTGGATTGGGTGCTGCGGCGATTAAGACGCTGAGAAATTAATTCGTGTCACAACGACAACTGTGGCCGGGGAAGCGGAATCAATTATGAATGAAGTAAAAATGTCGAAACACAATCCGGATTTCGCTAGTGACGAGCCAGGTGTGGGAATAATAGACTTGCTTATAATTCTCGCGAGATATAAGAAGCTGATTGGTGTATTTACTTGTCTGGTTGTGCTAGGTGCAGTGGCGATATCGCTTCTGCTTCCAGTTACATATCAGGCAACAACGAAATTACTCCCCCCGCAGCCAGCGCAATCCACAGCATCGTCCCTAATTTCGCAGTTTTCCGGTGCGGCTGGTCTTGTTGTCGGCGCCGGTGGGCTAAAGAATCCTAATGACCTCTATGTCGGGATGTTGCAGAGTCGTACAGTTGCCGATCGGCTCATCTCTAAGATGAATCTGACCGCGCTGTATCAAACAGATGAGCTTGCGAAGACAAGGAAAAAGCTCGCCGATCGAACGAATATAACTTCAGGTAAAGATGGGCTAATTACAATCGAAGTGGAAGATGAAGATTCAAAACGTTCCGCGCAACTCGCCAATGAATACGTCAAAGAGCTAATCCATCTAACAAGAACGCTAGCGCTAACCGAGGCGTCGCAACGACGTATGTTTTATGAGCAGGAACTTGAGAAAGCAAAAGACAACGTCGTTAATTCGGAAGTCGCATTGAAAGACACATTGGATTCGAGCGGTGTGATCAACGTAGATGCCGAGAGTCGCTCTATTGTAGAGACTTCTGCGCGCTTAAAGGCGCGTATCTCTGCGAAAGAAGTCGAATTGAGCTCAATGAAGGCATTCGTGACCACTAGTCATCCGGAGTTTTTGAAGGCAAATGAAGAACTGAGTAGTCTGAAATCAGAACTCGGAAAGCTAGAAAATGGACGGCAACGTAGCGCCGACTTTGCGCTGCAAGCGGTTGGAAAGCCGTCGTCAGGATTTAATAACATTAAGCTGCTCCGGGATTTAAAGTACTACCAGATGCTTTATGAACTTTTAGCCAAGCAATACGAGATAGCACGACTGGACGAAGCGAAAGACCCTGCAGTAATTCAAGTGCTCGACGCTGCTGTCGAGCCTGAGAAAAGGTTCAAACCAAAAAGGACCATTTTCGTACTCATTTCATTAGTGGTCGGCTTGGTGGGGGGGGTAATTATCGCAATTGTTTCCGAAGGAAGAAAGCAGGCTATGCGGGAGCCGAAATTCGCGGCGCAGTGGCAGGAGCTTAGGGCCGCTGTCCGCTTTAGTCAGAAGTAGGGAAAATATATGAAGATGCGTAACTGATGATTGATGCCATCAACATATAGTAGTGTCTCTATGAACAATAATCGAACAGCACCGCCGTGCTAACTAATTTATACATCAGGAAAATATGAAAGAGAAACGCGTTCTTTTGGTTTTCGGCACCCGACCAGAAGCTATCAAAATGGCTCCTGTTGCCCGAGCAATTGCTTCGACTCCGGGCCTTGATCTTCGTATATGCGTTACCGCACAGCATCGCCAAATGCTCGATCAAGTACTTGAGCTCTTCGAAATCAAAACCGACTTTGACTTAAATTTGATGCAACCAGGTCAAGATCTAACCGATATTACAACGCGTGTGCTTACTGGACTACGCACCGTATTTGCAGAATGGCGACCCGATATTGTTCTCGTGCATGGAGACACTACAACGACAATGGCAGCAAGCTTGGCTAGCTTCTACGCGCGCATCCCCGTAGGGCATGTGGAAGCGGGTCTTCGTACTTACGACCTTCAATCACCGTGGCCAGAGGAGATGAATCGTCGTATTGCTGGCATTGCCGCATCGATTCACTTTGCGCCGACAACCTCTGCAAGTAACAATCTGCTGAAGGAAGGGGTTGCAGAAAATCATATTCACGTAACTGGTAACACGGTAATTGATGCGTTGTTCGACGCGGTCAAAATTCTCGACGATACACCAAAACTCCGTGCGAATATCGAAGCACGCTTCAGTTTCCTGGATCGCACAAAGCGAACTGTGCTTGTTACCGGCCATAGGCGCGAAAATTTTGGTAATGGCTTTCAACAAATTTGTGCTGCTTTGAGTGACATCGCAGCCGATTCTTCAGTCGAGGTCGTATATCCTGTCCACCTGAACCCCAACGTTCAAAAACCGGTTTCGGAAATACTTGGGCGTCAATCAAATATTCATTTGATTGAACCGCTCGACTATTTACCATTCGTTTACTTAATGCAGCGCTCACACCTTATCTTGACAGATTCGGGCGGCGTGCAGGAGGAAGCTCCTTCATTAGGCAAACCAGTTTTGGTTATGCGCAACACAACCGAGCGCCCAGAAGCACTTGAGGCCGGTACGGTCACTCTCGTAGGCGCGGACCGCCATTCGATTGTCGCTTCGGCCCGCAATTTGCTGAATGACCAAAACGAATACAACAAGATGGCACGTGCCACTAACCCATATGGCGACGGTAAGGCGGCAACTCGCATTGCGATAGCGCTGACTGAATGGAAGTCGTCGGCTTACTAAATGCACATCGCACAAATTGGCATCTACCCGATCAGCAGCCGATTTTATGATGGCTGTCCGGCGAAAACTGAACTTACAGTCGGCATTATCGTCGCAGTTACTGCCGTATTTAAGATAGTCATGTTTGGAAGTTCGTTGGCAATCTTCGGCGATATTGTCTTTCTGGTGGCCCTTCTTGTGCTTCGCTCACAAGCAGCACTGATCATGCTGCTTCTTGCCTCATCGATCGCTATTCCCAGTGTGCCAGGTATAGATAAGGTCTTGGGCGGTCCTTTTTTGATCGAAATAGCGATTGCGATCTTGGCTTTTAAGGTTTGGCATTCAAGCCGCTATTCTATAAAATTATATCTGCCTAAGTTGCTTCTTATCGCGACCTGCGGCTACGGGATTTTGCTTATCATTTCGGTAGTGAGGGGGGGGAAAGTAGCCGACCATCTCGTCACTACGCGATATTTCCTCTTACTGTTAATGACTGCATACGCGGCGCGGGGTTGGGTTATTCATCGAACGATTGCCCGCGATTCAGTTGAAGAATTGCTTTTTCGAGCCCTGCGCGCGGGATTGGCGGTCTACTGCTTATTATTCATACTCCAGTTTTTCACGCCTGAGGTGTACGATCAGATTTTCCGCTCATCAGGGGGTGAGCGTGAAGGAACACGAGTTGCCTACCAAATTCAGGGCTACATCCCTATAGTCTCCCTTTCTCTACTTTTCGCTGGAACTATGCGTGTAAATGATCCGCATTTTCCAAAATTTTACGCGGGTCTAGCACGTCAGAAATGGATCATTCTTGCTTTGTTCGGCATGATTGCAACGGGCGCTAGGATGATCCTGTTGCAATGGATTCTAGTGGCGGGCATCTTTATATTTTTTAGATCGCGCCGGGCGTTTGTAGGAATTATATTCGCGGCAATATTTGGCATATTAATACTGAGTTTGCCGATGTTTTCTAGTTTGATAGAGCGTTTCTCTAGCATTTCAGATTCCGACGCGTTCATTGGTAATCTCGGGATACGGCTCCTTCCCGCGGCTCTTGCAATAACAGAAATGAGTGGCTTTGATTACGTGATTGGTAAGGGGTTCGATTACAAGTTTTTCGTTCCTTGGTTCGAAACCCGAAGCGACGATTTCGATGCTTACTCAACCTTCATTGACCAACTTTGGGCAACGATATTCGTCCAGGCAGGTATCGCCGGAAGCTTACTTGCGCTCTTACCATTTATTTCTGGCCTAATATTTTATGTGCGGAATCGAACGTCCCTTCGTTATACGCCCACGGTTCGATTTCTTATTCTTTTCTACTTGATGGGAATTCACGGATTTGCAAATTTCGCATATGCAAAAAATGTCTATGTAATACTTGGGTTTCTAATCGGTGCGGCAGTGGCTTTCAAAGTAAAGCCAAACGAAAATACCCCGCGTGTCCTACCTGAACAAAGATAGTGGTCGCAATTTTTGTCACATGTCTAAAAATCTTCTCTAATATGAACTCAATATTAACAATTTTCGTCTGTATCGCTGTTGTTTTCATGTTGCCGTTACTGCTCAAGAACGGCTACATTATCATGTGCATGCTGGTGCTTCCGACCATTCGCAAGAAACTTACTAAAAAAGAATCGTGTCGATTGCGCTTTGCTTTCCTTATCCCTGCACATAACGAGTCTGCGGTTGTTGGTTCATGTGTCGAGTCGATTGTCCGACAGGACTGGCCAAGCGAATTAGTTCACGCATATGTGATCGCAGATAATTGCAGAGATAACACGGCAGCGGTGGCTCGCCAGGCAGGTGCGGCGGTATTTGAACGCTTTACCGAGGAAATCAGTGGCAAAGCCGAAGCAGTCCGCTTTGGTATCGATCGGATAAATCAGGATGGAGCAAATTTTGACTATCTGGTGATCGTCGACGCGGATAACATTCTGGCTCATGACTGGATTGCAACGGTAGAGCACTCGATTTCCGGTGAAGATGGCTTCCAGACATATGTAGAAACCAAGAACCCAAAAGATTCCGCCGTCACTTTTGGAAATTATCTTTCGTTTGTATTCATGAACAAAGTAATCCAGGAAGGACGCTCCCGTCTCGGGTTACCAGCCCTTCTCGCGGGTACAGGGATGGGATTTTCTCGGCAGTTCGTCGGTCGGGAAGGATTTTCATCCAATTCGTTAACAGAAGATCGTGACCTCTCAGCTCAGGCGCTTGACCGCGGCTATAGCTTCAAGTGGATTGGCGAGGCAGTTCTGTTTGACGAAAAGCCATTAGGGGCAAAAGCGTCGTTCAACCAGTACAAGAGGTGGTCTTCGGGTCAGCTCGCTGGGATGTCCAGTGACTTTAGTCGATTTATAACGCTCTTGGGTAGGGGCAAATTATTGCGTGCATTTGACATGCTTTACACGATGACTGGTCCTATGCTCCCATTTTCGTATGTAGGTGCTTTGTTGATGAGTTCGATCTGCTTGATGTTTGGCAGCCCTGAACCGATTTTCCTGTTTTTTGGCATGTCTACTCTCTCTGTTTTACTGCTGGCGTTAATGCTGTGCTTCTTCGGGCGCGGTATGCGTGATGTTCTTGGTCTAGGTACTTATGTTTACGTCCGCCTTATCAGTTGGGCTTCGCTCATCGCCGCGTTGATCAGAAAAGACAACAAATGGATCAAAACTGAACATGCGCGTAGCATGACTGCTGACGATATTGATCAAATCAGAAAGGGGGACTTCTGATGCGACCATTTGCCTTGTCGGTTGTTGATTCGCTCAGCGAAATTGAGCACTTGGATAAGTCGGGCGAAATTCTTACCTTAAATCCTGAATTACTTTCCTTAATTGCCAGAGCGGGGCATCGCGACTATTTTTCACGTTTCGCCCACTGTACGTTGGACTCTGCACCCTTGACCACGCTGCTACGAATTAAAGGGGTAAAGGCGTCACGATACACGGGCGTTGACTTGGTGGCCGACCTCCTCACTAACGAGGGGAAGGGGAAGAGGATCCTACTTTATGGTGCAAAGCCTGGCGTAGCTCAGCGCGTAGCAGAGCATTTCGCCCTCGAAGATTATCTTGCGCTGGACGGCTACTCCTCTAAGTGTGAGGAAGTTGTGAAGACATGCCAAACTCAGAATTTCCGACCCGATGTAATTCTGGTGGCCTTAGGTGGCCTGATGCAGTTCGAAGCATCCAGTATTTTGCAGGAAAAGCTGAGTCCTCGTGTAACGGTCGCTTGTGGTGGATCGTTCGATGTTTTGTCAGGTGATGTGGAGCGTGCGCCGAAGTGGATGCAAAATCTGGGTTTTGAGTGGGCGTTCCGAGTTGCAAAGCAGCCGGAGAGGGTCTGGCGATTACCAGGTGTTATCAAAGGACTTTTTCTTGCGAAAAATATGATTGGAGTTGAAGACTGCCGGCGCTCAATCACGTTCAGTATCCCCTCCCATGAACATTAGGCCTAGGCACCAAATTGGCAAGAGCGTCGCGACAAGGTGTTCATAATGACCGCAATAAGACCAGTTTCCGTTTTCCGAGAAATCCTCCGACGCTCAATTTGGGTCACTGCTGGCTCTATCATCGGGCGTGCGTTACCGCTGCTAGCGGGCGTAATTTTAACTCGAACATTTGGCCTGGAAAAATTCGCAGTCATCGGGCTCGTTCTTACTTGGATTGCTGTAGTGCCCAGCCTGACAACGTGGGGAATCGGGCTAGTTGCGACACAGATGATGGCAAGTCGAGGGGCCGACTATTATTTCGATATTGTGAAATGGAGCGTTCTCTCATCCCTATTTGCGTTGGTTCTTATACAGCTATTGCTGTTTTCCATAGGCGGTAGTTGGTTGGCAAAAATTTATCCAGGAATTCCGATTACCGATATAGGGCCAGCAACTTTGGCAACAGGCGTATGCACAAGTATATTTGTTTTAATCCAAGCCTTTTTTAATGGTGCGCATCAGCCAAAGAAACTAGCGGGCTTGCTCGCGACGTCTGGAATTTTGCAGGGGCTCGCGCTTGGATGTTTAGTCTTGCAGGGAGATATTTCAAACGGCCCCTTGTTTGTTTTGATTGGAGCTTTTATAACTTCAGCGATAGCTGGCATATCATTTTATTCGATACTAATGGGGAATCGTGATTCGCGCAAGTCCGCAGGCCTCGATGTCGTGTTGTGGTTGCGCAAAATAATCCCAGCTATTCTATCCTCAGCTAGTGTTGCACCAGTCACTTTCATATGCGCGTCAATGATTACAGCGAGCGCGGACGGGCCCCGTGAGCTAGGAGCATTTTTTGCACTAGAACAGATAGGAATGGTGCTGACCTACATACCGACATTGATAGCCCAATCAACCGTGCCCGTCTTATCGAGGTTGATTCAGGAGGATGAAGGGAAAGCTGTATCCTACGTCTTGCGAATGGCTAAATACCAGTTCCTTGCCTTAGCAGCAGTGTTGTGCGTAGCTGTCGCGACTGCGCCGATATTGCTCAGCCTATATGGGCAGTTGTCCGACTTCAGATACGCATACTTTCTTCTGCTGGCGAACGTGCTAATCTCAGTCCCATTAGGAACTATTGGCACGTATTTGCAAGCTGCGGGAAAATTCGTTACTGGTAGCGTCCTGAATTTCGTTTGGGCCGGGCTCTTCGTGGTTGCCAGTATATTATTAAGGGAGGGCGGTGCTGCAGGCATAGAAGCTTCACGACTCATTGCAACCTGTCTTTTGGGCGTCCTAACTCTTGTGCTTATCTACCTGAGCGTACGTCGGTTTGAACCCGGAAAGATTATTAAGGAAGCTGTTTGAACTTAAAGGCCTGTGCTGATAATTTAATGGCATGGTTCACTATAGGCGAAAAGCTTCAGTGCATATCTTATTCTGAAAAGAGATACATGCGATATATCCTCATTGGTTGTATCGCATCGCTCTGCTATTTCTGAAGGCAAATCCCTTCTTCAATGACGGTCGATACTGCTTCAAAAATAACGTTATGTCCCTCGTTATTGGGGTGAATCCCGTCCCCAGAGTCGTAAGCCTTTGCCAGCGTGCCGTCTGGTGCCGTAAGCGCCTTTTGAACATTGATAAAACATTTCCCTGCGATATCGCTGAGTTGCTCGTCGATTAGGCGTAGTTCCTGCCGTTGAATATTGGTCATCACTCTGGGCTGTGTCGATAATAAGATAACCTGTGTCCCGGTTGCCCTTGCGCCGTCACGTATCGATTTCAGATTTTTCACAATTTCATTGACAGAATAGCCAGCCACCGTGTCGTTCGTTGGAAACGAAACGAAAACCACGCTTGGCCTGAACGAAAGAGCGTAATCAAGATTAATAGAGGGATCGGGTGCCGGTCTGCCAATCACGGGCGCCACTGAAGTGCTGAGCGCTTGGTATGTTACCGCTCCCGCTTTGGCGATATTCCTAACGGTAACCCCCTTATCGGCCACGTCTTTTTGAAGCAGATCGCTCCAGCGCTGTCCAGGCCCGGCGCCGAAGCCAGCCGCCGTAGACGAGCCCATCACAACCCAGGTCGATAGTGCCGGACTGGGGGCCACGGCCACATTTGATATGGAAGCGCTTTCGGTAGTGCCGCCACATCCGGCTACAAGTATGCTGCTTAGGGCAACGGTAGTGAAGACCACCGATGTCAAAGTGGAAAGCCGATGCTCGACGTTTTCGACTGAGCCTTTTGGGCTGCGTTTTTTCATGATTTTCCTGCCGGACCGGTGAGTATTTACTGTAGCTAACATACCACATGGTAACACTTGTGGTCACCACAAATTCATAGAGCCTGTAAAATGTTGCCCCTAGGACTTATACTATATTTTAGCGTCAGTTAATCCCGACTTACGCTTTGTTTCTTAGGGCTGCGTTTTTGCGGATTTCATGGCTCGCTTTTATGCTTTCCATAACTGTGCACATCAGCCCTGAGTGCTTGGTTTCGATTAACTATTTGTGCGCAATTGCGCTAGCCTAGCTCAGTGCTAAGGAATTTAACGCAGCGTTCGCGTTGCTATGTGGTATTGATGAGGTGGTTGTGAAAGAGAGAAAAAATTTTCATTGGCTTAATTGGTTGCGCTTCGGCTTGGCCATTTATATTGTACTATTTCACACACTAAAAGAGTTTTATCCATTCGTACGGGATGATGTTTTTTTATATTCTTTATTGAATCTTGGGAATCTGGCTACGACAATCTTCTTCGTCTTGTCGGGATTTCTGCTAACGTACGTCTACATTAGTTCGGCGAATAATTCCAATCTGGACAGAAAAAAATTTTGGATAGCGCGCTTTTCGTCACTTTATCCGCTCCATTTCCTGACGATGCTTTTTTCCATTCCAGCATTTTTGTTCATGCTGTATATTCACAACGGGGTTAGTGTACCTATTCAACCACTTGGGGGCGGAGTTCGCGCCTTGGCCACTTGGGAGATTTGGCTTGCGTTGATAATGAATGTCACGCTGACTCAAGCGTGGAATCCGTTGTATCTGTTGTTGAACGGTCCATCCTGGTCGCTTTCCGCTTTGTTTTTTTTCTATGCAGTTTTTCCATTTGCCGCGTCGTGGCTGAACAAGGCGCGTCGTCCTGGAATCGCATTGGTACTGCTCGGCCTGTTATTTTTGGCGCCAGGGTTTATTGCTCAGTTCCTTCTTCAATCTAGTATGATTACAGATGGGCTATTGCATAGGAATCCATTAATTCGCCTGCCGCTTTTCCTCGCAGGGATAGCGTTAGCAGTGATTTACGCCAGATTAAGTGATAGTGCAGGGCGAGTTGATAGTCCAATGTCGAGGCCGATTGCTATTAGTATCGTAATCGTGACGTTAATTGGAGCTGCATTCTTCCAGTACGCCTACCCCGAAACGAAGCTCTACATTCTGCGAAATGGTCTCTATTATCCAGCCGCAATTGCGATCGTGTGGTTGTGCGCTACACAACGCGCTTCAGCAACTGAATGGAATCGTAAGTGGTCTTCTCGTATGGGTAAGACTTCGTTGCCGGTCTTCTTGCTGCACAGCCCGTTATACGACATATTCGAACGCGTAGAAAGGTTTTCTCGTGCGTTCGGCATGAGTGAGACCGAAGACTTTAATTTGCATGCATTGGTTTTGGTTGCACGTAGTCTCGACCATAAGTTGGTGCTGTTTCCATTGTATCTTTTCTTAGTAATCTATTTGGCGGACCTTTGCCAAGTGCGCTTTGTTGAACCATTGCAATCGTACCTGAGAGGAAAACTTTATCGCCCAGACAGACTGGGTGGACGAAAAGAAATATTGGCTGTGTAATCAATTTGAACTATGGCCCATCTGCGCTGGATGACATAGCGGTCTGGTGTGCACTATTGGCGAGAATTTGTAGATCAAGAACCATAGCGATCGCTTCCGCTCATTTCTAATTCAAAACTGCGCGGGGAGGAACCCCTGCATTTTAATCAATTTTCCCGCGAGACTGAGGCGTTTTAATTGCAACCTAATATCAGAAACTCGATTCCATCCTCTTTGTTTGGAGCTTTAGCCCTGACTGCAGTAAGTGCTTTTGCAGCCACCCCGACACATCAAGGTCAATCAGGGTATATCAATATGCCCAATGCAGCGGTGGAGGCTGATGGGTCTTTCTCGGCCGGTTACGGCTACGATAGTCCGTACGGGAGCGTTTGGGTGACTACAACTCCTATCCCATTTGTGCAAATGACTGCCCGATATGTGTCAATCACTGGCATTCCTGGATTTTCTCGTGTAAGAGGAGAGTATGGAAGTGAATACGGGCGGTATAAAGACAAAGTCTTTGACGGAAAGATTCGCCTGGTTACTGAGTCTGAGTGGTTCCCGGCCGTAGCGTTAGGTTCAACTGATCTCTTGGGCACGGGACTCTTTCGCGGAAAGTACGTTGTCGCTTCAAAGATTCTGGGCGCATCGCAAAATATCGAAGCAAGTCTTGGGTATGGCATCGGTAGACCAACAGGAATTTTCGGAGGAGTTCGTTGGATACCAAAGTTCCTGTCCGGTTGGGCTCTAGTGGCGGAGTACGATGCAAACAATTATCGCGCAGACTTCCGCGCAGCTGAAACTGACGCAGGCCGGCGAAGCGCAGGTCCTGCCGTTGGAGTTGAATACCGTTGGGGCTGGCTGGGCGCGCAAATCGCGCGTCATAAGGATAACTTCAGCGCCAACGCTTACATCAGCATTCCTTTTTCCGAGCGCGAGTTTATTCCCAAGCTGCTGGAGCCGGCGCCGTTCCAGCCCAAGGATGCGCCAGCCCGTGTCAGCGCCGCCGAGTGGCAGAAAGACGCGCGCAATGGCGCGCGGCTGGTGCAGGCGCTGGCCAAGCAGAACTTCAGGAACATCCGCGTCGAATTCGACAGCGGCACGCTCAAGCTGACGCTGACCAACAACCGGATCTCGAACCTGGGCCGTGCGGTGGGTCGGGCCACGCGCACCGCGCTGGCGTTCGCACCGCAGGGCACGCGTGCAATCCACGTCACCTATACCCGCTTCGAGCAGCCGGTCGCGACCTACGAATTTTTCGATATGCAGCGCCTGACGGATTACATGACCGGCCTCGTCAGCCGCGACGCATTCCTGCAAACGGCGCAGGTGCGGTATTCGACCCCTGCCGACAAGCTGGCCGATGACCAGGCCGGCCTGGGCGACGCGATCCGCGAGGACGACGCCGCGCTGGGCGTGCGCGTCAACCACGAAGGCGAAATGGTGCAGCTCAGG
>Ga0213835_101761_pt1 | contig 12028 bp, 8 predicted proteins | sample SWPATP01_FD_160576 | JGI IMG/M metagenome (GOLD analysis project Ga0213835, IMG submission 160576) | Coastal seawater microbial communities from Marineland, Florida, United States - SWPA TP0 #1 | ecosystem: Environmental > Aquatic > Marine > Coastal | place: USA: Florida | collected 2016-08-05
ACTTTATGATCCAAACGATTGGCCAAGCTCCCGCTGTCAGGGCAGGAGCGTTGCGAAGCGACCTCGCGAGATGAGATCATGGCCCAGCACAGCATCCCCCATTTCCAGAACTCTGCCGGACACCGCACCGTTCGCATCGGCGCCAAGGAGTTCATGTGCGTGGGAGCGGCGCCGCCACACGATCATCCGCATGTCTTTCTGGACATGGGCGACGATTCGGAACGTGTCTGCCCCTATTGCTCGACCCTCTACGTCTACGACGCCACGCTGAAGGCAGGCGAGACCGTGCCTGAGGGGTGCGCCTTCCACGAACCGGTCCTTTAGGGTCGCGGTCGTCGCCCTTGTCCGGGGGGGCCTCAGATATCCTGATCGCAGGTGGCGGCATTGCGGGGCTGACCGCCGCGCTGGCATTTGCCGAACGCGGCTTGCCAGTGCGCGTGTTCGAGCGTGCGCCGGCACTGGAAGAGGTCGGCGCCGGGCTTCAACTCTCGCCCAATGCCACCCGTCTCATCGATCGGCTGGGACTGGGTCCTGGCTTGCGCGAAATTGCCGTGCGACCGGAAGCGATCGCCCTGCTGGATGCGGGCAGCCTCAAGGAAATCAGCCATGTTCCCCTGGGCGCGGATGCCGAAGCGCGCTGGCGCGCACCCTATCTGGTGGCCCATCGCGCCGACCTGCAAGGACTTTTGCTTGACGCTGTGCGCGCCAACCCTGCCATCCGGCTGGAACTCGGCGCCAGCATCGAGGAATTTTCCGATGACGGGACCGGGGTCACCGCCGCGGTCGTCAGGGATGACAAGAACGAGGAAGCATCAGGTGCGCTGCTTGTCGGCGCAGACGGCGTCTGGTCGCGTCTGCGCCATCTGATCTCGCCCGGCGAGGCCTGCCGTTTTGCCGGACGGGTCGCCTGGCGGACTGTCATCGAGCCCGACAGTCCGGCAGCCGCCATCTTTGGCGGGTTTGCCGCGCGCGACCGGGTGAGTGCCTTCCTGCACCGGGACTTCCACCTCGTCGCCTATCCGCTCACGCGCGGCCGCTTCAATCTGGTGGCCGTGACCAGAGGGCGCGAAGGACGGCGCGGCTGGTCCTTGCCCGGCGGTACCAGCACGCTTGCCGGGGCCATGTCGGGCGTCGATGCGAGGCTTGCCGCGCTCGTCGAGGCGGCTGCGCCCTGGACCATGTGGCCGCTCTTCCAGGTCGATGCCCGCGCGCGCTGGCATGGCGGGCGTGTGGTGCTGATCGGCGATGCCGCACATGCGATGACGCCGTTTGCGGCGCAGGGAGCCGCCATGGGTATCGAGGATGCCATGATTCTGGCGCGGCATGTCTCGTCCAGTGACGCCGACATCGCGTCGGCGCTGGCTGGCTATGACGCCGAGCGTCGCCCGCGTGTCAACCGCGTGCGCAAGCGCGGCAGTTTCAACCGCTTCGTCTGGCATGCATGGGGCCCGATCGCGCTCGGCCGCAACGTGGTGCTTGGGCTTCGCCCGCCACGGAAACTGGCCGGCGATTTCGACTGGCTCTATGGCTGGAGCCCGAGGGACTGAGATGAAAACCGCGGCACCCCGCATCCTGTTGACCGGCTTCGGACCGTTTCCCGGCGCGCCGGAGAACCCGACCTCATGGCTGGTCGACAGGCTGGCCGGCGACCCGCCGAAAGGGGAGGGCATTGGCGCCTTCCGGGCCGAGGTGCTGGATGTCGAATATCATTCGGTAGGCCCGCGCCTTTCCGCTCTCGGACAGGCCTTCATGCCCGATATCGCGATCCATTTCGGTCTGGCGCAGGAGGCGCGCGGTTTTCGGCTCGAGCGTATCGCGCGCAACAGCCATGCAGATGCCCGCCCTGACCAGGCCGGTCGCCTGCCGGCCGATTTGCGCGTCTGCGCCGGCCCGGACAATCTGCCCTCGACGCTGCCGCTTGACGCCATCGCGGGCGCGCTGTCGGCCGAAAACCTGCCGGTCGAGTGGTCGGATGATGCCGGCGGCTATCTGTGCAACACGGTGTTCGTCCTGTCGCGTTTCCACGCCTGCGAGGGACTGCGCCCTGCCATGTCGGGCTTCATCCATGTGCCGGCCTTCGGCCAGGGGCCAGAAAGCATCACGCCCCGGCTTCTGGAAACCGGGGCGCGGATCGCGATTGCCGCCTGTGCGGCGGCATGGGGCAAGGCGACCTAGTCGTTCGCCACCACTTCGAGGCCGATCTGGTCTGCCAGCGCCTGCGGCGAACCCATGGCACCGGCCATCAGCAGCGCGAAGGGCACCGGCTGTTCGGGGCTGGCCGTGATGCGGATCGACTGCGGGTTGTCGAGGAATTCCGACACCGCGTCGGCAACCATCGTGCCGAGCTGCGGCGCGTTCATCTGTGCCAGCATGAAGGGCAGGAAGGCCTTGGCCTGGTTGACCACGTCCTGCGGGCGCATGCCCTGGTCTTCCGCGAAGATGGCAAGCACGCGCTCGGTCAGCGAATCGTCGCGAAAGCTGATCTCGGCCCCGTGCAGCGACAGCTGCTGCATCAGACCCATCATCGCCATCGCGCTGGCGGAATCGTTGGCATCGGGGCTCAGTTCGCCCAGTGCACGAACGAAGTCGGGCGTGTAGCCGCTGATGTCGAAGGTGAAGCCCAGCGTGCCGCCCTGATCGATGGTGAGATCGAACTGGGTAAAGGTAATGCGGCCGTCCGAGGGCTCCCAGCTTCCGTCCATGTCGAGCCGGCCGGTGATCTGTTCATAGCCCATCCGCTGGATCACGTCGCCGGTGACATCGTCCTCGACGCCCGAAAGATCGGCTTCGAAATGCTCAGCCCCGCCGCTGAACCGCATCGGCTCGCCATTGCCCGCAGGGGTGACGGTGGCGTTGAGGTTGGTGAGCAGGAATACTTCCTCGCCGGCTACCGTGGCGCGCATTTCCGCCACCTCGGCGCGTTCGTAGAAGAACATCCCGCCATAGGCCTCGCCCGTGCCTTCATCCGGCAGGATGACGCCGCTCAGCACCACGCCGTCGATCTCGAACGAGCCGTCGTCGTCACCGAAGACGTAGTTCTCCATCGACATTTCCTCGATGCGGTACCCGTCGACGATCTCGGAGATGCCCGAAAGGCGGATGTCGCCAATCTCGAGCGTCTCGCCGGCCTCGCTCACGGTGACACCGGTCAGGATGATGTCGTCGCCGTCGGCTACGCTGGCTTCCCAGGCGACATTGGTGCCGAGTTCGGCCATCAATTCCTGCAGCCGGTCCACAACGGCATCGGTATCCTGCGCGGCGGCCGGCAACGGGCCGGCCATCAGCGCGCCTGCCAACAGGGCGGGTGCGATATATCGGGAGAGTTGGTTCATCATGGTTTTGGCCGCCTCTTCTGATTGGCTTTATGTCTGTTTTTATGCCGGACCGTCTTGGCCGGCCATGACGCGGCGGCAATCTGGACCGGATCGCGACCGGAAAGCAAATCTTTCCCCATGGCTTGCTTTCCAAGGCCTTGCCCAGAATCGCCCTGTCGTCTAACCGGAAATCCATGAGCAAGGCGCTTGTTCCGCCCGGCGGCGGCGACGACGACAGGATCGAACCGGTCGACCTCAAGAGGGCGCTCGAGGAGCGCTACCTCGCCTATGCGCTGTCGACCATCATGCACCGCGCGCTGCCGGATGTGCGCGACGGGCTGAAGCCGGTCCACCGGCGCATCATGCATGCCATGCGCCTGCTTCGGCTCAACCCCGACCAGGGCTTTGCCAAATGCGCCCGCATCGTCGGCGAGGTGATGGGCAAGTTCCACCCGCATGGCGACCAGTCGATCTACGACGCGCTTGTCCGCCTCGCGCAATGGTTCTCGGTCCGCTACCCGCTCGTCGACGGACAGGGCAATTTCGGCAATATCGACGGCGATAACGCGGCCGCCATGCGCTACACCGAGGCGCGCATGACCGACGTCGCCATGGAGCTGCTCGCCGGCATCACCGAGGACGCGGTCGATTTCCGCCTCACCTACAACGAGGAGGACGAGGAACCCATCGTCCTGCCCGGCGCCTTCCCGAACCTCTTGGCCAACGGCTCGTCTGGCATTGCGGTCGGCATGGCGACCTCGATCCCGCCCCATAATGCCGCCGAGCTCTGCAAGGCGGCGCTGCACCTGATCGACCATCCCGACGCCACCGTCGAGGACCTTCTGACCAAGGATCCGCACCCTTCGGACGCCGACGAGAACATGGTGCGCGGGCCGGATTTCCCGACCGGCGGCATCATCGTCGACGACTGGTCCTCCATCGTCGAGGCCTATTCGACCGGGCGTGGCTCGTTCCGGGTGCGCGCGCGCTGGCACCAGGAAGATACCGGGCGCGGCACCTGGGTCGCGATCGTCACCGAGATCCCCTATGGCGTGCAGAAATCGCGCCTGATCGAAAAGACCGCCGAGCTGCTTCTGGCCCGAAAACTGCCGCTTCTCGACGACATCCGCGACGAGAGCGCCGAAGACATCCGCATCGTGCTGGTGCCCAAGAGCCGCACGGTCGACCCCGCGCTGCTGATGGAATCCGTCTTCCGTCTCACCGATCTGGAATCGCGCTTCCCGCTCAACATGAACGTGCTGTCGCGCGGCAAGGTGCCGATGGTGATGTCGCTCAGGGACGTGCTCGCCGAATGGCTCGCCCATCGCCGCGAGGTGCTTCTGCGCCGTTCGCGCCATCGGCTGGCCGAGATCGAGCGCCGGCTGGAAGTGCTGGGCGGCTATCTCGTCGCCTATCTCAACATCGATGAGGTCATCCGCATCATCCGCGAGGAGGACGAGCCCAAATCCGTCATGATGGCGCGCTGGGACCTCACCGATCTTCAGGCCGAATCCATCCTCAACATGCGCCTGCGCGCGCTGCGCAAGCTCGAGGAATTCGAGATCCGCAAGGAATTCGACGCGCTGTCGACGGAAAAGGCCGGCATCGAGGCGCTGCTTTCCTCCGAAGCCAGGCAGTGGAAGACCGTGCGCTGGGAAGTCGAAAAGGTCCGCGACAAGTTCTCGACCGCCACCGAGCTCGGCCGCCGCCGCACCGGCTTCGATGCCGCGCCCGAACGCGATCTGGGCGAAATCCACCAGGCCATGATCGAGAAGGAGCCGGTCACCGTGATCGTCTCCGAAAAGGGCTGGCTGCGCGCCATGAAGGGCCATCTGGCCGATTTCTCGACCCTCACCTTCAAGGAGGGCGACGCCCTCAAGCTCGCCTTCCACGCCCAGACCACCGACAAGATCCTGGTCTTCACCACCGGCGGCAAATTCTACACGCTGGGTGCCGACAAGCTGCCCGGCGGGCGCGGCCATGGCGAGCCGATCCGCATCATGGTCGACATGGACAACGATCAGGCGATCGTCACCGCCTTTGCCCACGATCCGCAGCGCAAACTGCTTCTCGCCTCTTTTGGCGGCAACGGCTTTGTCGTGCCCGAGGCGGAAGTCGTCGCCAACACGCGCAAGGGCAAGCAGGTGATGAACGTCAAGTCGCCCGACGAGGCGACGCATTGCGTGCCCGTTTCCGGCGACCACGTCGCCATTATCGGCGCCAACCGAAAACTGCTCGTCTTCCCGCTTGCCGACATCCCCGAAATGACCCGCGGCAAGGGCGTGCGCCTCCAGCGCTACAAGGATGGCGGCGTCGCCGACATCAAGACGTTTGCCATGGAAGCAGGCCTCACCTGGCAGGACTCTTCCGGCCGCACCTTTACCCGCTCACGCGAGGAACTGACGGAATGGCTGGGCGCGCGGGCCGGGGCAGGGCGCCTGGCGCCAAAAGGGTTTCCGCGGACGGGGAAGTTTGGGTGAGGGGGGTGGTCGCCCGTTTCACACGCTTAGGCATAGATTCTGGCTTCCGCTCGGCATGTGCCATTCAGGCATGTATCCCCGGGTCTGCTCCGCTCCGCGCCCAGGATGACGACGCGGAGAAGGGCGTCGCCATTCGCCGGCGTTGGAGACTGGCCGAGCCGCTCTCAACCGTCGTCATCCTAGGGCAAGCGAAGCAAAGCGCAGCGCGACCCTAGGATCCATGCCTGAATGGTGGAGGTGATGCGGGGCGCCGACATACCCCTCATCCGACTTCGCTTCGCTCAGCCACCTTCTCCCACAAGGGGAGAAGGAAGGGTGTGTGGCGCCTGCGTCCTTGTAGATCGCTGATGTTGGCGATTGGCGGAACGGTCGATGCGGGCGACCCCTTCTCCCCTTGTGGGAGAAGGTGGCCGAGGGCGCAGCCCGAGGTCGGATGAGGGGTTTGCGCCCTCAAGACCCCACCGTCTTGTCAGCATCTGTCAGCAGTTTTTCCCGCCATTTTGTCCACACCCCCCACCACCTCCCGCAAACTGCGCTCGACCAACGGAGCCCGGCATGCGTTTCCACCAGACCATCGCAGCGAACGCAAAGCAGCTGAACCGCCTCGCGGCGCTGCTTGTTGCGCTTGCCGGTCTGGCGGAGCGGGCGGCCGGCAGACCCAGTGCCGTCTGCCTGCTCGTGGTCTGGCTGATCCGCCCGAGCGAGGCGGTCGCCCGCGATCTTGTCGAAAACCTCGCGCCTTGCGCCGCCTGTCCGCCGGAGCCGCTCGGCCGCAGGTTGGAGAGAGGAGGACGAACGGCAGAGGTTGCGTACTTCACGCCCCCCTCTGCCTTGCCAGGCATCTCCCCCACACGGGGGGGAGATCGGCCGTCGCGGCGGGTTTCCCCAATCGCGAATGTTGCAGGAAGGGCGGCGGCACCGAAGCCTCCAATCTCCCCCCATGTGGGGGAGATGTCCGGCAGGACAGAGGGGGGCGCCGAAGGGTGGAACGCCGGCAACTGGCCCCGGCCGCAAGCCCTGGCGGCGGCGGACACGATGGCCCGCCCTCGCGGAGGGCCAGCGCCGTCAGGCGCGGCGCGGCCCGTGAGCGAAACTAATCCCGCTCAGCAATAGACCGTCTGCACGGTCGTGTATTCCTTCAGCCCTTCCTCGCCGAATTCCACCCCGATGCCCGACGACTTGACCCCGCCGAAAGGCGCGTTGGGCTGGATGGCGCCGTGCTTGTTGACCCAGGCCGAGCCGCATTCGAGCTTGAGCGCCAGATCGCGCGCCTTCTGCACGTCCTTGGCCCAGACCGAGCCGCCGAGCCCGTGCGGGTTGTCGTTGGCCTTGTCGATGATGGTGTCGAGGTCGTGGTAGCGGATGATCGGCAGGACCGGGCCGAACTGCTCCTCGTCGACGAGCCGGATCCCGTGATCGACATCGGCCACGAAGGTGATCGGATAAAAGAAGCCCGCCCCCGGACGCGGCGCGCCGCCCGTCAGGACGCGTCCGCCGCGCGCCCTGGCATCCTCGACCAGCTCGACCACGCGGTTGAACTGCATCTCGTTCTGGATCGGGCCGAGCACGTTTGTCTCGTCGAGACCGTCGCCCATCGGCATGTTTTCGGCGAGTGCCACCAGCTCGCGGCAGACCTCGTCATAGAGCGAGTCATGCACATAGAGCCGCTTGAGTGCGGCGCAGGTCTGGCCGGTATTGATGAAGGCGCCCCAAAAGATGCCTTCGGCGATCTGCTTGGGGTCGGCGTCGGGGAGGACGATGCCGGCATCGTTGCCGCCAAGCTCGAGCGTGAGCCGCTTCAGCGTCTCGGCCGACGAGCCCATGATCTTCTTGCCGGTGGCAATCGAGCCGGTGAACACCATCTTGTCGATGCCCGGATGAGCCGACATGGCCGCGCCGATCTCGTCGGGACCCGTCACCACGTTGACGACGCCGGCCGGCAGCACCTCGTTCATCAGCTCGACCAGCCGGATGGTGGAAAGGGGGGTGTAGGGCGACGGCTTGATTACCACACTATTGCCGGTGCGCACGGCCGGCAGCACGTGCCAGACGGCGATCAGCATCGGCCAGTTCCAGGGCGTGATCGATCCCACCACGCCGATCGGCTTGCGGTGCAGTTCGACGCGCCCCTCGTTGTTGTCCTGGATCACCTGGGGCGCCAGTTCGAGATCGGCGGTGAAATGCGCCCAGCCGGCGGCCCCGGCGGATTCGAAGCGCGAGCCCGGCCCGTTGAGCGGCTTGCCCTGTTCGGCGGTGATCAGCCGGGCCAGTTCCTCGGCATGTTCCTCGATCTTGGCCGCGATCGCGTGGCAGGCGGCCTTGCGCTCGGCATCGGGGGTGGCGCTCCATGTCTTGAACGCGCGCCGTGCGGCTTCCACCGCGTCGTCGAGATCGGAAGTCGAGCCGAGAGGCATGCGGCCGACCTCCTCGCCGGTGGCGGGGTTATTGACCGGCAGATAGTCCCGCGCCCAGCGCTGCTTGCCGTCGATGATCATCGCATATCCGTCGCTCATGCCCGTTCCTCTCGAGACCGCGCCATTGGCGCTGTTGGCCGTGCTCGCCTTGGCCGCGATCTTCATCGGCGCATCGCCGCGCCAGGCCTTGTAGGCGATGGTGTGGTCCTTCTCCCCGCCCATCTTCTCGCAGGCCTTGCGCCACCATTTTGCGGTGCGCTTGACCAGCGGCATGCCACCGCCGGTCTCCTCGGCCAGATCGGCGGCGATGCCGACATCCTTGGTGAGCAGCGAGAGCGCGAAGCCGGAGGCAAATTCGCCGGTCAGGACCTGGGTCTTGATCGTGCTCTCGGTGGAGAAGTTTCGGCCCGTCGAGACGTTCATCACGTCGAGCGCGACGGCGGGATCGAGGCCGAAACGCTCGCCCACGATCAGCGCTTCGGAAGCTGCCGCGAAACCGGCTGCGGCGACATAATTGTTGAGCGCCTTCAGCGCATGGCCCGAGCCGATGCCGCCGGTCTCGAAAACCTTCTGGCCCATCGCCATCAAAACGGGTCTTGCGCGTTCGAGCGCGGCCTTGTCGTCGGTGCCGGCCATGATGGAGAGCGTGCCGGAGATGGCGCGCGGCACCGCACCGGAGACCGGCGCGTCGATGAAGGTGATGCCCCTGTCGGCCAAAGCTGCCGATATCTCGCGCGAGCCCATCGGTTCCGACGAGCTCATGTCGACCACAAGGGTCCCGCGCGACAGCGACGCGGCCAGCCCGCCATCCTGTTCCAGCAGCACCTTCTTCACGATGGCGCCGGTCGGCAGCATGGTGACGATGATGTCGCAACTGCGGCCGAGTTCGGCGAGGCTGCCGGCGGCACTTGCGCCGATCGCGGCGGCGTGGCGCCTGGCCAGCTCGGCATCGGCATCATAGACGGTCAGCTTGAAGCCGGCCTTGGCGATGTTGGCCGACATCGGCGCGCCCATATTGCCGAGCCCGACGAAGCCGATCCGGTCCTTGGTGGCTTCGAGCTTCCTTTCCGGCACCAGCTGGTCGAGCACTTCCTCGGAGGCGCGCATCGCATCCACCATCAGCGGGATGCCGCAATAGAGGAAGGCATGCACCATCATCTCGCGAATTTCCTCGCGGGTGACACCGTTCGCGATGGCGCCCTTGGTGTGGATCTTGATCTCGTGCTGGCGGCCCATCGCGGTCAGCATGGCCAGCGTCAACAGGCTGCGGGTCTTCAGGTCGAGGACGGGGCGCTGCCACACCTCGCCGAAACAGATGCGGGTGACGATGTCCTGCATCGGCGCCAGATAGGGCGTGGCATTGTCGACCTGAAGCTCGGCGCCTTCCGGCCCGAACATCTTGCGCCTGAGATCGAGACCCTTTTCGAAATTGCTCTTGGACATGCGTTTCCTCCGACTGTGGCATGCGCGCGGAGGATCGGGCACGCGTGGCGTGCCACCTTCTCCTCCCGTTCACCAAGCTTGTCCCGGCTGCTTGCATCGATCAATGGCATGGGATTGATTGCTCCCATGAAGAAATTCGATTTGAACGAGCTCGACTTCCGCACCCTGCGCACCCTCAAGCTGGTGCATGATCTCGGTTCCTTCACCGCGGCGGCCGAAAGGCTCTCCCAGAACCAGTCGACTATCAGCTACGCGATCGGCCGGCTGCGGGAGGCCTTTGGCGATCCGCTTTTCGTGCGCGAGGGCAGGGGGATCGCGCCGACCCCGCGCTGCGAGGAGATCGTGGCGGGCATCGACCGACTGTTCGATCAGCTGGCGGAACTGGCCGAGCCGGCTGCTTTCGACCCCGCTGCCGCGTCGAACGAGATCACCATTTCCTGCAACCACTACGAACGCTCTGTCATCCTGCCGGGCGTGATCCGCCGGCTGAGAGCAGACGCCCCCAATCTCAAGCTGCGCGTGATCCAGGCCCGCATGGAAGGCCATCGCCAGCTGCAGAAGGGCGAATGCGATCTGCTGCTGTCGCCGGTGGCGGCTGAATTTGACGGGCTGTTTCGCAGGCGTCTGATCGAGGACCGCTATGTCTGCGTGCTCGACCCCTCCAACCCGCTCGCATCGGGACCGCTGAGCTTCGAGGCCTATGCCGCGGCCGCCCATGTGTTCATCTCTTACGAGGGAACCTGGCGGCCGAGCTACCGTGACCTGATCGAGGCCAGGGGCGTCGCACCGCGCATGGTGATCGATCTGCCCAGTTCAGGCGAGATCGGGCGGCTGATTGCCGGCACGGATCTCGTGGCGACCGTTACCAACCTTATCGCGCAAGGGTTCGGCGACGAGCTGGTCATCAGGTCAGGGCCGTTCGACAGCCGGATCCTCGTCCACCAGTTCTGGACCACGCGCACGCATCATTCCCGGGTGCATGGCTGGCTGCGCGACATCGTGGCGGAGGAGGCCGCGCGACTGGAGCGCGCGGCCGGTATTGGTCAGCCGCGCGAGGCGAAGCTGGCGAGCGACTGACGCACGGGCGCGATCGCCTCCATCACCGCGCCACCGGACGATACGCTTTCCAGAATCCCTTCCACCTTCGGCTGGATGAAGGCTTCCAGATCGTTCCAGTGGATCGGCCGGTCGGCCTGCGGCGCGCCGGATGCGGCTTCGCGGGCGGCGACATAGAGTTTTGCCGTTCCCTCCGACAGGACCGCGCGCGCGTCGTAGCTGTCGGCGGTCAGCTTGGCGCGCAACTCCACCGCCTGCACCCCGACCAGCAGTGCCATCGACAGATAGTGCTCCAGCACGTCCAGGCTCTCGCGCGCCAGGTTGGCCGCGTTCATCGCCTGGCTGTTGATGTTCTGGTTGAACTGGTCGGCATGGGTCGGGAAGCGGTCGACCACCGACTGGCCGTAGAACGAGATGAGCGGCATCATCTGGTTGCCGCCGATCTGCAGCGACTTGAAGCCGACATTGGTGCCGGCCTCCATGTTGCCGACCAGAGACGGGCTCAGGCCGTAGCTGAATTCCGGCGTGAACAGCAGCGAGATCTGTGCGTCGACATGCTTGGCCATCAGTCCGATCTGGTAGCGCACGGAATCCATCGCCACGCCGGTATATTGCGCGAGGAAGTTGCCGGTGTGCAGCACCTCGCCCGTGTCGGGATCGATCAGCGGGTTGTCGTTGGCGCAGTTCGCCTCGACCTCGATCTGCTGGGCGGCGGTTGCCAGCCCGTCGACGATCGGTCCCATGAATTGCGGCATGCAGCGCAGCGAGTAGCGGTCCTGCACCAGCTTGCCGATGCGGTGGCCGCGCTCGCCGCCGGCTTCCGAGCGGATGACCTTGGACCCGGTGAGCAGGGCAGCCATCTGCTCGGCCGTCCAGACCTGGCCCGCATGCGGCTTCATGGCGTGGATGAAGGGCGCGAAGCTCTGGTCGGTGGCCAGCATCGCCTGGGCATAGAGCGCATGGATGCCGATGGTGAGCGCGGTAAGGTCGAGCGCGCGCGCCACGGAATTGGCGGCGATGCCGGTGCAGGCGCCGGTGCCATTGTTGAGCGCCAGCCCTTCCTTCGGTCCGGGCTCCAGCGGCTTGAGGCCCATCCGGGCAAGCGCGGTGTGGGAATCGAGATCCTCCCCGCCCATTTCGACCTTGAAGTCGGGCGCAAGCCCAAGCACCGCACCCGCGATGTAGGATAGCGGCACGAGGTCGCCAGACGCGCCGATCGAGCCGCGCTGATGGACATGCGGATGGGCGCCGGCATTGAGGAAGGCGACGAAGCGCTCGACGATCTCGAGCCGGATGCCGGAGGCTCCCTTCATCAGCGAAT
>Ga0213835_101765_pt1 | contig 11982 bp, 9 predicted proteins | sample SWPATP01_FD_160576 | JGI IMG/M metagenome (GOLD analysis project Ga0213835, IMG submission 160576) | Coastal seawater microbial communities from Marineland, Florida, United States - SWPA TP0 #1 | ecosystem: Environmental > Aquatic > Marine > Coastal | place: USA: Florida | collected 2016-08-05
GTCCCTGCAAGAGAACCAGCGCGTCTCGTTCGACGTGACCTCGGGTCCTAAGGGCAAACAAGCATCGAACATCCAGCCGATCTAATCGACTGAATTGAAGATGAAAAAATCCTCGGCTCGCCGGGGATTTTTTTCGTCTGTCGATCTGGAACGACGCGCTTCCAGCGCGCCTCGGCGCCGGTGCGCGTCTGTTTTACTGCCGGGCCGCTTTGATTTCTGATCGCCAATAATCGGTTTGCGCATAAGCGCGCCGCAGAAAGTCGACGAAGGCGCGGATACGCAGCGGCAAATGGCGCCGCTGGGCAAATACCGCATGGATATCGTTGCCGGGCGCCGCATAATCGTCGAGCACCGTCACCAGCTTGCCGGCTTCGATCTGTGCGCCGACTTCCCACATCGAACGCCAGGCCAATCCCTTGCCCTCGAGCGCCCAGTCGTGCAGCACCTCGCCGTCGTTGCAGACCATATTCCCCGCCACCTTCAACGTGACCGTCTTGTGATTGTCGCGAAACGACCAGCCGCGCTGGCTGCCTTCGCTGCTGATCGCCAGGCAATTGTGCTGCGCCAGATCGGCGAGGGTGCGCGGCGTACCGTGGCGCTTCAGGTAGCCCGGGCTGGCCACCACCACGCGCGCATTGTCGGCCAGCTTGACGCCGACCAGGTTCGAGTCGCCCAGGCTGGCGATCCGGATCGCCACGTCCACGCCTTCGCCGACCACGTCGACTACGCGGTCGTTCAGGTTCAGGTTGACCGTCACGTCGCGGTGCTCGGCCAGGAAGGAGGGCAGCAGCGGCGCCACGTGCTGGCGCCCGAAGCCGGCCGGCGCCGACACCAGCAGATGGCCCTTCGCATGCGCACTGCGTTCCGACACGGCCGCTTCCGCTTCCTCCATCTCGGCCAGGATGCGCTGGCAATCGTCGAGGAAGGCGGCGCCCTCGTCGGTCAGGGCCAGGCGCCGCGTGGTCCGCTGCAGCAGCTTGACGCCGAGCCGCGACTCGAGCGCATCGAGGCGCCGCCCGATCATCGCCGGCGCAATGCCCTCCGCCCGCGCCGCCGCCGACAAGCTCCCGCGCGCCACGACTTCCACGAAGGTCGCGATTTCCCTGAACTTGCCCATGCGTCTGCCTCCCTCATCTGTGACAAATACGCACAAATGATATGAATAAATGTATCGTTTAACTACTTTGTGTTGAATATACTTGATGCAATGACAAACGCCAAGCTGGCATATACTTGGTGTCGCCGACAGGATCACCTACTACTTCAAGGAGCACCACATGACCATCGCCACCCCGCAAGGCCTGGAAATCAAGGGCGAGATCAAGCCCGGCTTCGAGACCATCCTCACGCCCGAGGCGCTCGAACTGGTTGCGATGCTGACCCGCAAGTTCGAGCCGCGGCGCCAGGAATTGCTGGCTGCCCGCGTCGAACGCGCCAAGCGCCTGGACGCCGGCGAACGGCCCGACTTCCTGCCCGAGACCGCGCACATCCGCGACGGCGACTGGAAAATTGCCCCGATTCCAAAGGCGCTGGAATGCCGCCGCGTCGAAATCACCGGCCCGGTGGAGCGCAAGATGGTCATCAATGCCCTGAACTCCGGCGCCGACAGCTACATGACCGACTTCGAGGATTCGAACGCGCCGAACTGGGACAACCAGATCACCGGCCAGATCAACATGGTCGATGCCGTGCGCCGCACGATTGCGCTCGAGCAGAACGGCAAGAGCTACAAGTTGAACGACAAGGTCGCAACCCTGGTCGTGCGCCCGCGCGGCTGGCACCTGGACGAAAAGCACGTGCTGGTCGACGGCAAGCGTATCTCGGGCGGCATCTTCGACTTCGCCCTGTTCATGTTCCACAACGCCAAGGAGCAGCTGGCGCGCGGCGCCGGGCCTTACTTCTACCTGCCGAAGATGGAATCGCACCTCGAGGCGCGCCTCTGGAACGACATCTTCATCGCGACGCAAGACGCGCTCGGCCTGCCGCGCGGCACGGTCAAGGCGACGGTGCTGATCGAAACCATCCTCGCTGCGTTCGAAATGGACGAAATCCTCTACGAGTTGCGCGAGCACAGCGCCGGCCTGAACGCGGGCCGCTGGGATTACATCTTCTCGTGCATCAAGAAGTTCAAGCTGGACAAGGATTTCTGCCTGGCGGACCGCCCGAAAGTGACGATGACCTCGCCGTTCATGCGCGCCTACGCACTGTTGCTGCTGAAAACTTGCCACAAGCGGGGCGCGCCCGCGATCGGCGGCATGGCGGCCCTGATCCCGATCAAGAACGACCCTGAAAAGAACGACATCGCCATGGGCGGCGTGCGTACCGACAAGGCGCGCGATGCGACCGACGGCTACGACGGCGGCTGGGTCGCCCACCCGGGACTGGTCGAGCTGGCGATGACGGAATTCACCAAGGTGCTGGGCGACAAGCCGAACCAGATCGACAAGCAGCGCCCGGATGTGGAAGTGACCGCAGAGCAGTTGCTCGACTTCAAGCCGGAAGCGCCGATCACCGAAGCAGGGCTGCGCTACAACATCAACGTCGGCATCCACTACCTGGGCGCCTGGCTGGCGGGCAATGGCTGCGTGCCGATCCACAACCTGATGGAAGACGCCGCCACGGCCGAGATCAGCCGCTCGCAAGTCTGGCAATGGATCCGCTCGCCGAAGGGTGTGCTGGACGACGGCCGCAAGGTGACCGCCGAGATGGTGCGCGCCATGATCCCCGAGGAACTGGCAAAGGCGAAAGCCGCCGCACCGAACGGCGACAACCCGAGCTATGCCCGTGCGGCCATCATCTTCGAAGAAATGTCGACGTCGGAACAGTTCGCGGAGTTCCTGACGCTGCCGCTGTACGAAGAAATCTAAGCCCCGCAGCAATCAGGGCAGCGGCGCCGTCAGCGAGACGGCGCCGTTTTTTTTGCGTCCGCCCGCCGCAAAAAAAGTAACTAACCAACGGAGGCGAACCCTCGAAACGCAGCGTTTCCGGCCAAGCACATACTGGCGCCCGAGTCTACAGAAGCAGGGTGGGCACGCGTGCCCACGCCGGCTTACCTGCCGATGAGCGGCAAAGCTCAGAACACATTCTTCCACTCGCGCAGCGCCGCAAATGCCTGCACCGGCGTCGCGCCCTCCGGCAGCTTGCCGGCCGCGACCAGCGAACCCACGATCTCCCGCTCGCGGTAGCGCAAGAAGGGATTCGTGCGCCGCTCCAGCCCTATGCTCGACGGCACCGTCGGCATATCCTGCGCCCGCTTGGCGCTTTCGTCGCGCATGCGCAGCACCAGAGCAGCGTTGCCTGGCTCGACGGCCAGGGCAAAGCGCAAATTCGACAGCGTATATTCGTGCGCACAATAAACTTCGGTATCCTCCGGCAGCGCCGCCAGTTTCTCGAGCGAAGCCGCCATCTGCGCCGGCGTGCCTTCGAACAGGCGCCCGCAGCCGCCGGCGAACAAGGTGTCGCCGCAGAACAGCCAGTGCAGGCCAGGCGTGCGCCGCACATAGGCGATATGGCCCAGGGTGTGGCCGGGCACGTCGAGGACATCCAGGTCCAGCTCGAGTCCGGGCACGGCGACGGTGTCGCCTTGCGCCAGCGGCACGGTCACGGCGTCGATGCCGTCGCCGCGCGGACCGAACACGGGCACCTTGTAATGGCTCAGCAGCGCCGGCACGCCACCAATGTGGTCAGCATGGTGATGCGTGAGTAAAATGGCGGTAAGGGTCAGGCCGTGGGTTTGAAGGGCGGCCAGGATGGGCGCCGCGTCGCCCGGATCGACCACGGCGGCATGAACGCCGTCATGGATCAACCAAAGATAATTATCCTTGAACGCGGGCACGGTTAACACACTCAAATCATTACGGGCGGCAGTGTCGCCATTCAGTTCAGGTTTGGTTTGCATAAGAGGGTGGCATGGATAGCGCGGCATCCGAAAAATCCATTATAGCGCTCGACGAATGGCTGCTTTCGCCGGCGGGCGCCTACGTGCGCGCCTTCGAGCAGGCTTGCCTCGACGAATTGACGGCCGATATCTTCGGCTATAACGCGGTGCAGATCGGCGTGCCGCAAATCGATGCGCTGGCCGCCAACCGCATGCCGAACAAGTGGCAGGCGGCAACCCGTACCTCGACCTTCGACGAGCTCGAGTTCGCTGCCAAGGGCAAGCAGATCGCCGTCGCCCTCGATTTCGCCGAGCTGCCGTTCGCGTCGCAGAGCCTGGACCTGGTGGTCTTGCCCCACGTGCTCGAGTTCGCCGCGGAGCCGCACCAGGTCTTGCGCGAGGTCGAGCGGGTGCTCATTCCCGAAGGGCAGGTGATCATCTGCGGCTTCAATCCGGCCAGCCTGTGGGGCGCGCGCCAGGGCATCGGCAAGGTCACGCGCAGCGGCTACCTGCCGGCGGCTGGCGAATTCATCTCTATGCCCCGCATGAAAGACTGGTTAAAATTGTTGAATCTTGGCGTCACGCGCAGCCATTTCGGCTGTTACGCGCCACCGTTTCGCACGGCACAGTGGATCAACCGCTTTGCGATGATGGAAGGGGCAGGGCAGAAGTACTGGCCCTACCTCGGCGCCGTCTACATCGTGCACGCCATCAAGCGCGTCAAAGGCATGCACCTGATCGGGCCGGCGTGGAACAAGAAATCAAGCCGGGCGCCGCAAGCGGTTCCGGCAACCAATCGAGATTACGAATAGAGAAAGACCGGGCGGCATGACGAAAGTGGAAATTTTTACCGATGGCGCCTGCAAGGGCAATCCCGGTACCGGCGGCTGGGGCGCACTCCTGGTTGCCGACGGTCACGAAAAGGAAATCTTCGGCGGCGAGCCGAACACGACCAATAACCGGATGGAGCTCAAGGCCGTGATCGAGGCGCTTGGCGTGCTGAACCGTCCTTGCGAAATCGTGCTGCACACCGACAGCCAGTACGTGCAGAAGGGCATCTCGGAGTGGATCCACGGCTGGAAGGCGCGCGGCTGGAAAACGGCCGCCAAGGAACCAGTCAAGAACGACGACCTGTGGAAGGCGCTCGACCTCGCCCAACAGCAGCATACCGTCGAATGGCGCTGGGTACGCGGTCACAATGGCCACCCGGGCAACGAGCGCGCCGACGTGCTGGCCAACCGCGGCGCCGCCACCGTGCGCCGCTAGCGCCAGCTCGCTTGCGTTATACTGGCGGCTTGCCTGAACTCAATATTAAGCTGCCATGCGCCAGATTGTCCTCGATACCGAAACCACCGGCCTGAACCCACGAACCGGCGACCGCGTCATCGAAATCGGCTGCGTCGAGCTGGTCAACCGCACGCTGACCGGCAATAATTTTCACGTCTACATCAATCCCGAGCGCGAGTCCGACGAGGGCGCGCTCGCCGTGCACGGCTTGACTACCGAGTTCCTCAGCGACAAGCCGAAGTTCCATGAAATCGCCCAGGACTTGCGCGACTACATCCAGGGCGCCGAAGTCATCATCCATAACGCGCCCTTCGACCTGGGCTTCCTGAACCACGAATTCCAGCGCCTTGGCCTGCCGAGCTTTGTCTCGCACTGCAGCGGGGTGATCGACACCCTGGTCAACGCCAAGGAAATGCACCCGGGCAAGCGCAACTCGCTGGACGCATTGTGCGACCGCTACGGCGTCTCGAATGCGCACCGCAAGCTGCACGGCGCCTTGCTCGACTCGGAGCTGCTGGCCGACGTCTATCTGTCGATGACGCGCGGCCAGAATTCGCTGTCGATGGAGCACGAAGTCGAATCCGCGGGCGACGGCATGGAGCTCGACGCCGTACCGCTGGGCGAGATTATCGTCGTCGCCGCCAGCGCCGATGAACTGGCCTTGCACGACAACGTGCTGGTCGGACTCGACAAAGGGGTCAAGGGCGACTGCGTGTGGAGAAATTATTCGCCAAAAGTTTGACGGTAGAGAAAGTTTTTGGCATAATACGCCTCGTTGTCAGGGAGGTTAGCTCAGGGGTAGAGCACTGCATTCACACTGCAGGGGTCGCAAGTTCGAAACTTGCACTTCCCACCAGAATTCGTCATTAAGCCCATCAGCTTCGGTTGATGGGCTTTTTGCATTGTGTGGCGAGAATATCTCAGCCGGCCGAAGAAGCGTTGCGCACAAAAGTGGAGCAGCGCTTTTGTACGGTTTGAGGCAGGCTGCACAATGAATACCGTCTCGATTTATCCCAGATCAAACTTTCCGGGCGGAAGCATGAGCATACTGCTTGCTAACTAAAAACTTTCCTGTTGGTTTGTGGGAGCAATCGCATGCAGCGTGCAAGCACTTCTTTGGTATCGGCCGTACTGGATGACCTCGCCGGTAAGTTCAGCCAACATCGCCGTGTGCTGCGTCTGTCGACAGTGGCCGGGGGCAACATACTACTCGCCGAAAGCCTGCGCGCCTACGAAGAAATCGATCGAGGTTTCCGTTTTGAGGTAGGAGCTCTGTCGCTCGACGCCGGGATTGCGTTGAAGTCTTTAATGGGGCAGCCGGTGCTGATCGAACTGCTGACGAGCGCAGGCGCCGAACAGCGGCGACACCTCCATGGCCATGTCGTTGCAGCCGAACTGACCGGTGCCAACGGCGGCTTTGCGCGTTATCACCTGACTATCGAGCCGTGGACCGCCTTCCTGGCCCTCGGGCGCGACAGCCGCATCTTTCAGAATAAGACGGTCTTCGACATTATCGACACAGTGTTCAAGGCATACGACGGAAAAGGCCGGCTGGCACCGGCCTGGCGCTTCGACATCCTGGACCGCCGTGTGTACCCGCAGCGCAGCATCACTACCCAATACCAGGAAAGCGACCTGGTCTTCGCCCAACGGCTGATGAACGAGGAGGGCCTGTTCTATTTCTTTGAACACAAGGCCAGTCCCGATAGTCCGAGCTTCGGCAGCCATACGCTGGTGATCGCCGATCACAACGGCGCCTTTGTCCGAAACGCGCAACCCAACATCCGCTTTACCCAACATGGCGCTGTAATGAAAGAGGACAGCATCGACCGCTGGCGTACGGAACTGCGCATGCGGACGAACGCCGTCGAACTGGCCAGCTGGGATTACCGAAGTTGCCGGGTGCGCACTGCGTCGAGTAGCAGTCAGGAGCGTGAGACCCTGTGCAGTCGCGATACGCCACGGCCGTACGCCTTTCCAACACGTGAGCAAGGTCAGCGCATCGCCGACAACCAGCTGCAGGCGCTACAGGCTCGCAGCGAAATGCACGTGGCCGCAGGCACGGTACGCACGCTTGCGGCCGGCACCACCTTTACCCTGCACGGTCACAGCAAATATGATGGTGGCGTCGATTCCACCTTCGCGGTCGTTCGTGTGTCCCACTACGCCCACAATAATTTGAGTGCGGACACCGACAAGTCACTGACGCGGCTTCTGGGAAAGTGCAAGCTGCGAACGGCCAACGAGGCCGACTTGGCATTGAGTTTGCACGCGGCGGGTCGCAAGACGGGCGAGCGTCCCGACTACCGCAACCGCATTGACGCCATCCGCAGCAGTGTTTCCTACCGCCCGAGCCATACCGACGGCGAGGGAGGCCTGCTTCACCAGCGGCCCATCGTGGGCGGCCAGCAGACCGCCATCGTCGTCGGCCCGCCTGGCGCCGTCATCCACACCGATCGCGATCACCGGATCAAGGTGCAGTTCCATTGGCAGCGCGGCGTCGCAAGCCACAGCCGGCAGGAGCATCCCTCGCCGGATGGGCATACCGGTGCGCCTGGAGACGACCGGGCCGGCATATGGGTACGCGTGGCGACGCCGCTTGCGTCGATCGCCGGCGCCAATTGGGGTAGCCACGCTTTGCCGCGTGTCGGACAGGAAGTGCTGGTCGATTTCCTGGAAGGTGACATCGACCGCCCCGTAGTGATCGGTGCGGTCTACAACGGCAAGGGGCGAAAGAATGGCCAACATAACCAGTTTGTGCATGGAACCGGAGTGACGACCGGGAACGCGCCGGCGTGGTTTCCAGGCGAGGAGGGCGGGCATGCCCACCCTGCGGCACTTTCCGGGATTAAGAGCCAGGCCATGCAGACCAGCCAGGAAGGTATAGGCGCATTTAGCCAACTGGTGTTTGACGACAGCGCGGGCCAAGCGCGCCTCGCCTTGCAGCGCCACGCAAGCGCGCACCAGGGCACGGCGGAGCTTAACCTCGGATACCTGCGTCACCAAGTCGACAACCAGCGCCTCGGACCTGTCGGCTTCGGCGCCGAACTCAAGACAGAACACAGCGTGGCGCTGCGTGCCGGACGAGGCATGCTATTGACCACCAGCCAAGCGCCAGCGAGCGCCGCCCATCTTGATTCGCGTGATGCGGTCGGCCAGATCGAGCAAACCGCACAGCTTGTTTCGGACATGGCGAGCACTGCACAAAAGCATAACGCGCGGCTTGTGGACGAAGGTGCACCCGACACACTGAGAGCCACGCGCGATATGCAACGCAGTGCCGAGGTAGTGCAGACGAGCGCGGCCGGCAGCGCTGGCCGAGGCGATGCCACAGCCTACAGCGAGCCGCATATGCAGATGTTCGCACCATCCGGCATCGCGGCCGCGACACCGGCCAACGTAGTGTTCAGCGCGGGTACATCGACTGCGATCGGCGCAGGACAAGACATCAATCTTGCAGCGCAGGGCAGCTCGTCGAATAGCGTGACTGGCGGTATCAGCCTGTTCACGTACGGTAAAGCAAGCAACGGCAACAAGCCCAACAAGGAAACCGGTATTCGAATGCATGCTGCCAGCGGCAAGGTCAGCAGCCAAAGCCAGGCTGGGCCAACCAGGCTTACTGCAGACAAGACAGTGACCGTGGCGAGTGTTAACAAGAACATCAACGTCGCCGCACGCAATCATGTGCTCCTCACCGCACAGGGCGCGTATATCAAGCTCGAGGGCGGGAATATCGAAGTACATGCTCCCGCCAAGGTTGAATTCAAGGCGACGATGAAGGAGCTTGCGGGGCCAGCAAGCAGCAAGCCAGTGCTGCCCTTGATGCCTCAGGCAAGCGACCTGCCGCGGCCAGCCGACGCGTTCAGTAACCGCGTCGATGTCTCGGGCCTATTTTCATCGGATGAGCTGGCTGCCGGCGTGGCATACAAGGTGACGCGAGCCGACGGAAACATCTATGCAGGCACCCTCGACAGCGACGGTCGTACCCAGCGCCTGTTCGGCAACAAAGATGAAACGTTCAAAGTACTAGTCGGCGATGGCGACTGGTCCGTTGATATCGCCGCGACAAGTACGGGGCCACATTGCGAGTGCGACTCTCATGGACACGATGACGATGAAACCGACGATGCTAACTAGGTGCACGCTGGTAGGAAGCGCGGTCGCGCTTGTCCTGGCTGCCCAGACTGCGGGTGCGCAGCAGAAGGCTCTCGGAGCGCAAGCCTATGCCACAACGTTCGCCCCTCAGCCGTTCCCCGCCGCGCTGGCAGCTTATGAAGCTCGGCTGTTCGAGCTGACGGAACCTGGCGAGAAGAAATACGATGCGCTCTTCGCTCGTCAGTTACGGAGTCTGGTTGCACCCCAGATGGCGCAGAACGCCGAATTCCTGGCGCGGCTGACGAGCGGACCGACCGACGTCGGCACCTACGTCGTTTCCGGGCAGCGTGCCTATATCTATTACGGCATATGCCAGGCGCACCAGTGCGACAACACGACGATGGATCTTCTATTTGATCCCGCCCGTAACAGGATGGTCGGCAAGTTGTTGGACAGTTGCGCGTCGGCCTGGCTGGGGCAACCCGACAATGCGGAAATGGCTTTGCTCGACCAGCGTCACCGAGCGACCTTTCCCGCCGCTGTCACCGCCTGCGCAGGTGAGAAATGAGTAAGGGCGGACTCAGCGAGTTCCTGAACGCACTGTTTGCCAGTGAAGGCGGCAGCAGGATCAGTGTAGAGAACAAGTTTGGATACATCGGGAAGTACCAGTTCGGCGAAGCTGCACTGACCGATCTCGGGTATTACAAGGGAGATGGATCCAGCAACCGTTCACTGACGGGCGAATTCAAGCAAGACTGGTCTGGCGAATGGACAGGCAAAAACGGTGCGTCCAGCAAGGAAGTGTTCCTCAACAGCGAAGCCGTCCAGGAGTGCGCCGCCCGTGACTGGGTTGCCTTTTTATGCAAGGGGATGAAGCGCTACAAGCTGGCGCAGTACATCGGTGAAACCATAGGCGGCGTCGAGATCACCGAGTCAGGCGTAATCGCTGGCGCTCATCTGAAAGGCTTCGGCAGTGCAGCGAACCCAGGCGTGATCCAGTTCCTGCGTTCGAACGGGGCCGTCAATGGCGAAGATGCTTTCGGCACCAGCGTCTCGGCTTACATGGCCAAATTCGCCGACTATGATCTCGGTTGTTGTGAGCACGTGTTGGTCAATGTGCGCGACCGCGAAAAGGCCCCGATTCCTGCGCTGAAGTACGAGATCCGCGCCGGCACGAAAGTAGTCCAGAAGGGTGAGACCGACGGCCGTGGATTTACGCGCAAGATCGCCGTGCCACCCGGGCCGACTGCGTTCGAGGTCTTCGTACTGCGGGTTGAAGGCGGTATGAAACTGGTTGCGCGCTTCGCGGCGCCGGTTACCTCAGCGATCGTTACGCTGATCAGTCCGAAAACCGAGGTGAAAGCCAAACTGCAGGTGCATAAGGGTGAACCTGGTACCTATAGGGCCGGCCGCGCTGCTGTTGGCCCAGCGGCCAGTAAAAACGGCGAAATAGCGGCCACCTCGCAACGCGGCGCCAAAGGCAATCCCGTTGAGGTCGCCCAAGCGCCACCGGCCAGCAGCAAACTCCTGAGTGGCAAGGCGTGGGAGCAGCAGTTCCCGACGAGTACAAGTCTCGCCGATTTGACGCCGAGCTTTGAACCGAAGGTGACGCGGTTTATCGACGCGATGAAGGCAGCCGGCATCCGCGTGCGGATATCCGCGACGCACCGCCCGAAGGAACGTGCCTATCTGATGCACTACTGCTGCAAGATCGCCAACTGCGAGATTGCGCCCGATAAAGTGCCACCCATGGACGGCGTCGACATCGACTGGGTACACTGCGACCCGGCAGGCAAGATGGACATCGAAGCATCGCGCGCCGCAGCGCGTGAAATGATGCAGGCGTACGTCATCCAGTTTCCGGCAGCGCTGTCGAGCCGGCACACGGAACGCAGAGCGGTGGACATGACGATCACCTGTTTCAAGGACAAAACGGTGAAGAACGCTGCCGGGGAGGACGCCGCGATCTGCGGCGCGGCTGACCTGCATGCGGTCGGGGCGACATATGGCGTCATCAAACTGCGCGCATCTCTTCTCTAGCGCGGATTGCAGCCTGGTCCATCGAGCATGCTCCAGATCCGGCCAGGTACAGCGCGCGAACGGTTGTTTGTAGGATCACGGGACGGTGCAACCGCCGCGCGAGAGTTCTCCGTCCGGTTCTCGGGATGGACCCGCACCTACATAGGCCTCCTTTGCCGGAGTCGCATTGCTACACGCTAGTGCCGTGGTCCGCGCTATAGTCCGGTGAACCAGTCAAGCCAGCGGTCTTCCCGCAACCTTGCGTACGGAGTATTTGCCGAAGGTTGCCACTATCCAGCAAGCCAGCGCAATCAGCCATAGGTAGAAGCCAAAGCCGCCCAGGAAAAATGGTACCGCTACGCGTCCGTGAAGAAAAAGGGCGCTAGCAACCCCTGCGATAAGTGCTGCCCAGCAAGCCATGTACTGCGCGCGCGAGCGGGCGATTCGGCGCCATGGGGTAACTACTAGTCCGCCAACAAAAAGAAACAATGGTGTGGCTCGGCTATCAATGAACGCACTCAACGTTTCATAGCCTGTACATGCGATCACAGCGCATGCGGCGGCGCTAGCCATATTTAATTTGGCCGCGGATAACCTCGGCACGGCGGTTCCATCCGCATGAGAAAGTTGTGGCGAGCGCTTCATGAACGAGCTGAGCATGAGTGAAATGATTGCCGCTCCCAGCATCAAGCTAATACTGTGTG
>Ga0213835_101766_pt1 | contig 11974 bp, 7 predicted proteins | sample SWPATP01_FD_160576 | JGI IMG/M metagenome (GOLD analysis project Ga0213835, IMG submission 160576) | Coastal seawater microbial communities from Marineland, Florida, United States - SWPA TP0 #1 | ecosystem: Environmental > Aquatic > Marine > Coastal | place: USA: Florida | collected 2016-08-05
CAACCCACAACCAACGCCCCCCCTGTTTCCCCCCTACGCCCTCTCCCCTAATGCCTAGTGCCTAATGCCTAGTGCCTAATGCCTAGTGCCTAATGCCTAGTGCCTAATGCCTAGTGCCTTCCCCTACCCAATCGCCCCCGCGCTGGTGATCATCGGCACCATCATCGCGAGGACCAGGCTCCCGATAATCAGGAACATCAGGATGATCAGCGCCGGCTCGAGCCCCGCGAGGAGGCGGGCCGTGCGCGTGTCCACCTCGGCCGCTGTGTCGTCGGCGAGGGTGTCGAAGGCGCGTTCCAGATCCCCCGCACGCTCGGCCGCCACCAGCAGCTTCCGCGTCGCGAGCGGCAACGAGGACACGTCCTCAATCAACTGACGGAACAGCCCGCCCTCGACCAGGCGCGTCCGCAGACGCTGGAGCTGAGCGCGCATCGGGCGGTGGCTGACCGCGCTCGACGCGACGTCCAGCGCGTCGGCGAGCGGGATGCCGCTGCGCGTCATCGCGGCCATCACGGCAAAAAACCGGGCCGACTCCTGCGCCAGCACCACCTCGCGCAGCCCCGGCACAAACCGCGTCGCACGCGAGATCCCCGACGCGACCGCCGCCCGACCCAGCAGCAGCGCCACCGCCAGCCCGCCGACGATCCCCATCGCCAGCGTCGAGTTGGCGCGCAGCCACAGCCCGCTCTCCAAGACCGCGCGCGAGTAGAACGGGAGCGTCGCCCCCTGCTCCACCAACGCCCCCAGGATCTGCGGCACCAGCACCGTCACCATCAGCACGCTCACCGCGAGGCTGATCGTCAGCACGATCGCCGGGTAGATCATCAGCGTCACCGCCTTGCCCGCGACCGCGAGGCGACGACGGATCGTCTTCGCGAGCTGCGCGCACGCGCCGGCAAGATCCCCCGTCCGTTCCGCGGCCCGGTACACCGCGACCGTCACGGTGTCGAACACCCCGACGCGCGCGCACGCGTCGGCGAAGCTCGCCCCGCCCGCGACGTCGCGCCGGATCTGGTCCAGGATCGGGCGCGTGCGCGCGGTCACGACCGAGGCGGCGACTTCGAGCGTCTCGACCAGGGGCACGCCGCGGGAGAGCAGCAGCCCGATCTGCTCGTTGAGCGCCGCCTGGTCCTTCGCGGGCAGGGACGTCGCGTCCGAGCCCGCGAGCCAGCCCGGGGCGCGCCAGGACCGGACGAGGATGAGGCGTTCGCGTCGGAGCCTCTCGGCGAGGGCTCGCTCGCTGGTGGCGCGTCGGAAGCCGAGGCGTCGCCCGCCGGTCGCGGTCGCGGCGAGGTAGAGGTAGCCGCTGGGCCCGAGGCGCGTGGATCGCGCGGGCGTGGCGCGTGCCGCCGACCTGCCCCCGGTTCTCGCCGCCAGTCGCGTCATCGCACGCACTCTACCGCCCCGGGCGTGCCCTCGATTCAGTTCGCGCCCGAAAGCCCCCCGGTGGTGGCGCGTGCGGGCGGGCGGGGTGGCGTCATTGATTCCCATCGCGCGCCCCCGGAGAATCCTCCGGAGCCGACGCGGGTCGCACGCCCGTTCGGCATATCGGACGCACAGGAGAAGGGACCCCGCATGCCGACCGCCCAGGCCGACGCCCTGTCCGCGACCACGCCCGCCTCGGGCGCGATGCGGGCCCTGACCAAGCACCACGCGGGCGAGGGCCTGAAGTTTCACGCCGACAAGCCGATCCCCGAGCCCGGGCCCAAGGAGGTCCGCATCAAGGTGCACAAGGTCGGCATCTGCGGGACCGATCGGCACATCTGGGAGTGGGACGACTGGGCGGCTTCCCGAATCCCCGTCGGCATCGTCACCGGGCACGAGTTCGTCGGCGTGGTGGACAAGATCGGTTCAGCCGTCACCAGCGTCGAGCCCGGGCGGCGCGTCTCGGCCGAGGGGCACATCACCGCGGGGCTCGACTTCAACTCCCGCACCGGCAACGCCCACATCGCCCGCGACACGCAGATCCTCGGCGTCGACCGCGACGGGATCTTCGCCGACTACGTCGTCGTCCCCGAAACCAACGTCTGGCCCGTGCACAAAGACATCGCCGACAAGCACGCCGCGATCTTCGACCCGCTCGGCAACGCCGTCCACACGGTGATGGAAGCCGGCGTGAGCGGGAAGAACGTGCTGATCTCGGGCGTGGGGATCATCGGGCTGATGGCGGTGACGGTCGCGAAAGCCGCGGGCGCGGGGCGGATCTTCTGCACCGACATCAACCCGCCGCGACTCAAGCTCGCGAAGAAGCTCGGCGCGACCGAGGCGTTCAACGTCGCGGAACACAAGTCCTGGATCGACGAGATCCGCAAAGCCACTCGCGGCGAGGGCGTGGACGTGCTCTGCGAGATGTCCGGCGCGCCCATCGCGATGGACCAGGGCTTCCGCGCCCTGCGTAACGGCGGGCGGGCCGCCCTGCTCGGGCTCCCGGCGAAGGAGTTCGCCTTCGACTTCAACCAGCACATCATCTTCAAGGGCTGCACCGTGCTGGGCATCAACGGCCGGCGGATGTGGGACACGTGGTACCAGATGGAAGAGCTGCTGCTGAGCCGCAAGCTCGAGCTCGACGACATCATCACCCACGAGTTCCCGATCGAGCAGTTCGAGAAAGCCTTCGACACGATGCGGTCGGGGGAGGGGATCAAGGTGCTGATGAATCTGTGAGGGGAAGGCACTAGGGACTAGGGATTAGGCATTAGGGAGAAGAGGAAGACGCTCCCCCGTGCCATGGCTTTGTACTCGCCTCGGTGCCATGGAAACGCGGAGCCGACCGCTCCGCTCGGCGCAGCTTTTCCATGCCGAACACGGCCGGCAACCGCTGACTCAAGCGTGCAAAACGACGGGGAAGAAAAGGAAGACCCGGAAAACTCCGCCGCGACGGCTCCGCGTTTGCGGGCACCGGGCCGACAAGATCGGCTGCACACTCCCCCCTCCCCCCGAGTGCCCAATGCCTATTGCCGATTGCCTTCCCCCCGCAACGACGCCGCGATCGACACCTCTTGCAGGCGCACGCTTGCGCGATCCAGCTCGTCCTTCGCGTTCGCGAACGCGTTCGCGTCCACGCTCTGCCAGTCGGCGCGCGCGCGATCGATGAAGCTCCGAACGCCAGCGAGTCTCGCATCCAGATCCTTCGCGTACTCGGGCTCCAGCTCGCTCTTGAACTTGTCGAACCGCTCGGTGATCCACTTCACGTCCAGCGAAGCGTTCGCGATCAGGTCCACGACGCGGTGGCGCGTCATGTCTTCTTTTGCGTGCTTGAAGCTCTCGGCTTCGATCCGGTCCACCTCGTCCCGCGTCAAGCCGTGGTTCGGGACGACCTGAATGCCCGCGCGCTTGCCGCTGCGCCGCTCGTGCGCGCGCACGCTGAGCACGCCGTTGGCGTCGACCAGAAACTCCACCTCCACCTGCGGCACGCCCGCGGGCATCGGGGGCAAGCCCTTCAGATCAAACACGCCGAGGCTCCGGCAATCCTCGACCATCTCCCGCTCGCCCTGCAACACGTGGATCTTGATCGACGTCTGCCCGTCGACACTGGTCGAGAACATCTCCGTCGCGCGGGCCGGCACCTGACTGTTGCGGACGATCAGCTTCGCGACCGCACCGCCGACGGTTTCGATGCCCAGGCTCAGCGGGATCACGTCCAGCAGCAGCGCGCCCTTGCGCTCGCCCGCGAGGATCGACGCCTGCACCGCGGCCCCGAGCGCGACGACGCGATCCGGGTCCAGCGCGGTATACGGCTCCAAGCCGAAGAGCTCGCCCACCTTCGCCCGCACCAGCGGCACGCGCGTCGAGCCACCGACCAGCACCACCGCGTCCACGCGCGCGCCCTCGCCGCCCATGGCGCGCTGCGCGTCGCGCAGCGCACGCCGGCACGCCTCCAAGGACCGATCGACCCAGGGCGTGATCAACGCCTCGAATTCGTCCCGCCCGATCGTGCGCTCGTACATCAGGCCTTCGCCCGCCTCGATGCGCACGCTCGCGGTTTCCGCTTCGCTCAGGCGGTGCTTCACGCCCTCGGCGAAGCGCCGGAGCGCCCGGCGCGTCGCGGGCGCGAGCTCGGCGACGCGCTCGACGCGCAGCCCGAGTTGGGCGCGCATCTCGCGGAAGAACAGATCCACGAGCAGGTTGTCCACGTCGTCGCCGCCGAGGCGTGTATCGCCGGCCGTCGCGAGCACTTCAAAAAAGCTCGTCGGGTTGTCGCCCGTCGCGGGCGTGAGGCGGAGGATGGAGACGTCGAACGTCCCGCCGCCGAGGTCGTAGACCGCGACCGTGCGCTCGCGCGCGTCCCCCGCGAGCCCGAGCCCGTACGCGAGCGCCGCGGCTGTCGGCTCGTTGACAATCCGCACGACCTCCAGCCCCGCGAGGCGCCCGGCGTCGCGCGTCGCCTGGCGCTGCGCGTCGTCGAAGTAGGCCGGCACGGTGACGACGGCTTTCTCCACCGCCTCGCCCAACGCCGCCTCCGCGCGCGCCTTGAGCGCACGCAGGATCTCGGCGCTCACCTCCTGCGGCGAGACCGTCACCGATCCACCCCCCACCGGCACCGACACGCGGCACTGCCCGTGCGAGCCCTCCACCACCGCGTACGACAGATACCCCAGCTCGCCGGATGCCTCCGCGAGGCTCCGTCCCATCAGACGCTTGACGCTGGAGATGGTGGATGTCGGGAACTCGACGGCTCGCTCGCGTGCGTCCGCGCCCACGACTGTGCGCACGCCGCCGGCTTCATCGGCTTCGTACCGCACCACGCTCGGCACGAGCGCCGAGGCGTCCTCATCGCCCGCGAGCAACACCCGCGGCCCGTGCGCGTCGGCGATCGCGACAAGCGAGTTGGTGGTGCCGAGATCGATGCCGACAATCACGCTCATGGGGGGAGGGTATGGGGGAGCGAAGAGCTCAGAACTCGGAGCAGCAGATCGGATTTCGTAACGGGTGCATAGCGCACTCCGATCCGCTGCTCCGAGTTCCGAGCTCTGAGTTCTTCTGACTCCCCATCCAAAAACGGTGCCATGGAAACGCGGAGCCGACCGCCCAGGTCGGCGCAGCTTTTCCATGCCGGGCGCGGACAGCAGCTGCAGACTCAAGCGTGCCAAAGACGGGGAAGAAGCAAGGAAGACCCGGAAAAGCTCCGCCGCGACGGCTGCGCGTTTCCGGGGCACCATCGCCCCCAGCGCAGTCCGATCCGCTGTTCTGAGCTCCGAGTTCTGAGTTCCCCTACTCCCCCATCCACGCCAACGCCGCCAGGCGATCCACGAGTTGGCGGACGGCGATCGCCTCGGCGTCGCCGGTGTCGAGCGGGACGCTGAACGCCCGTCGGTCGCCCGCGACGGCGACTTCGACCACAGCCGTCGGGCCCGTCGGCGGGGGGAGGAAGGTCTCGACGCTCTCGATCCGCGTGGGCTGGGCGGGTTCGAGCAGCCCGGAGTCTCGGACGGCTCGCCAGAGCTGGTCCACCTGGCGCTGGGCGAGCTGGCGCGTCCTCGGCGGGTGCATCCCGGGGCGGACGCCCGGGCCGACGGCTGAGCGGAGTACCGCGTCCGATTCCACCACGTACCGAGCCGGGCGGACCGGACGCGGGAGCACCTCGATTGGTGTCCGCTCGTCGGCTGCCGGGTTGAAGACGGTCACGCTGAGCACAAAGTCCCGCGGCGCATCATCCAGACGCTCAGCCGGCGGGAGCAACGCCTCGGTCCCCGGCAGCACCGGCCCGTCCACCGTCGAACACCCGGCGAGCGCGAGCACCAACCACCCGAGCCACACGGGCGAAAGCCGACCGATCTGTTGCCATGAGAACGTGCGCACGGGTTCAGCGTATCCGCGATTGCGGCAGAGGGAGGCACCAGGAGCCGGGCACCGGGCACCAGACCCGAGCAGACCACACCGGCGCCTGGTGCCCGGCTCCCGGTGCCTTCCGAAACCCACTCCCCTATCCTCCGAGTCCCATGAACATCAGTCTCCACTGGCTCCAGTCGCTGCTCGCCCCGGGTCCGCAGGCGTTGACCGCCGATGAGGTGGAGCACGCGCTGACCCACGCCGGGTTCCCGATCGAGTCCCGCACGGCTCTGCCGCGTGGGGACGTCTTGTTCGATGTCGAGATCACGAGCAACCGGGGGGACTGCCTGAGCCACGTCGGGCTCGCGCGGGAACTCGCCGCGGCGACCGGGCGCGAGCTGGCGATGCCCGAGTGGCGCGACCCGCCGACTGCGGGCGCGGTGGACGAGCACCTGGAGCTGGTCAACGACGTGCCGGAGTTGTGCCCCCTGTTCACCGCGCGGGTGATCCGGGGTGTGAAAGTCGGCCCGAGCCCGGCGTGGCTGGTCGAGCGCCTCGAGAGCGTCGGGCAGCGGTCGATCAACAACGTCGTGGACGTGACCAACTTCATCAACTTCGAGCTCGGGCACCCGTGCCACGTGTTTGATCTCGCGAAGCTCGAAGGAAAGACGCTGATCGTGCGCCACGCCGAGCCCGGCGAAGCGCTGACCACGCTGGACGGCAAGGCGCGGAAGCTGCTCGGGCACGAGGTCGTGGTGGCGGACGCGGCTCGCGCGACGAGCCTTGCCGGCGTCATCGGCGGGCACGAGAGCGAGGTCACCGATTCGACCACCGACGTCGTGTTCGAGATGGCGACGTGGGACCCGGTCACGGTCCGGTCGGCGGCACGCGCCCACAAAGTGCGCACGGACGCGAGCTACCGCTTCGAACGCGGCGTCAGCCCGGTCGAAATCGACTACGCCGCCACGCGAGCCGTGGCGCTGATCTGCGAACTGACCGGGGGCACGCTCTGCCAGGGCGCGCTCGCGGAGGGCTCGGACGCGCCGGAGCCGGTGGTGGTGACGCTGCGCCCGGATCGGTGCCGATCGATCCTGGGCTACGACCTTTCGGACGAGGCGATGATCGGTCACCTGCGTTCGATCGGGCTTGGGATCGAGCACGACGAGCCGGGGCGGCTGGTCTGCACGGTGCCGGCGTTCCGCGGTGATCTGACGCGGGAGATCGACCTGATCGAGGAGGTCTGTCGGCTCGCGGGGTTCGACCGCGTGCCGACGCCGGAGCGTCTGCCCGTGCGTGTGCGCGCGCCGCAGGAGCGCGAGCGGGCGATGCGTGAGCTGGCGCGGGTGCTGACGGGGCTTGGGTTCTACGAGACGGTGACGTTCAGCTTCGTGAGCCCGTCGCACGCGGACGCGTTCGTCGCGCCCGGGCTGCGGGCGGTAGGCGTGGACGATGAGCGGCGCGGAGCGGAGCCAACGCTGCGCCCGAGCGTGCTGCCCAGCCTGCTGGCGTGCCGACGGAAGAACCGGGACGCGCAGAGCGCCGAAGCGGGCACGGTCCGCCTGTTCGAGACCTCAGCCGTGTTCGCGGAGACCGATTCGGGCGTCTCGGCCGAACGCCCGGTGCTGGCGATGGTGCTGGACGTGCCCGGCTCGGGCTCGAAGCGCACGCACGAGGACATGCAGCTCGGCGTGCGCCTGGTGCGCGGGGCGGCCGAGGCGATCGGGCGCGCGATGATCGATGTCCGCGGCGGGGTCACGGTCGAGCCCTGCGACCCGCCGACCCCGGCGTGGCGCGAGGGCGCGTGCGCGCGCGTGCTGGCGATGATCGACGGCGAGCCCCGCCCCGTCGGCACGCTCGGGCTGCTCAGCGAACGCGTGCTGAAGACCTACGACCTCGACCTGCCCCTGGCCGCGGCGGAGCTGGACCTCGAACCCCTCCTCTCGGCGTTCCCGCCGCGGAGCCACGTCGAGGCCTTGCCCGCTTTCCCGGCGATCGAGCGCGATCTCTCCCTGATCGTGGACGAGCACGTCCGGTGGGCGGACGTCGAGTCGATGGTCCGCGACGCGGGGCTGGCGCTGCTGGACGGGTTGGCGTTCGTCAGCGTCTATCGCGGGGCCCAGGCGGGGGACGGGAAAAAATCCGTCAGCCTTCGCCTCCGCTTCCGCGATCCGGGGCGAACCCTCCGCCACGATGAGGTGGACCCGCAGGTCGAACGGGCCGTCGCGATCGCCAGGGAACGCCTCGGCGCGACCCTGCGAGCCTGAGGCGGCGTACCAGCGGCGTTCGCCCCAGAAGCCCGAAACCCCGAAAATCCGACTCGAATTCGAATCAGATACGATCAGAAACCAAGCAAGATGATCGCGGGGGCATCGAACCCCCATCGATCCCGGTACACTGCCCCGGCTTCGGGCGCTCGCTGAGCGTGCCGCCCTTGGCCCTTGGGAAGGAGCCCCGATGACGCAGACGAGCGTGCATGAGTCCGCCCGCCCCAGCGCCACCCCGACCGGGAGCGCGGGCGATCGCCCGTACATCCATGTCAACGGCAAGCTGCTCCCGAAGAGCCAGGCGATGGTCAGCGTCTTCGACCACGGGCTGCTCTACGGCGACGGGGTCTTCGAGGGCATCCGCATCTACAACGGGAAGATCTTCAAGCTGGAGCAGCACCTGGACCGCCTGTGGGCGTCGGCCGAGCGGATCTTCCTGAAGATCCCGATCTCCCGCGAGGAGATGACGCGGATCCAGCGCGAGTGCGTCGAGGCGAACGGGCTGGTCAACGGGTACATCCGCCTGATCGTGACCCGCGGCGTCGGGGACCTGGGGCTGAACCCCAACAACTGCCCGCGGGCCGGGATCATCTGCATCGCCGACCAGATCCGCCTCTACCCCGAGGCGATGTACAAGTCCGGCATGCGGGTCGCGGTCGCCAACCGCCCGCGCATCCCGGTCGCGAGCCTCGACCCGCGGATCAAGAGCCTCAACTACCTCAACAACATCCTCGGCAAGTGCGAGGCGATCCACCTCTCCGAAAAGCTCGGGATCACGGCGGCGGAGGACAAGCTGCTCGAGGTCATCATGCTGAACCCCGAGGGGAAGGTGGCCGAGGGCTCGGGCGACAACATTTTTGCGCTCATCAACGGCAAGCTGGTGACGCCGCCGGTGGAGTGCGGCTTGCTGGAGGGGATCACCCGCCGGTTCGTGATGGACACGCTCTGCCCCGCGTGCGGCGTGGAGGTCGAGCAGCGGGAACTGACCATCGACGAGCTGCTCAAGGCCGACGAGATCTTCATGACCGGCTCGGCGGCGGAGATGATCGCCGTGCGCGAGGTCGTCAAGCATCAGGATCTGAAGGTCACCGACACGATCAAAATCTCCGACGGCGAGGGCCCGGTGACCGGCAAGCTCCGCGCCAAGTTCCGCGAAATCGTGACCAGCGAGAACGTGCCCGAGGACTGATCCCCCCGGCGGTTCCCTCCTTTTACATTGGGCGGCTTTGCCCTTGGGCAACTTGGGGTGAACGCGGACAGGCCCGGGCCCTTGGGCGCGTCCATCGCGCGATGGTGGGCGTCTACAGTTCCCCTTGCGGGGAGACGGTTGGTGAGCGCGCTGCGCCCGGGCGGGCTCGGGGCACGAATGAACCGCCCGGAAGGGGCAGCCGCGGATGTCAATCGAGCGTCGCCCGGTGTGGCTTCGTTGGGTTTCGCGCCTGGTGCGCGGGGCGTCGGCTTTGCTGGTGCTGGTGGTGGGCTTCGGGGTGTACACCGGGCTGGTGGCGATGCGGGTCGAGCCGGTGCCGCGCGAGGCGGACGAGGCGCCGATCCGCGTGCAGGCGATCCGCCTGGAGCCGGTCGAGTCGCCGCGGATCTGGACGGGGTACGGAACGGCCCGCGCGTGGCGCTCGGCGGACGTTGCGGCGCAGGTCTCGGCCCGTGTTGTTCGTCGCGAGCCGGGGATCGACGCGGGGGTGAGCGTCCGGGCCGATCAGGTGCTGTTTGTGCTGGAAGACGGGGACTTCACCCAGCGGGTCGCGAGCCTGCGGGCGCGGGAGTCGTCGCTGTCGGCTGTGCTGGACGGGCTGGCGGTGCGTCAGCATCGGTTGAGCGAGCAGGTGGAGGCGGCGCAGGACGAGCGCGAGATCGCAGACCGGGAGCTTGTGCGCACGCGCGAAGCCGCCGACCGCGGGGCCGCCGGCGAGCGAGATCTGGACGCGGCGATGACGCGGGCTCGCGCGGCCGGTCGCGTGGTGGCGGCGCTGCTGCAGGATCTCGAAACACTCGAGCCCGAACGCCGACGGCTGGAGAGCGAGCTCGCCGGCGCAGTCGCCGACCGCGAAGCCGCCGAGCTGGACGTCGCCCGCGCCACGATCCGCAGCCCGATCGACGGGTTCCTGCAATCGGTCTCGGCAGAGACAGGGGAGTTGGTGACGCCGGGGCAGGTGGTGGCGCGGGTGGTGGATCTTTCGGTGCTGGAGGTGCCGGTGCGCGTGCCGGTGTCGGCTCTGGACGCCGGGGGCGGAGCCGTGCGCGTGGGCGACGGGGTGGTGCTGACCAGCGACGGGCTCGGCGCGGGGCGATGGACGGGCACGGTGCAGCGGATCGCGCCCGAAGCCTCGGCGGGGAACCGGACGGGGACGGTCTTCGTCGAAGTGCATCAGCAGGTGCCCTCGGACGCGGGCGAGGCGAGCGTGAACGGCGAGCCGCTGCTGCGACCGGGGCAGTTCGTGATGGCGCGCGTCACCTCCGGCGGCTCGGCACAGCGATTGGTCGTGCCCCGGGCCGCGGTGGACCGGGATCGGATCATGCTCGCGCGCACGGGCGTGGTGTCTCCGAATCGGAACGGGAACGAGAACAGCGATGATGATGCGATGCGCGTGGTGGCGCACGAGGTCCGCGTTTTGTACGCGTTGGAGCGCGAGATCCCCGCGCTGCACCCCTCGGTGACGCAGTGGGTTGTGCTCGACCCCGCGTTCGGCGGGAACCCGTCGGCGGGCGAGATCGTCATCATCTCCAACCTGGATGCGCTCCACCCCGGGCGACGGGTGGAGGCGACCGTGCTGAACGGCTCCGGACGCGGTGAGCCCCGCGCTGCGAGCGGCGGGGGCGAGCGATGAGCCTCGCGAGCTTCGGCGTGCGCAAGCCGGTGGTCGCGAACCTGGTGATGCTCGCGATCATCGGGGCGGGGATCATCTTCGGGCTCGGGCTTCGGCGGGAGTTCTTCCCCGAGGTGCGCCCGAACGAGGTGATCGTGACCGCGCCGTACCCCGGGGCCGCCCCGGAGGAGGTCGAGCGGGCGCTCGCGGTGAAGATCGAGGACGCGATCGCGGACCTGACGGGCGTGGTGGAGATCAACACCACCGTGCGCGAGGGGCTCGCGAGCGTGCGCGTGGAGTTTCAGGAAGGGATCGACGCGGACACGGCCGTCGCGGAGGTGCAGCGCGAGGTGGACGGGCTGCAGGATCTGCCGGAGGACGCCGAGCGGATCCGTGTGCGGAAGTTTGAGCCGAACCTGCCGGTGATCATTCTTTCGATCTTCGGCGACGCGCCGGAACGCGAGCTGAAAGACGCGATCCGCGCGATCCGCGAGGACCTGCGCACGCTGCCGGGCATGGGCGACCTGGTCATCAGCGGCGTGCGCCGGGACGAGATCTCGGTGGAGGTTCGCCCGTCAGCGATGCTGGAACACGGGCTGAGTTTGCCGGAGATCGCGTCGCGCGTGCGCGGGGAGATGGTCGAGCTGCCGGCGGGTTCGGTACGCGGGGCTTCGTCGAGCGTGAGCGTGCGCACCCTGGGGGCGGATCGGGCGGCTTCGGATGTGCGCGAGCTGGTTGTGCGAGCCGGCGACGGGCAACGCCTGCGCCTGGGCGACATCGCTGAGGTGCGCGACGGGTTCGTGGACATCGACCAACGGACGCGCTTGAACGGGCGTCCGTCGGCGAGCCTGACGGTGTATAAGGTGGGCAGGGAAGACGCCGTCTCGATGGCCGAGCTGGTCAAGGCGTACGCCGCGGGACGGACGGGCGCGTCGATCGAATTAAACTGGCGCGAGCGGCTTGCGACGCTGCTTCGCCGCCCGGGGGACACATCGCCGGTCTCGGACCGCCTGCTCGCGTACGAGCTGGGGCGGAGCCGATCGGGCACGCCGCTGCCGGGTGAGCTGGCGCTGACGACGGATCTGGCGCGGTTCATCGTGGGGCGTCTGGAGCTGCTGA
>Ga0213835_101768_pt1 | contig 11954 bp, 7 predicted proteins | sample SWPATP01_FD_160576 | JGI IMG/M metagenome (GOLD analysis project Ga0213835, IMG submission 160576) | Coastal seawater microbial communities from Marineland, Florida, United States - SWPA TP0 #1 | ecosystem: Environmental > Aquatic > Marine > Coastal | place: USA: Florida | collected 2016-08-05
CGGGCGGGCGGCTCGGGGCGGGCGGGCGGCAGCGGGAGGGTTGGCAGCGCGGGGCGGGTGTGCGGCGCCGGGCCGGGCTGTGGAGAAGGGCGGGCGATGAGCTATCTCGAGTATGCGGTGCAGCGGGTGCCGGCGGGCTTTGCCAAGGTGCTCTATGTCAACTGGGCGCTGGTGCTGTTGCTGACGGCGGTGGCCTGTGTCGGCTGGCTGATGCTCTATTCCATCGCCGGCGGCAGCCTGCAGCCCTGGGCCGAGCCGCAGATCAAGCGGTTCGTCCTCGGGCTGGCGGTGATGTTCACGGTGGCCTTCGTGCCGATCTGGTTCTGGCGCAATGTCGCGGGCGTGGCCTATGCGCTGTCGCTGGTGCTGCTGCTGGCGACGGAGTTCTTCGGCACCGTGGGCATGGGGGCGCAGCGCTGGATCGACCTCGGCTTCATGCGGCTGCAACCCTCGGAGCTGGCCAAGATCACGCTCGTGATGGTGCTCGCGGCCTATTACGACGCGCTCGACGTGCGGCGGGCATCGCGGCCGGTCTGGGTGGCGCTGGCGGTGGTGCTGGTGCTGCTGCCGACCTTTCTGGTGCTGCGCCAGCCCGACCTCGGCACCGCGATCCTGTTGCTGCTGGGCGGCGGGGCGGTGATGTTCCTTGCCGGTGTCAGCTGGATCTATTTCGCCGTGGTGATCGCGCTGGGGGCGGGGCTGGTGACGGCGGTGTTCGCCAGCCGCGGCACCGACTGGCAGATCCTGAAGGATTATCAGTATCGCCGGATCGACGCCTTTCTCGACCCCTCGATCGATCCGCTGGGCGCGGGCTATCACATCAACCAGTCGAAGATCGCGCTGGGGTCGGGCGGCTGGTCGGGGCGGGGCTTCATGCAGGGCACGCAGTCGCGGCTGAACTTCCTGCCCGAAAAGCACACCGACTTCATCTTCACCTCGCTGGCCGAGGAGTTCGGGTTCGTGGGCGGGGCGTCGCTGCTGGTGCTCTACGGGCTGATCCTGCTGTTCTGCGTCGTTGCCGCGCTGCAGATGAAGGACCGTTTTGCGCAGCTTCTGACGCTGGGGGTGGCGGTGACCTTCTTTCTTTACTTCGCGGTCAACATGGCCATGGTGATGGGGCTGGCGCCGGTGGTGGGGGTGCCGTTGCCGCTGGTGTCGTTCGGCGGCTCGGCGATGCTGGTGCTGATGTTCGCCTTCGGGCTGGTGCAGAGCGCGCATATCCATCGGCCGCGCGGGCGCGCCTGAGGAATGGGCCTGAGGAACGGGCCTGAGGAACGGGAGAGGCGATGAGCCTGGAGGTGTTGTTTGCCGGCGGGGCCGAGCGCTGGGCCGAGTGGCGCGCGCCGCTGGCGCTGGCGCTGGCCGAGGCGGGGGTCGACGTGCGGCTGAGCGATGCGACGGCGGCCCCGGGGCGGGTGGATGTGATCGTCTATGCGCCGGGCGGCGGGGTGGAGGATTTCACGCCCTTCCGGCGGGCCCGCGCGGTCCTGAGCCTCTGGGCCGGGGTGGAGCGGATCGTGGGCGCACCGGGGCTGAGCATGCCCTTGTGCCGGATGGTGGACCCGGGGCTGACCGAGGGGATGGTGGAGTATGTGGCGGGCCATGTGCTGCGCCATCACCTCGGCCTCGACACCGACATCGGCGGGCAGGACGGGGTCTGGCGGCCACGCACGGTGCCCCTGGCGCGCGAGCGGGGGGTCACGGTGCTGGGTCTGGGCGCGCTCGGGCGGGCGGCGGCCGAGGCGCTGGTGCGGCTGAACTTTCGCGTCGCGGGCTGGAGCCGGAGCGCGCGCGCGGTGCCCGGGGTGGTCTGTCATGCGGGCGCCGAGGGCTTGGAGCGGGCGCTGGCGGGGGCCGAGATCCTGGTGACGCTGTTGCCGCACACGCCCGAGACGGAGGGGCTGATCGATGCGCGCCGGCTGGCGCAGCTGCCCCGCGGGGCGGCGATCGTGAACCCCGGACGCGGGGCGCTGATCGACGATGACGCGCTGCTGGCGGCGCTGGAGACGGGGCAGGTGGGGCATGCCACGCTCGATGTCTTCCGCACCGAGCCGCTGCCGGCCGGGCATCCGTTCTGGGCGCATCCGCGCGTGACCGTCACGCCGCACATCGCCGCCGAGACCCGGCCCGCGAGTGCGTCGCGGGTGATTGCCGAGAACATCCGCCGGATCGCCGCGGGCGAGCCCCTGCTGCACCGCGTGGCGCCCGATCTCGGGTACTGAGCGATGGGCGGGTTCGCCGGACGGCTCTGGCGCGCTATCGTCTCGGGCGGGACAGCGGAGGCGGGGATGCAGGCAGGCGGCCGGACCATGGCCGACACCGAGATCGCGGTGATCGGCGCGGGCGTGGTGGGCCATTCGGTCGCGCTGCGGCTGGCGCAGGCGGGGCGCGAGGTGGTCATGATCGCCCCGCGCGAGCTGGGCGACGGGGCCTCGTATGGCAACGCGGGCGTGATCGCGGATTATGCCGTGTTGCCGGTGGGCACGCCCGATGTGTTGCGGGCGCTGCCGTCGCTGCTGTTCGACCGCTCGAGCCCGCTGGCCATTCGCCGCGCCGCACTGCCGACGCTGGCGCCCTGGTTGATGCGCTTCCTGCGCGAGGCGCTGCCGGGGCCGTCGCGGCGCAATGCGCAGGCGATCGCGGCGCTGCTGGCCGATTCGGCGGCCGAGTGGCACGAGATGGCGGCCGAGATCGGGGCCGCCGGGCTGATGCGGGGCAACGGCGCGCTCTATCTCTACGAGACGCCCGAGGCGCTGGAGGCGGCCCGGGGCGAGCTGGCCTGGCGGCAGTCGATGGGGGTGCGGGTGGAGCTGCTCGGCGCGGCCGAGATCGCCCGGATGGAGCCGGCGCTGGGGCCGGGGGTGGCGGCGGGGGCGGCGTTCTTTCCCGATACGCTGTCGGTGGCGGACCCGGGCGCGGTGCTGGGCCGGCTGGCGGCGACGGTCGAGCGGCTGGGGGTGCGGCGCATCACCGACCGGGCCGAGGCGATCCGGCGCCGGGGCGGGGGCGTCGAGATCGAGGGCGCCTCCTTCGTGCTGCGGGCGCGGCGGGCGGTGATCGCGGCGGGGGCGCATTCGCGCCCCTTGGCGCTGGCGGCCGGCGACCGGGTGCCGCTGGACACCGAGCGCGGCTATCATCTGGAATTCGACATGGAGGAGCCGCCGCTGGGCCGGCCCACCAGCCCGGTGAGCCGCGGCTTCTATTTCTGTCCCATGGCCGGGCGGCTCAGGGTTGCGGGCACGGTCGAGCTGGGCGGGCTCGACGCCGCGCCCTCGCCGCACCGGCTGGCGCGGCTGGAGGAGGGGGCGCGGGCGATCCTGCCCGGCCTGCCGGCGCCGGACCGCAGCTGGATGGGGTTCCGCCCCTCGGTGCCCGACAGCGTGCCGGTGATCGGGCCGTCGCGGGCGGGGCCCGAGATCGTGATGGCCTTCGGGCACGGGCATCTGGGGCTGACGCTGGCGCCGATGACGGCGCGGATGGTGGCGGCGCTGATCGAGGGGCGCGAGCCGCCGGTGCCGGTGGCGCCCTATCTGCCGGGGCGGTTCTGAGGAGGGGAGCGTTGGAGGGGGGCTTTCCGCCCCCCACCGCCTTCGGCGGCCCCCCCGAGGATATTTTTCGAAAGATGAAAGGGGGGCAGGGCGTCTTCGGGCCGTGGCGCGATGCCTCCTGCCGGGGCGAAGGGCGGAGGGTTGTCCCCGGAGAGGCGGGGCGAGGCGTCGCGGGGGGCGAGGGTTAACTTTGGCGGGGTGGGTGCCTATCCTCAAGGAGAATGCCGCGGTGCGGCAGCCGAGGACAGAGGGAGGCGACGCCATGACCGAGAGGGATTTTGCCGGACAGACCGCCATCGTGACCGGGGCGGCCTCGGGGATCGGGGCAGCCATCGCGCGCGAGCTGGCGGCGCGCGGGGCGCGGGTGATCGCCTCGGACCTGGACGAGGCGGGGCTGGAGGCGCTGGTGGCCGGGATCCGTGAGGCCGGCGGCCTCGCGCAGGCCGAGATCGCGGATGTGGCCGACCCGGCGGCCTGCGAGCGGCTGGTGGCGCGGGCTCGCGAGGCGGGCGGGGGCCTGCATCTGGCGGTCAACAATGCCGGCATCGGCGGACCGCAGGCGCCCTGTGGCGAGTATCCGCCGGAGGGCTGGCGGCAGGTGATCGACGTCAACCTCAACGGCGTCTTCTATGGCATGCGCTATCAGATCCCGGCGATGAAGGCCGCGGGCGGGGGCAGCATCGTCAATGTCTCGTCGATCCTGGGCTCGGTCGGCTTTGCCGGGGCCTCGGCCTATGTCGCGGCCAAGCACGGGGTGAACGGGCTGACCAAGGCCGCTGCGATGGAGCATGCTGCCGACGGGGTGCGGGTGAATGCGGTGGGGCCTGCCTTCATCGACACGCCGCTTCTGTCGAAGAACCTCAGCCGCGAGGTGATGGACGGGCTCGCGGCGCTGCATCCGGTGAACCGGCTGGGCAGCTCGGAGGAGGTCTCGGCGCTGGTGTGCTTCCTGTTGTCGGCGCGTGCGTCCTTCATCACCGGCAGCTATCATCTGGTGGACGGCGGCTATACCGCGCAGTGAGGGAGCGCCCATGGGCAGGATCGAGCGGGTCTGGGCCGAGCCTGCACCGAAGGTGCTGCAGGCGCTGGAGGCCGGTGAGCACGGCCTGAGCGCCGAGGAGGCCGCGCGCCGGCTGGAGGAACACGGGCCCAACGCCCTGCCGGCGCCGCCGAAGGCCTCGGCGGTGATGCGCCTGTTGCGCCAGTTCAACAACCTGCTGATCCTGGTGCTGATCGCGGCCGCCGCGATCACGGCGCTGTTGCAGCACTGGGTCGACACGGGCGTGATCCTGGCGGTGGTGATCATCAATGCGGTGATCGGCTTCGTGCAGGAGGGCAAGGCCGAGGCCGCGCTGGAGGCGTTGCGCGACATGCTGGCGCCGAAGGCCGCGGTGCTGCGCGACGGTGAGCGGGTGGAGGTGCCGGCGGCCGAGCTCGTGCCCGGCGACGTGGTGTTGCTGGAGGCCGGCGACAAGGTTCCGGCCGACCTGCGGCTGATCGAGGTGGCGGGGCTGTCGGTGGAGGAGGCGATCCTGACCGGCGAATCCGTGCCCGTGCGCAAGACGGTGGAGGCGGTCGCGGGCGAGGCCGATCTGGGCGACCGGACCTCGATGCTGTTTTCCGGCACGCTGGTGGCCGAGGGGGCGGGCCGGGGCGTGGTGGCCGCGACCGGCAGCGACACCGAGATCGGCCGGATCAGCGGCATGATGGCGGGGGTGGAGCAGCTGACCACCCCGCTGATCCGCCAGATGGGGCAGTTCGCCAAGTGGCTGACGGGCTTCATCATGGCGGCGGCGGCGGCGCTGCTCGCGTTCACCATGCTGTGGCGCGGCATGGCCTTTGACGAGGCCTTCATGATCGTGGTGGCGCTGTTCGTCGCGGCGATCCCCGAGGGGCTGCCGGCGGTCTTGACGGTGACGCTGGCGATCGGGGTGCAGGCGATGGCGGCGCGCAACGCCATCGTGCGCCGGCTGCCGGTGATCGAGACGCTGGGGGCGGTGTCGGTCATCTGTTCGGACAAGACCGGCACGCTGACCCGCAACGAGATGATGGTGGCGACGCTCGTGACCGCCGACGGGCGGGTGAGGGTGACGGGCGAGGGCTATGCCCCCGAGGGCGGGCTGGAGGGCGACGGCGAGCCGGGCGCGGTGGAGGCCGCCGCCGCGAGGGTGGCGGCGCTGTGCAACACCGCGCGGCTGCGCGAGGAGGCGGGCGCCTGGCGGGTCGAGGGCGACCCGATGGAGGGCGCGCTGCTGGCGCTGGCCGCAAAGCTGGGGCGCAAGCCCGGCGAGCGTCGGCGGGCGCTGTCCACGATCCCGTTCGACTCGCGGCATCGCTTCATGGCGGTGCTGCACGAGACCTCGGAGGGGCGGCGCATCCTGCTCAAGGGCGCGCCCGAGGCGGTGCTGGAGCGCTGCGAGCGGGCGATGGGCGCGGATGGGCCGGTGGAGCTGGACCGTGCGTGGTGGGAGGCCGAGGCCGAGGCGGTGGCGGATGACGGCCAGCGGGTGCTGGCGCTGGCCGAGATGCCGTTCGAGGGCGAGGAGATCGGCTTTGACGACGTCGAGGGGGGGCTCACGCTCATCGGCCTGACGGGCCTGATCGACCCGCCGCGGCCCGAGGCCATCGAGGCGGTCAAGGACTGCCTCGCCGCCGGCATCGACGTGAAGATGATCACCGGCGATCACCGCGGCACTGCGCGCGCCATCGCCCGCCAGATCGGGCTTCAGAACAGCGACGACACGCTGACGGGCGCCGACATCGAGAAGATGGACGACGACGCGCTGCGCGAGGCCGCCGACCGCACCGACGTCTTTGCCCGCACCAGTCCCGAGCACAAGCTGCGCCTCGTCACCGCGCTTCAGGCCCGCGGCCGGGTGGTGGCGATGACCGGCGACGGGGTCAACGACGCGCCCGCGCTCAAGCGCGCCGAGGCCGGCATCGCCATGGGGAAGAAGGGCTCGGAGGCCGCGCGCGAGGCCTCGGATTTCGTGCTGGCGGACGACAATTTCGCCTCCATCGCCGAGGCGGTGCGGCAGGGGCGCACGGTCCATGCCAACCTCAAGAAGGTCATCGCCTTCCTCTTGCCGGTGAACGGGGGCGAGTCGGGTGCGCTGGTCATCGCGGCGCTCTTCGGGCTGATGCTGCCGGTCACGCCGTTGCAGGTGCTCTGGGTGAACATGGTGAGTTCGGTGGCGCTGGCGATGTCACTCGCCTTCGAGCCGCCCGAGCGCGACGTGATGCGCCGGCCCCCGCGCGACCCCAAGGCGCCGATCCTGACGCGGTTCATCCTGTGGCGGGTGATGGTGGTGTCGGTGCTGTTCGGCGCCGGCATCTACGGCCAGTTCCAGCTCGCGCTGGCACAGGGCCATGAGGTCGAGATCGCGCGGACCATGGCGGTGAACACGCTGGTGGCGATGGAGGTCTTCTATCTCTTCTCGGTCCGCTATCGGCATGCCAGCGCGCTGACATGGGACGGGGTAAAGGGGACGCCGGCGGTGCTGATCGCGGTGGCGATCGTGGTGCTGTTGCAGGCGGGCTTCACCTATCTGCCCCCCATGCAGCTGCTGTTCGACACCCGCCCGCTGGGGCTGGCGGAACTGGCACAGTGCATGGCCGCCGGCGTCGTGGTGCTGCTGGTTCTGGAGGTTGACAAGCTGGTGGCACGCCGGCGCAAGGCAGGGAAGGCCAAGGCGGTGAAGGCATGAAGGTTCTGGTGTTCAACGCGGGCTCGTCGAGCCTGAAGTTCGGGGTGTTCGACACCTCGAACGGCGACGAGGAGCTGCTGCGCGGCGCGTTCGAGCGGTTTCGCGACGGGGTCTGCGCCTATGAGCTGCGCACCGCGGCGGGGCGCGAGGCGGGCGAGGCGCCGCATGGCGATCTGGCGGCGGCCATCGCGGCGGTGCCCGATGTGCTGGAGGCGCATGGGCTGGGGGCGATCGACGCGGTGGGCCACCGGATCGCCCATGGCGGCGACCGCTTCGCCGCCGCCACGCGGCTCGACGACGCCACCGTCGCCGAGGTCGAGCGGTTGACCCCGCTGGCGCCGCTGCACAACCCCGCGATCCTGCGCGCGGTGCGGCTCGCGCGCGAGATCTGGGCGGAGCTGCCGCAGCTCGGGGTCTTCGACACGGCCTTTCACCTGACCAACCCGGCGCGGGCGACCACCTATGCCGTGCCCGCGCGCTGGCGCGAGGCGGGGCTCAGGCGCTATGGCTTTCACGGCACCTCGCACAAGTATGTGGCGCGGCGGGCGGCGCAGGCGATGGGCGAGCCGGTCGAGAGCTTGCGCATCGTCTCGGTGCATCTGGGCAATGGCGCCAGCGTCTGTGCGGTCAACCTCGGGCGCAGCATGGACAGCTCGATGGGGATGACTCCGCTGGAGGGGCTGGTGATGGGCACGCGCTCGGGCGACGTGGACCCGGGCGCCTTCGGCTATCTGCACCGCGAGCTGGGGCTGAGCGTCGAGGAGATCGAGGCCGCGCTCTATTCCGACAGCGGGCTCAAGGGGTTGGCGGGGGCCTCCGACATGCGCGACGTCGAGCATCGGGCGGCCGAGGGCGATGCGGCGGCGCAATTGGCCATCGAGGTCTATGCCTATCGCGCGCGCAAGTACATCGGCGCCTATGCCGCCGCCATGGGCGGGGTGGAGGCGGTGGTGTTCACCGGCGGCATCGGCGAGAACTCGGCCTCGATGCGGCGGCGGATCTGCGACGGGCTGGAGTTCATGGGGCTGCGGCTGGACCATGACCGCAATCAGGCCGTGCGGCTGGAGGGGCGGGCGGCGCCGCAGATCCAGAGCGACACCAGCCGGGTGCGGGTGATCGTGACCGAGACGGCCGAGCAGCTGATGATCGCGCGCGAGGTGGCCGAGGCGCTGCGCCGGCCCGAGCCGCAGGCGCGCGCGATCCCGGTGGCGGTGTCGGCGCGGCATGTGCATCTGTCGGCCGAGGCGGTGGCGGCGCTGTTCGGACCGGGCCACCGGCTGACGCCTGCGCGGGAGCTGCGCCAGAGGGGGAATTTCGCGGCGCAGGAGCGGGTCACCGTGGTCGGCCCCCGTGGCCGGCTGGAGCGGGTGGCGATCCTCGGTCCCGAGCGCGGGCGCACCCAGATCGAGGTCTCGCGCACCGACAGCTTTGCGCTGGGGATCGACGCGCCGGTGCGCGACTCGGGCCAGCTGGAGGGCACGCCGCGGGTGCGGCTGGAGGGTCCGGCCGGCAGCTTCGAGACCGACGGGCTGATCGTGGCGGCGCGTCACATCCACACCAATCCCGAGGACGCCGCGGCGATGGGCCTTGCGGACGGCCAGCTGGTGGAGGTGCATGTGGGCGAGGACGATGCCACGGGCGGCCGCGGCCTGACCTTTTCGCATGTGCTGGTGCGGGTGACGCCGGGGGCGTTCACCGAGATGCACATCGACACCGACGAGGCCAACGCCGCCGGCATCCGCACCGAGGGCGAGGGCAGCGTCGCGCCGAAGCATGTGGCGCGTCCGGTGGCGGCGCAGGGGTGAGGCGCGCCGCCGGGTGCCGGGACCGGGCGGGGGGGCATCGATCCGGGGGGGGCGCTGCGTGGGGCGTGGCTGGGGGGCTCTCGAGCCCCCCGTCGCGCGGTGCGCGACTCCCCCCGAGGATATTTGAGGAAAGATGAAAGGGGGCAGGAAGGCTCGCCGGCGTTGACAGACCCGGCGTCGGACGCGGTATGCATCGGCGCGGGGTGGGGGCGTCCGGTGCGGGGGGCAGCCGCGGAGGGGCTGATGTACGAACGATACAAGGACGTCGAGATCACCGACACCTACTTTACCGGCGCCCGCAACGTCATCCTGCCGACGTTGCGCCGGTCCGTCGCCGCGATCTGCCGGGCCGACCGGGACGTGATGGCGTGGTACATCGGGATCGCCAGCGGCCCGGACCATTGGTCGGCGCTGACGCGGCGGATCGACAGCTACAAGCTGTCGGTCGGAATCAACCGCGTCTATCTGCTCTATCAATCCGGGTCCGAGGCCAATACGCGGCGCCTCGAGGCCGACCTGGAGCGGGAGTTCCGGGAACGCAGCCACCTGCCGACCCTCAATCGCGTGGGCGGCGGCGGCGGCCGGCCCTCGGGCGGGCCCCTTTATTTCCTGTATCTGGGCGTCAGGCGGCTGTGACGCGGTGCCGGTCCCGGCGGTCCGGCCGGGGCGGCTGCCCTCTTGACCTGCATCAAGGCAGGCGCGGGCCGGGCTGTCCATAACGCGGGCAGTGGGGTGAATGGTATGGAGCGAACCACGGTTTTCCGGACCGAGGGGATCACCCGGGTCTATGGCAGCGGTCCCGCGGCGGTGCAGGCGCTGCGGGGGGTGGACATGGCGCTCCATGCCGGCGAGATGGTGGTGCTCTTGGGCGCCTCGGGCTCGGGGAAATCGACGCTGCTGAACATCCTCGGGGCGCTCGACAGCCCGACCGAGGGGCGCGTCTTCTTTCACGACCGGGACCTCACGCGCGCGTCCGAGGCCGAGCTGACGGCCTTTCGGCGCGACCACATCGGCTTCATCTTTCAGTTCTACAACCTCGTGCCCAGCCTGACCGCGCGCGAGAACGTGGCGCTGGTGACCGAGATCGCGAAGCGCCCCATGCGCCCCGAGGAGGCGCTGGAGCGCGTGGGCCTCGGCCGCCGGATGGACCATTTCCCCGCCGAGCTCTCGGGCGGCGAGCAGCAGCGCGTGGCCATCGCGCGTGCCATCGCCAAGCGGCCCGAGGTGCTCTTGTGCGACGAGCCCACCGGCGCGCTGGACAGCAGGACCGGCGTCACCGTGCTGGAGGCGCTGGACGAGGTGAACCGCGAACTGGGCACCGCCACCGTCATCATCACCCACAACGCCGACATCCAGCGCATCGCGCACCGCGTCATCGTGCTCGCGGACGGCCGCATCGCCGAGACGCATGTGAACGCGACCCGCCTCCACCCGTCCGAGGTGAGCTGGTGATCCGCGCGCTGGACCGCAAACTGTTGCGCGACCTGCGCCGCATCTGGGCGCAGGCGCTGGCCATTGCGCTGGTGCTGGGCTGCGGGGTGATGGTGCTGGTGATGGGCAGCGGCACCCAGGCGACGCTGATCGAGACCCGCGACGCCTATTACGAGAGGAACCGCTTTGCCGACGTCTTCGCCCAGGCGACCCGGGCGCCGCTGGGCCTGATGCCGGCCATCGCCGAGCTCGACGGGGTGGCGCAGGCCGAGGCGCGGATCGCGGAGTACATCTTGCTGGACATGCCGGGCATGGAGGAGCCGGCGATGGGGCGGCTGATTTCGCTGCCCGCCACGGGCGAGCCGGTGCTGAACCTGCCGCTGATCCGGCGCGGCACGCTGCCCGACCCCCTGCGCGAGTCCGAGGTCGCGGTCACCGAGCCCTTTGCCGAGGCCCATGGCCTCATGCCCGGCGACAGCTTCTCCGCCATCCTGAACGGGCAGAAGCGCGAGCTGACCATCACCGGCCTCCTGCTGAGCCCCGAGTTCATCTATACCATGGGGCCGGGCACGATGATCCCCGACGACCGCCGCTTCGGCATCCTGTGGATGCCCGAGGCGGCGGTGGCGGCGGCCTTCGACATGGAGGGCGCCTTCAACGAGCTCCTCCTCAGCCTGACGCCCGATGCGCGGCCCGAGGCGGTGGTGGCGGCGCTCGACGTCCTGCTCGACCCCTATGGCGGCACCGGGGCGCATGGGCGGGACAAGCAGATCAGCCATGCCTTCCTGCAGGGCGAGCTCGACCAGCTTGCGGCCATCGGGGTGATCCTGCCGCCGGTGTTCCTGCTGGTCTCGGCCTTTCTGGTGAACATGGTGCTGGGCCGGCTGATCGCGCTGGAGCGCCAGCAGATCGGGCTCTTGAAGGCGGTGGGCTATTCGACGGCGCAGGTCGCGGCGCATTATCTCAAGCTCAGCCTCGGGATCGGCGTTCTGGGGGTGGGGCTGGGCTGGGCCGCCGGCGTCTGGCTCGCGCAGGGGATCGCCGAGCTTTACGCCGAATACTTCCGTTTTCCATATCTGGTGTATCGGCCCGAGCCGGTGTCCTTCGTCGTCTCGGGCGCCCTGGGGATGGCGACGGTGGTGCTGGGCGCGCTCCGGGCGGTGTGGTCCTCGGTCCGCCTCAGCCCCGCGATCGCGATGTCCACCCCGGCGCCGCCGAAATACAGCCGCGGGGTGGCGGATGCTCTGGGCCGCCTCCTGCGCCTGCGCCAGACGACGATGATGATCCTGCGCTCGATCACGCGCTGGCCGGGGCGGGCGGCGGTGACGGTGTTCGGGGTGGCGGCGGCGACGGCGGTGATGGTGTCGTCGGTCTTCACCTTCGATGCCATGGACGCGATGCTGGACGACTTCTTCTACAACGCGAACCGGGCGCAGATGTCGATCATGCTGCGGGCCGACCGC
>Ga0213835_101770_pt1 | contig 11945 bp, 13 predicted proteins | sample SWPATP01_FD_160576 | JGI IMG/M metagenome (GOLD analysis project Ga0213835, IMG submission 160576) | Coastal seawater microbial communities from Marineland, Florida, United States - SWPA TP0 #1 | ecosystem: Environmental > Aquatic > Marine > Coastal | place: USA: Florida | collected 2016-08-05
CCGCTTCATGCATGTGCAGGAATTGGCACGGTTGGGCGCCCGCATCTCGCTGAACGGCCAGACCGCCGTCGTTGATGGCGTCGATCGGCTGATAGGCGCACCCGTCATGGCTACCGATCTGCGAGCATCGGTTTCGCTGGTGATTGCCGGCCTTGCCGCCCAGGGGGAGACGATCGTTAACCGCGTCTACCACCTTGATCGTGGCTTCGAGCGGCTGGAGGCGAAGCTCTCGGGCTGCGGGGCACAGATCGAGCGGCTGTCCTCCTGACCGCACAAGCAACACGCCCTGTGGCGTTTTGTTTGCGGTGCATATAAATGGACACGACAACGCGGCCTTTCCGGTCCGCGTGGCGATTTAGCGAAGCGTTTTGTCATGTCAGGACTGAAACTCGTCGCGCTCGACGACGAAGACCTCAAGATCATCTCGGCCCATGTACAGGATGCCGTGCTCAAGCTGGGCGATGTCAGTTATGACGCCAGGGGCGGACATTTCGTCATGGCGATGAACCGCTTTGCCTGGGAGGTGAAGCCGCGCTGGTTTCAGCGCCGGCACGAGCGCCGTCGCAGCCTTTTGCATTTCGCTCGCGTTCTGCGCGTGAAGTCGGCTGGCCTCGATCTGCAGCGGAAAGACGACGTTCTCTCGCTGCTGGCGGTTCGTTTCGAACAGACGGAAGCGCCCGCCGGAACCATCGAACTGGCGTTTTCGGGGGGTGCGACGATCCGGCTGATGGTGGAATGTATCGAGATGCGGCTTAGCGATCTGGGTCCTGCGTGGGAAACGGGCACGCGGCCCGTCCACCAGATCTGAGATGGCGCGGGCGGCAAGGCGGGAACGTTGATGGTAACGAGGCTCAATCGCGGCGCAGCAGGTTTCGACGCAGGTTTCGAGGCGTTTCTGACCGCCAGGCGGGATGCCGATGAGGACGTGGGCGAGGCCGTGCGTGGCATCATTGCCCGTGTCCGCAACGAAGGCGACGCGGCACTTCTTGATCTCACCGCCCGTTTTGATCGCAACGATCTGAGCCAGTCTGGCCTGGCCGTCCCGCAGGCAGAAATCGAAGCCGCGCCCTCCCGTATCCCTGCCGATACGCTGCGCGCGTTGGAACTGGCGCACGCCCGCATCACCGCGCACCATGAGAAGCAGAAGCCGGCCGACCACATCTACCAGGACGACCTTGGCGTTACGCTGGGGACGCGCTGGACCCCGATCGAGGCCGTCGGGCTCTATGTCCCGGGCGGGCTGGCCTCCTACCCGTCTTCGGTGCTGATGAATGCCGTCCCGGCGCGCGTTGCGGGCGTGTCGCGGCTGGCCATGGTCTTGCCGACGCCGCGCGGCGAGATCAATCCGGCCGTTCTGGCTGCGGCGTCGATCGCCGGCATCACCGAAATCTACCGCATCGGCGGTGCACAGGCTGTCGCGGCACTCGCCTACGGCACCGAGACAATTGCGCCGGTCTCCAAGATCGTCGGCCCGGGCAACGCCTATGTGGCCGAGGCCAAGAGACAGGTATTCGGCACGGTAGGCATCGACATGATCGCTGGTCCTTCCGAGGTGCTCGTCATCGCCGACGCAACGGCGGAACCGGCCTGGGTTGCGGCCGACCTGCTGGCACAGGCCGAGCACGGCATGGGCGCGCAGTCGATCCTGCTGACCACGAGCGCTACACTGGCCACGGCCGTCGAAGAGGAAGTCGAGCGACAGCTTGCCACTTTGCGGTCGCCGGAAGTCGCACGAGAAGGCTGGCGGCAGCACGGCGCCGTGATCCTTGTCGAGGACATGGATCAGGCGGTCGACATCGCCAACCGCATCGCTTCCGAGCATGTCGAACTGGCTGTCGACGACCCGCAATCGCTTTGGCCGCGAATTCGCGAGGCTGGCGCGATCTTTCTGGGGCATCACACGCCGGAAGCCGTGGGCGATTATGTCGGCGGCTCCAACCATGTGCTGCCCACGGCGCGGACCGCGCGCTTCGCCTCGGGTCTCGGCGTGCTCGACTTCATGAAGCGGACCTCGCTTCTGGGATGCACGCCCTCTTCGCTCGCCGCGCTGGCGGATGCAACGGTGCAGCTTGCCGAAACCGAAGGGCTGGAGGCGCATGGCCGATCCGTGTCGGTGCGGCTGACCCAGCGAAGACCGGCCGGATGAGTTCGGGCGGCGACACACGCGGCCGGCTGGTCGATGTGGTTCTCGACGAATCCATCGGTCGATCGACGCCCGATGTCGAGCACGAGCGTGCGGTCGCGATTTTCGACCTGATCGAGGAAAACAGCTTCCGCCCCGTGGGCGACGAGGGTCAGGGTCCTTACCGGCTCAAGCTCTCGTTGGTGGAGTCGCGGCTGGTGATGGAGATCGCGCGCGAGGACGGCAGCCCCGTGGTCACCCACATCCTGTCGTTGACCCCGTTCCGTCGGGTCGTGAAGGACTATTTCATGATCTGCGAGAGCTACTACGATGCGATCCGCTCGTCCTCGCCGAGCCAGATCGAGGCCATCGACATGGGTCGACGCGGGCTGCACAACGAGGGCTCGCAGACGCTGATGGACCGCCTCGCCGGCAAGATCGAGGTCGATTTCGACACGGCGCGTCGGCTCTTCACGCTGGTTTGCGTGCTGCACTGGCGCGGCTGACGATGGACGGGAAGGGCCTCGGTCCCCGGTCGGTCTTGTTCATGTGCGGCCAGAACGTGATCCGCTCGCCCATGGCCGAAAGCCTGGCGCGGTCGCGGCTTGGCCCCGACATTTTCATCGCATCGGCCGGGGTGCGCGCCGGCGAACGCGATCCCTTCGTGGATGCGGTGCTGGAAGAGGCCGGATTGCCCCCACGCTCGCCGGAGACACGGGCGCTGGACGATATCGAAGACGCGTATTTCGATCTCATCGTCACGCTGGCGCCCGAAGCGCACCACGCCGCGCTGGAACTGACCCGCACCATGGCGATCGATGTCGAATACTGGCCGACGGCGGACCCATCCGTGGTCACGGGGACGCGAGCCCAGATCATGGATGCCTACCGCGAAGTGCTCGACAGGCTCAGGCAGCGCATCGAGGCAAGATTTGCCGGCAGAGGGGCGAATGAGGCCGGCGAATAAGCGTGTTCACATCGATACCGCAATGATATAGGTTCCGCGCCACTTCCGGCCCTGTGCCGGTACGCGATCACAGCCGAAGGTATCGGATGCCGAAAGAAGAAGTATTGGAATTCCCGGGAGTGGTGACTGAACTGCTCCCCAACGCCATGTTCCGGGTCAAGCTCGAGAACGAACACGAGATCATTGCCCATACGGCCGGCCGCATGCGCAAGAACCGCATTCGCGTCCTGACCGGCGACAAGGTCCTGGTCGAGATGACGCCCTACGACCTCACCAAGGGGCGGATCACATACCGCTTCAAGTAGCGGCAACCCACCTTCGACGCCCCACGTGCGCGGGAAAACGATGAGCGTATTCCAGAAGCTGGTGCTGGCCTCGGGTTCTCCCCGTCGGATCGAACTCCTGCAGCAGGCAGGTCTGGAGCCGGACCGGATCCTGCCCGCCGACATCGACGAGACCCCTCAGCGCGCGGAACATCCGCGCTCGCTGGCCAAGCGTCTGTCGCGCGCCAAGGCCGAAAAGGCCTATGCCACGTTGCGCGAGGCAGGCGAGACCGACTCATATCTGCTGGCGGCCGATACGGTCGTCTCGGTAGGTCGGCGCATCCTGCCCAAGGCCGACCGTATCGACGAGGCGTCGAACTGCATTCGGCTCCTGTCGGGACGTTCGCACCGCGTTTTCACAGGGCTTTGCCTTGTCACGCCATCGGGCAAGCTGCGCCAGAGCGTGGTGGAGACGCGCGTTCGTTTCAAGCGCCTGTCGCGCGAGGAGCAGGAAGCCTATCTCGCCTCGGGCGAATGGCGCGGCAAGGCTGGCGGCTATGCCATCCAGGGCCTGGCCGGTACCTTCGTCGTCAAGCTGGTCGGCTCCTATACCAATGTCGTCGGCCTGCCGCTCTACGAGACCGTGAACCTGCTCGTGGGTGACGGGTTCAAGGTCCACGTCAACTGGCTCGGCGGTGCAGGCCAGACGTGACGGACGGCACGGTCACACCCCTGCGCCCCAAACGGCCCTGCCCGGAATGCGGCCGTCCCTCCGAGCGCGCCAGCTTCCCCTTCTGCTCGCCCCGCTGCAAGGCGATCGACCTCAACCGCTGGCTATCAGGGGCCTATGCGATCCCGGTTCCGCCGGACGAGGAGGAAGGCGACGAAAGCCAGACCTGACGGCCGCGAAGCTTTCACAGGCCGAGGACTAGCCGCACGACCAGGTTGATCGGCGAAAAGGCACCGAGCAGAGCGAAAAAGATCAGGCACAGGCCTGTCCATGCGCTCATGGCGACGGTTTCTGTGCCCCAGCCCTGTTCGTGCCATGCGGCCCGAACCAGCCAGGCATTCAGGACCAGCAGGGCCACGCCGAGCGCGTGAGGCACGGCAATGTGGAGCCATATTGGTGCGGAGGCCGCCGTTGCCAGACGAGCCAGAACGGGCATCACGGCAAAACTGGCCGCCGGAAATCCAAACAGGTTCACCAGCAGGAATAACCAGCCGAAACGGCTCGGCGATGGTGTCCTTGTACCGGCCACCAATTCAACCGTGGTTGAAGACCACGGTTTTCGTTGCGCTCATGTCGTAGAGCGCTTCAAAGCCCTTCTCGCGGCCATGGCCGGACTTGCCGAAGCCGCCGAAGGGCAGTTCGATCCCGCCGCCGGCGCCATAGCCGTTGACGAAGACCTGGCCGGCGCGCACCCGCTTTGCAACGCGATGCTGCCGGGCGCCGTCCCTTGTCCAGACGCCCGCAACCAGTCCGTAATCGGTGCCGTTGGCAAGCCGGATCGCCTCTTCCTCGGTCTCGAAGGAAAACAGGGCAAGCACGGGGCCGAACACTTCCTCGCGCGCAATCTCGGCCCCCGGATCGACCGATCCGAACAGGACCGGCGCCTGGTAGTAGCCGCCCGCCGGGGCGTCTGGATGCACCGAGCCCTCGGCGAGAACGGCAATGCCCGCCGCCCTGGCGCCGGCGACCATGCGGGCGACGCGTTCGGCCTGGCGCTTGTTGACCAGCGGGCCGAGATCGAGATCGGCCTCGTGCGGTCCGGCGACGAGCCTGGAAAACCGTTCGGCCAGCGCGGAAGCCACCTGTTCGTAGACCGGCTTCTCGATCAGCACCCGGCTGCCGGCCGAACAGGTCTGGCCACCGTTCTGGATGATGGCGTTGACCAGCACTGGGAGCGCGGCGTCGATATCGGCATCTGCGAAGACGATCTGCGGCGACTTGCCGCCGAGTTCCATGGTGACGCCGCGATTGTTCTCGGCCGCCGCCTTCTGGATCGCCGTCCCGGTTCCCGTCGAACCGGTGAAGGTGACGTAGTCGACCAGCGGATGGGACGACAGCGCCGCACCCGCTTCCGCGCCATAGCCGGTGACGACGTTGAAGACACCGGCCGGGATTCCTGCCTCCAGCGCCAGTTCGGCGATGCGGATCGTGGTCAGCGAGGCGTCCTCGGCCGGTTTGACGACCAGCGTGTTGCCCATGGCGAGCGCCGCCCCTGCGACGCGCGCCAGGATCTGCAGCGGATAGTTCCAGGGAATGATGCCGGCCACCACGCCATGCGGCTCGCGCAGCGTCAGTGCGGTGTAGCCGTCAAGGAAGGGGATCGTATCGCCGTGGATCTTGTCGCCAGCGCCGCCATAGAATTCGTAGTACCGCATGGTCGCGATCACGTCTGCCTTGCCCTGGCGCGCCGGCTTGCCGGTATCGCGCGATTCGAGGGCGGCCAGTTCGTCGCCGTTCTCCTCGACCAGTCTGGAAAGCCGCGTCAGGCAGCGCCCACGCTCGACTGCCGGCATGCGGCTCCAAGGCCCCTCATGGAAGGCGCGATGCGCGGCCTTTACCGCCCGGTCGACATCCGCCTCGCCGGCTGCCGGGATTGAGGCGAAAACCTTGCCGTTCGACGGGCAAACCACATCGATACGCCTGCCCGACAGTGCGTCGACGCGCTTTCCGTCAACGATCTGCATGAAGGCTGCGCCCTCGGCAACGGTGGTGGCGGGGTGGGTGCCCATCATTTCTGCTCCGGCTCGTTTAATCCGCGCCTGCTTGCGGCGGCTGTCTTCACAACGCCATCTGCGCGCTTCACACTGGTGAAACCAGCGGCCCCGGCACCTGTCAAGCTCGACAAAGGAGCGTGGCCGGACTAGCCAGTTTAAATCGATTAGACTATACCGGCCCCGACTCTGAGACGCGCGGATGCCAGCACCATGACCAGCCAGATCATTCCGGTCGACCCCTTCGATTTCATCATCTTCGGCGCCACAGGCGACCTTGCGGAGCGGAAATTGCTGCCGGCGCTTTACCAGCGCCAGCGAGCGGGCCAGTTTTCGGAACCGACACGCATTGTCGGGGCATCGCGCACCGCGCATTCGACAGACGATTACCGCGACTTCGCCGCCCGCGCCATTGCCGAACATGTGCAGGGCAACGAGTTCGACGAGGTGGAACTGCGTCGGTTCCTGGAGCGCATCACCTATGTTCAGGTCGATGCCGCTGCCGGCGAAGGCTTCGACCGGCTGAAGGCCGAACTGGACGGCGAAAACCGCATCAGGGCCTATTACCTGGCGGTCGGCCCGGCGCTGTTCGGCGACATCGCCAAGAACCTTGCCGGTCACGGGCTGGTCAACGAGAAGGCGCGGATCGTGGTCGAGAAGCCGATCGGCAGGAGCCTGGGCTCGGCCCGTGTGCTCAATGACGAGATTGGCCAGGTCTTTTCCGAGGAACAGACATTCCGCATCGACCACTATCTCGGCAAGGAAACGGTGCAGAACCTGATGGCGCTGCGCTTTGCCAACGCGCTTTACGAGCCCTTGTGGAACTCCGCCCATATCGACCATGTGCAGATCACGGTTGCAGAGACCGTCGGGCTCGAGGGCCGCGCCGGTTATTACGACAAGGCCGGCGCACTCCGCGACATGGTGCAGAACCATCTGCTCCAGCTTCTTTGCCTGGTTGCCATGGAGGCGCCGTTCTCGATGGACGCCGACGGCGTGCGCGACGAGAAGCTGAAGGTGCTGAAGGCGCTCAAGCCGATCATGAACGGAGAAGCTGGCAAGTCGACAGTGCGCGGGCAATACCGTGCCGGCGCGTCGTCGGGCGGGGCGGTGAAGGCCTATCTCGAGGACCTCGGCAACGGCGCCAGCGACACGGAGACCTTCGTCGCCATCAAGGCCGAAATCGCCAACTGGCGCTGGGCCGGCGTGCCCTTCTACCTGCGCACCGGTAAGCGGCTGGCCGAGCGGGTCTCGGAGATCGTCATTTCCTTCAAGCCGATCCCGCATTCGATCTTCGGCGAGGCGGCCGGCCCGGTCGTGGCCAACCAGTTGGTCATCCGGCTTCAGCCCGACGAGGGCGTCAAGCAATGGATCATGATCAAGGACCCCGGCCCCGGCGGCATGCGGCTGCGCCACGTGCCGCTCGACATGAGTTTTGCGCAGGCTTTCGACGTGCGCAATCCGGATGCCTATGAGCGTCTCATCATGGACGTCATTCGAGGCAACCAGACCCTTTTCATGCGCCGCGACGAGGTGGAAGCGGCCTGGCAATGGATCGACCCGATCCTGGCTGCCTGGGAAGAAAACGGACAGAAGGTGCAGGGCTACACGGCCGGCACATGGGGGCCGTCGTCCGCGATTGCCCTGATCGAGCGCGACGGCCGCACCTGGCACGAGAGCGGGTGAGGGGAGACGATGTCCAGCGCGCAACCTCACGCCATCACCAGACCGCATGTCCAACGCCAGGATTTCGCCACGCCCGAGGCGCTTGCCGCCGCGCTGGCCGACAGGGTGGCGGGCGAGCTCGAAGCGGCGATCGCGGCGAGGGGCAGAGCGACGTTGGCCGTATCCGGAGGCTCGACGCCAAAACAATTCTTTGAGGCGCTGTCGCAGAAGGACATCGATTGGGAAAAGATCACCGTTACACTGGTCGACGAACGTTTCGTGCCGCCAGAGCACGAACGCTCGAACGAGGCTCTGGTGCGCCGGCATCTGATCAAGGGCAAGGCCGGGAATGCCTGCCTGCTCGGCCTCTGGCGCGCGACAACAACAGCGCAAGAGGCAACCCGTCTCGCGCTTCAGGACATTGCCCGCTTGCCAACCCCGCTTGATGTCGTGGTGCTGGGCATGGGAACGGACGGGCACACGGCCTCCTTCTTTGCCGATGCGGAGGAATTCAACCTCCTCGTCGATCCGATCTGCCCAAACCCGGTCCTTGCGGTCCACGCAGTGTCGGCCGGCGAACCGCGCCTGACTCTGACCCTGCCGCCCATCGCGCAGGCCCGCTTTCTGGCTTTGCATATCGAAGGGCCAGAAAAGCCCGCCGTGCTCGATCGCGCGCTTGCGGGCGCGCCAGCCACAGAACTGCCGATCCGCGCCGTGATCGACCATGCGGTCGGTCCGCTTCACATTTTCCATGCGCCGTGAGCCGAGGAGCAGTCCATGAAACGCGACATCGAAGCCATTACCCAGCGCATCCGCGAACGCTCCAAGCCTACCCGCGAGGCCTATCTGGCCCGTGTCGACGCGGCCGCCGGCCAGGCACCGCGCCGCGGCGTGCTTTCCTGCGGCAACCTTGCCCATGGCTTCGCCGCTTGCGGTCCTGGCGACAAGGAGGCCCTGTCGGGCGACGTTGTACCCAATCTCGGCATCGTCACCGCCTATAACGACATGCTCTCGGCGCACCAGCCCTATGAGGGTTTTCCCGCTCTCATCAAGGAAGCGGCGCGCGAGGCCGGCGGCGTTGCGCAGGTGGCGGGCGGCGTGCCGGCCATGTGCGATGGCGTCACGCAAGGCCGGCCCGGTATGGAGCTGTCGCTGTTCTCGCGCGACGTGATCGCCATGGCGGCCGCCATCGGCCTGTCGCATGACATGTTCGATACGGCCGTCTATCTCGGCATCTGCGACAAGATCGTGCCGGGGTTGACCATCGCAGCCCTGACTTTCGGCCATCTGCCGGCGATCTTCATTCCCGCCGGGCCGATGACCTCCGGCCTGCCGAATGACGAGAAGGCGAGAATCCGCCAGCTCTTCGCGGAGGGCAAGGTCGGTCGCGCCGAGCTTCTGGAAGCGGAATCCAAATCCTACCACGGACCGGGCACCTGCACCTTCTACGGCACCGCCAATTCCAACCAGATGCTGATGGAGATCATGGGCCTGCACACGCCCGGCGCCTCCTTCGTCAATCCCGGCACGCCATTGCGCGAGGCGCTGACGCGCGAGGCGGCGAAGCGGGCGCTGGCCATCACCCGTCTCGGCAATGAGTACACCCCCGCCGGGCGCATGATCGACGAGCGCTCGGTCGTCAACGGCATCGTGGGGCTGAATGCCACCGGCGGCTCGACCAACCACACGATCCATCTGATCGCCATGGCGGCTGCGGCCGGCATCTCGATCATTTGGCAGGACATTTCCGACATATCCGACCATGTGCCGCTGCTGGCGCGCGTCTATCCCAACGGGCTGGCCGACGTGAACCATTTCAACGCCGCTGGTGGCATGGGCTTTCTCATCCGCGAACTGCTCGACGCCGGGCTTCTGCACGAGGATGTGCGCACCGTCTGGGGACAAGGTCTGCGGCCCTATGCGGTCGAGGCCTATCTGGCAGATGACGGGGCCGTGGCGCGCCGTCCTGCCCCCGAGAAGAGCGGTGACGAGAAGGTGCTGGTGCCGTTCCCGCAAGCGTTTCAGCCCAATGGCGGCATCCGGCTGATCTCGGGCAATATCGGCAATGCCATCATCAAGGTCTCGGCGGTGAAGCCGGAAAACCGGGTGATCGAGGCTCCTGCGCGCATTTTCCATGACCAGGAAGAGCTGAACGCCGCCTTCAAGGCCGGCCAACTGGATGGCGACATGGTCGCGGTGGTGCGCTATCAGGGGCCAAAGGCGAACGGCATGCCTGAACTGCACCGGCTGACCACGATACTCGGCATCCTGCAGGATCGCGGGCACAAGGTTGCGCTGGTGACCGACGGGCGCATGTCGGGGGCATCGGGCAAGGTGCCCGCCGCCATCCACGTGACGCCGGAAGCGCTCGATGGCGGGCCGATCGGCAGGTTGCGCGACGGCGACATCGTGAGGCTCGACGCCGAGATCGGAACACTGGAGGCGCTGGTCGACGCGGCGGAGTTTGCAGCGCGCCAGACGGTGCTGCCGGATCTGTCGGCCAACGGGTTCGGCATGGGCCGCGAACTGTTCGAGGGTTTCCGCCGCATGGCGGGCCGGGCCGATGCGGGCGCGGCGGTATTCTGAGAAACGAGGGAGGGTAGGATGTTCCGGTGGGGGATTCTTTCGACGGCCAAGATCGCGCGCGAGCAGGTGATCCCGGCCATCCAGGATGCCGAAAACGGCGTGGTGGCGGCGATCGCCAGCCGTGACGAGAAGCGGGCCGCCGCGCTTGCCCGGCGCGTCAATGCCGCCCATGCCTTCGGCTCCTACGAAGAAATGCTGGCATCCGACACGGTGGACGGGGTCTATATCCCGTTGCCCACCGCGCAGCATGTCGAATGGGCGATCAAGGCGGCCGATGCCGGCAAGCATGTTCTGGTCGAAAAGCCGCTGGCCATGACGGCCGCCGACATCGAGGGCGTGATTGCCGCGCGCGACCGCAACAAGGTCGTGGTGTCGGAAGCCTTCATGGTCTTCTACCACCCGCAATGGCACAAGGTGCGTGACCTTGTCGCCGACGGCGCCATCGGCAGGCTGCGCCATGTGCAGGGCGCGTTCAGCTATCACAATGTCGATCCGGCGAACATGCGCAACCGGCCCGAACTCGGGGGCGGCGCCCTGCCCGATATCGGCGTCTATCCGATGATCACGACACGGCTGGTCACCGGCGCCGAGCCGGCCCGGGTCCAGGCCAGGGTAGAACGGGATCAGGCCTTCGGCACCGACATCTATGCCAGCGTGAAGGCCGATTTCGGTGGCTTCGAACTGTCCTTCTACGTCTCGACCCAGATGGCGGCACGCCAGTCGATGGTCTTCCACGGCGACAAGGGCTTCATCGAGGTAGCCTCGCCGTTCAATGCTGGTCTTTATGACCACCACCGTGTGGAACTGCACGACCAGTCGCGCGGTGAAACGCGGACCTTCCGCTTTCCTGGCGCCAGCCAGTACCGGCTGCAGGTGGAGGCCTTTGCGCGGGCCGCAGCCGGCGAATTCTCGCCGGTCTTCACGCTGGAGGAATCGGTGAAGAACCAGAAGGCCATCGACGCGATCTTCCGCGCCGGCGATGCCGAGGGCTGGGTGGGGGTTTAGCGGCGGCCGCCTCTGTCCTGCCGAGTCCAGCCCTTCGCTGTGGCTCCGGGGGTATGTCGCTCTGGAAGTCCACCGTTGCACCCTACGGCGCCCCCCTCTGTCCTGCCGGACATCTCCCCCACGAGGGGGGAGATCAGCTGTCACGGCGGCTTTCGCCAATCGCGGACGTTGCAGGAAGGGCGGCATGGGCGAAGCCTCAAATCTCCCCCCTCGTGGGGGAGATGCCTGGCAAGGCAGAGGGGGGCGTGAAGGGCGCAGCATTTCCATTCTTTCCTCCCTTCCTGAAGCGCGGACACACTTCCCCGTTGCCACGCCCCGTTGCCGGTCTGGCCATTGATCCCTTCCGTGGGAAGCGGGGCGCGTTGTCCGTGCCACTCTTTTTATTTTTAAGGCGCGTCCACCGCGCCCCGCCGGTGCTTTCGCCCCGGATGGGTGGGCCGGGCTCGTCCGGAAGGTTCTTTGCCGCATTCGCACGGGCCAAAACCCTCAAGCCTTACCGGCCAGACCTTCACCGAGGCCCGGACCTGTGGTGGGCCGGTTCCCACCAAGCCACGCTACCGTTGCGCGACCGACCCGGACACCGTCACCCTCCCCGACACCCCGGTCCGGTGCCGGG